>Ga0172365_10004236_pt1 | contig 10602 bp, 18 predicted proteins | sample LakKivSesite48cm_FD_114535 | JGI IMG/M metagenome (GOLD analysis project Ga0172365, IMG submission 114535) | Sediment microbial communities from Lake Kivu, Rwanda - Sediment site 48cm | ecosystem: Environmental > Aquatic > Freshwater > Lake > Sediment | place: Rwanda: Western Province, Lake... | reverse complement strand
GATTGACTTGACATAATGTTATATGACGATAATGGAAGCGAAGACTAAACCCAATGTAACTGCACTTATGCATATCGCAAGTAATGACATTATCCATGCCTGTTTTGCTTTATGTTTGACAAACTCTTGATTACCATATGTTGAAAGTGCTATTTTCTCAAGGGTTTCAAACTGTTCTTTTGATATTGTATCATCGCTATAAGATCTCATATATGTTTATTATCTCTCTACTATTTTTGTTTTAGAAAGTCTAAATAGTGATGAAGAAGATTGTTCTTTGACTATTTTGACCGTTGGTTGTTCTATTGTAACACTTTGTTTAGGAACATTCAGTTTGACTTCCGTAGCTTCAACTAAAGAACCCATGTCAACTGAGCAAAAAAATTGTCATTATTTAGGTTTGCCATTGTATCCAAGATAGTCTTTGTAAAGTTTCAGAAATTGACTTTTGTCAAAAAAGCTATCACCATGAGACCGCTTTATCCTATTTATACTTCCGAGGGAATACACAACTCCATCATCACTAAGAACGACCAAACCACGTGAAAGACCAATGTTTTTGTTATGGAGCTTTAGTTCTTTTACTTTGACTTTAGTATCTTTCTTGCCGTCTTCATTATCATTATCGTCGTCGTCATCACTAGAAGTAATAAAGATATAATCATCCTTTTGCGGCAGGTGAAGTTTTCTCTTTAGCATACCCAATGCATTCAATACTTTGGAAGTGTTATTGAACTCTACTTTGATACCATTCAAATTCTTGATGTCAAAAAAGTAAATAGGTAAAGTTGATTTTGCATCAGAAGCATCAGATGAACTGCTTTGAACATATACTGCAGGCCCTTTATTTTTGAAGTTTGTGAAGCCAGCAACAGTGAATTCGTTATCATCTTCTGTCGTTATGATATCTCCTTTTATTGGAACGACTAACATATCAAGCTTTCTCCCTTTATAATTGTATTCTAAAATTCGTCTTCATCATCTAAATGATCTTCAAGATAGTGTTTGAAGTTTGTCTTTGGTTTCTTATATGGATCAGAACTTGGTCGTTTATCTTCAAACATTGTATGATCTTTATTTCCTTTCTTTTTCGTCGTAGAAAAATCTTTACGAATTGACTTTGATGCGAAATCGTTAGGTGCTTCTTTTTTCATTATTTATCTTTTGCCTCTATAGGTTGTGTGTAAAGTAATCTTTTTTGAAATAAGTATCTTGGTATTCTGGACCAAATGAGTTAGATATTTTGATATCGCCTGTTTCATTATCAACATCAATAATTGAAAAAGTTTCTCCAACTGTTGCATTAGGAATATCTTTTAGTACTTTACATAATTTCACTATTTGACCAGCAACAAAAGGTTCTTGTTTTTGTTCACTAAGTAAAGATAAGTACTCACTAAATGACATCTGTTCTTTTACTAATCCTAACTTATGTTGGACTGTTTTATTCACATAAGCCCAATAAGCAGAAGTTTTGTATTTGAACTTATCTTTGACTTCTTCTTCAGTATCTTTCCAAAGTTTTTCTACTTCTTCTTCAGACTTCCCTGCTTTTTTTGCAAACTTTTTGACTACTGCATTTGGCATAATTCTAATCCCTATAATTTTAACTTACTTTGACATATACTGATGATAAATCAGATTTACTTGCAGCTGTTGTCATTGCTGCTAATACAAAATCGATTTGTTTAGATTTTGTTTCTTTGACTAAGATACTTATAAGTTGGATAGCTTGTAGTTTTGACATAACCCAACCATCGCTAACAGTATTTTCACTTGTTAAGAATTGATGTTCTATTTCATCAGCAGAATAATGATTTGATATAGTTTTAACATATTGAATTATTTTTGGAATTACTTTAGAATATCTAATTTTCTTATCTAAAGTAGAATTATCAATCAAAGATTTAAGTTCAGTAGCGGTATATAATTGAGGTAAATCAAGATTTTTGAGTATCTTTTGAATTCCACCAAAACCTATTTTACCGTGTGACGCATCTTTCCCTTTTATTTCTCCTTGGATATTGACCACTTTATCTTTTTGATCGGTTCTAAGTTGCATTTTATCTTCATCAAATTGTATGTATGCATCTTTAGCTCTAAAAATAATATTTTTGGACTCTATCAGAAATTTGATAGCATCAATATTTGCAAGTTCATTGATAGTATTATCTAAATTGACTTCTTTACAAGATGCATTAGTAGTCTTTTTCAAAGAAACACCGATCACATCACGTTCTTTAAATTTGTCAATTAGCCAATTATTTAATTCCAGTAATGATGATAAATGTGATGGTACTTCAATATTATTCTTTACTATCCAAATATCCGAAGGGTTCCATTTATTATAATTTTTAAAAATTGGACCATCAGGATTTTCTTTATCTAGTTTTTTAGCTAAATCGTATAATGACTTAACCCAGGAGTTACCTCTATAAAAATTAGGTTTATGATCAAATCCAAAATCAGCAATTGAATTAGCTGTACTTATATAAACTTTAGTCCAAGTTTCGTTTGAAAGTAATTCATCTACTAATTCATGTTGATTGCTATAAGTAAATGAAATATCGAATTTAGGTTCAACTTTTTTGATATCTTCTTCGTTGAAATCTTCTTCATTTATATCTTTATTTTTCTTGGATCTTAATGCGAGAGCCACGCACTGTAAACTCTCATTCTTTTCAGTATCAGCAGATCCGCCACCACTACCTTTACTTCCACCACCAAACTCTGAAGATTTTTTGATGTCAGACAATTTGTATGCTTCACCAGTATCTTTATCAATAAACGGTTTTTCTTTTTTGAAAAAAGATTTCAGTTCTTCTGATGCAGTTCCTATTATCTTTTCATCTTTATCAGGAATTAGTGATAACATATGTTTCACAATAGAACTTTCTTTATCTATGACAATTGTATCGCCATTTTTTAGTTCTAACGGTTTATTGTTTTTGATAAGATGTTTCAATATATAGGTTCGCCAACTTCCATCATAATCTCCTGACCGAGCAGTCTTTTCAATAAGCTCAGAAGTATCAAGTTGTGTTTCTAATAAAAGATAATTTTTGAAAGTAATACTCATTTTTGATAGAAATGTTTTAGTAATAATCACTATTTAGCTGTATAACACATATAACAACTATTTATGATAAATTCAAAAATTAGTATTAGAAAAATATGATAGAGGGGAATAACATTATTCCCCTCTATAAAAGGACTTTATTGTTTAGGAAGAGTGTTGAATGAACTTTTGATTTGTTGTTCTAACTCTTGTTCAAGTTGAAGAACATCATCGATAATAAGTTGTTCAAGCTCAATATAGAACGATAATTTTTCTTCGGCAGAAAAATGCAAGTTAGAAAAGAATTGAGCTTCTTTTTCACCTTCATCATGAGACCACCAGATTTTGACAATTTGACTTGGATGGTTGATAACTAGACATGGAATTTGTAAAGTATCAGTAATGTCCCATATGAAATGTTCTCCTTCGAAAAACACTATAGGTTCATCATTATTACCATTTAGTTGATTGAGCCAATAATCAATTTTTCGAACTATTGAATTGAGTATAGCATTAGTAAGGGGTGATTGTGTTGTGTTCATTATACTGCAATAGGAAAGTTGATTTTGTCATAGTATTGATATCCTTCTAATGTAAAGTCATCAATAGTATAGTCATAGATACTATCACGTTTATTTATCACCATGACAGGGGACTCATGAGCAATCAATGTTTCAGTTCTATCAAGATATTCTTTAGTTGCATCTAATGCATTATGATAGATATGACAATGTGAAGCTGAATGAATAAGCTCTCCTGGAACCATGTCCAATTGTTGAGCTATTAGATAGGTAAAGATCGAAGCCATGAAGACATTCGCCGGAACTCCGATTGGATAATCTGCCGAGCGTTGAAACATTTGACAGTTCAACACTTTCATTTCCCCATCCTTATTTGGAGACACGATGAAATGATATGCAAAGTGACAAGGCGGTAGTAACACACTGTTCATTTTATCAGGTCGCCAGAGAACAAACATTGCTTGACGCGAGTTTGGGTTTGAACGAAGAGTATTGATAACATAATCCAGTTGATTAGTTCCACCACGTAATGGATGTATTTTACTAAACTCAGCTCCAAAGTGAATTAAGTTAGGTCCATATCCATAACCGATTGAACCTTGATTGAACATTCGTGATTGAGTAAAATCATCATTTATCCATGGAGTCCAAACATTACATCCAGTCTTTTCAAGGTCATGAATGTTGTCACTTCCAGTGATATACCATAAGACTTCTTTTACAAAAGATTTCCAAGCCATTTTTCTATATGACAAAACTGGAAATTGTTTGCTGATGTCAAATCGAGTGGTTAGTCCTAACTTTGCTCGACATCCGTTACCTGTTCTTTCAACTGGCATTTCCCATCCATTTACATAAATGTCAAGAAGTGCTTCGTCATATTGCTTCATTACATATGTCATGTGTTATTGTATCCTTTGAACGTTTGTTAGACCCTCTTTTTTGGCCCATTCTTTGAAGCAATCAAGAGGAGTTTGTAGTTTTTTCATTGGTTTATGGAGCGAGCATGTTCCACCTTTCCATGAACCTTTTTTTCGACCGGTTTCTTTAGTAAAATTGCATTCAATGTATCGATGTATCATTGGCTTCTTAAAAAGTCGCAGCCATTTCCAATACCAATGTCTTCCTACTCGCCATTCTCTTTCTTCAAGATGAACTATAACTGAACCTTCAGTTGCATCTACATCGGTAAAAATGTAAATCATCTTAGGAACAAGTTCTTCCATTTGTTTACGTACAAGGTCTGACGAATTGGCTAATTCTGTAAATGGAGTATAGTCAAGATTGAGTAAAGTAATCCGAACATTATCATAATCAAGCCATGGCAATGTCATTCCAAACCTTTGCTCAGTTTTTGAGCTATCAGTTTGTAATCCATAACGAATGCTCAGGTGGTCTTCAAACAATGAAAACCCATAGCTCTTTTCATAATCCCATGAATAGTCTTTATCTTTTACTGGAGTAAGAACTGACGACAGAAACGGAAGCTTAATTTCAAGAACATAGTCAAACCCTCTCATGATGAAGTAAGGTTTAGTGTTATAATCATCATCCAAATTTCCGGAGTTCAACGACACTTCATACCATCTTGTCGTTGAACACTTCATCTTTTCGAAGCGAACATACTTAGACTTCATTTCCACTCCTCATGTTCATCGAAATATTTTCCACTACCATTGGCGGTAATAGCATTTAGGATATGAACAACATGATTGCCTGTTGCTCCACAATAGCCTTCATATGCTTCCGGGACGTTGATGTCCCACGTTTTGATTGCGTCCCAGATACGATTGAACCATAACGTTTGTAATTGTTCTGGAGTTGGATCAGGCCAAGGAATAAAAGGGGTAAAACCTGAAATAGGTTGAACTCTATCATCAGGAGTATCGTCAGGAGTATCGTCAGGAGTGTAAGGTACAGGTGTCATTGATATGTTCCTTTAAGCTTTATACTTTTCAATGATTGGGGTATGATTAGGTTTTTCCCACCCAGCAGGCTTGCGGATATCTAAAGCAGTTCCGCGTTTTGATTGAGATGGATCTGTACAACGTTCTTTCGCCATGTTTGCTATATGAACTTCTTTCCAATGTTCTTCGTAAGCTTCAAGTGAAATGCCCATAAATTGAGCTGTACCTAATAGGACAACTTCAAGGTCTATCAACGCATCCACTGCATCATCAAGATTACCTTCGTCATGAGCTTTACGTAACTCATCAAGTTCTTCTTGTAAGAAGTTCAATCGAAACTCTAAAGCTTCACCTTCAAGTAAAGTATGAGTTGGTGCAAGTGGAACTCCAAATTTGTTATGGAAGTCTAAGATATCTTGGTAGTGATTAGTGCTCATATTAAGTATTACTCCTATTTTAATTGTTCATATATTGTATTACTCTTCGTAAAGTTATCATCAATAAAATTGTATTATATCACACTTTTGATTGTGTGGTACAAATTGTTTCAGTATTTGATATGTATCCGGTTGGACCAGATTGACTGCAGCTTTTACCAATAGTTACTTGTGGATGTCCAAAAACTTTACCCACCAAGTTTTCAACAACCATTACTCGTGCATTAGCTGCATCAAGTTGGATCTTCATTTTATCAACTTCAAGTGTTGAAAGTTGTTTTTGAAGTTCTTCTTTTAGTTCATCCGTTTCATCTATCGTTTTTTCGTAACTACGAACTTTATCCTTCAATCTTTGATTTTCTTCCATGAGCTGAATATTATACTTTTGAATACTTGCTAATTTAGTTTGAAGCTCTTCAACTAAAGCAGTATTTTCTTCAGCTTTAGTAAGAATGTCTTTCAACTTACAAGCAGCAATAGTAGGTAAGTTTGTTTCAATGGCATTGAGAATTTCTTTAGTTAGTTCTTTATTCATATGAGTATTTCCTTCAGTTTTTCAAGTTGATTTTCAGAGAGTTTTGGAAGTTCTACTTTTACTGTCACATATAAGTTGCCTCTTGATTGATTGCTAATGTATCCCTTACTTTTTAGTCGCAAGATTGTATTGGGTTGCGAATTGGGAGGGAGCTTGACTTGTATAGAACTTCCTTCTATACTTGGAATTGCTAATGTAGCTCCAGTATAGAAGTCAAGTAAAGGTCTTGTAATAGACATACGTAAGTCATTACCGTCAAGTTCAAACGTCGAGTGTTGTAAAAATGATACTTCAATGATTGCAACATGAATAGTATCATCAGTACTGCTTTTTGCATGGACTTGGATTTTAGAACCTGGTCTAACTCCAGGTTCTATTGATACATTTGAGCTAACACACCCAGGAATAGTAAATGGATAAGTTGATCCTTTGAACGCATCTTCCAACTTTATATCTACTTTCCCATTGAACAATCGAGACTGAGTTGTTGTTCGTTGATGTTGGTCTCGAAAGAAGCCATCAAATGGACCTTTATGAGTTGTTCCACTATTGTATCGTCGTAAGAACTCTTCCATAACATCTGCGTTATTCATTCCTGCATTAGCATAAGTTCGTTGGTCTTGGAACTTTTCAGGTGATGTTATCCGTTCATATGCTTCCTTTATGCGTTTGAAATCGGTCTCATTACCTCCTTTATCAGGATGATGTTTAGCCGCTAACTTCCTATAAGCTTTCTTTACTTCTGCTTCAGATGCAGTTGGCGGAATACCCAAATGTTGAAACGCTTGTTGTTTATTCATTATATCTTATAGTTTGACCAAAAGTTAGATGATGTCTTTTTCTCTTCATCTTTCTTTACTGCTTGTGGTGATGGCTTATCCCAATCTCTAAAATTCCCAACCATTTGTCTATCTAATTCACCACTATGTTCATACTTTGTCACTTCCCAATCATTGTCAAGAGTTGTTGCTCCATTCCACTTTGGAACATTTGACGGATATACATAAGGCTTTCGAACATTGAACTGTTGAGAAGACGGTGTTCTAACAGTGTTAGGATTTGGCTTATCACTAAAAGAAGACCAGAAGATAGTTTCTTCTTTCTTTATTACATTAGCAGCAGTAGCTTGTTCTAAGGAAAGCTCTTTTTCATAATTTGTTTCTAACCACTCAAAGGCAGCTTTCATCTTCTTGAACTTTTCATCCGAACCACCTTTTCTATCTGGATGAAATTTGAATGCTAGCTTTCTATAAGCTAATACAATGTCTGATGCCGAAGCACCACGAGATAATTCTAACGTATGTAAATGTTCATCAATCTTAGGATTAGTCATTTAGTGTCATATCACGTATAATGTCAGAAGCATCAAGCATCTTGTAATAGTCTAACACTTCTGCACATCTTGTCTTTTCATGTAATCTACCTAACTTATAAGCTTCTTGTAAAGCTATAGTCACTTGAATGAACAACTCTTTAGCATCAGTCAAATGCCAATCACCATGTGGTCCATTAAGAATATCAAGAACTTCAGGACATTCTTCCTCAAGCTTATTCTTCAAGATTTCTTCGAACTTTGGTTGCATGATGTGGGTGCTCAAATAGAGGGATAATGAACTCTTTGCGAGTTGCGGCAAAAAGTGGGTTGTTTCTTGTTTTATTACTTATAAGACGTTCATCAGTTTCATGCTTCCATGCAGTCACAGGTTGTTCTTCAGCTACCCAACGAAGAGCCGCATACCAAGCAGCTTTAGCACATTGATACGCATCGACATCAATGATACTTGCGTCATTATCTTCAAACCATTGGTCAAATGGGAGTTTAGGTTCTTGTTGATTGTTACTCATAGTTTCACTAATAATCTTTCAATATCTTCATTATCAAGACTTTGTAATTTACCATTCAACATAACTTCAACTTCATCACCTGTTTCATGAAATTTCCATAACCATAAAAGTTTTTCATAATTCAGTTTTATCCAATCAATAATATCTTCAACTTCATTCTTAGATAACTTTACTTTTTCTGGATAGATAACCCGTGGATCTTTATCAACAGTAATAGTAAAGTTATCATTATATGCAAAAGTTTTTCTAACATTTGAAACTTTTATTCGTGGACCGTGTTGCCCACCAACTTTTCCTAAAAATAATACACTAGCTAAACCAGTTTTCTTAGGATAAAAATTTGACATCTCACATAATAAGATGTCATCTTCTTGTAATAATTCATTTATTTTCATATCTTTCTAAAGGATACTGTTCTATTCACTGTAGATGGGAAAGCTTTTGATGTCTGAACACTTCTACTTGAAAGACGAATTGAAGATAACCACTTATAAGCTAATTGATACCATTCACTTTTTTCTGCTAATGCTATATCATAATCAGGAAGGCGATTTGATAACTCACTTATTGATAAATTGTTTTCAATTGGACCATAAGATAATCCTGAATACATGTCACACTCTGCTAAGCATGTACCAAAAGCAACTTTTGCCATAATGTTATTATTGACATCAAGTAATTGAACTTCAATATCAAGAAAAATTTCAAGACAATTGATTTTTGTCAAAATGCTATCAAGAATACCCGCATAGTCATCTTCAAATGTAATTGAAATTACATCATTTCCTTTAGGAAATGCATTAAACCCCTGAACATGAATGATTTGTGATTGTAATCTATCAAGTTCTAAACCGGAAAGTTTCAAAGAATAATCTCTAAACTTAACTCGAAACCGATTTGCTAATTTTGGTGTAAGTATTTCTTCTCCAATTCCGGCTATTTGTTCTTTACTAAGTGATGCCATGTTATTACCTTTATAGTTTCAAATCTGCGATTTCTCTCGAATACATTGCAACTGGAGTATCACCTTGTAAGCTTTCGAGATAGTTCAGTTTTGCTTCAAGTTCTTTTTCAAGTTCTTCAATCTTATCTTTGGTCAAATACCAAATACTCAATCCAAGTAATCGTTCAGGTTCAACAAATTCATTAGAAGTTAATAGCTCTAATAAATCTTTCTTACCAGTATTGCGGAATTTATCTGTATTTACTAAGTAGAAACTGATGAACCGAATACGTTCATCCAACCACAAGATTTCTTCTTCAGTCAATTTGATTAGAGCCTGACGTCTATCTTCATAACGTTCTAATCGCCATTCAACAAATTCTTCAATGATTTGCTCTACATAATCAAATCGACGAAGAGCCCCATTAGTATCCCATAAGGTCAGGTTCTCAGTTTCTTTGACTACAAGTTTGAAGAGTTTCATTAGCTCTTCTGGGTCTTTTGAAATAGTTGAACGTGGAGCAGTAATAAGATAGTCAAACCCATCTTCATCAGATTGATTGACAAAGTTTCGAATGATTTCCTTGTCAATAAGCTTATGGAGATGTGCTTCATAATGTTCATCTTGAACCCCAACTGGAAGTTCAGTAATACGAATAGATAGGTTACCTTCCTCTTGATAAACACCTCTAATCTCTACTTGATTAGTCACTGCATCTCGTTCAATAGTACCTTTGTACCCATCATACCAAGGTTTGAGAGTTCCATGTTTGAGCTTACTCTTGCCCTTTAGAACTTGTTGAATAGCAGACTTGAGGTCATTTGGATTGTAGCCAAGGATGTATGTAGAGTGACCAGTACCTATACCATCAGCGCCATTGAGCAAACACACCGGAAGTATTGGAATGAAGTATAGAGGCTCTATCTTATCCCCATTTGAGTAGTGATGTTGAAGGATGAGGTCATCTTCTTTGCGAAAGATTTTGCGAAAGTTTGTAGAAAGCTTTGCTTTGATATACCGAGCAGAAGCTGACTTACGAGAAAGTCTATTGCCAAACTGGCCAAAGCCTTCAACAAGTGGCATGTTGTTAGACCCTATGAACCTTTGACCAAGTGTGACTAAAGTTCCTTCCATAGAACTGGCTCCGTGATGCGAATCCGTGTCACTGCAACATCTTGCAGCTAATCGTTCAACCGTATCTTTATCAGCATTCTCACCACGACACATCAATCCATAGATAGCTTTACGATGTGATTGCTTGAACCCATCCCCTAAAAAGGGGATACCGCGTACATTTGAATGTGCAGAGAAAAGCTTTAGTTTAGTATCAATGAACTCTTTACATGAGAGCTCAT
>Ga0172365_10004230_pt1 | contig 10611 bp, 10 predicted proteins | sample LakKivSesite48cm_FD_114535 | JGI IMG/M metagenome (GOLD analysis project Ga0172365, IMG submission 114535) | Sediment microbial communities from Lake Kivu, Rwanda - Sediment site 48cm | ecosystem: Environmental > Aquatic > Freshwater > Lake > Sediment | place: Rwanda: Western Province, Lake... | reverse complement strand
TCCGAGCTTTGGGATAGTGAATATTTCACTCAGAAGATCCAGTGGCGTGGTCTTCGGGCTGGAGACCCCACGAAACAACCGGCCTGGAATATCAACTACTCACCTGAGGCCATGGAGCTGTTAAAACAGGAGGGCCCGAAATACCAGTATGGTACCGGTTGTCTATCCGACGGCGTACTTGGTGCGTGGATGGCGGTGGTCTGCGGTGTGGGTGAGGTCCTTGACCGGGAGAAAATCGAAAGCCATCTGCTCGCTGTACACAAGTACAATTTCAGAAAGGACCTCTCCAATCACGCCAATCCACAGCGTCCCACCTATGCATTGGGCACAGAAGGGGGTTTGCTGCTGTGCACCTGGCCGAAGGGCGGTGAACTCTCCCTGCCGTTTGTCTACTCTAACGAGGTCTGGACCGGCATCGAGTACCAGGTCGCCTCGCAACTGATGATGCTGGGCCATGTGGAAGAGGGCCTGGAGATCGTCCGCACAGCCCGCGACCGCTACGACGGGCGTGTGCGCAACCCCTTCAACGAGTATGAATGCGGCCACTGGTACGCGCGGGCTATGGCTTCGTACGTCTTGCTACAGGGGATGACGGGAATCCGGTACGATGCGGTGGAAAAGGCACTGTACATTAAGCCAAGCATCCAGGGTGATTTCCGTGCCTTCCTCTGCACCGCCAGTGGATACGGCACCGTAGGGGTTTATGAGGGGAAGCCCTTCGTGGAGGTCAAGCACGGGGCAATTCCCTATGAGAAGATGGTCTATGAGCCTTGCTCCTGATATTGACGCCCATCTCTTCAATGGAGAATACTATGTCCAGCAGATCCAAACGCCATCCAGCCTGGATAAGACGCGTCCAGAGCTACGCGCAGGTATGGGCGAGACCGACCTCGCTGATCCTGATTTTCAACTGGGCAACGGGTGCCTCATTGACCAGTTGGTGGGGCAATACATGGCCCACGTTGTGGGACTGGGGTATCTCCTGCAGCCGGAAAAGGTTAAGACCGCGCTGCGATCCCTCTTTCGCTATAACTTTCGAGGATCTCTATGATCACTGGAACCATATGCGCACCTTTGCCCTGGCGGATGAGAGTGCTCTGCTTATCTGCAGTTGGCCGCACAGTGACCGTCCTAAGGCCCCCTTCCCCTACTTCAGCGAGGTGATGACCGGCTTCGAGTACCAGGCCGCTGCGCGCATGATCTACGAAGGGTTGGTGGAAGAAGGGCTCACAGTGATGGATGCTATCCGCGCGCGATTCGATGGCTACCGTCGCAGTCCCTGGAATGAGCAGGAGTGCGGTCACCATTACGCCCGTGCGATGGCGAGTTGGGCTGCTCTTCTGGCTCTCAGTAGTTTTCATTACTCCGCTGTGTCAGGGCAGCTCCAATTGGCGCCACACTGGAAGGCGGAGGCCTTCCGGTGTGTGAGGGTGATACCCTCTGGATGGGGTGTGGTCACGCAGACCCTTGAAGCTGAGGAACAAACTGTGCGTTCAGATAGCTGTTCAGCGTTACCATTTCCGCGCCGCCTCCCTACGCCGCTCTCAGCCGCAGCCTTTGGGCCACCAGCCCGACGACGAGGCCGAAGGCCAACAGGGCCACGCCGACCGCCAGCAGGCCCATATCTGCCCCGTCTGGCCGTGGTTCAACCGCCATGGCCAGAAGACGATGTGCTCGATGGCCCACATCGCCCCCAGGCAGAGGAGTCCGCCGACGGTCAGTAGTGCTGCCCGCCGGGCTGGTGGCCCGGTCACGAGGCTGTACAGCAGCACCCCATAGAGCAGACCCAGCGGCCCGGCCAGCAGCGCGATGTCGAAACGACTGAAGGGACCGGTCGAGGCCCCGAAGACCAATATCAGGCTCATGATCATGGTCGTGCTCAGCCCAGCCAGTCCGCCCAGCAGCGGCCCGCGCAAGCCAGCCAGCCCTATGGCCGCCCCCATCAACAGCAGTAGGGCAATCGCGATCAGCATGTCAATCACCGGGGACACGAGATAGGGCAGGTCGTCGGAAGCAATCATCAGTATGCACAGGATGCCCATGACTGCTGACCCCGTCCAGGTGTATCCCCACAGTGGCAGCCGTCGCAGCACTGCGGCGACCACGCCGCCGACTGTCAAGGTCAGCACGGTCAGCAGCGCCACGCCGACGCCGATCACCACTGTTCCGCTGATGGATGGCCCGTAGCAGAGGAGCGTCCGCCTGCCGATCACCAACTGGCCCATGAGGACCATCAGCAGGAAGGGCAAGCTGATACTGAGACCAAAGAGCGCTGGCGGCAAAGCGGCCAGCAAGGCGTCTCGCCTCGTCACCCCTCCATGCACTTGCCTCAATTCTCCGCCCACCTCAGCCGAATCGTCCCATGCTTCGATTGCCTGTTCCATGTTTGCCACCTCCGTAAGCCCACGCAGCATCAGCCAGCGGGCCTAATCTTCAAGGTCGCCACTGATCTCGGCCACGATCTCCCGTCGCCGGGCCTCGTCGAGTTGGCCCAGTGCAGCTTCCATTGTTGTTAGATAACGACAGCTCAAATCCATCTCCAAACCCACCTGGCAATGTTCAGACCTTCACAAAGCCTGATTGCTTTTTCGACGCTGTATTGACACATACATGTCCTTACATTGCATGGACTTGGACATAGCTTCTCCGTACGTAGCATCTTTTCCAGAGCTGGTAAGGCTCGTTTATCTCCAATCTCTCCCAAAGCCCATATCGCCTGGTTTCTCTCCTCGAAGGTATGTTGATCTGAATTTACATACGCAATCAACGCATCGACACAATCGCCTCCAAATTCCTGACGAGCTTCGCGACAAGCTGCTCTGACATCGGAGCTGATCCAATGCAGTGTCAGCCACAGGACAGAAGCGCCGATTACAACTATGGCTACCACACCATATGGAAAGACCCTTCTCCATTCAACAGTACGCTTCTGAGATTCCAAATTCTCCTTTTGCATGACTTCCTCCTTATCTTGTTGATTCAGAAACCAGGTTTCTTGCCTGTCTCAGCAGGCAGGTTGTTGCTTTTTTGGCAGCCCCCAGCCTATGGCTGCGGCGGTGGGCCAGCGTCTTCGGGGATGGACGGGCCGTCGGGTAGACTGCGCAGGTAATTGCAGGAGACGAATTTCACGTCCTCCCACACGTACCCCTCGGCCTCAAAGGTGGGGATGTCCTTGATCCAGCGTTTCTGGCCATTCTCCAGGGCGTAGATGTGAGGGCTGCCCTGGCACTTGAGGAGAACGTGGATGGGCCGGCCTTTCTCAAATTGCTCCAAGAAACTGTCATCAACAATATGGACCTGCTCCCAACGGTAACCGAAGAACTCAAAGGCCTGCAGGCTGCTGATCCAACGCAGCTTGTTGTCCTCCAAGACGTATATATCCGGGCCGCTGCCCTTGAGCACCAGGCCATCGCGGATGGCCAGAGCGGCGGTGTCGGGCATGATGCGGGCCAGGCTGGTGCCGTAGCGGTTAATGGGGACGTTAATCAGCACCACCAGCACTGCCAGGACGAGCAGTAGACGGCCCAGGGTATGGTCCAGGTTGATGCTGGGCAGAGGCGGCGGGGGTGTCCAGCCCTCCTCGCCGGGTCGAGGTTCCCGGGCCGGCTTGGCAGCGGGAATAGGCCCCCGCGCAGGTGGTTTCGGGGAGGGCCGGTGGGAGCGGATCTCCTCCAGCAAATCGTGTTCGGTCTCGCTATCCAGGTCCATCTGGGCCCGAATATGGGCCAATACGTGCTCTATCTCCACAGCGGTCATGTTCCCCTCACCATCAGAAGATAGCAGAGCTTCTGGTCAATCGTTTCCGCATCGAGGCCACCCCGGCCCGAAGAGGCTCAGTCTTGCCAGCCAGACTTCCAGCCTAGCCAGGTATAGATTCAGGTTCGACATGGCCGTGTCCTCTGATCACTTGCATCAGCTTCTCGGTGAAGGTCGTCCACTCCGCCACCGACCTGGCTAGCACTTTGCGGCCCTCCCCGGTGATGAAGTAGTACTTGCGCCGTCGTCCCCCGCCCATTGTCCGCCACTCGCTGGTCAACAACCCATCCTGTTCCATTTGGTGCAGCGCCGGGTAGAGCAGGCCCTCCTTCATCCCGAAGTAGCCCTCGCTGCGCTGCTCTAGCTCTCGGGCGATCTGGTAGCCGTACATGGGCTGTTCTGTCAGCAGGGACAGGATGAGTAGGGGGGTGCTTCCTTTACGAATCTGCTGCTGAAGTTGCATGACCGCTCTCCTTCTCGCACTTATACCTAAGTAGGCTATGCATAAGCATAGCACATATTTGGGCTGTTGTCAAGTCCAATTTCGGGCACGCTCGTAGAAGTGAGTCCTCTTGTCATCTTGCCCACAAGTCTGTATACTATGATTCAGCGAAGATGGGAGAGGACGATGGAGCAAACGCACATCCGCAACTTCTGCATCATCGCCCATATTGATCACGGCAAATCCACGCTGGCCGACCGGCTGCTGGAACTGACCGGCACACTTTCCGACCGTGCGATGGCCATCCGGATGGGCGAGGCTCAGTCCTCACCCATCCTTGATTCCATGGACCTGGAACGGGAGAGGGGAGTGACTATCAAGGCTTCGGCAGTGCGGATGAGCTACACTGCCAGCGATGGCCAGCTCTACCAGCTCAACCTGATTGACACCCCCGGCCATGTGGACTTTACCTATGAGGTCTCCCGCGCCCTGGCCGCCTGTGAGGGGGCCCTGCTGGTGGTGGATGCCGCTCAGGGAATCCAGGCCCAGACACTGGCCAACCTCTATCTGGCGCTGGACTACGGCCTAGAGATTGTGCCAGTGATCAACAAGATTGACCTGAAGCGCGCGGAGCCGGAGCGGGTGATGCAAGAGATCGAGGATCTGCTGGCCATACCCGCAGAGGAGTGCCTGCACGTCTCGGCCAGGGAGGGCACGGGCGTGGAGACGGTGTTGGAGGCGGTGGTGGAGCGCATTCCCCCGCCCTCGGGCCGGGCCGACGGCCCGCTGCGAGCCCTCATCTTCGATGCCCACTACGACCCCTACAAAGGCATAGTAGCCTATGTGCGCGTGGTAGATGGCGTGATCCGCCAGAACCAGCCCCTGCTGCTTATGGTGGCGGACAGGGAGCTGGAGCCGATGGAGATTGGCACCTTTGGCCCGGAGATGAGACCCACCGGGAGATTGAGGGCCGGTGAGGTAGGCTATGTGGCCACGGGCCTCAAAGGGGTGCAGGACTGCCCCGTGGGCGATACCCTCACCTCGGCCGAAGCCCCTGCCAGTGAGCCTCTTCCGGGATACCGTCCCGTCAAGCCCATGGTCTTCGCCGGCCTGTACCCCGTCGAGGGGCAGGATTACTCCCTGCTGCGGGAGGCACTGGAGAAGCTGCAGCTTAACGATGCCTCGCTGGCATTTCAGCCAGAGAGTTCCCAGGCGTTAGGACAGGGCTTCCGCTGCGGCTTCCTGGGCCTCTTTCACATGGAGATCGTCCAGGAACGGCTGGAGAGGGAATACGGCCTCGACCTGTTGGCCACCGCGCCCAACGTGGCCTATCAGGTGCTGACCACGGAAGGAGAGGTGGTGGATGTGCAAAGGCCCTCCGACCTTCCCCCGCCCCAGTACATTGACGAGATCCATGAGCCCTGGATGGAGCTCCAGGTCTGGGCACCGTCCGACTACATTGGCCCGGTGATGGAGTTGGTCACCCGGCGGCGTGGGGAGGTGGGGCCCCTGGAGTACCTGGACCCGCACCGGGTGCTGTTGCATTTTCAGATGCCCTTTTCGGAGATGATCACCGATTTCTACGATCAGCTCAAATCGCGCACTCGGGGCTACGCCTCGCTGGACTATCAGTTGGCTGGCTATCGGCCGGGCGATCTGGTGAAGATGGATATCCTGGTCAATGAAGAACCAGTGGACGCGCTCTCCCTCATCGTGCATCGGGACCAGGCCTACGAACGGGGCAAGACACTGGTGGCCCGTCTCAAGGAGGAGATCCCCCGCCAGCTCTTCGCCGTGCCTATCCAGGCCACCATCGGCCGGCGGGTCATCGCCCGCGAGACAGTCAAGGCCCTGCGCAAGAATGTGCTGGCCAAATGCTACGGGGGCGACATCACCCGCAAGCGCAAGCTCCTCCAGCGGCAGCGGGAGGGGAAGAAGCGGCTCAAGCGGGTGGGCCAGGTGGAGATCCCCCAGGAAGCTTTTCTGGCCGTGTTGAGGATGGATTAGGGAATGTAGGGGCGAGGCATTCCATGGAATGCCTCGCTCTTACTGGAGGGACCAAATGGCCGAGAAGACGATCATCATCATTGGGGCTGGGCTGGCCGGCCTGTCCACGGGCTGCTACGCCCGGATGAATGACTACCGCACGCATATCTTCGAGCATCGCACCACTCCAGGCGGAGTCTGCACCGCCTGGAAGCGGAAGGGCTACACCATTGACGGCTGTATCCACTGGCTGATGGGCAGCAAGCCGGGCTCCTCGCTCCATCGGATCTACCAGGAGGTGGGCGCACTGGAGGGCAACCGCCTCATCTACCTCGACCATTTCGGACGCCTCATGGACGAGGCCAGCGGACAGAGTCTGGAGGTCACCGCGGACCTGGACCGTCTGGAGGCTGACATGAAGGCCCTGGCGCCCGAGGACAGCCGGGTGATTGACGAACTGTTGGAGGGTGCCCGAGCTTGCCAGGGGATGGACATGGGTATGGGCAAGCCGCGGGAGTTGATGGGGCTGCTAGATGGCCTGAAGCAGATGTGGCACATGCGCCAGCTGCTCAAGTACGCTATACGCTACAACATGTCTGTGGATACCTTCGCCGAGCGCATCCAAAATCCCTTCCTGCGCTGGGGTATGACCAGCCTGGGGCTGCCCCAGATGCCGACGGTCTTTCTGTTCGTGCTCCTGGGGCAGTTGGCGGCGGGGGATTTGGCGGTCGTGGAGGGCGGATCGCTGAACTTCTCCCTGGCCATCGCCCGACGGTACCGGGAGCTGGGTGGAGAGGTGAGCTACGGGGACACCGTTGAGGAAGTCTTGGTGGAGGATAACCGGGCGGTGGGTGTGCGGCTGGCCGACGGCTCCGAGCACCGGGCTGACATTGTGGTCTCCGCTGCCGATGGCTACTCCACCATCTTCCAGATGCTCGGCGGGCGATACGTGGACCAGACGATCCGGGACCGGTACGACAACTGGCCGCTGTTCCAGCCCATCCTCATCGTCACTTTCGGGGTGGCGCGCCAGTTCCCGGATGTGCCGTCCTCGAACACCGTCCGTCTCCAGCGGCCCTTCACCATAGGCGGCCAGGAGGCCGGGGGATTCCTATTCCGCGTCTTCAACCACGACCCCACGCTGGCCCCGGAGGGCAAGACAGTGGTGCAGGTTCTTATCGGGACCGACTTCGACTACTGGGACGAATTGCAGAAGGACCGGCCCCGCTACGAGGCGGAGAAGGAGCGGGTCGCCACCGAGGTCCTGGACCGGCTGGAAGCCCACCTCCCCGGCATCTCTGCGCAGGTGGAGATGACGGATGTCGCCACTCCCTACACTTTCTGGCGCTACACCCGCAACCACCGGGGGGCCTTCGAGGGCTGGCTGATGACGCCGGAGATGATGCGGACGCACGTGGAGAAGGCACTGCCAGGCCTGGAGAACTTCTACATGGCTGGCCAGTGGGTGGAGCCCGGCGGCGGCATCCCCGCGGTCCTGCCCTCGGGCCGACAGGTGGTGCAAATTCTTTGCCATCGGGATGGGAAGCCCTTCTCGGCTTCTGTGCCGTAGGGGCGAGGCATTCCGTGGAGAGGGGTTCAATCACACCCTACCCTCATGTAGACAAGCGCTCAGGGTAAATGGTGGATAATCTTGGGAATGCCTCACCCCTACCAATATGCCCGACATGAGGAGAAGAGAGATGGCTAACGCGGGAGACATTGAGGCGCGCATCGAGGGACTGCGACGCCAGATACATTACCACAACTATCGCTACTACGTCCTGGATGATCCGGTGGTCAGCGACGCGGAGTACGACGCCTTGATGCGGGAGCTGCGCGAGTTGGAGGCCACGCATCCGGAGCTGGTAACGCCCGACTCACCCACACAGCGGGTGGGCGGGGAGCCGCTGGAGGAGTTCCGGCGGGTACGCCACGTCCGTCCTATGCTCAGCCTGCAGGATGCCTTCGATGAGGGGGAGATGCGCGATTGGCTGACCCGTATCTCCAAGCTCCTGCCCGAAGGGGTGAGCAGTGACGACCTGGACTTCGTGGTAGAGCCCAAGGTGGACGGGCTGACGGTGGTGCTCACCTACGAGGAGGGGCAGTTGGTGCTGGGGGCCACACGGGGCAACGGGGTAGAGGGGGAGGATGTGACCCTGAACCTGCGCACCATTCGCAGCGTCCCCCTGCGCATTCCCGTCTCGCCCGATGGCCCACCGCCCGCGCGCCTGGTGGTGCGCGGCGAGGCCTACATGCCCGTGGGCGCTTTCCGGGAGTTCAACCGCCGCCAGGAGGAAGTGGGGGAAAAGGCCTTCGCCAATCCCCGCAACGCCGCCGCGGGCTCCATCCGCCAGCTCGACCCCCGCATCACCGCCTCCCGGCCCCTGGACCTCTTCACCTACGCCGTGGTGGATGTGGAGGGAAGGGCCATCCGCACCCAGTGGGAGGCGCTGGAGGTCCTGCGAGAGCTGGGCTTTCCTACCAACCCTGCTAACCGGCTCCTTTGCAACCTGGATACGGTGGTCGAATATTATAACCGCTGGCTGGAGCAGCGTGAGGCCCTGGACTACGAGACTGATGGGGTGGTGGTCAAGATCAATGACCTGGCCGTGCAGGAGGCGCTGGGCAGCGTGGGCAACGCCCCCCGAGGTGCAGTGGCCTTCAAGTTCCCAGGGCGTGAGGCGATCACCAAGCTGCTGGACATCCAGGTGAATGTGGGGCGGGTGGGGACCATCACCCCCTACGCCCTGCTGGAGCCGGTCCGCCTGAGCGGGGCCACCATCCGCCAGGCCACTTTACATAACGAAGACTACATTCGGGACAACGACATCCGCAAGGGCGACACCGTCCTCGTGCGCCGGGCAGGGGAGGTGATCCCTCAGGTGCTCAGGCCCTTGGTGGAGCTGCGCACTGGGGAGGAGCAGCCCTGGCGTATGCCGAATGCCTGCCCCTCCTGTGGCGAGCCCATTGTCCGGCCTAAGGAGGAGGTGGCCTACTACTGTGTGAATGCCGCCTGTCCGGCCCAACTGGTGCGCCGTATTGAGCACTTCACCTCGCGGGGGGCGATGGAGATCGAGGGGCTGGGAGAGAAGATCGCCCAACAGTTGGTGGATGAGGGACTGTTGCACGATGTGGCCGACCTTTACTACCTTCGCCAGGAGGACCTGTTGCCGCTGGAGGGTTTCGCCGAGAAGAAGGTGGAGAACCTGCTGGGAGCTATTGAGGCCAGTAAAGCCCGCCCCCTCTCACGGCTCATAACCGCTCTGGGCATCCGTTATGTGGGCGACGTCGTGGCCCAACTGCTGGCCGGGCACTACCGAAGCCTGGGGGCGCTGATGGCCGCCTCTCAGGAGGAGCTGGAGGGAATCGAGGGCATCGGGCCGCGCATTGCCCAGAGCGTTGTGGAGTGGTTCAGCCGGCCCCGCAACCGGCAGGTGGTGGAAAAGCTCCGTCAAGCAGAGGTGCGGATGGCAGAGGAGGTGGTCGAGGCCAAGGGGCCGCAGCCTTTGGAAGGGCTAACCTTTGTGATCACCGGCACGTTGTCCATCCCCCGCGAGGAGATGGCGGCCTTCATCGAACGCAACGGTGGCCGGGTGGCCAGCTCCATCTCCCGCCGCACCGACTACCTGTTGGTGGGGGCCAGTCCCGGCGGCAGCAAGTACAGCCGTGCCCAGGAGCTAGGCACGCCCATAATCAGCGAGGAAGAGTTAAGGGGGATGATGGGGGGGTAGGGAGAGTCTCATAGCCAAGGCCAAATGGGTGGCTGGCCAGTGCCGACGGCCAGGATAGGCCATCGGCACTGCTATGTCTGAGGCCTTCTCGTAGCTGCCCGCGTACCAGGCGGCCAGCAGATCACCACTCGGCAGCTCGGCAAGGGTGGAGGCATGACAGGAGGGGAAAGCAGAATCGTAGCCAGCGGGGAATATGGTCTCTTTTCCGAGCATGGGCGTCTTCCTTAACCCCGCCGCCCGAGGCGCTGATGATAACAAGGTCTCTCTTGCCCTATTTGGCGGAGTGAATATACAGCGCATCGGGCATCAGGCGGCCTTTCTATCGGATGGTTGGTCTTGGTTGCCTTCGTCTGGCCTTTGCCGATGTACCTCCTGCTTGAGTTGGGCTAGATGTTGGGCATAGCTCCGCTCCGCCTGCCTTTGGCTTGTGGGTGCCTCTGCGTGAGCTGGGGGTGCTGTCTCCGGTTCGGAGAGGCTCGCGGGCCTGAGTCTCTCGTACCACCACTCCCACAGTTGCCACAGGGCCAGGGTGACGAAAAAGGCAATGGCCGTGTCGATGAAACCGATGTCCAGGTGAGATCTCTCGGAAAATCGGTGAGTGGCAGTGATGAGGCAAGCTGAATTGGGGTTAGGAAGAGATGGGGCATGGCAGGCGACAGATTTAAGGACAGGTAAGGGTCGGGGCGAAGTTGATGG
>Ga0172365_10004229_pt1 | contig 10612 bp, 11 predicted proteins | sample LakKivSesite48cm_FD_114535 | JGI IMG/M metagenome (GOLD analysis project Ga0172365, IMG submission 114535) | Sediment microbial communities from Lake Kivu, Rwanda - Sediment site 48cm | ecosystem: Environmental > Aquatic > Freshwater > Lake > Sediment | place: Rwanda: Western Province, Lake... | reverse complement strand
TCTTGGCCTTGCGCTCTGCAAGATGCTGGTGGAATTGCACGGCGGAAAGATATGGGTCAAAAGCAGCATAGGCCGGGGCTCGACATTTGGATTTTCATTGCCTCTGGAATCTACAGGCAGACAGACGGTAGAGCCGAAACAACCAAGTAAACTGTGGAAAGTGTTGATTATCGAAGATGATGAAGCTATCGTTAATTTCGTGCGCCTGGCGTTTAAAATGCGGTGGTCTGAGGCCGATTTGATCTCGGCAAGGCTGGGTGAAGAAGGGCTGGATTTGGTTGAATCGGAAAAACCAGACCTCGTAATCCTGGACCTGGGACTTCCTGATATCGATGGCTTTGAGGTGCTGAAACAAATCCGTCTCTTTTCCTCGGTGCCTGTTGTAATTTTAACCGTAAGCAGTGACGAAGCGGACATGGTCAAGGGGCTGGAATGGGGAGCGGATGACTATATTGTAAAACCGTTTAGGCAATTGGAGTTACTGGCTCGATTAAAAGCACAACTGCGAAGGCAGGTCCCTCCCGACGAGGAAGCTCCTATCATTATCGGGCCGTTGAGGCTAGACCCTTCCACATTCGAATTGACGTATGGAGGAAAACAAATAAGCCTCACTTTGATTGAGGGTCGGATAATGCGTTATCTGATGCAGAACGTGGGTCGTGTGGTTACGCACTCTCGACTTGGGGAAATAATCTGGGGAGAGGACTACCCGGGTGCCATTGATAGCCTCAGGGTGTATATAAGGCACTTAAGAGAGAAGCTTGAGACAGACCCCAGCAATCCCAAACTAATTCTCACCAAAGTTGGCGTAGGGTACTTGCTGGCAAAGCCAAATGATTGAGCTGCCCAAATCTTAATCCCCCCATTACGCAATATATAGCCTTGCTTATTAATACTTTTTTAATCTTATCTCAACATTGTTCTTATCTTGCTGTATTAATATTCAGAGTAGAAGAAAGTATTAAAGGGGGTGTTACAAAGCAAATGCTCCAGAAGGGAGGAGCCATGGGCGCAAATGCTACAGGAAACAGAGGAAATGGAAATAGAGAAAGGGTAAATCACATGCTCACGACGGGCGAAGCGTGCAAAATCCTGTACGTTCACTGCAACACGTTAAGACGATGGACCGAGAGAGGGTTAATCTCAGCGTATCGTATCGGACCTCGAGGAGACCGGAGATACAAGCGGGAAGACGTGGATGCCTTGCTCACCGAACAAGTTAGAGTTGGTTCAAACGGTACCCAGAAATGAAATCGAGGTACTTACAATAAGCCAGTTCGCCATTCGTAACTCCCTTTGACCCATTTTGTGTTTTTTGGCTTCAGCCCAGCGATATGTACCCAAAAAGGAGAGTTCTCTAACCACATGCCGGATATAGAAATCAAACTCAAATTGACCTTGAAGTTGAGTGAGGAATGGGCAAGCAATATGAGCACCGAGGAGCTCATTAATTATATCAAAGACAAATTGAACGAGAGCTTGAGGATGAGGGGACAGATTAAGAAGTTGGCTGTGGTAGACAAGTAAAGAGCAAACTGCAGGATAGCCGGAGAGTGCGGACGGAACCCACCACCCCAATTAATCATTTGGGGTGGTGGGTTCCGTCTTATTCTCGATTTACCATTTGCTCTGCCTGAGGCGACCAGCTATCATAGATGAAACGTCAGGGTAGCTAAGAAGACGATATGATAGACTGGAAAGCCAACTGCCAGATTACCGCTATGGGCATCATGCCTCACACCGATGTCGAAAATGCTATCGAGCTTGCTCTGAGCCTGGATATCCCTTTCTGGCCTCAGCTTCCCAACGTGAGTTTTTACGAAGATATGTATGTCCAGTGCTCTCAGAATTTCCCCGGGATAGTTGTCGAACCAGAGACTCAGCGAGTCGTCTTCGATAGTACTAGATTCGAAGAGGAGCTTGTGACTTACTCTCAAAGGCTGGATGACCCTGAGATTTTCATCTTGAGTGACGAGTACTCGGCAGTATATCGCAGATTTCTGGGAAAAGACCTCTCAGGCTATCAGGCTATAAGGGGGCAACTAACCGGGCCGGTGAGTTTCGGCTTTAAGATTGTGGATGAAAACTCCAGGCCTATCATCTACGACGAGGGGATAAGAGATATACTATTTGACTTTATTCAAAGGAAGGCCAACACCCAATACCAGGAGTTGCGCCGGAAAAACAGGAACGCATTCGTCTGGCTGGATGAGCCCGGTTTGGGATGGGTATTCAACAGCCTTTCCGGCTACAACGATGTCCAGGCTAAGAGAGACTATATTGATTTCATTGACGGGCTTCAGGGCCCCAAGGCACTGCACCTTTGTGCCAACGTGAATTTGCCGTATCTTCTCGAACTAGGCTTGGAGATACTGTCTTTCGACGCTTATCAGATTCAGACTATGCCCCGGGAATATGCTGTCGCAGCAGCCAAATTCCTGAACGATGGCGGGGTAATCTGCTGGGGAATTGTACCTACAGATTCAACCAACCTCAGCAAGGAGAGCCCGCAGAGTTTGAGCAAGCTGCTTACAGATTACTGGGAGGCGGTCTCACGACATACAGGGCTTGCTCCGGGGCAGATTGCCCGTCAATCTATGCTGGCCCCGGCGAGATGCTGCCTCAAAAATATCGGCCAGGTCGGTGCCGCTGACGAGATGGCCTGCCCTGTTTCAGATGGGAGCCGTTCCTCCAGCATCGAGGAAAGACTCGTTGGGCAGGCATATGCCTATCTTCGAGAGTTATCTCAAATCCTGAGAAACAAATATAGATTGTGACTGATGTTTGAAATGGCTGTTTGGTGATAAGGGAAAGTAATCAATGAGAATCAAAGGTAGTAAAAGCCTTGAAATCTGTAAAGCTGCGTAATTTGACACCCACAGGTGGTCTGAGTTACCATGATTTTATTGCTGAAATAGGGTAAGGCGAATAACTGGAGCTAATGGAATGGGAACAAATCCATCTATAGGCAAAAGGCTGTACGAGATCAGGTGGCACGGCCGTGGTGGTCAGGGGGCTATAACTGCTGCCAAGATAGTGGCCCAGGCGGCCTTTCTTGAAGGTTACAGGGGCGTAACGGCTGCGCCCTCATTTGGTGCGGAGAGAAGAGGAGCCCCGGTAAGTGCATCTACCAGGATTTCTCAGGAACCGGTCATGGTCATGTCACAGGTGGAAAACCCGGACGTGGTGGTTGTTCTCGATCAGACTCTGCTTAGACGAGATGGGGTAACCAGCGGGTTGAGCAAAGGCGGATGGCTCATTGTCAATTCAGGTCTGGATCCCAAAGAACTTATACCCGAAGGCCAGTTCAACATCGCTACCGCTGATGCCACTAGAGTTTGCCAGGAGTTGGGCCTGGTCGTTTCCGGCCTGATCGTTGTAAATACAGCTATATTGGGCGCGTTCATCCGCGCCACTAAAACGGTCAGCATGCCAAGCATACAAGAGGTAGTAAGAGGACGATTCCCCAAAGAGGCTGTCGAGATAAACCTTGCAGCGATTGCAAGAACCTATGAGATAACAAAAGTCGAAGAACTGAGGAAGTAGAAGGCTGTGCAAACCAGAGGCTGCGGGCACATATGCGGCGAATCCTCACCCGGCATCGGGGAAGCGGGCAAAACAGGTGAATGGCGCGATTCTTATCCCCTAATAGACCACAAGAAGTGCATCCCGGCTAAGCAAGGCAAGGCTGCATGTTTTCAGTGCTGGCTCTATTGTCCTGATGCCGTCATAAGCAAAACCATTCCCGTACGGGTGGACATGCAGTATTGCAAAGGATGCGGTATATGTGCTGAGGTGTGTCCGGCACATGCGATAACCATGGTAGCCGAAGAGACGTCCTGTTCTTCGTAGGAGATATGGGGTAAATTGATAGACAAGAGGTCGGATGGAAATCCAGACATACAGATACTGGATGGCAATCAAGCTGCAGCTCTGGGAGCGAAGCTCAGCCGTGTACAGGTGATAGCTGCCTATCCGATTACGCCTCAGACACCGGTCACGGAAGCGCTCTCTGAATTTGTAGAACGAGGCGAGCTGGACGCTCAGTATATTGCTGTCGAGAGTGAACACAGCGCGCTTGCCGTATGCACTTCCGCTTCTATAGCGGGAGCCAGAGCCTTCACCGCCACAAGCTCGCATGGTTTAGCCTATATGCATGAGATGCTGCATTGGGCTGCCGGGACGCGGCTTCCTTTAGTTCTTGCCTGCGTTAACCGCGCTATTGGAGCACCCTGGAACGTACTGAACGACCAGCAGGATTCCATATCTCAGCGGGACACCGGCTGGATACAAATATATGCTCGAAACAACCAGGAGATATTGGACTCCGTAATCCAGGTCTATAAGATCGCTGAGGCAGTTTATGTACCTGTCATGGTTTGTTATGACGGCTATATCCTATCCCATACCGAAATGCCTGTCGATATTCCGTCACAACAGGTTGTGGATCAGTTTCTGCCGCAGTACAGCCCCCACACGGTGTTGGATTCCAGCAATCCTAAAAACTATAACCTCGTAACCCTGGCAAATCCCAGGGTTAACGCGGAGGGTGTGCTCTGCCACGGTTATATGGAATTGAGATACCTCCTGCAGGAGGCTTTGCAAAACTCGAGAGAAACCATAGCGAAAGTGGGCCGGGAATTCGGCGAACTGTTCGGGAGAAGCTACGCCAATATGCTTTGGAAAGAGGAATTGGATGATGCCGACATAATCATTGTTGCAATGGGCAGCCTGGCTATGGAGGCAATAGTAGCTTCCGAAATGCTTCGAGGTGAAGGATACAAGACAGGTGTATTGGGCTTGAGGGTATTCAGACCTTTTCCCAAGGCCGATGTGGTGAAGGCATTGAGTAAATCACGCCTTGTTGTGATTTTCGATAAGAATATCAGTTATGGTTCGGAGGGAGCCGCCTGTTCGGAAATCAAGGCCGCGCTTTACGGAAGTAAGGTGAATGCGGCGATACGAAACTTCATTGTCGGGCTGGGCGGACGTGATGTGGCAGCCAAGGAGTTGGCAGATGCTGTGAAGAAATCGCTAGCGTCGCTCACGGAGGGCGTACCGAATAAGGAATATCCCGAATGGATATGCCATATTTAAGGGGGCAATCATAGCGAAAATAAATGCAGTCAGCCTAACTGAAAAAGAATATATGCTGCCAGGAAACAGGGTTTGCCCTGGCTGCGGCTTATCTCTCGCATACCGTCACATTTTAAAGGCATTCGAGGGGCAGGTTATTGTTACTGTGCCTGCGAGTTGCCTCACGGTTCTGCATGGCATGTATCCGGTTACATCTGTGACTGTGCCCTGCGTTAACACGCCGTTTGCCACGACCGGGGCATCCGCTTCCGGTCTGGTCGCAGGCCTGAAAGCTCTGGGCAAAAAAGGATTGACGGTACTGGCTATCGCCGGGGATGGAGGCACATACGATATAGGTATCCAGTCATTGAGCGGCGCTGCTGAGAGAAAGTCTGACTTCGTCTATATCTGCTATGACAACGAAGGCTACATGAACACGGGTAATCAGCGTTCAGGCTCTACCCCCTTAGGCGCTATTTCGGGTACTACGCCGATTCTGGGTAAACAACAAAACCAAAAGGATATGGCCGCAATAATGGAAGCTCACGGCATTCCCTATGTCGCTACCGCCAATGCTGCCTATCCTCTGGACCTCTACGAAAAGGTTAAGAAAGCAAGAGCAATGCAAGGTGTCAGGTTCTTACATGTATTTACGCCCTGTCCGCCAGGGTGGCGGTTTCCTTTCAGTGATACCATCAAAATCGGCCAGCTTGCGGTGCAGACAGGATGGGATATACTTTATGAGGTTGAGGGAGGTATTTTCCGCTTCACCTCGGCCAGCGAATCCATTGCCCGCGGAGGCACATTAAAGCCGGTGAGGGAATTTTTGTTGTCACAGGGAAGGTTCAAGAACATCACCGAAAATCAGATTGATGAACTGCAAACGGCGATAAATGCACGCTGGAAGCGTTGTCTTACCCGGGCTGCAAATTTGTAGTCTCTACTCGGAGGAGAAAAGGCTATGGCGCTGGATTTCGACCTGACGGAAGAACAGAATCTGACACGCCAGGCTGTGCGAGATTTCGCTGAAAAGGAGATTGCCCCTATAGCTCAGGAGTTGGACGAAAGAGAAGAATTCTCCGTCGAGCTGACACAAAAGATGGCCAAAATCGGGCTCATGGGCTGCTTCGTTTCCGTGAAGTATGGCGGCTCAAGCACAGGATATTTATCTTATATCATTGCCGTAGAGGAACTGGCGAGGGTAGATGGTTCTCAGGCTGCCACGATTGCCGCTGCCAACTCACTGGGGATCGGCCCTATCTATCAATTCGGGAGTGACAAGCAAAAAGAAGAATGGCTTCCCAGGCTTTGTGCGGGAGAGATACTGGCAGCTTTTGGCCTGACAGAGCCAGATGCTGGCTCCGACGCAGCAAACTCCAAAACCACGGCAAAACTCGAGAGCGGAAGCTGGACCATCAATGGAAAGAAAATCTTCATCACGAATTCGGCTTGCGCGTTAACCGGTGTTATTATCGTGCAGGCTGTTACGGGACGCCGCGATGATGGGAAGCCGGAATTGAGTTGCCTGCTTGTTCCAGCGGGTGCAGCAGGATTCACTGCCAGTGAGATGAAAAAGAAGATGATGTGGCGGGCGTCTAACACCGGCGAACTGTTTTTCGATGATTGTATGGTGCCCGAAGAGAATCTCCTGGGTAATAGAGGTGACGGTTTACACCAGATGCTGGCCACGCTGGATAGAGGGCGCTTGAGCATCGCTGCTTTGGGTCTTGGCGGTTCGCAGGGCGCTTTCGAATTGGGTTTGCAGTATGCTAACTCCCGAATACAATTTGGCCGTCCGGTGAGCTCTTTTCAAATTAACGCATTCAAGCTAGCAGATATGGCTCTCGATATCGAAGCGGCGAGAAATTTACTCTACAAAGCATGCTGGCTCCTGGAGAAGAAGCGCAGTTTCAGTGTAGAGGCGGCTATGGCTAAGCTGTACTGCTCTGAGGTCATGCGCAGGTGTGTCCATCAGGCGGTGCAATTACACGGCGGCTACGGGTTGTTGAAAGATTTTAGAGTCGAAAGACTTTATCGGGATCAAAGGATTCTTGAGATTGGCGAGGGGACATCGGAAATACTGCGCATCGTAATAGCTCGTCATATCGGCGTTTCGGGAAGAGGAATGTAGGAGGAGGAAGCAAATGGAACGTAAGAAGCCAAAACGCAGCAGCAGCCCAGGCAGTAATGAGTCTTCTCGAAAGTGGTCGACAAAATCTGATGATTTCCTTACTGATTCGACCCGGCTGGCCCGAACTGCCAGACCCGAAGAAAGTGAGTCTCTGGGTGACAGGCTCAGGAAAGCTCGGGAAAAGCGCGGGTTCACTCTGCAGGAACTCAGCAGTTGCGTTGGAACAGACGTGGATACCTTAAAGCGCATGGAAGAGAATGATATGCTCCCTCCCCTTGGTGAACTGGTAAGGCTCAGCAAGGCTCTGGAGACCAGGATGAGCTACCTTATCTCCTCCGGTGTCGAGGAACCCATGTGCCTGGTGCGCGCAGACCAGCGTAGGCCTGTTTCTCGCCGTGGTGAAAAAGGAATTGAACGGTACGGCTACTCCTACGAATCTCTAGCTTCGGAAAAAGCGAATCGGATGATGGAGCCTTTCATAGTAACCCTTTTACCCACCGAGGCGGTTGAAACTTCGACGCATGACGGCCAGGAGTTCCTTTTCGTTTTGGAGGGGCAGATGATGGCCCGGGTTGGTGACCGGACCGAATTTCTCGGTCCCGGCGATGCTATCTACTATGATTCCAGTAATCCGCATTACGTCAAATCTGTGGGGGGAAAGAAGGCCAAAATACTGGCTGTCATCTATCCGGAGCGTGAGTAACTGCTCGATTACCAATCGTGGGGAAGCGAAGAACTCCGGCTCCCTATATTCCTCTAGCCGATGATAATATCATCCAGAGCTCTCTTGGGGACATGGTGTATCCCTTTGCTATCACGCCAGTACTTGATGTCCCCGTCAGGCCCGACGGTCTCGAGCACTACGGTCTCTTTGGGTTTACCAAGGGCCAGTACAAGAAGAATCTCATATTGCTGCGATATCTCCAGGGCCTGACGTAGCCCTTGCCTTTTAATGCCACCGAGAATGCACCCTCCAATGCCTTTCTCTGTAGCACCGAGTAGTATGCTTTGTGCAGCTATGCCGTGGTCGCACCGCAGTGGATGGTTTATCCGTGTGTCCTCAAGCATTATGATGTAGGCTGATGGTCTTTCACCTTCGGAGGGCCCAGGCCAGTCTTTTAGATAGGCGGCCCAGGCGAGGTACTGAAAAATGAGGGCATTCTTCTTGGGCTCGCAGGAAAGCATATATCTAAGCGGTTGTAAATTGGCCGCTGACGCAGACTGACGGGCAAGGTCAACAAGCTCTCTTAATGTATCGTGCTCTACGGCGACATCCTGGTAGAAACGCCGGTAGCTCCTATTTCTTTGTATCAGTTCTCGTATCATATCAGTCCCCTCAATCGTGTTACGTATGTACTTATGTTATCGAGGTAATTCGGGGCGAGTTAAAGGGCCAGCCGCAAAGAATGCATGATGGTGCAGCAACAGATTGTTACAATCTCTGCCCTTATCCGAGGAAAGCTCTTATACCCAGTATATCTCTTCCCACGATCAGTTTTTGTATCTGCGTTGTGCCTTCGGGTATAGTCATAGTTCGGGCATCCCTGAAATACCGCTCCACAGGGTATTCATCGGAGAGGCCCATAGCGCCATGAATCTGAATAGCCTTAGAGGTTGTCCTGACCGCTGCCTCGGTGGCGTAGCTCTTTGCCAGAGAGGACTGCCAGCGGGACTTCTGGCCTTTGTCGATGAGGTCCAGAGCGCGAAAAGAGAGCAGGCGTCCGGCCTCGGTTTCCGTAATCATGTCCACCAGCATTTCTTGTATCATCTGGAAGCTGCCTATGGGCTGGCCGAACTGTGTTCTATCCTGCGCGTATTTGATGGAGGCATCTATAGCGGCCTGGGCAATGCCTGTACACATGGCTCCCACCATGGCCCGTGATACGTCGAAGAATGCCATAGTGCGCTTGTAGCCAGCACCCGGGTCGAGAAGGTTTTCTTTGGGTACTTTACAGTCGTCGAAGGAAAGCTCGGATGTAGGGAAGCATCGCATCCCCAGCTTGTGCAATTCCCGGGCCTGGAAAGGAGATGCATTTCTCTCTACGAGGAAAAAAGACATGCCAAAAGGCCCCAGCGACTTATCTGTGGTAGCGAGGACAAAGGCGGCATCGGCTATGCTCCCGTTGGAAATCCACATTTTTGTACCGTTGATAATGTAGTTGTCTCCATCCAGAGTTGCGGTGGTCTCCAGGCTGGATACATCGGAGCCAGCGTTGGGCTCGGTTATTGCCAGGCAGCCAATATATTCACCGGATGTGCCCGCGGGTAACAACCTCTGCTTCTGTTCGGGGCTGCCTGCCTCGCTCAAGACCCAAAGGAACCCTGCGGCAATGAAGATGGTTCCGGCAAGGCTGGCCCAGACTCTGGACAGCTCTTCGACAAGGATTCCGTTGGTCTTGCCCTCCAACTGAGAGCCGCCATACTTTTCGGGCAGGAAACCTGTGAGATAGCCGAAGGGGAGCAACTGTTTGACGAAGGCGACTGTTTCCGCCTTGGTCAGCGGGCCTTTCTTTTCATGTGCATCGACGACAGGCGCTATCTCTTTCTCCAGGAAGTTACGCACACTGGCTTTGAGCATCTGCTGCTCTTCGGTGAAAGAGAAGTCCATCTACATCTCCCTCTGCAAATTGAGGGTAAAAGGCCTTTTCTTTGTTCTATCTACTTGCCTCTTGAGTTAGAGCCCGGCTATACAGACGCTGACCACATTCATAGGAGGGATGCCGCCCATATTATGGGTCAGGCCGAACTTGGGGTTCTTTATTTGTCGGGGCCCGGCTTTACCCTGGAGCTGCTTATACATCTCGTACATCATACGCAACCCCGAAGCGCCTATGGGATGCCCGAAGCACTTAAGCCCGCCATCGGGCTGGCAGGGGAGTTTTCCATCCAAATCGAAGAATCCTGCCTCGATGTCTTCTTTAGCTTTTCCCCGGGGCGAGATGCCCAGGTCTTCATATATAGTGAGCTCTGTGATGGAGAAGCAGTCGTGCACTTCCATCATGCTTATTTCTTTGCGGGGATTAGTGATACCTGCTTCGCGATAAGCCCTTTGAGAAGCCTTGACTGTCGATTCTACATGAGCGTAATCCCAGTCAGTGCACATTATCTCTTCCCCCGAGCTGGCAGCGATCTGGAGCGCCTTAACATAGACAGGGTCGGGCCTGAATTTCTTAGCTATTTCTGCCCGACAGACTATAGCTGCCGCTGCGCCATCGCTCACTCCGCAGCAGTCGAATAGCCCCAAAGGCCAGGCCACAATAGGTGCGTTCACCACATCTTCTATAGTTACCTCGCGGCGCAGGTGGGCTTTGGGGTTGAGCGCGCCGTTGTGGTGGCTTTTCACGGTTATTCTGGCCAGGACATGTTTCCCCTCCTGTGGAGTGAGGCCATACTGCGCGAAATACC
>Ga0172365_10004228_pt1 | contig 10612 bp, 7 predicted proteins | sample LakKivSesite48cm_FD_114535 | JGI IMG/M metagenome (GOLD analysis project Ga0172365, IMG submission 114535) | Sediment microbial communities from Lake Kivu, Rwanda - Sediment site 48cm | ecosystem: Environmental > Aquatic > Freshwater > Lake > Sediment | place: Rwanda: Western Province, Lake Kivu... | reverse complement strand
GGTATTCCGTATAGGTTTTGAATTTTGATGGCAGAAAACTCCACAGGCAGGCACCTTCTTCAAGCTCCCAGCCGTTTCTCCCTGTCAGCAATGCTCCTCTTGAGGCTGAGCAGCTCGGTGCGGGACAATAGGCATTATTGAACCATACACCATTCCGGGCAAGTTAATCTATCATGGGAGTATTGATACCTTTGCATCCGCTAAAGCTTGTATGTGCCCAGCTCAGATCATCCGCTATGGCAAGGAGAATGTTTGGTTTCCCTTCTGCACTGACAGGCACTTCATCGCTGCCGGTTGGTTGCCCGGATGGTCTGTTGCCGGAACAGGAGCTGATTGCCAATAAAATGGCACAGAGATACGTTATCCATCTGGTTATATCTGTCATGTAAATTTGATTTATACAGGTTTTAGCCCTAACTTTATTCACAAATTTAGCAAAATGAATAAGCTATCTTTTAAGGTCAGTCTGAAGGTTTTTTGTTTGATTGTGATTACAGCTGTCATCCCTTTAAATAATATCTCCGGGCAGACCACCATGGAGAAGGCAAAGAAACTGGAGCGGCCAAAAGATTGCGGGGTCAGTAATTATGATCATTTCAAAAATTCTTCATTTAACCTTCTCGAGGAGGTATTAAAGACTGATAAAAATTATAAAAAAACAAGAACAGAGATCCGTGGCTACCTTTCAGGCGAGAAGGAAGCAACAAGAAACGGGATCGATACAGAGATCAACAAGGCAAAAGCTGTTTTGAAATCTGTTCAGGCCATGGATGAGCGTGTGAAAAAACTGACTGCTGACGGCAATAAGCTGTCTCATGATATTGCCGGAATTGAGCCTCCTGGTGCATCCAGACAGGCTTCGTACAATACAAAAACGTCAATGGATGCAGTGCATTTATCTGATAACCTGATGCATGCGATCGCTGATACGGTGACCCTTGACATACAGGTGCTGGTGCATAAAATCACCACCCTGGAAGGGACCGTTAAGGAAGAGAAAACAGGGATTGAAAAAACCAAATAATCTCTGATAAAAACGTTGTAACCTAACCGGTCAGCCCAGCCTCGTAAGGCCATTCTCAATCCTGGAGAGAGTTTCCTGTTTGCCAATGACCGACATCATTTCAAACAGGCCCGGACCGGCATTTGTACCCACTAAAAGCAAACGCAACGGATTAAGTGTTTTACCCGGACTGATATTACTATCCTGTGCAAAACCCTTTATCAGCGTTTCAATATGGCCCGGATTAAAATCATCTGTTTGCTCAAGAAGTTTTTTAACCTGAAGAAGCATCTGGGGTGTATCCTCATTCCATACTTTTTTCAAAACCTTTTCATCATATTGTGAAGGCGCCCTAAAGAAAAATTCCGATTGATTCCACAGATCACCCAGAAGGAAGGCACGTTCCTTGATGATGCCAATAACCCTTGAAACATAGTCAATACTGCAGTACAGTCCCGCTGCCTTTAGCTTTGGCATAATCAGGCCGGCCAGATCCTGGTCACTCTTACGCATAATATACTGGTGGTTAAACCACTTTGCCTTTTCCGGGTCAAATTTTGATCCTGCCTTGACAATCCTGTCAAGAGAAAAAACTTCCACGAGCTCTTCCATTGTATATAATTCCCTGTCTGTTCCAGGGTTCCAGCCAAGAAATGCCAGGATATTAATAAAGGCTTCAGGAAGGTACCCCGATTCGCGGTATCCCGCAGATTTCTCACCTGTCTCCGGGTTGATCCATTCAAGCGGGAATACGGGAAAGCCCAACCGGTCACCATCCCGTTTACTCAGTTTACCCTTCCCGTCAGGCTTTAGTGTCAGTGGTATATGTACAAACTCAGGCATGTTCTTTTCCCAGCCAAACGCTTTGTAAAGCAGGACATGCAAAGGTGTGGAGGGAAGCCATTCTTCTCCCCTGATCACATGGGTTATTTTCATCAGGTAATCATCAACCACATTGGCAAGATGATACGTAGGCATCCCGTCAGCTTTCAGCAATACCTTATCATCCAGAGTAGCAGTATTCACAACCACTCTCCCCCTGACTACATCATCAAAAACAACTTCCTGTTTTTCAGGTATTCTGAACCTTATCACATGAGGAACAGCCATTTCCTTTAATTTCCTGACCTCTTCCTTGCTCAGGGCCAGTGAATTATTCAGATTATTTCTCACAGATGCGTCATATATAAATGTCCTTCTTTCTGACTCGTACTGCTTCCTCAGCCTCTCCAGTTCTCCGGGTGAATCGAATGCCTCATAGGCCCATCCTGATGCAAGCAGCTTTTCAGCGTATTCCAAATAGACAGGCTTCCTTTCAGATTGCCGGTAAGGTTCATGCGGACCTCCGGCAGTAATCCCTTCGTCAACTTTTATCCCGCACCATTTCAATGATTCAATGATATACTCCTCAGCTCCCGGAACATACCTAACCTGATCGGTATCTTCAATCCTCAGTATGAAGGTCCCGTCATGCTTCCTTGCAAACAGGTAATTGAACAATGCTGTACGAACCCCTCCGATATGTAATGGCCCGGTGGGACTTGGGGCAAAGCGGACCCTGATGTTTTTATCCGTCATGCATCTATTTTTTTTCAAAGATACAAAGTAGTGCGGAAATGTTCCCATATTGCCGGAGAGTGCCTGCCGCTGACCTTTCAATCAGGGAAAAAGAATTAATTACAGGTTTTGTATTTTGAATATACCTTTATGCCAGGCCTTTTCTTTGATTATCTTTACAGGGTTATGCTTATCCTATACAAGACAGCAGTACGTTTATACTATCTGTATATCCTCACCGGTTCGCTGTTCAACCGTAAGGCCCGGCTATGGATCCGCGGAAGGAAAGATCTTCTGAACCGTATCAGCCGGGAGGTAAAAGCCGATGATCGTATTATCTGGTTTCATTGTTCCTCACTTGGTGAATTCGAACAGGGCCGCCCTGTTATGGAGGGAATAAAAGCACTTAAAACCGGCGTGAAAATCTTGTTAACCTTTTATTCCCCTTCAGGATATGAGGTGAGAAAAAATTACAGTGGTGCTGACTATGTCTATTACCTGCCGCTGGATACACACAGGAATGCATCCCGTTTTATCCGGTTTGTAAAGCCTTCAGCAGCTTATTTTGTAAAATATGATTTCTGGTATCATTACATAAACTGCCTGCACTCTGAAAAGATTCCCGTATACCTTATCTCTGCGATTTTCAGAAAATCCCAGGTCTTTTTTAAAAGCTACGGGAAATGGTTCCGCTCCATGCTTGGTATGTTTGAACATATTTTTCTTCAGGATAAAGCTTCCTTTGAATTACTTAGCAAAACAGGCCTAAGTAATATTTCTGTTGCAGGGGACACCCGGTTTGACAGAGTCCATGCAATTTCCGCAAAAGCGCCAGCAATCAAAACCATAGACCTGTTCAGACAGGACAGTTCCCTTATTATTGCCGGCAGCACCTGGCCTGAAGATGACAGGATCCTTGTCAGTCATATCAACCTTAACCGGAAAGGGGTTAAATACATTCTCGTACCACATGAAATAAATGAATTCTATATCAGCAGGCTTGAAAAAGAAATAAACAGGAAGGTGTTGAGGTTTTCTGTAATGAATGAAGGGAATGCTGCCGCAACAGATGTTCTTATTGTTGATGCTGTCGGATACCTTTCCTCACTGTACCAATATGCCAGTATCGCATATATTGGCGGCGGGTTTGGAAAAGGAATCCACAATACACTGGAAGCGGCAACCTTTGGCATTCCTGTCATCTTCGGACCCAATTATCACAAGTTCCGTGAAGCAGTTGACCTGATCAGGGAAGGAGCTGCTTTTCCTGTTGATGGTGAAGCTTCCTTACATAAGGTACTCTCTGCCTTAATGACTGACAGGGATTATCTTGAGAGGGCAGGAAAGTCTGCCAGGAGCTATGTGGAAAAAAATACCGGGGCTACCGCCAGGATACTGGCTTATCTAAACAACTGAGGTACGAATTCTGAAAGATATACCCTCCAGTTTTTCCAGGTATGGCCTCCATCACTTTCCCGGTAGGTATATTTCATGCCAAGGGAGTCGAGTTTTACCTTGTAGTCCTGTACATTCTTATAGAGAAAATCTGATCGGCCGATCCCTATCCAGTACAGTTTATAGCTATTTTCCATCTGTTTCTTCAGGGTTGCATCAAAATCTTCATAAACACTGGATGTTACTTCCCCAAAAGGCATAATGGCAGCGGAGAAGAGTCCCACATAATCAAATGTCTGCGGGTAATATCTCGATATATGCAAAGAATGGAAACCACCCATGGAAAGGCCTGCTATGGCACGGTCAGCTTTATCGGCTTTCACCCTGTAACTGCTCTCGACAAATTTCACAATATCCATGAATGTTTCTTCAAATTTGCCATTCATGGTCCCGGGTATCATGAATGAGGGTTTATAAAAACCTTTGCTTTCTTCACCAGGTGCAGCTTCCTGTGAAACATTTCCGTTAGGCATCACAACAATCATTGGTTTTGCCATTCCCCGTGCAATCAGGTTATCCATGATCTGTGTGGCTCTGCCCAGAGTAACCCATGCTTCCTCGTCTCCACCTGCCCCATGAAGCAGGTATAAAACCGGATATTTCTCCTTACTTTCCTCATAACCCGGGGGAGTATAGATAGTGATACGCCTATCCATGCCATTACCCGGAGAATTGTACCATCTTCTTGTCACCGAACCGTGAGGCACATCATTCACCCTGTACAGGTCAGCCTGACCCCCGTTGATGATAAAAATACTGGTGAGTGTGGCGACATCACGGCTAACAAAAGCATTGTTGGGATCAATAGTTCTGAATCCGTCAACCAGGACAGAATAACCATACAGCTCAGGTTCCAACACCTGGGTGGTATACGTCCAGATGCCCTTATCATCTTTTCCCATAGCAACTGAACCAGGCATCCAACCTTCGAATGGCATCCAGTCACCGGAAAGTTTTACCTCTGTGGCATTTGGTGCCATCACACGAAAAGTAACTGAATGATCGTCTTTTATTTCAGGTGAAATAATTTGTTGCCCTCCAAACAGAGCCTGCTGTGCAACTGTCGGTACTACCAGGACTGTTAAGGCTGCCAGTACCATTGTACATTTTCTGATCATAATTACAGATTATTAATATTGTTACGAAATTAATATAAGTCATTAAAAGAATGTCGCTTTACTAAAATCCGGCCTGAGACTTTTTAGCGGATATCTGCTGCGAATTATGTTCTTTTTACAACAGTCATTTTTAGTACAACACTCTGGTCTTTAGCTCTTTGGAAGCGTAAATCCTCCTCCGGAAGCCTCTGTAAAGAGAAAATTTATTAAATTTGTATCTAATAAAAAAGACATCAGCTGATAATAATTTTTCAACAGCTTAAGATTTATTTATTTTGTTGATAATCATGACAAAGATTAATAAACCATATTGGCATCCCGAAGTATTATTTCTACAAATTATTGTATATCTTATTTTTACGGTCAAGGTAATAAAAATGTAATTTTTTGTTAATAAATTGAAACAGGCCTTTATTGTTCTTGGAACTTACTATTCATAAATTGCAATTCCAACTCACTATCTGGTCGTCGGGTTTAATTGTTTAATTTTTAATACGTTTCTCAGGCAATGGATCAATCGTCCACAGGTAAAAACATTGATATTATTTTAGAAAATAAGAACATAGCGGAACAAAAACAAAACAGGGAAGGGACAACAGAGCCAACAACATATTCTTTCAAAGAGGTTTTTGAAGCCTCGAAAGATTATTTTAAAGGTGATGAACTTGCCGCTACCGTCTGGGCAAACAAGTATGCTCTGAAGGATTCCTTTGGTCGTCTTTATGAGCACACACCTGATGACATGCATTGGCGCATTGCCCGTGAAGTGGCAAGGATTGAAAAGAACTATCCCAATCCTCTGTCTGTGGAAGAGGTATTCGAGCTGATCAGGGATTTCAGGTATATCGTACCACAGGGTTCACCCATGACAGGTATCGGTAATAATTTCCAGATCGCATCTCTCTCGAACTGTTTTGTCATTGGTCATGCTGGTCCATCCGATTCATATGGCGGGATCATGAAGGTCGACCAGGAACAGGTGCAGCTGATGAAAAGAAGGGGAGGCGTTGGCCATGATTTATCCCATATAAGACCCAAAGGCAGCCCGGTCCTTAACAGTGCCCTTACATCCACAGGAATCGTTCCGTTCATGGAAAGATATTCCAATTCTACCAGGGAAGTGGCGCAGGACGGGCGCAGGGGAGCACTTATGCTGAGCATCTCCATCAAGCATCCGGATGCTGAAAATTTCATTGATGCCAAAATGACCAGGGGAAAGGTTACCGGTGCAAATGTGTCGGTACGCATCGATAATGAATTCATGGAGGCGGTGATGCTCAATAAATCGTACCTCCAGAAATACCCGATCGATTCCGATCATCCTGTTTTTACCAGGGAGATTGATGCAAGGCAGCTGTGGAACAAGATCATACACAATGCCTGGAAATCTGCCGAGCCTGGTGTTCTGTTCTGGGATACCATTAGCAGGGAATCAGTGGCCGACTGTTACGCGGATCTGGGATTTAAAACCGTTTCAACCAATCCTTGCGGTGAGATACCTTTATGCCCCTACGATAGTTGCCGTCTTATTGCTATCAATCTTTACAGCTACGTGGAAAATCCGTTTACGGAAAAGGCAAAATTTAATTTCCCTCTCTTCAGGAAGCATGTAGGTGCTGCACAGCGCATCATGGATGACATCATTGATCTTGAAATGGAGAAAGTCGAGACCATCCTAGCCAAGATAGCAGCTGATCCTGAAGATGAAGAGCTGAAAAGAGTAGAAAAAAGACTCTGGGAGAACATAAGGGAAAAAGCCAAGCAGGGCCGGCGTACCGGTGTTGGTATAACCGGTGAAGGAGACATGCTTGCAGCCCTCGGGCTCAGATACGGGAGTGAAAATGCGATCGACTTCTCCACTGAAGTGCATAAAACCGTTGCAATCGAAGCCTACCGTTCCTCGGTTAATATGGCCCGTGAAAGGGGTCCGTTCCCCCTGTTTGATGCCAGACGGGAAAAAGACAACCCGTTTATCCAGAGGCTTAAAAACGAAGCACCGGACATGTACCAGGATATGGTGACTTATGGCAGGAGAAATATATCATTGCTGACCATTGCCCCTACCGGTACCACCAGCCTTATGACCCAGACCACCTCAGGTATAGAGCCTGTTTATATGCCGGTATATAAAAGAAGGCGTAAGGTCAATCCAAACGAGGTCTTTACAACTGTAAGCTTTATCGATGAGATGGGTGACAATTGGGAAGAGTATAATGTGTTCCATCATAAATTCGTAACATGGCTGCAGGCCAATGGATACAGTGTGGAGGAGGTCAAGAAAATGGATGATGATTCCATCGACGAGATTGTCAGAAAATCTCCCTATTATAAAGCTACCTCCAACGATGTCGACTGGCTGAATAAGGTAAAGATGCAAGGACAGATACAAAAGTGGGTGGATCATTCCATAAGCGTCACCATCAACCTGCCTAAAGATGTCTCGGAAGAACTGGTCAGCAATTTGTACATTAATGCCTGGAAAAGCGGCTGCAAAGGATGTACAGTATACCGTGACGGCTCCAGGGCCGGAGTCCTTCTTGCCAAGGAGGAATCAAAGGAAGAAGATCCCGCCCAAAAATATAAAAGACCCAAGGAGCTGGACGCTGATATCCTGAGATTCAAAAATAATGAACAGAGCTGGATCGCTTTTGTGGGACTGAAGGACGGTGTCCCCTATGAGATATTTACAGGTATTGAAGATGAAGAAATGTTCCCGATTCCCAAATCTATCACCAAAGGAATCATTATAAAGAGAAGGGAACAGGATGGCACATCAAAGTATGATTTCCAGTATACGGATAAGTACGGATATAAAAATACCCTGGGGGGTCTGTCACATATTTTCAATCCTGAATACTGGAATTATGCCAAGCTCATATCCAGCGTTCTGCGGCATAACATGCCCATCACCGATGTGGTTAGTCTTGTTGCTTCGCTCAGGCTGGACAGTGAATCGATCAATACATGGAAAGCCGGCGTCGAAAGAGCATTAAAGAAATATATTCCTGACGGTACACGGGCAAAAACCAAAGTTAAGTGTCACGAGTGCGGATCAAACAACCTTGTCTACCAGGAAGGTTGCCTGATATGCCTCAACTGTGGTTCTTCAAAATGCGGATGAGCAAATATTCCTGAAAGTCATAAAAGTATCATATCCCTCAAAATAAGAAGTATTTCTCTTGAACATTCCGATAAGTCATTGATCGGTTGATTTACCATCATTCAAGCTTTATATCAATACCTGCAAATTATGAAGTGGATCTTTCAGGTTTTCCTGGTCACTGTTTTTCTTACTATACTTCCCGCGATGAAATATGTCAATGGCCAGTCAGGCAGAGGAGTGAATATCACGATTAATGAAAGTAACGTCATACACCAGATGAAAGGGGGCATAGGCGCATCATGGCATGCAATGATCAGTGAGATACCTCTTGAAAATGAGAAGTACGATTATCCGGTACGTCATATAAATCCGAGGGGAAGCACATTTGCAGGGAATCCGCCTCTGGATGATACGTCTGCATGGAATCAGCTGTACAGGCATGCCCGCTGGCTTGGCCTCGATTTCATAAGGGTTGAGATAGCCCAGCAAATGTATGAGCCGGAACGCAATGTTTTTGACTGGGATAATGCCGAAATGAAAGCCCTGTACAGGATCCTTGACTGGTGCGAAAAAAACCAGGCAGATGTTTTTCTTCAGCAGATGTGGAGCCATGTAGCATGGAATGCACATGATGGAGTGCACCCTTTGTTGAGCTCCCCAAAGTCACTGGATGACTTTGGGAATGGGATTGTAACTTTATTGAAATACCTTACTGAAAACAGGAAATATACGTGCATTAAATATTTCTGCATGACCAATGAACCTCCCGGTGGAACCTGGGGTTATTGGTGGTGTTCCGGGAGTCATACAGGGCCATCATTGACGGATGCATGGAAAAAGCTGAGCAAAAGTATAAAATCAGAAAATATCAATATCATACTTTCCGGACCTGACTGGACAAGCCTTCCACCCTTTGATCCCGCTAAAATGGACTTTTCAGGATACCTGGGATCTTTCGATATTCATTCCTATGGCGGAATCTATCATACAGGCAATGGAGAGGAAATTATCAGAGACTGGGTGAATTTCGCAAAAACGGAGAATAAACCTTTTTTCCTGTCTGAGATTGGAAATATGTCTGTAGGATGGGGAGCCGACAATCCTGGTCCCAAATCTTTCAAAGCTTCCCTATCCAACGCATCTGATATTGTACTCTGTATGAACCTTGGTGTTGACGGTTTTAACCGATGGAGCTTTACCAACAGGGGTGATATGGATGGACAGTGGCAACTGGTGAGAACTTACAACCTTCAAACCAGGCAATACGAGAAAAATATTATTCCCGAAAAAGAAGCATATTATGGTTATGCCATGCTGACCAGGTTCCTTGGGAAATATGCCTCTGTACTGGAAAGTAAAGCCGACAATAACCCAGACAGTCTGGTTTTTGCCTCTTGTAAAAACACCGATGGCAATCTTTCAGTTTTATTTGTAAACAACAGGAAAGAACCTGTGACAGTCAGCATTACTTTTGAAAATTCTGGAAGTAGAAAAGATTTCAGGTTTTACCAGGTAACTGAATCATTATTGCATAATCCTGATTTCAGGCTTGATCCTCAGAAACTTTTCAGACATTCCAATAAACTCAAAAACCTGGTTCTTCAGCCCGAAAGTATCAGCGTCTTAACTAATATTGATTTGGTTCATTCTGATCCCGGAGTTATCAGATAAACACAATCATTAAAATTTTACTGATAGTCCCAGTTTGCCTTTTCCGATCAATAAATCATTGCTGAATATTTAAGATATTCCTAAATCACCTCCAACTCTTTCCCAACCTTCTTGAAAGCTGCTATAGCTTTGTCAAGATGTTCCTTTTCATGAGCAGCAGAAAGCTGGACTCTTATCCTGGCCTCTCCTTTGGGTACCACCGGGTAATAGAATCCTATGACATAAATCCCCTCTTGCAGGAGTCTGGATGCAAAATCCTGTGAAAGCTTGGCATCATATAACATGATCGGCACAATAGCTGACCGGGTGGGTTTAATGTCAAAACCTGCCGCCTTCATCTGTGAGTAAAAATACTCGGTGTTACTGTGCAGTTTATCCTGAAGTTCGTTTGTCTCACTCATCATATCAAACATTTTTATTCCGGCACTGACGATGGCAGGAGGAAGAGAATTGGAAAACAGGTATGGTCTTGATCGTTGTCTCAATAATTCAATTATAGCTGCACGGCCGGTGGTAAATCCTCCTATCGCACCCCCGAACGCTTTTCCAAGTGTGCCGGTGATGATATCAACCTTCCCCCGTATATCAAACAGTTCTGTCACGCCCCTGCCTGTATTACCCACAACCCCTGCCGAATGACATTCATCGACCATGACCATGGCATCATATTGCTCTGCAAGGGCAACAATCCTGTCCATCGGTGCC
>Ga0172365_10004226_pt1 | contig 10613 bp, 14 predicted proteins | sample LakKivSesite48cm_FD_114535 | JGI IMG/M metagenome (GOLD analysis project Ga0172365, IMG submission 114535) | Sediment microbial communities from Lake Kivu, Rwanda - Sediment site 48cm | ecosystem: Environmental > Aquatic > Freshwater > Lake > Sediment | place: Rwanda: Western Province, Lake... | reverse complement strand
TTTGGAGTCAATGTCTATGTTCGGACCCGGAAAGGAGGAGACCTGATCCGTATCAGTCATGGTTAGATTTTAAATGACAAGATGATAGCCTCTACGGTTAGATTCTTAAATGACTTGACAGGGCTCGCTACCGATTGGTAATTGTCTTTGCGAGCTGAAAAACACAGATTTGATAAGGCTTCTGCCTCATCTTCCAGGCACGAAAGCATATAATATCCTTGGGTTGCATGCCGAATCTTCTTTTTTTCAATCATCAACGATTCACTTTTATATTTGCGTCTTGAGACTTTTTGTCTACCTGTGGAGGAAGCAGCGTTCGCTGTCCGCTTCTCCTGGCTTCCTGGTTATAATCATACTCAAATTCAATTCGTCGGCCTTGTCAATGACCTCTTGGTCCCTGATAGAACCCAAGGGGTAAATGATGGCTGTTATCCCATTTTTGGCAGCGACTTCGACGACATCAGAAAAAGGCATAAAAGCATCAGAGGCCATGACGCATCCTTCTGGCCCGTACCCTCGCCTTGAATAGCGGATAGCTTCTTCTGCGGCATCAATCCGGCTTCTCTGGCCTGAGCCAATGCCATGGATTTTATCTTTCTTGCCGATGACCACAGCATTTGAGCGCGTGAAACAGGCGACATTCCAGTTAAAAATTGCAGCTTCGATTTCGTCTTGGGTAGGCTTTCTTCTTGAGACAACATCGACAGCATCAGGCGAGACGATTTTTGAATCAAACCTCTTCTGAATCAAAAGACCGCCCGCCACTCTTTTGAACTCCAGGCCGCTGTCTATGGCCTTTACATCAAGAGATGCTCCCATTTTGACCACCCTCAGAGTTTTCTTTGAAGCCATAATTTCAAGGGCTTCGGGCAAAAAATCAGGAGCATAGACGATTTCGATATTTCTTTCCTTCTCAACGATAAGCTCTGCCAGCTTTTTTGTAATTCTGTAATTAAAAACATCAGCGCTTCCAAAGTTAGAGAGAGAATCACAACCCCAGGCTTTTTCAAAGGTCCCCTCCGGCGAATCTCCCATGGCTACACCGCTCGGGATTTCATGTTTCACCAAGGCACAGATGCATTTCTCTCTATAAAGCTCGGTCAGCTTCCGGACCAGTCTTTGCCCCAAATCCATGTCAGAGACATTGATATAGCTCAGCCCTTTTGTTCCTTCCTGCAGGACTTTCATTGATGACATGTTTGGGCCAAAAGCTCCTTCTTCAACATAAAAAGCTGCTGGGTAGCCTGGATTTTCACCGTATCTCATTGATTGTTTTTTTCTAAAGATTTTGTCTCCAAATTGAAGGGTATTCGGAAATTCTTCTTTGACTTTGGCGCTGTACTGTTCACGGTTTCTCTTGCTTGTTTTTTCCATTATTTCATAATCCTTTCATGCCTGTTGATGATGAATATTTCATATTCATCCCGGCTTAAACTGCGGGAAAAAACGCAGGCTACAGACACTCTGTAATCTTTTTTGCCTGGTTTGGGCTCCAAGGCCTTAAAGACAGTCTCAGCCATATCCCTGGGGTTATCCTTTTCTATCCTGACATCGACTGGCTCTCCTCTGAAAGAGGGCAAAGGGTCTTTATCTTCGCCTTCATAGGTTGCTATCATTTTCCCCCAAGCAGCCATCAATGGGATTTCAAATATTTTTCTTTCAGAGGAACCGTCTTTCGCTCTCTTTATTATTCCCAGCGCAGCGGTGTTCTGAGAGATTATGCAACCGGCTATTCTTGGCGTAAAATGGGGTGAGTCAGGCTCGTAATTCCAGTTCTTAAGAGCTGAGGCTAAGATTTCTGAAGGATTCTGGCTCCGTTCAAAAAAGGCTTTAATATCTATTGTCTGTTGGCCATTGCTCACGGCAATTCCTTTGGAAAAATAAATAGCAGGATAGAGAAGCAAATCTCTGTTGCCCTGCTTCACCTTTTTTTCATCTGTGGGCCTTGCCCAGATGACATTGCCTTCTCGTTCTAATTTTCGCGCCTGGCTGGAAGGAGACCTTCCGCTTATAAGATAGATAACGACATCAAATCTTCCTGATGGGTCTCTTCCAAGGATAATCAACCTCCCTGGATAATCTCTGGACGATAATCCTTCCAAAGCTTGGGACATCTTATGCTTTTTTATAGATAACACATTATTCGAATCAGGTCTAGATGGAAAAGAGGTAAGATTTTTTGAAATAGCCTAGCTCCCAATCGGATTTTTAACGCTATTCTCGGTTCGCTCTTCTCGGCGGCTGCGTAGCTTCTTGAAAGCATCTCTATTTGGTGATAGAAGCAAAAGTAGAGGTCAGGCTGGGTGTTTCGAAAACACACAGGCTTTGCCCCAGCGATGACTCGGAGGGGGAACAGCTTCGCTTTCCCCCTTCCGACGGTCGCCTCGATTCCATCGAGACTCCCTGCCTCCCCTTCTCGGGCTTGCGCCCTGCGACCGAGGGGACACACCCCCTCGGCTCCCCCAACCGATTTGTGGCAAGCCACAAACCAGCAAAGCCTGCTCGGTTTCAGGCTTCGCTCTCCTCTCCCTTCGGTCGAGGAGCCATGCCCGCTCAGCCTTCAAACGGTTTTCTCAATCACCCAGCCTGACCTTCTCCCAACTCCGTCGGTTTCCCTCGAAGAGCGAACACAGAAGGCAAATCCTCTATGGTCGTTGCGGTTATTTCCCAAAACCTATGTCTCGAATAGGAAAAATATAATCTCTATTTTTGAGAGAGAAAACCTTGTTTTAAAGAAAGGGTTAATATAGAATTCTTTTTATTTTTTGAAAGAGGTTGTCATGAAAAAAATAAATGGTCCAGAAGAAGCTTTTAATAATTCAGATTTTTTAGTTTCTCCTGAAGCCCGAACCTTGAGGATTTTGAGCGAATACTTAGAGCCTCTGACCAGGCTTAACAAGCTGAAAGTCAACAATACCGTGCTTTTCTTGGGCTCTTCAAGGGCTAATCCTGATAAGGATCAGGAGTTAGCAAAATATTATTGGGAAGCTGAGGAGCTCGCTTATCATCTGGTCAAATGGGCCATAAAACTAAAACCAAAAGGGAAAAACTTTGTTATCTGCACAGGAGGAGGGCCGGGAATAATGGAAGCCGCCAACCGAGGAGCTTCAAAGGCTGGAGGAAAATCTATCGGCATGAATATTTCTCTTCCTCAGGAACAGTCCCTCAATCCTTATATCTCTCCAGAGCTTTCTTTTATCTTTCACTATTTCTTTATGAGAAAATTCTGGTTGATTAACAAAGCAAGGGCAGTTATCGCCTTCCCCGGAGGCTACGGCACTCTGGATGAGGTTTTTGAGACTTTAACTCTTGTTCAGACAGGCAAGATCAGCAAAAATGATCTCATCATCCTCCTCTATGGAGAGAAATACTGGCGAGAAATCCTTAACTTCGAATCCATGTTGAAACACAATGCCATCTCGCCAGAGGACACTAGACTCTTTTCCTTCTGTTCAAAGCCAAAAGAAGCCTTTTCTCTGTTAAAAAATAGCCTGATAAGGTTTTTAGTATAAACAAGAGGTTGTTTTTTCTGTCAGGTTTGGATTAAAAAATCATTTTCAAAAAAATTCTTGACAAATTGTATCTATAGATTATAATAATTTCATGTTTAAAATGATTGCAAAAATGGAAAGATTTAAAAAATTATTGCTTGACGAGGGCATAAAGCCTACTTATCAGAGGCTTAAAATCCTTGAATATATGTCTGATAACAAAAAAAATCATCCGACAGTAGAAAATATTTATGAAAAACTCTCCAAGGATATCCCAACCATGTCTCTGACGACTGTTTACAACACAATGAATACCCTATTGAAGAAAGGCTTAGTCTCAGCAGTGACGATTACCGGAACCGAAGCCAGGTTTGATTTTAACACCGGCTCACATCATCATTTTCTCTGTAAAGAATGCGGCAAGATTATGGATATCAACATCGAATGTCCTTTCTCCATGGGAGAAAAATCCGTTTCCGGACACAGAATTGATGAGGTGCATGGATACTTCAAGGGTGTTTGTGCCGATTGCCTGGCAAGAAAAAGTAAAAAAACGAATAGCATGAATTTAGGCCCATATCTCAATCCTGAAGGAGAAAATCCTTTTTCTAACACGAAAATGCCAAAAGAGAACAGAAAAAAGTAATTCACTATAATAATTTTTAAAGGAGGCAGAAATGAAAAACTTGAAGGGGACTCAAACCGAGAAGAACCTTTTGACGGCATTCGCCGGCGAATCTCAAGCGCGAAACCGCTATACTTTTTTTGGTTCGCAGGCCAAGAAGGAAGGCTATGAGCAGATCTCAGCCATATTCTTGGAGACTGCAGACAACGAAAAAGAACACGCCAAGAGGCTCTTCAAATTCTTAGAAGGCGGGCAAGCGGAAATCAAAGCTACGTTTCCCGCAGGCGTTATCAGCAAGACAGAGGCTAATCTTCAAGAAGCGGCAGGAGGAGAAAATTATGAATACACAATCATGTATCCTGAATTTGCAAAGATAGCCGATAAAGAAGGATTTCCTGAGATAGCACAAGTCTTAAGATCAATCGCAAACGCAGAGAGACAGCACGAGAAAAGATATCTGGGCCTTTTGGATAATCTGAGCAACGACAGAGTTTTCAAGCGAGCCGAGGTCGTCAAATGGAAATGCAGGAATTGCGGCTATATCCATGAAGGAAAAGAAGCACCTGAGAAATGCCCTGCCTGTGCTCATGCCAGAGCCTATTTTGAGCTGCTCGGCGAAAACTGGTAATTTGAAATCTGCATTGAAAGGAGAAAGAGGTGAGTGATTTTTCCGAAAAAAAAGAAAATTTAAAAAGTTTGATCAAGAGATTACACAGAGGTGAAGATCCAGAAAAGTTAAAGGAAAAATTTAAAGAACTCATCAAAGACATAAGCGGAGACGAGATTGCAAGAATAGAAGAAGAGCTGATAAAAGAAGGCATGCCTCAGGAAGAAATTCACAGGCTCTGTGACATCCACATCTCTCTCTTCAAGGAATCTATTGAAAAAGAGAAGGTCTTGGTCGGCTCAGGCCACCCCATCCACATTCTAATGGAAGAGCATAAAATTCTGCTCATTTTTGCTGATGAACTAAAGAAATGTGCTCAAAAAATTGGAGGTAAAGACAAAGCCTCTAAGCAGAATGTGAGTGAAGAACTCAGGCAGATCCAGGAAAAGTTCAAGAGTTCGGCAAGTCATTATCTCCGCGAAGAAAATGTTCTTTTTCCCTACCTTGAAAGGCACGGCGTGACTCAACCGCCGGCCATGATGTGGATGGAACATGACAAGATAAGAGAGATAGAGAAAAATTTATATGAATTCATCAGCCATTGCAGCGGGATGGATTTAGGTCTTTTTCAGAAGAGTTTGAGAGACCTTTCGAGCGAGTTGGCTGAAACATTGTCCGGGCACTTTTATAAGGAGAATAACATCCTCTTTCCGACATCCTTGAAAGTCATAAGCGACAACGAATGGAAAGACATAAAGAAAGAGTTTGGCGAGCTTGGATACTGTCCTTTTACCCCAAGGTTAGCTGTGACAGGCATGAAAGAAACGGCTGCAGAACGTGCGGCAAGGCCGGGCAGCGAAGGCATCGCCTCCTTCAGCACTGGAAACTTATCCCATGAGGAAATTGAAGCCATTTTCAATACACTTCCTGTTGACCTGACATTCGTCGATAGAGAAGATACGGTTCGATATTTCAGTCAGACAAAGGAAAGGATATTCCCCAGGACAAAAGCCGTCATCGGCCGCAAAGTCCAGCAATGCCATCCTCAGAAAAGCCTCCATGTCGTTAACCAAATATTAGAGGACTTTAAATCAAGCCGAAGGGATGTCGCCGATTTTTGGATTCATCTTGATGGCAAATTGATCTACATCAGATATTTCGCAGTGCGCGACGAAAAAGGAGAATACTTGGGCTGCTTAGAGGTGAGTCAGGATATTACAAATATAAAATCGATTGAGAAAGAGAAAAGGCTCTTGTCGCCGATTGAACAAAAAAAAGAAGATTGAAACAAAAATAAATTGAGCAGGAGGTTTGAAATGACACAAAGACTTCAGGTTTACAAATGCATGGTTTGCGGGAACGTGGTTGAAGTTGTGCACGCCGGTGCAGGTGAACTTGTCTGCTGCGGTCAGCCGATGAAGCTTATGAAGGAGAATACGGTTGATGCTTCCCAGGAAAAGCATGTCCCTGTGATTGAAATGACATCAGAGGGAATTAAGGTTAAAGTGGGAAGTGCTCCTCATCCAATGGAAGAGAAGCACTATATTGAATGGATCGAGCTCATAGCTGATGGCCGCACGTGTCGCAAGTTTTTAAGCCCTGGAGACAAACCCGAGGCAACTTTCAAGATAGACGCCAAGAAAGTCACGGCGCGCGAATACTGCAACCTGCACGGGCTATGGCAGGCTTGATGACAATTGATAAAAGCCGAAGAGCGAAGATTTGATTGAAGAGGCGCGGAAGATGTGCGTTTGTTCCTTACCTAGCTTTGAAGATGAGATAGAGACCTGAGAATTTTTCCCCTTGCTCTCCGGAAGAGAGAGATAAAGATAAATAATCCTAAGAGAACTCCTGAAGCGTCAGCTGTCCAATCCAGAATTTCTGTCGACCGGCCGGGGACAAAATATTGATGCAGCTCGTCTAAAGCTCCGAGGAGAGCCCCGCACAAAAAAGTCAAATAAGCCTTAACATTGAAGCCAGATTTTATGCTTAAAAAAGTGCCAAAAGAAAGAAGAAAGCCAAGGATGGCGAATTCAATGAGATGAAAGGCTTTGTCGATAAAGGGGATATTTGCTTTCAATTCGATGCTTCGTGAAGAGAAGTAGAAGATTAAAGAATAATAGAGAACGGCCGGCAAAAAGAGCAAAACCTTTTTCATTCTTCTGCCGCCCCAGGTTCTTTCCAATCGAGCCGTTGCTTTTTTTCTTTAATAAATAAATTTTTCATTTTTTATCGAGGCAGCTATTCTATTAAAAAAGAAAAAAATTATCCAGAATCAAGAATGATGAGAATCAAATATTTTTTATATTCATTGAAGCTAATTTTATTTTATGGCAATATAATAAAAAGTTTTTTAGGAAAAGCTGATGATGAAAGCCGCTCTGCCAAAAAAGAGCAGGTTGTTATTCATTATCGGCGCAATTGTTCTCTTTGCCTCATGTTCCCGGATGAATTATTTCCCTTCTGGAAATTCCCAGCGAGGCCTGGCTTCCTGGTACGGGCCTGAATTCCATGGAAAGGTCACTTCAAACAAGGAAATCTACGATATGTATGATTTGACAGCCGCCCATCCCACTCTTCCTTTTGGAACCTATGTCAGAGTCACCAATCTCGATAATGGAAAATCAGTGGTTGTCCGCATCAACGATCGTGGACCATTTGTTAAGGGCCGAATCATCGACCTTTCTTATGCAGCAGCAACAAAGCTCGGGATGAGCGGGTCAGGAGTCGTTCCCGTTGTGATAGAGGTTCTTAAAAAATATTCTCCAAAAAAATCTTCACAGGAATATTTTGTCCAGGTCGGAGCTTTTGTCGCCAAAAAGAATGCAAAAAGCCTTAAGAAGGAGCTTGCCCGTCGCTATCGCAATGTCCTTATCTCGGTGCTTAAAACATCTTCTCAAACCTACTACAGAGTGAGAATCAAGGCCCGCAACATGGAGGCGGCAGAAAAAATTGCGAGAAAACTGCTGAAAGAAGGCTATGAGGCTCGGGTTTTGGAAGAACAGCACTCCCCATAAGTTTCAAAGATTTTCTGATAAATCAGAGAAGGAGCGCAATTCCTTAGAGGAGGAGAGATGAAAAGAATTTCCTGGTTTCTTCTCGTGAGTTTGGTCTTCGTTGTCCTCTGCGGATGTATCGTTGTCAGGCGTCCCTCTATAGCTCCGCCTCCGCTCAGAACTGAAGTCGTGATAGCTAAGCCAGGGCCTGATTATGTCTGGATCTCAGGCTATTGGGGCTGGAAAGGCGGAAAGTACGCCTGGATGACAGGGCACTGGGTGAAAGCACGGCCTGGAAGAGTCTGGATTGCGGGACGCTGGGATAAAAGGGGGCAGCACTGGGTATGGATAAAAGGCCGTTGGAGAAGAAGATAAAAAGCTTTTTGAAAATTTATTGTTTTCTTTTATAGAGATAAGCAGCGGGCTTCAATTTCGCTTCTTTTCCATCATGGACGGCAAAGTCAGCTCCGCTCCACATGGAAGCTGAGCCGTACTCTCCTTTCTTGTTGATAGCATAAAAGTTGAGGCCGAACTGGGGAAGGCCGTCTGGATTCAGCAGCCGGGGAATAAGCTTTGTTTTTTTGGCAATTTTTTCCAGAGTTTTGAGGCAGGCTTCTTCTGGAGAAAGGCCCATAGCCATGAAGTTGACGACAGAGTAACTCCCGCAGTTGAGGATGTTGGCTTCTCCTCTTCCGGTTGAGCCAGCCGCTCCTATATCATTATCGACATAGACTCCGGCACCGATAATCGGCGAATCCCCTACCCTTCCGGGAATCTTGAAGAAGAAGCCACTGGTTGTGGTCACGCCTGCCAAATCGGCTGAGGCATTGATGCAGATGCAATTGATCGTCCCGTAAGAATTTATATAAGAGCGCAGTTCAGGCTCAAGCTTATTAGATTTGGGAGGAAACCAGAAGTCTCTGTCAGAGAGCGTCTCTTTTCGTCTGAGCCAAATTTCCCGTGCCCTATCTGTAAGAAGATTCTCTTCTTTAAAGCCATGGGCCAGGGCAAATTTCAGGGCCCCTTCTCCAACAAGAAGGACATGGTCTGTTCTTTCCATGACAAGCTTGGCAACTTTGGACGGGTTCTTGATGTTTCTCAAGCTGGCGACCGCACCGCCACTATGAGTTGGGCCATGCATGACCGAAGAGTCAAGCTCAACAACTCCTTCCTCGTTGGGGAGGCCTCCATAGCCAACTGACATATCATTGGGGTCATCTTCGACGATGTTGACGCCGGCGATGACAGCATCCAAAGGGTCTTGTCCTTGTCTGAGAAGCTCCATAGCCTTCTCCACAGAACGGAGCCCATTTCCACTGGCAACTGCGCAGATGTTTGCCTGATTCTGCTCTGCCCTCGCCAAATTTTTCCCTGGACTGAGGACGGCAGCAGCGCCCAAACCAATTCCTGTTTTGAGAAAGTCTCTTCTTGAGAATTTATTTCGCATTGTTCCTCCTTCTTGAGCTAAAATTGAATTCCTTTCCTAAGTTACTCAATTCAGGCCTCAGAATCAATATCTATAATTCAGGAGCAGTCCCTTATTATTGATGACAGCCTAATTCGCTAGTGAAGAGTTCTTTTTCATTTCAAGAACAAAACGTAATCTTTAGGCGGAGGCTGAGTGGTTCGAAGCCTGCGTGTTTTCGAACCGCTCAGTCGGAGCCATTCAAATTGACAAAGGATAATGGGTTTAGTATAAATCCCTTTATTTTTGGGCATGAACAAAAAGGTTCTTTTCTCCGCCTCTCTCTTCCATATGCTCAATGACGCTGCGACGGTGACTGTGCCCATGGTCTTGCCTCTCCTCTACAGCCAGCAATTCATCATAAAGAAATACTATCAAATCGGCATTCTCTCCAACCTAGCCCTCCTTATGACTTTTTTTTCCCAAATTGTCATTGCCATTATCTCGGATAAGGTTGAATACAGATTCATGCTTTTCGTCAGTTACGCCGGAATTTGTCTCTGCCTTGTTCTCCTCACTTTTTCCTCTTCTTATGCTTCTCTTCTTCTTATTTTCTTATTAATGAGAGTCTTTAACAGCTTTTATCATCCTATTGGCGTGGCCTGGGTTTCGAAGACCCATGCCAGCCAGGGAATTGATTTTGCCATGGGCATCCAAAGCGCTTCTGGAAACCTCGGAGTCTTTATCGCTTTTATCCTTTCAGGCTACTTGGCCCAGCATTTCAACTGGAAGACTCCCCTTCTTGTCTGGGCTGCCTCGAGCTTTCTGCTCGGTTCGCTGAGCTTCTTTATAGTTAGAGATATCTCAAGCCGCGAGGAGAAAGTGGTCGAACCCGATTTTTCTTCCTGGATGACAACTTTGAAGAAAATAGGAGTCTACCTCCCCGGTTTTGCTTTTGGAGGTGCATGCTGGGCGATTACTATCTATTATGCCCCTTCCCTGCTCAATCACAAATTTCTCGTGCCTATGGGGCAAACAGGCATTTATCTGGCTCTTTGGATTGTGCTGGGAACTATCATACCTTATTTTTTTGGTTATTTAAGCCAGAGATTTGGAAGATTCAAGCTCTCTCTCTTTTCTTTTATCGGAGCCACCCTTTTTCTTTTTCTCTTGGGAACAGCTCCTCTGATTGCCGCGGCTGCCATCGGCCTCATATTTTATGGAGCTTTTCTTTTTCTCATCTATCCGGGTTTTCAGTCTTTTGTGGGGAATGAGGTACCTGCAGGAAATCAGGCAGTCGCTTTTAGCCTTTCGGCTAATGTTCAGATGCTTGCAGGTGCAATCGTTGTCCTTATTAGCGGATTTCTCTCGGATAGGTTTGGCATAAATTCGCCTTTTATTTTTCTTGGAGCGTTGGGAGTTGTCGCTTCTGTTTTTTATGTCATCTTCAAACCGTCTCTGAATCTGAGGGTAAACTGAAAAAGCCTTT
>Ga0172365_10004225_pt1 | contig 10615 bp, 10 predicted proteins | sample LakKivSesite48cm_FD_114535 | JGI IMG/M metagenome (GOLD analysis project Ga0172365, IMG submission 114535) | Sediment microbial communities from Lake Kivu, Rwanda - Sediment site 48cm | ecosystem: Environmental > Aquatic > Freshwater > Lake > Sediment | place: Rwanda: Western Province, Lake... | reverse complement strand
CCTATGAAGAAGCAAAAGAAATCTAAAGATGGTAAAACAAGTTCTACAATAGTCTCAACATTATTATATAATGGAAATACAGTTATTATTGAAGCCCCTTATTTGATTGCACCTTTTGGTGTAACTCAATATGAAAAAGGAGATAGTGGATCTAAAGATTGGTCATTGAACCTTCAACAAAGTCCTCATTTTGATTCAAGTATGTCTGAAAAAGATAAAGAATTAGAAAGAGCATTAGTTGAAAAATGGTTTGATCAATGGAGATCAATTGATGAAATGATGATTGATTTCGGATTACAACATTCAAAAATGTTATTTGGAAAGGAATATAATAAAGATCAGCGTGGAAACGTTGAAGATAGATATACACCAATTGTTAAGAAATCAACATCTGAATCAGGAGCTTATCCTGATAGAATTCAACCAAAGATTTATGCGAATCGTGAAGATATGAAAAAACCTGATATGAACTGTTTTAATACAGATTTAGAGAAGGTTGAGATTGAATCTTTTGAAGAATTGACAAAATTACTTCCAAAGGGTTCAGCACCTAAGACGATGTTAATTCCTCGTATTTGGTTTATTTCTGGAAAATTCGGTTTAACTCTTTCTGTTAATCAAATGGTTTTACCAATTGTTCATCAAATTGACATGAGTCAGCCTTTGTTCTCAGATATTGTTCCTAAAAAGAAACCAGCACCTGAACCAGAAATGGTTAATGATAGTGATGAAGAAGTAGAAACATCTGAGATTAAAGTAGAAGATGAAGATGAAGAAAATCAAGAAGAGGAAGAGGCTATTGTTAAAGAACCAACACCAGAACCTGAACCAGTTCCAGAACCGGAACCAGTTGTTTCAAAGACAGCTAGAAAAGGTCCAGCTAAGAAGAAGTAAATATATAGATTTAATATAAAAATTAATATAAAAATATATTTTACTAAAAATAAAAAAACTTATAATAAAATAATAATAATATAAAAAAAAATAATAATATTAAAATTAATATTATTATGATAAAAAATCAAAGATAATTTAAGAATTCATAAGAATAACAGCAATAAAACTGAGACATATACCTATAAATTGTTTAGTTGTAATTTTTTCTTTAAGAACATAAACACCAATAAATGTAACAATAAGATCACTCATAAGATCCCAATTAAGATTCATAATAGTCATACTAGAATAGGATAAAGATTTTAAAAAAATTAAAGGTTGAATAGCATAAACAATACATGCAACAATAATTATCCAATTAGATACTTTATTTAATTTATACAATTTAAGAAATGATAATATAATACTATCTACGACTGCCATTATCGTTCCATACATAACAGCACACCAATTAAACATAATAGAAAAATGTATAATAATTAATATTTATATATATAAAATATATATAAATTTGATAATAATTAATTATAATATCACAAAAAAATGATCGAAAATAAATATTTATTAGTAAAATATAATAATTTAAATAATAATTCAGATAATAATATTGAAAATAATGAATGTATAATATGTCTAGAAAATTTATTAGAAAATGATACAATAACTATTATCAATAATAAATGCAAATGTTTTAATAATCTTAATATTCATTATAAATGTTTAAATAATTGGTTAAATTTATATAAAAATTGTATAATATGCACAATAAATATAGATAAAAAAGATATAGAAAATAAAAGTGAATTTGAAATAACATATTTAAAAAGAATAAATTTATTAAATTATAATATTGAAAAAATAAATCATAATTTTAGAATAAATAATTTAAATGATCAAAAACAAATAGCAAAAATAACTATTTTAATTATTGTATTAATATTTGCACTTATTTTAAGTAATGTTATAATCTAAAAAAAATTAAATAAAAACATAAAAATTTTATTTAATATATTATATATATATTTTTATAATTATTCTAAATTAATTTGTTTAATTTTACCCAAATATTTATTAAATTCTTTTTTGGAAATATTAAAATTTGAATCTTGAACAATAGATAATAATACATTTATGTTATTTAAATTAGCATAAAATATATTATTATTATCTCTAAAATCAGTAGTTATAGAAAAGTTTTTAGTATTAAGATTTATTCCAATATATTTACTTTTATTATCAATTAAATAACTCATATTTTTCCAAAACATATTAAAATCACAATTAGAAAAGAAATCTTTATTTATATTATTTTTATCATTAGTAATAACTAAAATTCTACTAAAATCTTTATAATTAATTATATTATTATATAAAATAAATTCATTTATTAAATCAATATAATCATTATCTGAATATCTTAAATTCATTTTAATAATATTTTCAATACTATTTTTATCTAATTTTTTAAAAACATTAATCACATTACTATCAACATATTTTATTAAATTTTCAAGAATAGGTTTATAAAAATTATCACTATTCTCATCATTATCTATAATAATAAATATTTTTTCTAATAAATATAAAGGAGATAAATAAATATTTGTCATATTATTAAATGTTAAATATCTAAATAAATTATTATAAGAATTATTGATATCATTAATAATAGATTTATTCTTTATAACTATAAAATCATCATATAAATGAATACCATTCTTTAAAATATTTAAATCATATTTATTTGTATTTATATCAAAATGACGATCATTTAATATAATATTATTTTTATATGAATTAATATTAAAATTAAAACAAAATGATAATAATTTATATAATTTATTATTAATATCATGAATATTATTAACTTTACTATTAATTAATTCATTTTTCTTTAAAATATTTTTGAAAAAATTTAACTTTGAAATATCTAAAATTTCATTCGATACTATATTAATAATATCATAATTTTCTTGAATAGAATTTATATCAATATTATAAGATGAAATAATATTCATCCATTGAATAGAAATATCTTCCCAAGATTTAAAAGGATATTGTTTTAATTTAGGAATATTATTATTCATAATAATATCACATATTAATTTAGCTGCATTTAATTGTGTTTCTTCCTCTGACGGATTACCATCTATAATATTTAAATAATCAGATCTTTCTTTAAATACTTCAATATTCGAAACAACTGGAATACAATCACAATATAAAGATTCTTTAATACTAATACAATCAATTTCAGGAAAATTACCTACATAATAATGAATACCAGCACTTAACTTTTCTTTAATAAGATTCGGTTGAGAAATACGTCCATGATTAATAACACCTTTTTCATTAAGAATAGTATATAATTCTTTTTTAAAAACTTCATCTCTAACTAATTCATCACCATAGTAAATATGAAATTCTATATCTGGTATTTGTTTTTTAATATAATCATAACCATATTTTAACATATTAAGTAATCCTCTTTGATAATCTGATGCATAAATAAGTTTTTTCATATTTCTTTCAATATTATTTTTTTTTATATCATCCATCATATTCATATCTAATCCATTTTCAATAATAATAATTTTATCATCATAAGAAATATTAGAACCTAGAGTTTCTATAAACAAATTTTTATGATATAAACTTTTAACAAAAATATTATTAATTCTATTCAAATATGGTTTTATTAATTTAGAAAAATTATGTGTAGTATCATGAAGATCAATAAAAATATTTTTAGATTTAACATCTTTTATAATTACAGAACCAAAAGTTCTCCATAAAATAATATTAGTAAAATTATCTAATATATTAAATTTTTTATAATGAAGATAATTAACTCCTTTATAAACAATATCATCCGCGTTTGAATATACTGTAACTTTAAATCCCATTTTTGTCCAATAAGAACTTAAATGAACAACAGCAGTTTCTGAACCTCCTAAACCTTTAGTCTCAATATCAGTTGGTGACCATGGAGGACAATTACCTAAATAATAAACAATATCTAACTCTGACCATTTTTTAGACTGCATCAATTCTTTAGGATAAAAATATTTAACTGTTGTAACTTCATGTCCTATACTTTGACTCATGAAACCTCTAATAATTCCACCAACTTTTCTAACTAACCAACAAAAACCAAAATCTTCACCTAACCAATCTCTTTTATTTAAATCTGTAACTTCTGTATTTATAAATCTTTGTGAAAAAAATGGAATAACATTTCTAAAATTAGTATCTATCCAAAATCTTGGACTTTCCATATTAAATTCTATTGCTAAATAATCTTCTATTTTTTTTAATATATTTTTTGTAATCATCATAACACCAGTTCCAGCATATAAAATTTTATCATCTTCTCCTCTAAAAAAAGCCTCTCTATTTATTGGAAAAGATGTAGGTTTATCAGCTCTATTACAATAAACACCTATACTAACATCAGCTTTTTTTATATTAATTAAATCTACTAATTTTTTTATATCCATCGGTTCAAATGTTTGATCAGAATCTAAAAACATAAATAAATCATTTTCATTCGCATTATCATACCATCTCGTTATCAACATTGATCTTGCTTGATCTATATTAGATTTACCAGGTAATATATCAAAAATAATATGATAATCATCTAATATTCCCTTTATTACTCTTTCTATAGATAAGAATGTAACAGCATTTATAGAACATTTTGTTGGTATGGCAATGGTTAATGTTTTCATTTTTTTTATAATATATTATATTATATTTTAAGTTATTTTTAAACTCATTTATAAGATATTTTATTTATTATAAATATAACAAATGATATAATATTATTCATTTTTTTTTCTAAATTGATATGTATTCTTTCTTTTTCTATCTATTATTGTTTTACCTGTTAATGGACAATCTGATCTATTATCACACGTTCCTCTTTTATATGATCTAGCTCTTGATCTATAATTTTCTATATATTTTATAAAAATTATTAATATTACAATAAAAATAATAATACTATAAAATAATAATCTATATTTATTCATCTTTTATATAATATTAAATCTATATTAATTATTTAACTTAATTAATTAAATATTTTATTGATATTTTTATTATTATCTAAAAACCAATAATGGGAAGACTTATATACATATTTAATCATTTTTAATTTTGGTTTTATAAATAACTTTGAACTATTTACTATTTTTTTCTTATTTTCTAAATTAATACATATATGAATAATATTTTTATTATTTTCTAAATATATTCCTGTTGAATATATTAAATATATTTTTGTATTATATTTATTAATTAATCTAATTAATTTATTATTAAATGTTTTCTTAAATTTTATATTTTTAGATATCACTCTAATATTTTTTAAAATAATAGATCTATAAACTTTATTATAATTTTTTTTCTTGTAGATAGAACATTTTGGAAAAAATCCATCAACTAAATCTTTTTTAGATATATTAGAATCTAAAATATTATATAAAGGATGATAATCTAGTAAAATAATTTTATCAATATTTTTATAGTAATAATTATAAAATTTAAATGCTATTTGACAACCCCAACTATGTGCAATTAATATATATCTATTATTAGTATCAATTTTATATAAATCTCTTATGTTTTTTATTTTATTAATTTTTTTATTCCAATTAATAAAATGAAAATTTAATCCTAAACTATCTGCATATTTTTTTATATTTTTATATAAATTATTATTAGAAGAAAAACCATTAAAAAATAAATATTCAATCATAAATACATAAAATTAAGTAAATATATATTAGATACATATATAATTGTAATACATAATTATATATATAATTAAATAATTGTAAATTTATAAAAATCATATTTTTTGAAAAAAAATATTAAAATATAAATGTTTTATCAGTTGTATAAGGTATAGAATATGTATATGTATCATATTTTTCAAAATAATTGTTATTAATATTTAAAAAATTATATCTTTCTTCAAGAAATCTTCTAAATTCATTATTATAAATAAATCTATTAACTCTCCAATATTCATAAAATGCACTATTTTCAATATATAATTTAATTTTAACACCCAATTTATCTAAATCAAATAAAGTTTTATCTATTAAATATGTTTTTTCTAATAAATATGATACCTTATTAAATAATACAAATGTTAAATCTTTTTGTTTATTTGGTTCCTTATCAAATAAAAATTTTATATTCATTACATCTGATGTTGGAAATTGAACCTTATTATACATTAATTGAAAGACATATTTTAGATCATCATAATGATCCATTAAAAATTTATCTATTTCATTAAAATCTACAATTAACAAGTCAATATATTTTTGATTCTGTTCTAATCTTCTTTTATTACTTTCATATAAATATCCATAAATACCAGCTATAGATAAAAATATAAAAGCAAGTTGATTTATAATTTGTGTTGTTCTATAATATTTTACAGGAATTAATTGATAAAACCATGTATAAAAAAGTATAAAAATTATAAATAATAATATTAATATATTTCTTATGGTTTCTATTCTTGAAAAAATAAAACTAAAAAATATATTATCTTTAATAGCTTGATTATCTTTAAATTCATTATATAAAAAATATAGAACAAAAAATATAATAATAATAATAACAAATATATATCTAATATTTTGAATATTCATATAAATAATATAATAAGTATATTATTAATATATAAAAAATTTATAATTTATATTATTTTATTTAAGATGTAAGGGAGTATAATAAATTAATTAATTATTTACTACTATTTCTTATAAATATATCCTTATCTTCACAATATACATTATATTTACTACTGACTGCTATATCATAAAATGGATCTGGATCAACAAATTTAAGACTATCATATTCAGTAAAAAATTTATTATTTTCATCAAAATAACCACAATAAAAAGGTTTATTAATATGATTATTTTTTAAAAAAGAATGTTCTCCAGTAACACTTATAATATTAACTAATCTATTTTTATGATAAATATTTACATCATTTATATCTTCATTATTATTCATTATTTTTTTTAAAGCTGTAACAAAAAATAATACTGAAAGAAAAGTGCTATATTGAGTATCACCTATAATTTGATTATTAATACTTTTTAAAAATTTTATATCATTTATAACTTTCTTATTTTCTATATTAACAACATATAACATAGGATTAATAATAACATCACTCATAAAACTCCAACAAGATGATGTAGCATATAAATATTTACTAAATTTTTTATTAATATTATTTTCAGGCAAACTAAATGATATGATGGGATATTTATTATATATCTTGAAATTTAAATCAAATTTTTTATCATTTTTATTATTTAAAACATTCATAGAAAATGGATCAAAATTTTCATATAATTTTTCATTACTATTATTTTTTTCAGAACGTTTATCATTCCAACTGTTAAAGTAATTTATAAATTTTAAAGGATCTTCTCTAAATTTTTTATCAAATGTGGTATCATTATTTTTGTAATAAATAGTATAAAACTGTTCAAAAAATTTATATAAACTATCACCATTAATATTATTTATGATAATTGCTCCATTAGGACTATCATTAAATATTTTATTTATTATATCACTAAAATTATTTTCATCAAGAGGATGAAATGAAATATATTTTAAATTTTTATTAAATCTATCATTCCATTTTTCCATATAATTTTGAATAATATCGGCAACAACTCTAGGATAAACATAATCACTACCAATAATATAAACATCTTTAATCTTTTCATATTTTGAAAAATAATAATCAATTGCAGGAACAATCTGTTGATTAGGAGTAGAACCAAAATAATAAACATTTTGATTACATTCAACACCCTCATATTGTAAAGGATAAAATAAACGAACATTATATTTTTTCAATGTATCTAATACAGCTTTTCTAGTGCTACTTTTCCAACAACCAAAAAAATATTTAACATTATAATTTTTAACACAATGTTCAATCCATTTAATATAATTATTATCATTAGATTTTAAATCCATATATAAAGGAATAATTTTAATATTAACATTTTCTCTATCTACAACATATTTTAAACTTTTAATTAATATATCATAATTAGGTTTTTCAAATTCACCCATAATACCTGTTTCAGAATATAAACAACCAATATATAATTTTTTTTGAGTAGTTTTTTTATAGAAAAAATTAATAATAATAATAATAATAAATGCAATAATTAAAATTAAAAATGGAGTTGATTTATAATTTTTTTTAATATAATTTAAATTAAATTTTTTATAAAATGAAGTTTTCATTATATATTATTATATATAATTAAAAGATAATTATTATTTAATATATTTCATTAATAGATCCCACTCATTTTTATATAACATTAAATTTAATCTAGAATACATACCTTCTTTTAAACCAAATTCTAAACCATCATGTGCAATAATATTTCTTTTTTTAAAATGTTCAATGGGTATTTTAGTCAATAAATATGGAACTTCATTTCTAATATCTATAATTAAGTTTTTATTTATAATATTTTTTATAGATAATTTTCGATTATATAAAGTTCTAGCAGTATCTTTACAAATAGAAGCATTACTTTTATAAAAATCAGCACAAGCATTAAAATATTCAAAACTAATTTGATTTGTTCCTCTATTATTAAATTTAATATATTTCCAAATATCATCATCTAAGATAGGATTATTACTAATACACCAAGCAAATCTTGATGATGGTATTCCAAATTTACTTATACTATTAAATAATATCATGTTATTCTCATTTATATATTTTTTTATAGGTTGTTCAGTATAATTATTTAAATTAAACATAGGAACATTATATACTTCATCAATCAACCAAAAACTATTTTTATTTTTTTGAATAGATAATTTAGCTCTTTGAGTTATAGTATCAATATCAGCAAATTCACCAGTAGGATTATTAGGACTAATAGCAACAAAAACATCCGGATTCTTTTTATAATAATTATTATATGATAAATCATTATAATTCCATTCAGTTGGTAAATCATCATTAAAATATAAATTATCAGGTTTAGAAAATGTATAATGATAATTAGAAGAAGTAGATGCAGCTTCATAAAATAAAATATAAGAAGGAATTTGAGAAGCGTGATCAATCCATAATCGATTATTACCTATTCGCTTATAAATAGAATATAAAACAGCCATATAAGTCGCAGGAATACCATTAGCCCATATAATTCTATCAGTTTGAGTTAAAGGCATATTAATAACATATTTATAAAAATCTCTAATTTTACCTTCAACAATACTACTTCTTTCAAATTGATAATTCATTTCAGATAATGTTAATGATGCACTCAATTTAGGAAGTTGCTCAGAAATATATTTAGGATTTCCAATCTTAGCATCAACATATTTTATATTATTATTTGACATTCTTATTAAATTATTTTATATAATTCATTAATATATTTTATTATAAATAATAAGATAAATATTTTCAAAGTAAATTATAAAAAATTTATATGTAATTGTTTATCTTTAACTATATTAAAACTTTTTCTATGAAATGGTGTAATACCATATAAATTAATAGCTTCAATATGATTAGCAGTTCCATAACCCATATTATTATGTATATCATATATTTTAAGTTCAGGATAAGCTTCAATTAAATTTAACATAAAAATATCATGATAAGTTTTAGCAAGAATAGATGCAGCAGCAATAGAAGTATATGTAGCATCACCACTAACAACACATTCATAATCAATATATTCAATTTCATTAAATTTTAAATTTTTTTTATTATTAGGATTATAAATACAAGGTTTAAAATTATTACCATCAATTAATAAATAATCAGGTTTAACTAATAATTTATTAATACAATTATGCATTGATAAAATAGTTGCATTTAAAATATTAATTCTATCAATTTCAATAGAATCAACGTAATCAACACTATAACATATCGCATTATCCTCTATATAATCTTTAACTAAATATCTCTTATTTTTAGATAATTTTTTACTATCTTTTATAGGATATTTAGGATTATAATCTAAATATTTAGGCCATATAACAGCAGCAGTAAAAACAGGTCCAATTAATGTCCCTCTTCCAGCTTCATCAATACCAACTTCATAGATATTATTTTCATCTTTAAATTTCAACATCCTTTACTTTTAGAAAAATAAATTATATAATAATTATAATTTATATTTTTTAAATATTGGATTAATCTTCTGGAATACCAATACTATATTCATTAATTCTTAAAAATTTAGCTTTAGAAATAATACATTTAAATCTATATTTTAAAGGAATTATATAATAAAGATAATTTTTTAATTCTTTTTCTGTTCCATCTAATAACCATAAATATTTTTTTTCAACATTATCTTCATATTCAATATCACTTTCCATTAAAAGTGCTAACCGAATTTCTCCTATTTTAGGCTCTTCATTATGAATCTCTATATCACTTTCTGATTCATTTTCTATATTATTATTATCTGTTAAAACTTTATCTAAAGATATATTATTATTAGAATTAGGATTATTATAATTATCTTCATCTATTATTTTTCTTCTTTTTGATGAAATATTTTCAATATAATTTGTAAATCTCATTTTCAGATTATTTTTTTCGTGTATTATATATATTCTGATTATATCTTTAAATATATTTTTTAATTTTTTTATTTTTTTTTAT
>Ga0172365_10004223_pt1 | contig 10616 bp, 11 predicted proteins | sample LakKivSesite48cm_FD_114535 | JGI IMG/M metagenome (GOLD analysis project Ga0172365, IMG submission 114535) | Sediment microbial communities from Lake Kivu, Rwanda - Sediment site 48cm | ecosystem: Environmental > Aquatic > Freshwater > Lake > Sediment | place: Rwanda: Western Province, Lake... | reverse complement strand
GCCTTAGCCAAGGTCCTTAACTCATCCTTGAAAATATTTTCTATTTCGTCAGGTTTCTCGAATACCGTGAGGCCTTCTATGGTCTTCAATATTCCGACATTCGCCGCATCCTCCTTCCTGATCTTTAGTTTCAACTTGCTGCCATCGGGGAGCGTGGTTGTCGTCCTTCCTTCCTGGAAGTCACATGGCATTATGTAAACCGGTACATCCACCTTCAGGGCCTGAATGACGCCGCTTGTCAATAACGTGTCTGCGATTCCATGTACTATCTTCGCCACAGTATTCGACGTTGCTGGCGCCACGATGAGGAACCTGAAGTCTCGCATCTGTAATCGTCCAACTAGGAAGGGTGTGTTTGCGTTCTCCTCTACATAAACTCTAGCGAAGTTATCCCTCAGTTTATCGTACACCTTATAATACTTGGCAACCTGTTGCCCTGCCTTGGAAGTGAAGACCTCTATATCGAGAGTCTGATATGATTGCTTTATCCGTAGCATGGCGTCAATGGTTTCGATCATCTTGTCCCCACTGCCTGTGATGCCCCAGGCAACCTTGACCCTAACCGTCTTCATCGATCCCTCTCTTTGCCTAATCTTCTTTTAGTAGCTCAATGAACCTTTTTACAGTTTTTCTCAGACTCCTGAACCCCTCCTCGTCCTCCTTAACGCCCTCCAACGAGTCCCTCGACCAGAAGGTCGCACCGATGTTCGCACCGAATGCGCCACCGCTCACGGTGATTATCCCATTAAGAACGTAGAAAGTTATTACCTGCTGAATGGCGAGCTCTTGGCCACCCACCCTGTCTCCACCCACCGCTATAACCATACCCTTCTTACCCCTAAAGATCTGGGGATCGGCTGCCACCAAGGCCCTTGTTCTGTCTAGGACGGCCTTCGTCTGGGCGGTGACGCCGCCGTTGTAGACGGGTGAGGCTATGATGATTCCCTCAGATTCCTTCAGTAGTGGGTACAGCTCATCCATATCGTCTCTGAATGTACATCCCTGCTTCTGCAGGCAGTAGTCGCAGTGGATGCAGTAGTTGATCGTCTTGCCCTTGACCGAGAAGAAAGTGGTCAAGAAGCCCTCTGCCTCGATCATCTTGAGGGCTTCATGCAGCACGTATTCGGTGGCTCCGGTTCTAGGGCTCCCACATAAGCCTAAGATCATTAGTTATTTCTTTAGATCGAAAATAGAAAAATCAATCGCTCTGTTTTCTGGTCCTACGGATTATTATTGAAAGCCAGCAACTCAAGGACTGATAGCCTCTTTGATGGATCGGGGTTAGAGATGTCCGAGGTAGTGGATGGCCTCAACACTAAGGCTGTGTCAAGCCTCCTCTTGTTGCCCGCTACTGCGATGACCTTGCCCTCCACAAGCTTCTTCTCGGCGGCGACAACCGCGACCTCTATAGCCGATTTCACACCCGGGCCAAAGACGAGAAAGGCATCTCTCATCTCACGTCTATCCTGTATGGGCATCTCGGATTTCTCTATGAAACTTATGCAAAGTTTCTTCATCTCCTTCTTGATGTCGTCCGTGTATGTGAACTCGGTCACGCTCACAAACTTCACATTTTTTATTTTGCCGGCCAATTCGATGGCGGTCTTGCCATTCCTGCTGGCCACGACTGCCGATGAAATATCGCCCCTCAAGACTCTCTCGCTTAGAGTTGCGTAGAGATTCTTTTTGGCCCTCTTGCCGGACTTGGCGGCTTCTTTTTCAGCCAAAATCAATCACTTGGTATTTACGAAGTGAATTAGCTTAAACAATTTTTCCATTCTTCCAATCATTTCGGCTCCTTTCATTGGAATAATGAAGCCATTACATCATCGACGTGTTTGCCTACTCTAAACTTTCTACGAAAGAATCGAAGTATGTTAGCGACATCCTTCTTCAAGGTTGTCTGAGCGTTTGGGTCGCCTCTGGGTATGTACTGTGGCCAGTCGATGATGTAGATCTTCCCCTCTTCCGTCGCTATCAGATTGAATTCGCTGATATCGTTGTGGATAATTCCCGCATCATACGCTTTCTTAACATCAAGTAGAATATCGCCTAGGAAGACCGCCGGGTCGTCCAGCTCCGAGACATCAGAGAGCAGATGACCTTCAATAAACTCCATTACTACGACATGCCTATTTTGGAAGATTGGTCTGGGGACAGTGACACCGGCTTCATGCGTCTTCTTGAGTGCATCATGTTCTCTCTCGGCGGCCAGCCTTGATTGGTAGAGCCATGACATGTGTCTGCGCTTGCCTATGAAGCTCCTCTTCCTTCTGGTGTCTCGGAAGCTGATCCTCCCGAGCCGGTGGAACTTCACGGCGACCTTCTCATTCCTCGGCGTCATAGCCTCGAGGACATCCGCTTCCTTCCCCATGCCGACCGGTTTGCCGAGTGCCTGGAGGATATCGCTCTTAACGAGGGCGTTCAGTGCGAGCAGATCGTAACCATTGTAGTTCAGAATATAGCCTGAATACGATCCCGCCTGGCCATATAACAGATCCTTCTTATCAAGCTCACCCAGCCAGAACTTAGCCTCTTCCTCGCTTAGGCCCGAGTATTTTGTCAGAACATCCATCGGCACGAACTCATACTGGGCCATTCCTAGCTCTATTCCTAGCAGCACCCTCAACTCACGTGGATCTAGGCGTGTTAATAACAGTGCAGCCTTTTCAGCCGATGACACATTGTATAGATCCGGCTGCTCAATTATATCCCCGTTGCTCATAATCCTATGATAGCGTGAAGTACAATATTATAGTCGAAACTATTATATTTCCCCCGAGGCTTCTAAGTCAATCATGAGTGAGAAGAGGAGCTCCACCCTCATCCTCTCGGTGACGGCCGTATTCACTGCCCTCGTCTGCGTGGTCACCATGTCCTTTTCGGTCTATGTGCCAGCGACTAGAGGGTTTTTCAACATAGGCGACTCGATGGTCTTCCTCTCAGCCCTTTTGTTTGGCCCCTTCGTCGGTGCATTCGCCGGCGGGGTGGGTTCCGGACTGGCTGATCTGCTCCTTGGATATTCATATTATGCACCGGCCACGCTGGTGATAAAGGGATTCGAGGGCTTCATAGTCGGCGAATTGAATAAAAGAAAGCCGAGTTTCTCTGTCAGCTCTTGGAGGATATACACCTTGATTCTGGGATTGTTCATAGGAGGGCTCCTAGGTTATTTCGGGATCAACTACTATAGCGGAGATGTCGAAGTCGCCCTTGGATCGAGTTATTTCACATTGAACATCCCTCAGGCCCTCTGGATCGTCTTCTCGGTCATCGTCATCGTTTCGATAACCTACTTGGCCTGGAAGCACGACCCCGAGATGGGCTGGACCATCTTCACAGTGATAATTGGCGGCATATCGATGGTTACAGGCTACTTCCTTTACCAGTACTTCCTCATCGGTCCACTCTTCCAGATTGAGGTGATAGCCATAGCCGAGGTCCCCATAAATGTTGGGCAGATGATCGTTGGCATCGTCATCTCACTTCTTCTTGTGAAGCCGATCAAGAAGTACCTGTCGTTCCTCTGAATGGTTCTATAGAAGGATCTGCAGGTCATCGAGGGCGGATAACACTCGTCTCCCCTTCTCAGTTATCTCGATGTACCTGCGTTTCCCTTGCATTATTGATGAGATTAGGCCTCTACCCTCTAAGTCAGTTAGGTGCTGGTAGATGGCTCCTATTGTCATCTCCCTTCCCATCCCCTTCCAGATCTCATATCCGTACGTCTTTCCGCTCGCTAGGATTATGTTGAGGATCTTCTTCTTCGTGGAGAGCTTGGAACCCAATCCAGGAGTCTTTATCCTCTTTGTCAGACTCCTCAAAATATCATCGGTCTTAAGTCCACTGCTTGTGATAAGACTTACCACACAATCTTGTTTGCCTATCTTCCCCGCTTCAACCAGGCTCTTAAGGCACGCGACTGTGGAGGCACTAGCAGGCTCAGAGAAAATGCCCTCAAGTCTAGCGATCTCTCCCCCAGCCTTAATCATCTCCTCGTCTGTCACAGTCACGGCGAAGCCACCTGACTCATGGAGAGCCCTCAACGCCAGTTCACCGAAGAAAGGTTCTGCTACATTTATTGCCAGCGCCTCTGTCTTCCCCTGAGTAATTTCAACTGGTTCCTCCAGCCCCTGCTCAAATGCCTCAGCGATGGGCTTGCAACCCACAGCCTGTACGCCGATGAGGTGAGGAGTGTTCTTCACGAGCCCCATTACTTCGAGTTCTCGATATCCCTTCCATAGCGAATGAATTGTGGCGCCGCTGCCCATGGCCACGACCAACCAGTCAGGGACGACATCTTGCTCAGCTAATTCATAGCTGATGGTCTTCAACCCCTCGATGGATAGAGGGTTGAGCTCGGTCGTGGCCTGATACCACCCTTTTTCGTGCTCCAAGCCACGAGCCCTTTTAACTGCCTCCTCGACTGTGTCACCGGCCTCTATTATGTCGGCATCATACGCCATCATCTGGGCGAGCTTCCCGAGATCCATGCTCTTCGGCACGACAAGGTGGCTTGAAATGTTCGCCTTAGCAGTATAAGCGGCTACTGATGCGCCATGGTTCCCATCCGTAGCGCAGACGGCTGAGTCGAACCCCTTTGAGAGGGCGTCGGATATGAGCAGGGCCGCCGAACGATCCTTGAATGAGCTTGTGGGATTCCTTGTCTCGTCTTTGAGCCTCAGATCGATGAGCCCCAGGGATTCTGCGAGTCTTTGAGACCTCTGTATTGGTGTTCCCCCCTCGCCGAGGCTGACAACCTTCTGGACAGGTGGCATGACCGGTCTGTATCTCCAGAACCTCAGCTCGCCTGCGAACTTCACTCTCTTCAGGTACTCTTCGTCGAAGACGTATTCCAGCTGCCCGCCACATCTCTCGCAGGAAGATTTCTCATGTCCTGCCTGGAAGAAATACCCGCAACGGGAGCAAACGAGGCTCAGACGAGACTTCATCTTCTTAAATTACGCCGTTGCGGATTTTAAGGGTTCGACTCCGATCAATCAATTCATTATATGATTCGTTGTATTCGTATCCTGAATCCAGGTGAGATGACTTTGAGGCTAGCGGATCTAAGACCAGGCATGGAGCATTTGGATTTCAGAGTGAGGGTAACGAAGCTTAAGGAGACCAGGAAGATAAAAACATACTCAGGCTTAGAACATTCCTTGGCGGAGGGTGAGGTAACCGACGACTCTAGTAATGTGCCATTCACTGTCTGGAACGAGAAAATAAGTGAATTAGAGGGGATTAAAATCGAGGATTTGATCGAGATGAAAAACTGCTTCATCACCTCTTTTAAAGGGGTCATCCAAATCAACGTCGGTCGCGACTCCAACATAATGAAGGTGGGCTGAGGGAGTTGCTCAGCGAGGAAATTTTAAGAAAACTCAGGGATGAGGTCTCCAGCTCGCTCCCAAGACAAGGCACTCATAGCTATGAACACACAGAACGGGTCTACAGAATGTGCCTTTTTCTTGGAAAGAAAGTGGGCGCCGATGAGTCAATACTACTACCTGCAGCCCTCCTCCACGACATTGGACGCGGAGAAGAGAACCACGCCATAGCGGGAGCAAGAAAAGCGAAGCCGATCCTTCTGAAACTCGGCTTCTCCACGAAAATGATCAACAAGGTGGCTGACGCGATATCTGCACATAGCTACTCGGAAAGGAAGATAGCCGTCAGTGTCGAGGCGAAGGTCCTATCAGACGCCGACAAACTCGACGCCTTGGGAGCCATTGGCATTTACCGGGCCGCGGCTTACAGCGGTGAAGTTCCAAGAGGCATAGATGAGTTCACAGCCCACTTCCATGAGAAGCTCCTCGGATTAGCTGAGCTATTCTACACGGAAGATGCAAAGTTGATCGCGGGAAATAGGATTTCCTTCATGAGAGCATATCTAGATGAACTCAATCAAGAGCTATTACAGAAGGCCTGATTTTTCACTCGTCCTCTTCGTCCTCTTCTCCCTTCTTACCCTTCGGCTGAGGTGGGGTGAGAGGGTCGATACAGATGTATAGAATATTGTTTCCCCTGATGAAGACGTCGCCGTAGTTTGCGACCAGGCCGTTCTCGTCGTACTCCTTCGCCCCCTTGAGCATCAGGTTCATGTAACCGTCGGCCCGGGTCATCCTCCCCCAGTACTCTCCTCGTCCCTTGAGGCTGATTGTGACGTTGTTGCCTACACTCTTGATGAGGACGTTCAGTGGCTTCTTGCTCGGTTCCATATATGCACCGTCTATGTGATTATAGAGCCTCAGCGGTTATTATAAAAAGCTTCTGAAACACCAACGAAATACACATAATCCATCAAACATTCACCAAGGCTATCCAATCATAGGGATCGGTGTCGAGAATAGTGGGCGAATTGAAACCACTATCAACCAGAATCGAATAAAAGGAATCAGATGAATAGTTCTTCCTCAAAGCTGTTATTCCCATGGATGCGTTTCTACCTGAGACTCTTCTAAGTTCAGATAACGCCCTTTTTGGAGCAGGCAGGTTTTGCAGAAGGGTGAAGGAGAGTAGCACGTTGAATACGCCATCGCGGAGAGGCAAGAATTCGGCATCTCCCTGTAGTAAATGCCTGTCGATTAAGGGTCGAGCCTTCCGATCCGCAGATGAGAGGAGACTCGAAGACAGATCCAAACCGACATATATGCCATCAATCTTCTCGAGGAGAAGACCCGTCCCACACCCCACGTCGAGGACAATTTCATCCGGTTTCAACGTCAGATGCCGCAAGACCTCATCATACTTCGCGAGTTGTTCTTCACGATACCTAAGATTGTAGATCCTACTGCCTAGCTCATCATACATCTCTTTGACTCGTTTCTTGCCGTGGCTTTGCATCGATCCTAGTATTAGGAAAGTGTTTATTCCCTTTTTCTTGTACAGCCTGTTAATCCAGTACACAGAGATCGGATCGGCCTAATTTTTGGATACCTTATTTGGCCATGATTTTGAAGTTATATTTAATAAAAGGCTAAGAAACGTAAGCTGAGAATTAACATATAAATACCAATATAAACACAGATATTAAACTTGAATTACACTTTAAGTCACCTTTCTGGCTTCAATTATTATACTGCCCTAAAATCTTCGGACACAGATCATGTCTAAACATCTTTTAAGAGGTAGGAGAGGCCATTTCCTCACTCTGCAACGCCTTTTGTCTCAAATTAATGCGACCAAACGACCGAATCCTTGATTTCTCATGCCTATTCTGATAAGTTTAATATCATTCAGGTAACCCCTACTTCGGTATGGTGCCTAATCTCAGAGAGAGGAGCTCGAAAGTCTTCGACGGGGACGATCGCCTTAGCCAAAGGACGCTCCTGAGGGGGGTGGGCATAACAGACGAGGATTTAGGTAAACCCCTTGTGGCGATTGCCAACTCCTGGAACGAGATTAACCCAGGCCACACACATCTTGACAGATTAGCGAAACGTGTTAAGCAAGGTGTATCGGAGGCAGGGGGGGTCCCGCTCGAGTTCGACACGATAGCCGTCTGCGATGGCATAGTGATGGGCCACGAAGGAATGAAGATGAGTCTCCCCAGCAGGGAGATAGTGGCAGATTCCTTGGAGATCATGGTGGAGGCTCACGGCTTCGACGCGATGGTATGCCTGACCAGCTGCGACAAGATCGATCCCGGCATGTTGATGGCCGCTGCAAGGATGGACATTCCGACAATTTTCTGTCTTGGAGGGCCTATGGAGCCTGCCTGCCCGGCCTGGGGAAGGTATCGGGGGAAGACAATCACGGTACAAGACATGTTCGAGGTCACAGGTCTCGTAAAGACAGGTGAGATGAGCAGAGAGGAAGCAAATTATCTAGAGAACATCTGCTGCGTGGGCCCCGGGGCCTGCGGCGGCATGTTCACAGCCATGACGATGCAATGCCTTATCGAGGCTATCGGTATGACGATCCCCTTCATGGCAACGGCTCCGAGCACTGGAACGCATAGAGAAAGGCTGGCCACGGAGGCGGGGAGGAAGGTCATGACCCTCCTAAAGAGGAACATCACTCCGAGTAAGATAATGACTGAAAGATCTCTCAGGAACGCGATAACCGTCGATATGGCTCTGGGAGGCTCAACGAACACCGTGCTGCACCTCAAGGCGATAGCCCACGAGCTCGGCTACGACCTCGATCTATCACTATTCGACGAGATCAGTAGGCACACGCCCCATCTCTGCAACATGGCGCCTGCGGGCCCTTACAAGATCTCGGACCTCCATAGAGCAGGTGGAATCCCGGCGGTGATGAAACGAATCGAAAATCTTCTCGACGGAGGAGTCATCACCGCAACCGGCAAGTCGCTCATGGAAAACATCGCGGATGCAAAGATCTTCGACGACGATGTGATAAGGCCCCTCGAAGCCCCGGTCCATAAGGAAGGTGGGATAGCGATCCTCAGAGGAAGCCTCGCGCCTGATGGAGCCGTCGCAAAAATGGCGGCTATAAGCTCTAGTATGTGGGTTTTCGAGGGTAAGGCTAGGGTCTTCGATCGTGAGGAAGAGGCTGTCTCCGCTATCCAGAAAGGTAAAATCAAGGCGGGTGATGTCATAGTCATCCGGTACGAGGGACCTAAGGGGGGTCCAGGCATGCGCGAAACGCTGATGGCGACCAGCACCGTAATCGGCTACGGTCTGGGAGAGTCAGTTGCACTGGTTACCGACGGTAGGTTCTCAGGTGCCTCAAGAGGTCCTTGTATCGGGCACATCTCTCCGGAGGCCGCGGCAGGTGGACCAATCGCCATTGTCAGAGACGGAGACCGTATTAGTATCGACATTCCGAGGCGGAAGATCGACCTCAAGGTTCCTGAGAAGGAGGTAGCCAGGCGCCTTTCAACATGGAAGCCCCCGGAATCGAAGATAAGGAAGGGATACCTGTTGCGGTACGCCTCGCTTGTCACCTCCGCCGATAAGGGCGCGGTGCTCGAGGCTAAGAGGCCTTAGAAGCCTCTTCACTCAATATTCTTTCGGTTAACTTTTCAACGTCGTAGAGCTGAGTATTAGTCTTCTCATCGAGTGGTTTTGCGAACTTCTTCTCGATGCCTGCCCTGTGTAACGTGTTCATCGTGCAGAATGGTATCAGCCTCCCGTCTGGTGTCCCGTAGTGTATGACGCACCTCTCAACTCGTTCCAAGTCGAAGTTGTAGGGATCCATGAAGTGCATTGAGCCGATCATGATCATGTTATGGTGGAGCTTGCTAAGGCTGCTATAGTCTCCGTTCATTATGACCGGAAGAATATACTTCCTCAGGGCGCCCAGCCTCACGTTCTTCATTACGCCGCTTACAGCGGTGACCTCAGCTCTCGTTTTCTTCCCGCTCATGAACTTCTCGTTGGCCTTCGACACTGCCTTTAGGAGGCTATCGATGTTCAGCTGCTTCGATATCGGTATGACCTTGTCCCCTTCAACTATTAGGTAGGTTGCCATTCCACAGTGTGGATGGGCGCTGAAGTCAATATATTGTCTCCTTTTCAGATTCCCGATGAACTGTACAAAGGGCATAACGGTGGAAACTGGATACCAGTCCCCCTGCTTAACGAGACCATTCGTCTGCTCCTCGGCGAGGCGCATAAGATCAGGGATGGTTATCCGCATCCTCTGCCGCTCCTTCTTGTTGATGCGGCCGGTTATCGAGACAGGCTGGAAATTGATGCACCTGACGATATCCTTGTGCTCTATTGCGAACCTGATTATGTCGCCCACCTGATCTTCGTTCGTGCCTCCAACTAGGACGGGGACGAGGACGACGCTCCTGAAGCCCCCTGCTTTAAGATTAGCCAATGCACATTTCTTGATCTCGAAGAGGTCGAAGCCCCTTGTCGTCTTGTATACATCAGGGGTCACTCCATCGAATTGAAGGTAAACTGTGCTTAAGCCAGCCTTCTTCAGGCTCCTGCAATATTCGACGCTCTCAGCCATCCTTATGCCGTTGGAGTTCACCTCGACGTGTCTGAAACCCAGGTCCTTCGCCATCTTGATTAGATCTGGGAGATCGTCCCTGACCGTGGGCTCCCCACCACTAAATTGAAGTGCAGGTGGAGGGACGGGCCTGTTGGAAAGGAAATTTTCCATCATACCCTTGATCTCATCCTTCGTGGGCTCATAGAGGTAGCCGGCTGCGCCCGCATGAGCGAAGCAAATAGGGCATCTCAGGTTGCATCGATTAGTGATGTCGATTATTGCTAGAACCGTCTCAGATTTGTGCTCTTGGCATATCCCACAGTCGTAGGGACAGCCGATTGATTTCTTCGTTCTTGGGTTATTTAGTTTCGTCCCGAGCTCCTCGAAGCCTTGGGCTCTCATGTACTGTTTGTAATCACCCCAGTAAAGGTCGGTGAACTCGCCGTGTTCACTGCAGGTCTTCTTTATGTAAACCTTATTCTTGTCCTCGAATATCTTAGCTGGCAAAACCTTCAGGCATTCTGGACAAAGACTCTTAGTATCCTTGATTTCTTTCATTGTAGGCCTCCTCTTTTTCCTATTTTTCTCCTTTCTTTATGAACGTTCCCGTTTGTTTCACCTTCTAGATAGTGAAATCGTTGTGACCACCAACAGAGGTAAATAAGGCGGTAAAAGAGTTGCTATCGAGGAAGTTTCTG
>Ga0172365_10004219_pt1 | contig 10620 bp, 11 predicted proteins | sample LakKivSesite48cm_FD_114535 | JGI IMG/M metagenome (GOLD analysis project Ga0172365, IMG submission 114535) | Sediment microbial communities from Lake Kivu, Rwanda - Sediment site 48cm | ecosystem: Environmental > Aquatic > Freshwater > Lake > Sediment | place: Rwanda: Western Province, Lake... | reverse complement strand
TTCCTTAAACCCTTTGCGGGGACGAAGCAGCAGCGCGAGAGCCAATGCTGACATACCGGCATTGATATGGACTACAGTGCCTCCGGCGAAGTCAAGACAGCCCAGCTTGGCCAGCCAGCCACCCTGGCCCCAAACCCAGTGCGCCACGGGACAGTAGACTACGGTAAACCATAATATAGCCAGAACCAGGAAGGCGCTGAACTTTGTTCTCTCCACTACGCCTCCGGTCCAGAGGGCCACAGTGATAATGGCAAACATGGCCTGGAATATCATGTAAGCGAGCTGAGGCACCGTAGTAGCATATACATTAGAAGGGGTCTCCCCCACACCTCTAAGGCCGATAAAGTCCAGCTTGCCGATGATGCCGCCCAGGTTGGGTCCGAAGCCTAAGCTGTAGCCATAAAGTACCCACAAGATGCCGATCAATCCAAGGAGGGCGAAGCTCATCATTATGGTGGACAGAACATTTTTCCGTCTTACCATCCCGCCATAAAACAGAGCCAGGCCCGGTGTCATGAGCATCACCAGGGCCGATGAGGTCAAAATCCAGGCAGTATCACCTGTGTTTATCATTTCCCAGAACCCTCTTTCCCGGGCATAAGGTTGCTTCTGGGAAATATAATAGAGGGGTAGTGTTTCTAACAGATTTCACTGAGGTTAAGTTTATGTTACGGGGAATGAATGAGGATAAGTGACTCTATGTGGGTTCCTTGAACTTGTAGCCTATGTTCCTTACCGTCTCAATAAATGTGTGGGCGGAGTCCTCGATCTTGCCCCTGAGTCTACGTATATGGACATCGACCGTCCTGTCACCACCGTAGTAATCGTAGCCCCAGACCTCGTTGAGCAGGGCTTCGCGGGTGAACACTCTCCCCTTATTGCTCGCCAGAAATCTGAGCAGCTCATACTCTTTGAAGGTTAGTTCTATAGGCCTGTTGTTGACATAAACTTCATACTTGGACAGGTCTATGGTCAGGTCGCCGCATTCTATTCTCTCTCGCCCCGGTGCATTCTCGACCTTCCCCAATATCCGTTTGGCTCGCAGCGCTATTTCGGCTGCGTCCCAGGGTTCGACCACAAAATCGTCAACAAGCATGTCGGAATCCAGCCTGTGAAGCGCCTCTTTGGAAAGGAGGGCGATTACAGGCAGACGGCTATCCTGCTTTATGCCGTGTGCCAGATTTAGCATCTCTGAACTATCGGGCTTGCCATCTATAGCTACGAATACCAGGTCTAAATCTCGTGCAGAGCTCTTCAGTACCGTTTTCTTGCCGTCGGGGTCAATCGAGCAAAACAAGCCCTTGCTGGCAAGCTCGGAGCCGAGTCTTGCTATCTCCACTTTCCCGTCGGCTATTATGGATACCCTGAACAAGTTGGCTCAGCCTCCGCCGTCACTTCCTATAACTATAATAAGTCCTCAAATTTTCTCAGCCTGCTGTAATCGATTACACCGCTCATAGCGCGATTCGTTACTTCTATACCTGCTTCTACTGCGGCTGCCATCGGGTTGAGCCCGCTTTGAAGTACCATGCCGCTCTTGTTGAACGCCACCGGTATCTCGCATACCGTCTCATTTGGCTTACCTATCATAATGACGCCGCCGATGCCTGCCTCATTTAGTTTCCCGATAATGGTCTCCACCGCAGGCCTGCAGGGGGACGGAAGCTCGCGGAAATGCGCCAGTATCTTGCCTTCCCCTGTGTTTGCTACCTCATGTACATTGGTCATTCTGCTGGCGAGGAATATCTCGGCGGGGGACAGTGAGCAGCCTGAAAACTCTATCAGCTCGACGAACCTGAGAGGGCTGTGGTTACGAAATTGGAGCACTCCCCCGAACCTGGAATCCAGCGGGACGCCGGCTCTTAACAGAACGCCGTTTACCGCTACATTCGATACGGTGGCCAATCCTATTTTGCGTGGCGGCACCGGTATCTCGCCGAGTGTCTCCCCCTCGAAGGCCACAGCTACCAGGTTGCTGACGCAGAGTCCGGCTTTAAAAGAGTCTTTCATCACAGCAAGGGCTTTCCTGAATTGCTCCTTGGGGAACAGTGAAGTATTGATAGGGATCTCGCCTGTGCGTTGCTCCAGGTTGAAGGAGGTTCGATAAGCCAGCAGTTCGATCCTGGCGGCTATAGAGGCCACCCGGTCACGCACCAGAGCACCGCCGAGCTCCTCGATCCCTCTCTCAGTAATAGACCTGCCATCCCTCATTCCCACTGGCCTGGTGAGCCCTCGGCCATCCATTAGCTTGAGGTGGTACCTGACCGCCCGCTCCCCCAGCTCGATCCCGAAATCGCTTATACGTCGTGCGATAAGCCTGCTGCCCAGCGGCTCCCGGGAATCGCTCAAAACTTTCAGGATCGCTACTATTTTTCTTTCAATATCTGGGGTCTCTTGGCCTATCATATTTCACCCCCAATTTAATAGGCATAGAGCCTGCCGTAAGGTCTGAGCCAGCGCGGGAACAGCTTGCTGAACTTCTGCTTCATTATCTCTTCAGCGTTGAAGCCGAAATGGGAGGCAAACTCAATGATATACTGTTTAAGCGTCTGAAGGTCTTTTTCGTCCAGGTCTGCGACCCCCACCTCTTTGCCCAGTTGGTAATTGTCCACGCTGCCTCGAAGATAGATAACACCGCCGTGCATGCCGGTGCCGATGAATTTAGCTTTATGGTGTTCGCCCTCTTTCAGATTAAGGCCGAGTAAGATTACAACCCCGCCGGCCATGTACTCAGCGAAAAAGTCCTGGGCTGTGCCTCCGATAACCAGCACCGGCTTCTTGTCCTGATATTCCTTCATGTGGATGCCGGCTCTGTAGCCTACGTCGTCGCGGACAAAAATCTTTCCGCCTCTGGCTGAGAGCCCGATAATATCTCCCGCGTGTCCGTGGACAATTATCTCGCCGTTGTTCATGGTATTCCCGCAGCCATCCTGGGCATTGCCGCGAACAATAATCCGGGGCCCGTTCATGAACGCACCCAGGTCGTTTCCGGGCACGCCGAATATCTCAATCTCAACCGCTTTATCCAGGTCTGTCCCGATGTATCTCTGACCGTAAACATTCTGAAGCTCGATCTTCTGGCTGCCGTTTGAGACCGCTTCCCTCAGCCTTGCGTTGAGCTCGCGATGGGAAAGCCCGTAGGCGTCTATCTTTGCTACTGAGTTAGCTTTCTCGCTGTGAATTTTCTCTGTCATCTTAGCTGCCTGCCATTCTTACTCCCAGGATTTCCAGTTCGGTGTCAGTTAGCCCGACACCCCTCAGGTGTAACCGGTTACCTCTCAGGCTCTCCAGGGCGTTAACACCCATGCCGCCCAGAATGTCCTTAAGCTCCAAACTCCAGCCGCGGAGCAGATTGCCCAGCCTTCTGGCCCCGATGTCGGGGTTGATTCGCTTGGTCAAGGCAAGGTCTGTTGTGCAGATACCCCAGGCGCACTTGCCTGTGTGGCATTGCTGGCAGAGGCAGCAGCCCAAAGCAACCAGGGCTGCGGTACCGATATAGACAGCATCTGCACCCAGAGCGATCGCCTTCGCCACATCTCCGCTGTTCCTGATGCCGCCCGAGATTACGAGGGAGGCCTGGTTGCGTATGCCTTCTTTCCTCAGCCTGCTGTCTACCGAGGCAAGAGCCATCTCAATGGGTATGCCTACATTGTCACGGATGACCTTGGGAGCAGCCCCGGTAGAGCCCCTCAGTCCATCGAGTACAATGATATCCGCTCCGGCGCGCACCATCCCGCTGGCGATGGCTGCCGAGTTATGGACTGCGGCTATCTTGACCGAAATAGGCTTGGTATAGTTGGTAGCCTCTTTCAAGGCATGGACGAGCTGTGCCAGGTCCTCGATAGAATATATATCGTGCTGAGGCGCTGGAGACAACGCATCCGTGCCCCGAGGAATCATCCTGGTCATGGATACCTCGGCGCTGACTTTTTCCCCGGGAAGATGGCCGCCGATGCCGGGCTTGGCTCCCTGGCCGATCTTTATCTCGACCACCGCCGCAGCATCGAGGTAGTCCTGGTGGACGCCAAACCTGCCTGATGCCACCTGTACTATCGTGTTGGAACCATACTTGTATAGACTGGGATGAAGTCCGCCTTCGCCGGTGTTCCATAAAGTGCCTGCCTCGGTGGCTGCGCGTGCCAGGGACTCATGCACATTCAGGCTCACCGCTCCGTAGGACATGGCAGCGAACATTACAGGCACCTCGATCTTGACCTGAGGGGCAACCCTGGTCTTCAGGCTCAGAGTGTCTGGGTCTATCTCTACCTTATCCGGCTTGCTGCCCAGATAAGTAGTGAGCTCCATAGGCTCCCGCAGCGGGTCGATGGAGGGGTTCGTCACCTGGCTGGCGTTGAGCACTAAATGGTCCCAATAAATGCGGTATCCTTTGTCGTTGCCCATACCTGTGAGAAGGACGCCTCCGGTCTCAGCCTGCTTGATGATGTCCTCGATCGCTTCGGGACGCCAGTTGAGATTTTCCCTGTATTCCAGAGGATTTCGCCTCACATTCAGTGCGCCGGTGGGGCAGAACATGACGCAGCGATGGCAGCCGACGCACGTTCCTTCGCGGCTTCTCACAATATCGTCTTCAGCATCATAGTAATGAGTTTCAAAGGAGCATTGATTAACGCACACCTGACACTGGATGCAACGCTCCTGATTTCGCTCAACTATAAATTTCGGCGGCAAATATGTCCTCACGTTGTCCCCCTGCTATCTCCTGACGGGAATCCCTCTCTCCGCCAGATAGTCCTTTGCCTGGCGGATCGAATAATTTCGATAGTGAAAGATGCTGGCAGCAAGGGCGGCGTCAGCCTTACCGACCACAAGCGCCTGATAGAGATGTTCGAGATTGCCTGCGCCGCCGCTTGCTATTACCGGCACGGGCAAGGACTCGCTCATGATACGGGTTAGCTCGAGGTCATATCCGCTGCGGTGACCGTCGGCATCCCAACTGGTAAGGAGCACCTCCCCGGCACCAAGCTCAACAGCCTTCTTGGCCCACTCTACAGCATCTTTGCCCGTAGGTTTGCGCCCTCCGTTGGTACAGACCTCCCATCCGGGCGCTCCGTTGCCCTTTACCTTCTTGGCATCTATGGCTAAAACTATGCATTGAGAGCCGAACCTTTTTGCCCCCTCGCTGATGAGCTCGGGGTTAAGCACGGCCGCTGTATTGATTGTTATCTTGTCCGCTCCTGATTCCAGCATAAGTTTCATGTCGCGCGTACTGCGCAGCCCCCCGCCCACGGTGAGCGGGATGAAAACCTGCTCGGCAACCTTTTCAATCACTTCTACCATGGTTTTACGTCCCTCGGGCGTGGCGCCTATGTCCAGGAAAACCAGCTCATCGGCGTCCTGCTGGTAGTAGAACGCCGCCAGTTCCACAGGGTCGCCGGCATCGCGAAGCTCCGTGAAGCTCGTGCCCTTAACTACGCGGCCCCCTGTTACATCCAGACACGGGATAATTCTCTTGGTTAACATGCTTTAGTCCCAATCAGCAACCTTTGGTGCTGCTCTTTTTACATTGTGTTTCTCAGTATTCTTAAGTGCGGCATGCTCTACCACGCGCTCAACACAGTTCGGACACCAGCCCTCGAAAACGTGGTCAAATCTCCTGAGCTCCTTGCTCAAGTACTGGCCGTATTCTGTCAAAGCCACCGGATTACCGCATTTAGGGCAGACCCCTTTTACTGTTTTCATAACTCCTCCCTACCTGGCACTGCTTCTTCTGCCGAGTGCCTCCACTTTTGCACCTACCAGAGCGTGTTCCGGCGTCAGCCTGCCTATAATAGGTTCGCCGCCCGTAGGAATCCAGGTGCGGTCCAGATCCGGGCAGATGAGACGAATAGCCGATTCCTCGGAGGAAAGGTAAAGCTTGTGGTCTTTCACCCCGACTGTGAGCGGACGCAGCCTTATCCTGTCGGTAAGCCCGATCATTTCACCGTGATGGGCTACTATTATGGTAAAAGGCCCGTTCATCAGCAGGCTGCCATATATCTGACGCAGCGTACGGTACAGCTTCTGCTGTCCTTCGGGAAGGCGCTCTATGTCGCTCCAGAAAGGAGGTGCCAGTATCTTGGCCACTATCTCTACAGGAAGACCGTGCCTTCGCACTAAGAGGTCTACGGCGTAGGCTATCACCTCGGTATCGGTCTGCAGGGTGCAGTGATAGCCGAACTCCTCAAGATAGCGCCTATTTGTCCCGTAGGAAGATATCTCGCCATTATGAACGACCGTCCAGTCCAGGATATTGAAGGGATGCGCACCACCCCACCAGCCCGGCGTGTTCGTGGGGAACCTGCCGTGAGCAGTCCATATATAACCCTTGTATTGCTCCAGGCAGAAGTATTCGGCTATCTCCTCGGGGTAGCCTACCCCTTTGAACACTGCCATATTCTTGCCGCTGGAGAAGACAAAGGCATCTTTTATCCCGGTGTTGATTTTCATCACCATGTCCACAACGTAGTCATCCTCCGACAGGCAGCCGCCGTTGTGCGGTTCCACCTTGAGGAAGTAGCGCCATACTAACGGCGGATCAGATATGGCGGGCGTGGGTTGCGTGGGTACCTCTTCGGCGGCTACGATACGGAACCCCTGCCTGAGAAAAGCCTCTACCTCTGATTTCGCTTCCTGACACAGGTACATTATGTGGAAGGCGTAGCAATCTGCGTATGCCGGATATAATCCATAGACGGCGAACCCGCCTCCCAATCCGTTGCCGCGGAAATGCATATTGGCTATGGCTTTGATCACGCCTTTGCCGGAAAACGGCTTTCCTGAAGTGTCCATCATGCCGAAGATGGAGCATGCATCTATCGCCTTGTCGTCAGAGTAAGGGTTGTTTACCTTGCTGAGGTCTATCATCTTTTCAGCCCTCCTATAATAGTGGAGTCTTTCTTCAATCGCCTCTGCCACAGCTCTCTGGGCAGAGATACCAGGCCGAAGTTATCGTTCAAAATCATCTTTTTAAAGTTGCTCACCTTTACTCTGTCCCGCATCAGGCTGAAGAGTATGCCTGCTTTTTCGATAGCGCCCACAAAGACAATTCCCACAATCAGGTCATCCTTCAGGACCACCCTCTGGTACAGGCCTTCCCTTTGCTTGTTAATAAGCTCATAACCGTCGCCCTCCGGAGGGACTGCTATGCCTGCTGCGGCGATGTCCAACCCGAAGTAATTGAGCGAGTTCATGCCCGTGCCTCCGGGATATTCAGCTTTAACTCCGGCCATGTTGTAGCCGGCAACCCTGCCGCCGATATAGGCATTGGGCCATATGGGCGTCAGCCGGTTGGTGCAGTAGACGAAATCGTAGGCCTCGGCGGCGTCGCCGCAGGAGTAAACATCCGGACAGCTCGTGGCCATGTGACTATCTACCGCTATGCCGCGGTTTACCTTTATCTCCGTGCCCCTGGCAAGCTCGGTGCGCGGAAATACCCCGATAGCAACCACTACCATGCTGCAGGGGATGTCCTCTCCGTTGTCCAGTTTTACCCCCGTCACCAGCTCTTTGCCGGTAATCTCAGCCACCGTGTGCCCGGTGATAATCTTGATACCAGCCTTCTTCAAAGCTTCCTCTGCGATGGAGGATGCCTGCTCGTCGAGGATGGTGTTCAGGATTCTGTCCTTCATTTCCACTACTGTGACCTTAACCCCGCGCTTCTTCAGGGCTTCGGTCACGCTTATCCCGATGAGGCCGCCGCCGATGACTACTGCGGAGTTAGCAGGCTCGATGAATTCGTCGATGGCCTTGGCATCGTCGAGCGTGGTGAAGGTGAAGATGCCTCTTTTGCCGGCACCTTCCATTTTCGGGACTATGGGCGTTCCTCCACTGGCTATCAGCAGCTTCTCCCAGGAGATATACTCGCCGTTTTCCAGCTCAACGGTGCGGTTAGCGAGGCCCGGGCTTACGACCTTCTTCCCCAGCACCGACGTGATATTGTTCTGGCTGTAGAACTCGAGCGGACGGAAGAGCATACTCTCGAGGTTGCGCTCCCGGGTCAGGTACTTCGAGATGAGCGGGCGGGAGTAGCTGGGATAGGGCTCGTCGGAAATCATGATAATAGAGCCTTCCTTGTCCACCTCGCGTATCGCCTCGGTGGCCCCTATGCCCCCGGCCGAGTTTCCTATTATGAGGTATCTTGCAGTCAGCGACTTTGTCTTTGACACGGTATCTACTCCTTGGCCCTGGCCATCTTCAAGAAGTTGTCATACATCTTCAATCCGATGGAGCCGCTTTTCTCGGGATGAAATTGAGCCGCCACCAGGTTATCCTTGATAAGCACGCTGCACAGGGTTACACCGTACTCGGTCGTCCCGGCTACAACAGTCGTATCTTCCGGCTCGGCGTAATAGCTGTGCACGAAATAGAAATTCGATTCATCGGGAATATCATCGAAGACGGGATGCCGTACCAACTGTTTCACCTGATTCCAGCCTATTTGCGGCACCTTAAGCCCCGCGGGCAACCTCTTGACTGTCCCCGGAATTACCCCCAGGCACTCATTCCATCCCCCTTCCTCAGTTGAGGACATCAGGACTTGCATCCCCACGCAGATAGCGAAGACCGGCTGGCCCTCGCGTATCACTTGCCGGATAGCTTCGTCCAGGCCGGAATCTCTCAAGCTTTGCATGGCATCTGCGGCCGCGCCGACGCCGGGGAAAATCACTGCGGCAGCATGGCGCACTTCCTCCGGCTCCCGGGTCACTCTTGGCTGGTAGCCCAGTTTGACCAGAGCATTGGTGACACTGCGCAGATTTCCCGCCCCGTAGTCGATTATGGCAATCACCCGACCACACTCCCGTCCGCGCTCAGCACGAGCGCTTCATTGGGACAATTAGCGACGCAGACCGGTATCTCCTTATCAGCACAGAGGTCGCACTTGGCGATAACCTTGTTATCCGTATCTTTGACCAGTGCTCCATTGGGGCACGCCAGTATGCAAGTCCAGCATCCGGCGCACTTCTCGGAATCGCATGTAACTACACCGGTAACCGGGTCCTTGTGCATGGCACCTGTCAGGCAGGAATATACGCACCAGGGCTCGGTGCAGTGACGGCACTGGATTGAGAAGCAGACCTCACCATCCCTCTCCACGCGGATGCGGGGCAGGGGATGAGGGTTTTCCTTCTTAAAAGCCTTGATTATGTCCTTGGAGCGGGAGTGCTCTGTCTGACAATAGACGCGGCAAAGGCCGCAGCCGATGCAGACCTCCTCCTTTATCAGTATCTTCTTCACCTTATCTCCCTCATTATGGGCAAGCAGTTAGCGGCAACCGCTTGCCGTATGTTTTGAGAATATCACCTTTATTTCGGTTTGTCAATAGTACTTACATCTGAAATAATTACAAAAATATATCAAAATATTGCCGTATTGATGAAGTACCGTGTAAAGACAGGGCATCCGGCCGATTAGCGGCAAAACAGCGAGTGTTGCCCTTGCCGATGTTATACGGTGGATTCAGGGGGTTGAAAAGGGTAGCTGAACGCGCCTCATTATGTGGATAGACACTCGGGGTATTTATGTAGTATAATCCCGCTCGCGATTAGGCTCAGGAGAAGACTATGGAGAGAAGGCTATACCGAAGTCGGACCGATAGGGTGCTCTGGGGGGTGTGCGGCGGCCTGGCAAAGTACTTTGACATTGACCCCACCATCGTAAGAGTGGTAGCGGTGTTGCTGATATTTGCTGACGGCCTGGGCATTCTCGCCTATATAATTCTGGCCATCCTCGTCCCCCTGGAGGGCTCGAAAGTAACCACGCCGCGGGAAGCGTTGCAAGAGAATATAGAGGACATCAAAGCGTCCGCCAGCGAGATTCGTTCCACTTTTGAGAGAAGAGACGAGGAATCGACGGATGTCGTCCGCCGTCACCATGGGCGCAGAACTTTCCTGGGTATATTAATCGTAGTTATCGGCATAGTTATACTCTTGAGTAACTTCAACCTGTTCTGGTGGTTCCACTGGGGCGTTTTCATCGCTCTCGTTATTCTGGTCGTCGGCCTGCTTATCATATTCGGTGCCAGTAGGAGGTAGCCATGTCGGAGAGAAGACCCCGGCGGGCACACGGTGCTCCTATCTGGGGCGTTATATTGCTTTTTCTGGGCATATTGTTCCTCCTGCAGGCGCTCGATGTCCTTCCCTGGGGACTCTGGGGAACACTGTGGCGCTTCTGGCCGGTATTGATAATCATAATCGGCCTCAATATTCTGCTCAGCCGCTACAGCCGCTGGGCAGTGAGCGTACTGATATTTGCGCTGCTGTGGGCCTGCCTGGGCATAGCCTACTGGCAGTATCAACCCGCCGCAGTCGCCCAGAGCTACTCCGAGCCCCTGGCGAATCTCGAACGAGCAAATGTTGTCATCGACTTCAATGGAGGCAGCCTTACTCTGGGGAGCCTGGGGAACGACTCATCGAACCTGGTGGAGGTAAATTCGAGTTCCAGAGGCGGAGACGGAGGCATCGAAGCCGAGTTCCAGCAGCAGGATGGCGAAGGCAGCCTCGATTTGACCGGGCGGAGTATTGACCGGTTCTTCTGGAGCGGGCCTTACCTTGACTGGAAGGCTATGTTCACCCCCAAAATACCGTTAACGCTGGATATTAAATCGGCGGCGAGCGATGTATC
>Ga0172365_10004214_pt1 | contig 10624 bp, 8 predicted proteins | sample LakKivSesite48cm_FD_114535 | JGI IMG/M metagenome (GOLD analysis project Ga0172365, IMG submission 114535) | Sediment microbial communities from Lake Kivu, Rwanda - Sediment site 48cm | ecosystem: Environmental > Aquatic > Freshwater > Lake > Sediment | place: Rwanda: Western Province, Lake Kivu... | reverse complement strand
CTAACGAGGTAATCGAGGAGCAAGGCGAGGATGACATTCTGGATGATGAAATTCCCTTTCTCGTCGACAATCCCGAACCTGTCGCCGTCAGCATCAGTGGCGATCCCCAGGTTGCATCGCTTTTCCTTGACTAGCTTCTTCAGCTCTTTCAGGTTGTCTTCACTGCAGGAAGGAATGACTCCGCCAAAATAAGGGTCAACATAACCATGGATTTCTTCCACAGGAATGTCATTCTCCTCCAAGATCTCATCCAAGTACTCCCGGCTGGTCCCGTAAAGCAAGTCCACTCCGATCCTTAAGCACGATTTCTGGATGGAAGCGAAATCGATTTTTTTCTGAATGAATTCCAGATAATCTTCCTGGAGGTCGATTTTCTCCACGTACTCAGCCTTAGGGTAATATGGACAGGGGACCGGATACCTGGACAGCCGTCTGGTTTCGTCTTCGACTTTGTCGGTCTCAACGGGAAGTGCAGGCGCGCCTGTTTCCAGGTTGAGCTTTAATCCGTTATACTCGGGGGGGTTAAAAGAAGCGGTAAAATTGATGCCAGCCTGGGCCTTTTTTTTGATAATCTGGAGGGCCTGGGCCTGGGAGGGCGCATCCCTGTCGGCGAGCAGGACATGAATTCGATTATGAGACAGGATCTTAGCCGCCTCCCCGGCGAACCTCTCCGAGAGGAACCGCGTGTCGTAATTGACAACAACAGAGATCCGGCGGCCGGGAAACCTTTTCTTGAGGTAATGGGCAATGGCCAGGACGACAACCCTGACATTGGAAAAAGTGAACTCCTCACCCATCACGGCCCGCCAGCCGGAAGTGCCGAACTTGATCATTTTTTTCAAAATTAGCATAAGGAACGGGGAAAAGCAAATGGCGCGGCTTCCCAAAATTGCCGATGGAATCACCCGACGGGTCCTGTCGCGGTTCACCCCGTCAAGGCTCGGGATGCAGTGACTCGAAGTCACGCTGCGATTTCCCCAGCGAGGAAATCTTGCTCGATTCGCTCTTCGCTCTCCTCTCGCCAGGCCGAGAGGAACCCTGCCCGCTCATCGCTCATACGGACTTCTCGCCACTCATCCCTCGCCTTAGCCCCTCCACCGTGCCACCCTCGAAGGAGTCTCGCCAACATCACAGAAACTGAGATGGAACCAGCTTGACACAGTGCTGGCTATCACCCAAACTTATAGGGATCGTGGAAAAACCCAGGCTGTCCCTGCTGGCCGGCGTGTTCTTCACCTCCGCGGCCACGCTGTGCCTCGAGGTTTCCCTGACCCGGTATCTTTCGATCTCCCAGAACTACCATTTCGCCTTCTTGGTGATCAGCCTGGCTTTTCTCGGCTATGGAGCCAGCGGGACCTTTTTGACTCTGTTCCGGCGCTGGGCCGAAAGCTGGGGCGATCGCTTCCTCAGCCTCAGCTCTCTCCTCTTCTCCCTGACAGTGCTGCTTAGTTTTTTCCTCTCGAATTCTCTTCCCTTCGATTTTTTTCAGCTTCCCTGGGACAAGAGACAGCTTATCTATATCTTCCCCTATTACATTGTGCTCGGCCTGCCCTTCTTCTTTGCCGGCGCGACCATCTCTTTCGCCCTTACCCAATTAGCTAGGGTGGCTCACAAGATCTATTTCTTCGACCTGCTGGGCGCGGGGGCCGGTTCCTATCTGGCCACCATCGTGTTTCTTCCGCGGGGCGAGCGGGGCGTCTTTGTGATCATCTCCGGGCTGGCCCTTCTTGGCTGTTTTCTTCTAAGCCTTCACCGGCGGCCCCTCTTTTTAGCCTCTCTTTCGGTTCTCCTCCTGGCCGAGGCGTTAGTTTTATCTGCCTCTCCGAGCTGGCTGGGCTTCCGCATCTCTCCCTTTAAAGCCCTTCCCCAAGCCCTCAGGTATCCCCAGGCCAAGCTTTGTCTCACCAGATGGAACTCAATCTCGCGCCTCGACGTCATTCGTTCACCGGCCGTGAGATTTGCTCCTGGGCTGAGCCTTATCGGCGGGAACCAGCCCCCGCTTCAACTCGGCCTTTCTGTGGACGGGGGCGACCTCAACGCCGTCACAAAAGTCTCCAGCCTTAACGACCCGGACCTGAATTTTCTCTCGTCCCTGCCTTCTTCTCTGCCCTATTTTCTCCTTTCCCGGCCGAGGGTACTCGTGTTAGAGCCAAGGGGAGGTTTAGATGTCCTCGAAGCTCTGGTTTTCCAGGCCTCAAAAGTTGCCGCCTTCGAGAGCAACCCGCTTCTGTCTCACCTTCTCCGGAGTGAACTGTTTTCCTTCTTCGGGAACCTCTACAGCCGTCCGGACGTCAAGGTCGTGTCTGAGCACCCTCGGGCGGCCATGAAAAAAGAAAATGACTCCTACGACCTCATCGTTTTCGGCCTGACCGACGTCTTCGGTGCGGCGGCGACCGGGCTCCACGGAGTCGGTGAGAATTATCTTTATACTGTCGAATCTTTTCTTCGTCTTCTGGACCTCCTCGCACCCAACGGCCTGATCAGTCTGACTTTTTACCTTCTCCCGCCGCCGCGTCAAGAAGCCAAGATCCTGGCCACCTGGATCGAGGCCCTGGAAAGGAAGCAGCTTGATCCGACCTCCAGGCTTGCCGCGATAAGGACCTGGGGAACGCTGAGTCTGTTCATCAAAGAAGAGTCCTTCCATGACCAGGAAATCGCCCGGTTGAAAGACTTCTGCCGGGAACGCCTATTTGACACAGTCTATTATCCCGGAATCAAAAAAGAAGAGCTCAACATATATAATCAGATGGACAGGCCTGTTTATGAAGAGCTCTTCCGCCTTCTGCTCGATCCTTCTCTCCGGATGGCTTTGTCCAAGAACTATCTTTTTGAGATCAAGCCCGCCTCGGATAATCGGCCCTTCTTCTACGATTTCTATAAATGGAAAAAGGCCAAGGCGACCTATGAAGCCCTGGGGAAGAACCTGACTTTTCTTTTTGAAGGCAAGTTTCTACTCGGCCTTCTTCTCCTTCAGGCGGGATTAGCCGCCTTTGCCTTCATTATGCTACCGCTCTCAGGCCTGAGGCAGGATTCAGCTTCCCCCCGGGGAATCCTGGCCCTGGTTTTCTTCTACTTCGGTCTTCTCGGCGCCGCTTTTATCTTTATCGAAATTATCCTCATCCAAAAATTCATCCTTTTCTTAGGCCACCCTCTCTATTCAGTCTCAACCGTCATCTTTTCCCTGCTTTTTTCCTCGGGACTGGGCAGCCTCAGCTCAAAAAAAATTCTGGGGGTAAACCCGTTGAAAAGGATGAGAGTTTGCCTTTTCTTCTGCGCCGTTCTGACCTTCCTTAATCTCTACCTGCTTCCTGCTTTCTTTGAAAAATTTGTCGGCCTCAGCTTGGGGCTGAAGATATCTTTTTCTCTCGGGGTGATCTTTCCGTTGGGGTTTTTGATGGGATTCCCCTTCCCCACGGGCATCCGCCTCCTCGAACGAACAAATTCAAAGCTTATCCCCTGGGCCTGGTCGGCCAACGCTTTCTCAACAGTCACCAGTTCTGTCTTGGCCCACTTGATCTCCCTGGGCGCGGGGTACAACGCCGTGCTGGCTCTGGCTGCCGGCGGCTACTTAGCCGCTCTTCCTTTTCTCCGCTTCACCAATCATGGGAACAAAACGGACACCTGAAATGTGTTTCACTCTGGGCTTGCCTTCAACCTTTGTTATCAGGGTCAGAGTTTGAAAATAAAGAGTGCTGCCCAGGGGGATGATCAGCCGGCCGCCTTCCTTAAGCTGGCTTAGGAGCGGAAGGGGGATATGATTGGCGGCGCAGGTGACGATAATGGCTTCGAACGGAGCCTCTTCTTCCCAGCCAAAATAGCCGTCCGCCCATTTGACCTGGACATTATCATACGCCAGGTTCTTCAGAGTCCGGGCAGCCTTCGTGGCCAGGTTTTCTCTGATCTCCACAGTATAAACTTTATCTGTAAGCAGGGCCAGGACGGCCGCCTGATACCCTGATCCGGTCCCGATCTCCAAGACCTTTTCCCCAGGACGAAGATTGAGGCACTGGGTCATCAGCGCAACTATATACGGTTGAGAGATTGTCTGGCCCTCGTCAATGGGTAAGGGATAATCCTCATAGGCCTGGCCACGGTAGGCCGGACTGACAAAGAGATGCCGGGGGACTTGGGCCATTGCCTCAAGAACCTGCCGGTCAGTGATATCGCGGCCAGCCAGCTGCTCAGCGACCATTTTCTTCCGCTTCTTAACATAGGCCTCGCTGTCCTGACCGGAGGATAGAGGCCAGACTAAAAAAGACAGAGATAGCAGCACAAGAAACCACGCTCGAGAATTCGCTCTTGTCTTCATGCCGATATCTTGGCCCGGCTGCTGAAACTATTGTCTTTCAAAAACAGCGAGAAATCAACCTAACCAGGCGCATCGGAAGCATCCCTATTTCTACAATTGGGGCGATTAGCAAGGGAGGGTGGCGCGGCGGAGGGGCTCCCCGCTCGGGGTAAGGCGAGGGATGAGTGGCGAGAAGTCCGTATGAGCGACGAGCGGGCAGGGTTCCTCTCGGCTGGCCAAAATCTTCGGAGACACTTTCCCGGACTCTTATTTTAGCCATTAAACCTCCCTACCCTCCTTGGCCAATCAAGGAGGGCCATAAAAAAGGTCAGTGTCTCCGGAAAGGTCTGAGGAGCGAATCGAGCAAGATTTCCTCGCTGGGGAAATCGCAGCGTGACTTCGAGTCACTGCATCCCGAGACTTGACGGGGAGGAGCCGTGACAGGACCCTATTCTAGATTAACGACATTATCAAAGATGCTACCCAGCGCGTCTTTATGATCAGGCCTTGCCCCCGCATGGGCCATCGCCGATGACGGCGGCTCGATTTCACCTCCAATCTCCCCTCAAAGGGTGATTGACTGAGAAGAAAGGCCTGTGAAATTGTATAAGAGTGCAAAATCTCTGTTTCGGGGAGAAATTCTGTTGACAAAGCACACCGTTTCTGATAATGACTTATGTAACCTATTGAGAGAAGAACAGGCTGTGCCTTGGAAAGAAAACTGCGCTGTCTACCCCGGTTTCTTCGATCCCATCACCAACGGGCATGTCGACATCATCCTGAGGGGGTTGAGAATATTTGACAAGATCATCATCGCGGTTCTCAAAAATCCCAAAAAAAGGGCTCTATTTTCGACTAAAGATAGGGTTATGATAATTCAGCAGATTTTTGCCCAGGAGCCCAGGATTGAAGTCAAAGCTTTCGACGGGCTGCTGATCGATTTTGCCAGAAAAAATAAGGCCAACATCGTCATGCGAGGATTAAGGGCCGTGTCTGATTTCGAGTATGAATTTCAGATGGCCCTCATGAATCGTAAGCTTAGTCCAGAGATCGAAACGCTGTTCATGATGCCCAGCGTCAACTACTCCTTCTTGAGCTCGATGCTGGTCAAAGAAGTGTTCATGTTGGGCGGCTGCGTCAAGGATCTGGTACCCAAAATCGTGGAGAAGAAACTCAGGGAAAAACTAACCAAAGGAAAAAACCTTTTCCCCGATTAACGCTTAAAAGGCAGGAAGGAACATGTTCGGTTTAAGTCAAGACAAAGGAATCGTCGGATTAGACATCGGCTCTCATTCTGTCAAGGCCGTCGAGCTGAAGGCCAAGGCAAAAAAGGACCGCGATGTCTTTGAAGTATGCCGGATCGGTTACGAGCTTCTGCCCCATGATGCCATCGTCGAGGGGACCATCATCGATTCCGCAGCCGTTGTCGAAACCATCAAGATGATCTTCGACGAGTCCAAATTCAAGAACAGGAATGTGGCCATTTCTATCTCCGGCAACTCGGTGATAATCAAAAAAATTTCACTCCCCGCGATGGATAAGGAGGAGCTGGCCGAATCCATCGTCTGGGAAGCTAAGCACAACATCCCTTATCCTTATGAAGAGACGAACGTAGACTACGCCATCCTCAGACCGCCTCGAGGCGCCGCAGAGAAAAATCTCGATATCCTCCTCGTCGCCGCCAAGAAGGATAAGATCGCTAACTACAGCAACGTCGTCAACCAGGCGCGCAGAAACCTGGTGGCCATCGATGTCGATGTTTTTTCCCTTCAGAATGCCCTGGAAGTCAACTATCCGGACGAGTTCGAGTCGAAGATCGTGGCCATCATCAACATCGGGGCCAACATCACCAACATCGCCATCGTCGAGCGGGGAAATTCTCAGCTCTTCCGCGATCTTTCCATCGGCGGCTTCTTTTTTGTCGAGAATATCCGCAAAGAGCTGAACATTAGCTTCGACGAAGCTGAAAAACTGCTCAAGGGCATCCCCAGCAAGTCGATCCCGGCGGAAAAAGCGGATGAGGTTATTCATTTCAACATCAAAGACCTGCTCGACGAGATCGACAAAACCTTCTCTTTTTACGAGGCTGGAGAGAAAAGAGAAAAGAAAATCGAACAAATATACCTGAGTGGCGGTTTGGCCCACCTCAAGAACATGGCCGGAGCTTTCGAGCAGAAATTCAACATCAGGACAGAGACCTTCAACCCCTTCCGCAAGGTCCACTACGATGAGAAGAAGCTGGAGCCCGTCTATCAGGAAGAGATGGCCGCGCTTTTCGGTGTAGCTGTTGGATTAGCCACTCGGAAAATGGAAAAGTAAAATGATACGGATTAACTTACTCAAGCCGGAAGCAAAGGAAATCAGGGAAGGACCTCCTCTTCCAGGGCCGGAGGTCAGGGCGAAAAAAGCCTTCCCCCTCACGACACTCGTCATCCTGTTGATCATTGGCGTTCTCGCTGCCGCCTTCTTCCTCCAAAAACGAATGATCAGCCAGGAAAGGAACAGTCTGGAAGCCGCTCGAGCTGAAAAAACCAAGCTCCAGTATGTCACCGCCAAGCTCGAAGAACTGGAGAAACAAAAGGCTCTCTTCGAGCGAAAGATCAACCTCATCAGCGAGCTCAAGGTGCAGCAGGACACGGCGGTCAGGATCATGGACGAGCTGAGCCGGAGGTTGCCTGAGTGGGTTTGGCTGACCGAACTCTCTTTCCAGGGGCAACTCATCGAGCTGCGAGGGAATGCACTCTCCAACAACCTCATCGCCGACTACATCTTTAACCTCCAGAATTGCCCTCATTTTGCCAACATCAACCTCGTCGCCTCGACTCAAGAGACAAGCCGGAACACCCAATTTCTTGAGTTCTCGCTGACCCTGAACTATCTGCTCCCGCAGGCGGCCCAACCTCAAGAACAGGCGGCAAAGCCAAAACCGAAAGCAAAGGAAGGGTGATGATCATGAAAAATCGGCCGTGGTATGGCTGTGTCCTTTTGGCAGTGATCATATTTGGGCTCGCTTTCTTCCTCTACTTCAAGCCGCAGCAGGCCGAGCTCCAGAGGATCAAAGCCGAGAGGCTAAAAGTCGAGGGAGAAGTCGCCCAGCTTCAGGAAAAGAAGAAGGAGCTCGACAAGATCGAATCCGAGCTGGTGACGCTGAACCAGACGCTCAAAGAGCTCGAGGTTATCATCCCTAGACAAAAAGAGATCGATGTCATTTTGAGACGAATCCAGCAGCTGGCCTATGATTCCAGGCTGGACATCGTCAGGTTCGCTCCGCAAGGAGAGATCAACATGGAGTTCTACTCCGAGTGGCCGATTCCGATCGAAATAAGGGGGAATTACCACAACCTGGCCACTTTTTTTGATCGGCTGAGCAAATTTGCCCGGCTGTTCAACATCGAGAACTTCACCATTAAAGCTGTCGCCAACCAGACTGAGGATGTAACCATCAGCTCAAATTTCACCGCCAAGACGTACATCTTTCTGGAGGAAGGCGCTGCCTCTCAGGAGCCCGCACCCAAGCCAAAGAGGAGGGCAACATGAAAAAGACAATCGTCTGGCTTGTTGCCTGGGTTTTTTTCTGCGGGGCGAGCGCCCTTCTCATCCCGCAAGAGCAAACCCGAATCGTCGATCCTGAGAAAGAGATCCTCGGCGACCTCCAATCCAGCCTGCCCACCTACGACCCATCCGGAAGACGCGATCCCTTCAAGAACTTGCTGGCCGGGAAGGATATTAAAGAGAAAACATCGGCCGGAGGCGCCCTTCAGCTTTCGATCGATGATATTAACCTGATCGGAATAGTCAAATATAAGAAAAAATTCACCGCTATCCTCAGCGGGCCTCAGGGGTTCCCCTACTATTTTGAGGTTGGCGATAAGCTTGCTGACGGCTTCATCCTGGCCATCAACGAGAGCCAGGTCATTTTCCGGAAAATCAACGAGCGGGGCATTCCCCTGACCAAGCCAAAAGATATCATCAAAGAAATAACTCCGGAGGAGCGTTAAACATGAAAAGGAAAATATGGCAACTCACCTCTTTAAGCCTCTTAATCTTGTGCGCCGGTTATGCTCTCCATTCCTCTTCTCCAGCCCGCATAGATAAGATTTTTATTGAGCCCGGAAAGCTCAGCACCAAGATTGTCCTCGAGGCCGATGCTATCGCTCCCTCTGTCAGGGCATTCTATGCCAAAGAGTCCCCCAAAACCCTCATCCTTGAACTCAACGGAATCATCCTCGCTCAAGCTCCGCAAGTCCAGTCAACCGACCCCCAGCTCCTGGTGAGCATTGACCTGGAAAAGCCGGGGAGCGACCAATCTCGTCTTCTCCTCCAGCTCCGCGACCAGGTCCCCTACCGGATCTATAGCAACCACAATAAGACGATCGTCGAGTTGAATAAAATCCAGAGAGGAGACGGCGAATACCTCGTCGAGGCGGACGTCCAGCGGGAGCTGGAAACAAGGCCCGGGGAAACAATCTTCATGGACAAGCTGAACGTCGAAGAGAACGATGACCTGCTCCGTTTCCGAGCCCGCCTCAGCTCCGGCGCCATCTCTCAAGTCTTCACCTTAGCAGAGCCTCTCCGCCTGGTCGTTGATATCTTTAACGTCATTTATGAGGAGCCCGCCTGCGTCTTCACCGTGGACAAATACGGATTGAAGAGGGCCAGGGTGGCCCAGTTCCAGCTCGGCAACCCCAGGTCTATCACCCGAATAGTCTTTGACCTCGACAAGCCTCAGCAGTACGGCTTTAACGTCAGTAACGATGAAATCGTCGTCGCTTTCTTCAAGGACAAAGCTTCTCTTCCCGTGGTCGCAGTTAAAACCGCGCCGGAAAAGCCTTCTCTACCGTCGCCTGAAGCAGTGACTGCTTCTCCGCAGGCGAATCAACCGCCTCCTCAGGCAGACAAGCCCGCTGCTGCTTCCAATGGCCCGAAAAAAGCTGCCAGCGACAAGCCCGCCCAGGAAACGGAATTTACCCAGGAACAGGTTCAAGAGGAAAAGTATAAACCCAAAACAATCGCTGAAGCCGAAATAAAATACACCGGAGAGATCATCACCCTTAAATTCAAGGATGCCGACTTAAGGGATATCATCCTCTACCTGGGAGACTTCGCCAAGCTGAACGTCGTCTTCGACCCGGAGGTCAGAGGCGTGGTCACTTGCAACTTGGAGGATGTCCCCTGGGATCAGGCTCTCGACATCCTCCTGAGGAACAACAAGCTGGGCAAAGTCCTCGAGGGGAATGTCCTGCGCATCGCCCCCATCAGTGTCCTGACGCGGGAAGACGAAGAACAGCGACGGCTTCGCGAAAGCCGGGAGATGGCCGGGCCCTTGATCGTCAAGACCATCACCCTTTCCTACTCCAAAGCTCGGGACGTCATGGCGCTCCTGAACCAGAAAAAATCAGAGCGTGGCCAGCTCACCATCGACGAGAGGACAAACACGTTGATCATCTCTGACGTCAAGGAGAGCCTGGACTTGCTGGAAAAGCTGATCGCCGTCCTCGACACTCCCACGCCGCAGGTGTCGATCGAGGCGAGAATCGTCGAGGCAACCTCAACATTCATCCGCAACCTGGGAATTCAGTGGGGCTTCCGGGGTGTGGCCGACCCCTTCTACGGAAACCAGACCAGCCTCCAGTTTCCCAACAAGACGCTCGTCGACGGCGCCCTCATTCCTCAGGGCGAGGTGACCAAAGGCATCGGCGGCCCGCTGGGGGGTTATGCGATCAACCTCCCCGCGCCGGCTTTCACCACCGCGCTCGGGTTCTCCTTCGCCAACGTCCTGGATACTTTCAGACTGGACATGGCTATATCTGCCCTCGAAACGTCAGGAGAAGGACGGATCATTTCCTGTCCGAAAGTCACCACCCAGAATAACCAGGCCGCCGAAATCATCCAAGGCCGACAGATCCCCGTCCAGACGGTCGCCAACTTCACTGTGACCACCCGCTATGTTAACGCCGCCCTCGAGCTCAAAGCCACGCCTCAGATCACGGCCGAGGGAACGATCATCATGACGCTGGAAATCCAGAACAACGCTGCCGACTTCGCCAACCTCGTCAACGGCATTCCGCCGATCACAACGCAAAGCGCCAAGACGACGGTGATGGTTCTTGATGGAGGAACGACCGTGATCGGCGGCATCTACAGGACAGAAGACTCCATCACGCGGGAAAGAGTGCCATTTCTCCATTCCATCCCGATTCTCGGGAACCTCTTCCGGTCTTTTGCCCGAACGAAACAAAACAGGGAGTTGCTCATCTTTATCACTCCTCGAATCATAAAATAAGGGGTGCGACCATGAAAAACATGAAAAAGGTCTTAAGCATATCGTTTGTCCTG
>Ga0172365_10004213_pt1 | contig 10625 bp, 10 predicted proteins | sample LakKivSesite48cm_FD_114535 | JGI IMG/M metagenome (GOLD analysis project Ga0172365, IMG submission 114535) | Sediment microbial communities from Lake Kivu, Rwanda - Sediment site 48cm | ecosystem: Environmental > Aquatic > Freshwater > Lake > Sediment | place: Rwanda: Western Province, Lake... | reverse complement strand
TTAACGGCATACTGAATGTAAACAATGTATAACCCGTCGTCTCCCGCAGTTTTCCAGTCTCCGGTTACGCTGAGTGCTGTAAGACCGTCAACGTTTTGCAGAATTGAGTGTTGGATGGCGGAGTTGATCTGTCCGGGATCCAAAATTTCGAGAACGTAGTCACCGATGCCGTAGTCAGCGATCATGACTCGTTCGTAATAGCGTGTTTCCACAACACTCCGAATTTGCTGCGTCACGAGGGCAAAATCGGTGCTTGTGGCAAGGTTACCATTTATCGCGGTTAGCGGATAGGTGATACCACGAGTAGAAGCTGAAAGAATCGTCGGATCACTCATCGAATATACCTACGAGAAATTTGAAACTCGAGAGCATTTACTCTCTTTTTCACCTCCGAAGAGGAGAGATCACTCTCGATCACTCGACGAATTTCCTTTCTCAGGACGTCGAGGTTGAGCGATTGATAATAAGTTGGATCCACAAGATCCCCTTCGTTGTTTTCCCCTGAAAGAAGGGAAGTACAGAGTGTCTCGAGGGAAACACCCTGTTCTTCCGCTTGTCTTTCAAGTTGAAAAAGAAGGGAGTCAGGGATTCGTAGATTCAAGTCCCTGTACATTTGACTCCCTATCATGATCAGCTGTTATCGACGCCCAGACCTTGAGCATTCAGTTCGTTCTGCATGTTGCCGATGGCAACACGAATCAGATCGATTTGAATACGCTCCAGAGTTGGTACTGGCACCACGAACACTTTGGCGTTCACGATACCATTCTCGAGGTCGGCATTGGAATTGATGCGACGGTCGCAGATAACCTGGAAGGCTTCGTCCGGAGTGCGTCCGTACAGAGCTCCCTTGACGTACAGCTGGTTCAGGATGCTGTTGCCAACCGAGATAATCTGGTTGAACACGATTCCAAAACCATCAATCACGTTGAAGATCTGGCTGTCAAAGGCACTACGCAGCGAGCCATACACCACGTTCATGATGACGCGAGTGTTGACAAACTGATACAGGCGTTGCTGAGCGTCGTTCTCGTTGATACGGGTACGACCGCCCCAGATAAACACAGCGGACTGTGGATAGCCAGGCAGGGTGCGAACAGCGTTGCATCCTTTCGGGTTGAGCAGGTTCTGCTGAGCCGAGTTGATGGGAATCTGGGCAGCGACAGCGTCGGCAAGCTGGTATTTGACACCAGCAGGCGGGAACTGGTAACCTTCGGCGCGGTAGCGACGTACAGCCACACCAGTCACGTAAGGTGAAGGAGGAATGTACTTGCCAGCACCGTTTTCGATCCAGGGGCCATAGTAGGCGATGAAACCGAAGGGGTTGAAGTAACGCTGCGAGTCATCGAGCAGGCGGTTAACATTGTCAACGCCGGAGTCGATGAACACGGCCTCGGGGACGCCACCGTTGCCAACACCACGGAGGGCATTGTCAATGATTTCGGTCGAGGTGATGGCGTCAAAACGCCACAGGTCGGCTTGAGGCAGCTCTTCAGCAGTGAAGGTCATTTCAACCTGCGACTCGAACAGCACGGTTTCAGCGGTGGTGATGTCACCGTTGTTGGTGAGAGCAGGAACCACTGTCCAAGCGTATGCCGAACCATCGAAGGTAGCAACCAGAGTTTCTCCAACTGCAACCACGGTGGTTCCGTCGGGAGCCAGACCGCCAACGGTGACAGTGAAGCCAACGCCAGTAATGACACCAGCCTGTAGAGCGGCCTGAAGCGAATCGGCAGAAGAGCCAACAACAGCGCCAGCAGCAATAGCATAAGTGGTAGGCGAACCTGCGGTCGCACCGGCACTCGCAGTTGCAACAATAGCCGAAACGTTGACAGCAAACAGTGTACCACCACCGAGCACGGCAGCAGGAGCCGAGAGGGCGTCGCCCACGCTGTAACCCCAGCCTTGGCTGGTTACGGTCACGGCAGTCACGGCATTACCTGCAACTGTAATGGTTGCGATAGCACCGTCGCCTGTACCGCCGGTGAGATACACGCCAGTGTAAGTACCGTTTGTGTAACCGGCACCACCAGTGATGTCCACCAAAGGAACAGCACCAGCAACCAGGGGGCCGACTGTTCCAGTTGCGGCAGCGTCGTAATCGCCGCCGGAGATGACTCCAATGGATGGTACGAAGAACGCTTCGGCTTGGAACTCTTGGTCCACGGTGGGTACGCAGTAGGCGTTAGCTACGTCGGGTGTCGGGGTTGTGGTTGGGTTGGGCAGAGACAAGGAAGGCAGCCACCCAGCCGTTACGTAGTCTTCACCATAGGGCGAAATCAGGGACGAGCCGAGCACGCGAGCACTTGTGTTGAAGTAGATGTTCTGTGCTGGGGCACCAGCAGCAACTGCGGGAGCAAGTGCAGAAGATGCAGCTTGGTTGAAGATGTTGCTGGAGTCGAAAGCGTACTTACGAGCGCGAACAACGGGGAACTGACCCACATCTTGCAGAGTAGTGTCAGTGGTGCCACCGACCAGAATGTCGGTGTAAAGGATGGTCGGGAGTTTGCTGTATGTGCCGTTGATGTACTGGATGTAACCGCTAGTGGTGTAGTTGGTGAGGCTGTTGGACAGAACAAAGTTGTTGCCGTCCAGTGTGGTTACCCAATAAGGGTTGCTAGCGATCGACGAAGTTCTCTTAATCAGCTGAACACCATTGACAAGAATGGGCTGAGTGAAGTAAACTTTCTGACCGCTTGTCAAGCCGTGTCCAACTACGTTAAACTGAACAGCACCGGAGTACTTGTTGTTGACTTGGCCAACAACAGTAGCAACTTGGATTGTGAAACCACCACCAGTACCACCCAGCGAGCTGGGAGCAGCACTCAGAACGTCACCCACATAGTAACCAGTACCGGCAGCCACGAGGTTGGCAGAGATGACGACGCCAGAAGCGTTCACTACGATGTCAGCTGTGGCACCAGAACCGTTGCCACCGTTGAGCGCAACAGCCAGATAAGTACCAGCAACATATCCAGAACCGCCATTCAGGTTAGTGAATGTTGCTACACCACCGGTCGCCCCGTAAGGAGCTACACCACCTACAGCCACGGCGGGGTTGTAAATAGTACGGCTGCGGAAACCAAGACGATAGGTCTCAGTCGGATCTTGCAGTGTGCCGGGCAGGTGCAGAGTATTTACACCAACGGTAGCATTGCTGATGTTCTCAATCAGGTTGGAGGTTTGACCGTTGATGGTAACGGGCTCGTTCCAGTAGGGGTCGGCGTAGCTGAGGGTGAATGAGGCACCAGCGGTACCAGCAGTGATGCTTCCTGTCGGAGTAATGCTAGCATTGTTGGTGTCGTAAGTACCGCCAGCAAGAACAACTTGATTGTAGATGTTGGCTGCAGCACTTGCAGTCGCGGCCAGGTACACATAGTTCAGCGGATAGCTGCTATTAGCGTTAAGGTCAGGCCGGAATGGAGGGGCAATCACATACACCTCTGTACCATTGTAAGGGTACAGGGGGTTGGTGGGTGAGTCCGCGCCAGAAAGTGTAACTTTCTGAATCGGCAGGGTCACAGGCCACCAGTTGGAGCTTGTGATTTGGAAGACACCACGAGCAGAACTCAGAGCCGGAACTGCACCTGCCAGGGTGACCAGGTCGTAGGAACCGCTGTCAAGCAGACCGACTTGTACGTCAACACCAACGGTGCTGGCCGATTCGGTAACGGCTTGCTGTGCGCTGCCGCCTTCGACGATGCTCTGGTAGGGCAGACGATCGTAGTTGCGATCTGTGCCAGTCCACTCATAGATAGCATTATCCACCAGATACTTCATACCTGTGAACAGGCTGGCAGCAGGCTGGTGAGGGGTGAACTCTTGATATTTGTTAACATCGGTGATCAGGAACGGGCCGGGATCAGCCAGAGCCATCCACTTGTAGTTGTTGCTAGCGCAGTGAGCAGCGGCAGCAGCGCCAACGAGGGCACGGCCAGCAGCGTCAAACTGAGCGTAAGCAGTCGGGGTAACCAGGTAACCCTGGTCTTGCTGACCATCGAATGCAGTGGCGATGCACTGGGTGTAGTCCTGAGGCACACGATCGATAGCAGTTTGTTGACCCACGAGGTTGTTGATGTCGTAGGTGTTTTGCATGAACACGAAGTTGGAACCCACGGGGAACACTTCGGTTACTACGGACACGTTGCCATCGAAAGTTGTCGAGGCGAAAGTGACGTAGGAAGTTTGGGAGTTGCTGGTGGGGTCCAGGTCGTTGGTCAGACCGAAGTCACGAACGTAGACCGAGGCACGCACAGCGGGGTTGCTCTCGATGGCTTCTGCCACAGCAGCAGCAATCGCAGCAGAAATCTTGCGGTTGTTGACTTCGTCGCCGGCAATGTAGTTGACGGGGATAGTCGCAGGAACACCCAGCCACTCGCCGTCAGCGGTGTAACCGGTCGAACCGTCACCGGCAACCAGTTTCAGGCCATTGATGATCATCTGCACGTAAACAATATTGCCAGCCATCAGAGCAGAGGGCAGGGCAGTGCTGTTTACTTTGTTACCGGAGGGGAAGAACTCAACCTCAACGATTTGGTTGGGAGTGCCAACGCGAACGACACGCAGGTCGCCGACTTGAGCGTTGTTGAAAAACTCTTCTACACAGCTGTAGCTGAGGGAAGGAATCCGGGCAGCGGGCACCGTACCACCGTTCAGAACTTTGTAGTCTGCCAGCGAAGTTACCGGGATGGGGGTGTTGAATGGGAAAACGGTTGTTGAAACGTTTTCGTCCGTCTCTACGAGCAGGTAGACGGTACTAAAGCTGGCAATGTCTGGGGCGCCCAGGAGACCAGCCCGCTCATTAATGTAAACGCCAGGGGCTCCCGGAGTAACGCCGGAAGTGCCCAAAGAAAAAGTGGCCATGTTATGTTTTGGATGTTCCTGCTTTTTCGTAGAGCAGTGTAGGCCAGGAGGATTCCTACGTGGTCTCCGTAGAGCTGCTCAGACGACGAGTTATCGTATTATGCTTTTACCCGCCAACAGTGGTATATTCACTGTCCAGGGTATAGCCGTTGACTGCTTCTCGATTTTTAACCGCGCTCGGGCTGTATTTGATTAGTGCTTTGACATATGACTCCTCTGAGTCAAAGGGAAAAATATCGAGGTTGTTACCGTTAAGGGGCTCTCCGAAAATGAAGCTCCCCTGGGACAACGTGTTAGAGGAGCCAGAACCGTTACGCACACGGAGTTGAGCTCCTAGTGGAGGAAGTTCTGTGACGTCCCACTGGGGGTTTTGCTCCAAGATTTCCCGATACGACAACGAATCTGAATACAGTAAATACCCTAATTTACGCCAGGTAAACTGTTGCTGAAACGGGAAGGAGACTGTCATCGGCGGTTCTGTTTAGCGCGGGCAAGCAGACGGAGGCCAACTTCACGGCCACGGTTGAGCTGGAAGCCACCTTCTTCAGCCATAGACTCCAGTTGAGTTTTGGTGACGGCCACGGAAGCAGCGGGGTTAAAGGGGTCGAGGCTTCCATTCTCGTTGCCGGGAGTGCGCTTGTCAAGTTTGGCACGGATCTTGGCGTGAATATCATCCGCAGCTTGAGGGGCCTTCAGTGTGTTGGCGGGAGTAGACTCATGCAGCTCACCTTGAACAGGTTCTTTGGACTTGGGCGTTTCGGCAGGGGCTTCGGCTTTCACTTCTTCAGCGGGGGTTTCCTCCGCGATAGGCTCTTCCGCTGCAACCGCTTCGGTTTCAGCTTTGACTTCGGTTTCCTCGACCCATGCCTCATTTGTGTCCGGAGTAGACTGGTCGTCGGCCTTGAAAGTACCGGTGGTGGTGCGTGCGCGTTTGCGTGTAGTCATGGTTAACGTTTACGTGAGAGTATGTTTCCCCAGGCAATTGGAACAATTTGCTTGAGAGAGATGTCGGGAACGCCCATCCAGGGACGAGCAGCCATTTTTGATGTACCAAACTGGTTATAGGCACCATAGTCGGTAGATTTGACTAAAAATTGATCGCCTCTTGTGTAGATATAGGAGGCCTGGAACATCAGCCCGGTCTGACGTAGGATTGGTTGCCCGGGGTATTTTTTGTTTTTCCAGTGAGCATAGTGAGCGGAGAGCTTCTGCCATGGGCGCTCGTAGGTGGGGTCAACTTCTCGCCGCCAGAAGGCAGGGTGGTCATCCAACAGGACGGGAACCCACTCTCTTTGAGTGGGCTTCCACCAGTTGAGATTCATGGGGATTAACCCGTTTCCCGTAGCTCGAAAACTTAGCATTTACTTCTTCCTTGCGGCTTTTTTCTGAGCTTTCTCTTGTTCTTCCACGCTCTTCGTAACGATTTCAATCATGGTGTGAATTTTGCTTATGGGTTGCGTCTCAAGCCAGTCGACTGATTGGTCCCACCGTTGTTTGCACAAGCCATAAGCTGTTTCTAACCAATTTTCCACTGTAAAAATATTCTTTTCAAGTAGATTGTCGGCTATCCATTGAGAGATTGCTCGAGTTTGTTTCAGACTTATAGAATCCAGATTTTCCTGGTTCAAGATCAGCTTGTACATCAACTCAAATGGACTTCGTTCCTGCTGTCTGAGAATTTGAGCGAAGTAGAAGTCTTTTGGACAAATTTCTCGAACGTGTAAAACTACGTCTCCGCAAGTAATGAGGTAAGTGAAATCTTCTAAGTCTTCAACAGTTAGTTTGGGTCGTCTTCGTCCGCACCGCTGGCATCGGAAACGAGGGCGCTGAGCTTTTTGAAGTCACGCACACCCAGATCAAGGATTTCCTCGTAGGTGATTTTGTCATCACCCACGATAAGACGTTCGATGATCTTCATGCCTTTCTCAACGTCACCAGCTTTGGTGAGATCTTTCTCCATGAAGAGAAGGTCTCGGCCAGTCATTTCACGGATTGTGATAGTACGACCGTCTGAGATAGTTGTAGAGTAGGTGTTCATTTTGGGTTTTGTTGTCCTCTTGGGTTCCACGACAGGTTGTGTGTCGTCGTTAGCGATTGTCCTCATAGTTTCTGAGAGAGAGTTTGTCTAGTTTTACCCTGGCTTGAAACAAGGCATTTTCAATGTCCTCGTCCCCATTACCAGGAGGAAGTGAGAGGTAGATTTCGTTGGCGGTCCGCCAGCTGTTCTCTGCGTCACCGATGTGTCCATAGCCGATACGATCGTCAATGTCGGTCAACCATAGTCGTACGACTTCTTTGCGAAACTCGGAGTCAATCGGAAGGGGGAAAGGCATCAGAGAGCACGAAGCATGGACACGGTTTGATCAAGGCTGAAATACCTTGCATTGTAGGCACATTCCACTGAGGAGGGAATGATGCGATTCTTTTTATCGTACGGGACGGTCAAGTAGAACTGGTCTACGACACCCTGAAAGATTTGAACGCCGACGAACTCGACTCGGGACCTTTTCTTTTTACGCATTAGATGATGCCTTTTTGAATAGCTTCGTAACGAACTTTGAGTTTGTCGATGGCACCCCGCTCGGAGAGTTCCATCATGGAAAACTCCTGACCAAACTCCTCGGTTTCACCCCCCGGGTTGGAGAGGGTCACCGTCTTTTCATTTGGAGACTTGCGAAGACGGTTGTCAATCGCAACGCTTGAGAAGTAGGCACGAGAAAGCGGGAGGTCAGGAATGCCCACTGCCGAGTGAAACAGAGACCAGGTGTACATGTGAGCGATCTGAAACAGAACAGCAAACTGCTCTGCATACCGATTGGGAGTCATGAACCAGATCTCGTCGTGGATGCTGAGAACGAAACGGCAAGGGATCTTGTATTCGTCGGCCAACCAATGAACGGCAGTGAGCATGATGCTAAGGATCTCAGCACCAGAGGATTGAATCGTCCAGTTGACGCGACCGGTTTTGAAGTCGTCACCAACGGCAGCAGGACGCATGGCGGTTGAGATTTTGGTCCCAAGGCAAGGCAACTGCGGAATGCGAGACCGCATCGCAATCTCTTCCATATAGTTGAAGCAGCCGGAGTCAGAGCCGCCCTCATACAGTCCGTTGCGCGAGCGACCCTTCTTGCCCTCAAGCATTTTGTAGGCAAAGTTCTTCACTTGGGTCGGAGACTTCTCAGGGTACTTGCGGCGAATGTATGTTTGCACGGCACGCACGCCAGCACCATACAGGATAGCAAAGCCAGCAATCTTGGCAGTGTCACGATCAACGCCCGCGAGCTTCGCGAGCGCCGAGTGCGGGTCCGTGCCCGCTTCTTTCGAACCGGACAAAACGTTGTAGCCAAACGGTGAGCAACCGACATGACCACCCTCCCACTTATCGCTGTAAATCGCAGCAATCTGCATTTCCTGACCGTCAAAGTCAGCACCGACGATTTTCCAACCCTCGGGCGCCTGAACACGCGATTTCAACTCGGTACCAATCCGCCAGCTTTTGGTGGAACACATGGTCACCATGAGTGATTCCACGGTGCGCCGAGTTACTGTGCCGTGACAGAGAATCTCAGGGACCGTCACCAGGGAGTCTGTACCGTGGGAATTGGGAGCAGGTAGGAAGATGCGGTCCATGACTCGTTTACGCACGGAAGTCCAGTAAGAAACTGCGTTAGCAATCTCCAGGGCTCGCTTAGCCTCGGGAAGATCACTGCTCAGGCGACCGACGGCCATATCCTCAACAAAGTCTTTACTGAGGACACCGCCGACGTTTGCGCTAGTCCCCTTTGGGTGAGGGATTTTTTGAGCGTGGCCTTCTTCGTCGTAATATTTCCATCCCTCGGTTTTGGTGAGATACATCGGGGAACCTTCCCACTTTAGTTTCAGGAGCAAGTGAGAAAGGTTGGACTTAACTCCAATCTTTTCGTCAGGGTCTTTGATGAATGGGCGAATCCAGTTGGGAATGTGGGCATACTTGCCCTTGATGGCTTTGACTTCCCAGTCAAGTTGAGAGAGCCACGGGTCTTTAGCGACCCACGCTTCAGCCATGCCGGGCTCCGCAAAGTAATGCTCGCGCCACTCTTCATAGTTGGACCATACCAGATCTTTGCAAATCTGAGTCATCTCGTCGTTGTGTTTCTCAAAGGTACGCTCAACGTTCCAAATCCAGTCTTCCCAGTCCGGGACAAGGGGAACGATCGAGCCGTTTAGGTGATAGTGACCGCAAAGAGCAACGAGGCTTGGAGTTGCATCGAGATACTTGGGCCAGAGGGCCTGGAAGAGTTCAGCGGTGTAGTAGGCATCTTTGATAGCATAGTCAACTGCTTCAGTCAGCATCGCATGGATTTGACTCAGGTGCGTAGCTTTGACGAATATCTCACGGAGTGCTTTGTCTCCGGCACCCAGAGGTTGCACATCATCTCCGAAGAACTTGCGCACTTCATAAACGTGGAAGTTGTAAGCTGCCACAAGAGAGTTTGTGGACCCCTCGTCAAGCCACTTGGGAGCATACCTTAGCTTTCGCTTTTCTCCAGGAGTAAGGTCCTCAGGGTTCTTTCCAGCCAGAACATATAACCAGCGCTGGCCAGAGGCAAGGCCAGATACGCCAATGTGTGCAGAGAGTGTATCAAAGTAAAAGTTTTCAGGTATGGTTCGTTCGAGAGAGTAAGCCTCGCGTGCGCGGACGCGGTCGTAGGAAATATTATGGCCTGCAACGAAACGACCCTCACCGATGGGAATCAGTTCGTATTGGTCCCACTCATCTTCCGGCAGAGTTGGATCAACCAACTCAGAAGCCAGCCACACGTAAACAGCTTTGGCAGAAAGGGCAGTGCCAATAATCGGAAACGCACCAGCGTGCACAAAAGTTTCAGTATCAAACGTGAAAGCCTCTTCGAGCGGATACGGCACTTTTTCAACCTTCCACTTCTTGCCAACTTTTTCATAGCGGTGCCAGCCTGGCTCAAAGACGAGGTTTAGTTTCGGGGGTAACTCGGGCAGAGGAGCAATAGCAAACTCTTGCGCCAGTTTACGATACCGTCCGACTTGCTTGCCAGCAATGTTTTCAAAATGTTCGCGAAGTTCTTCCCCTTTCAGGTTCGGGAGTGGCAGAGGGCCGTCGTAGAGATGCTCGGGGTAGTCAACGGGAGTGGCAATCTCAAACTGGTTGAGAAGGTCAGTTGCTTTCTGTTTCGCGAGACGAGACATTGGTTTGGGTGTCTCAATGCCAAAAATCCGATTGTGGATCTTCTCATCAACAACCGGATAGCCTAACTCAGTAAATCTCATAGAGCGTTGTGTTTTCATGATTGTAGTATAGGGGTGGTTTCCCCTCTGTAAACTTATGCCAGTGTGTCGATCGGCGGAGCCGTGGGGATATCTTGCTTTGGATATATCCAACCTCCCACACCAGGTAGAGGAAAGAGGCTGTTGACTTGACGCTGGGCGTTGACAGGGGGTTGAGACCAGTACGGATCACCGCCGAGGCTGGTTACGTTGATGCCCAGGATGACCACGCTGAAACCGGTTCCTGGGCCAATCGCGACAGGAATTGATAAGGCGCCTCCCCGTGCGTATCCGTCTCCAGGGTTGTTAATAGTGACGGACTGGACTTGACCGCCGGCAACAAGCAAGTTTAGTGTTGCACCTGCGCCGAAAGAGTAAGAAGATGCACCAACATTGGTGTAAACGCCATCGGTATATCCATAACCCATAGGACCAACAAAACCGATTGCGGTGATGATTCCCGTAGGCGGTTTGAAGGAATG
>Ga0172365_10004212_pt1 | contig 10627 bp, 13 predicted proteins | sample LakKivSesite48cm_FD_114535 | JGI IMG/M metagenome (GOLD analysis project Ga0172365, IMG submission 114535) | Sediment microbial communities from Lake Kivu, Rwanda - Sediment site 48cm | ecosystem: Environmental > Aquatic > Freshwater > Lake > Sediment | place: Rwanda: Western Province, Lake... | reverse complement strand
TGACTCATGACCCGTTGACCCGTTACTTTCTCTACGAGGAGAGGATCAATGAAACCCGCACAGCGCATCGCGAACCTGCCTCCCTACCCCTTTGCTGTCCTGCTCCGACGCCTCCGCGAGCTTCAGGCGCAGGGGAGGGATGTGATCCGCATGGACATGGGCAGCCCCGACCTGCCCCCGGCTGATTTCATCCTTGAGGCGCTGGATAAGTCGGCCCGTGATCCGGCCCATCACGGATACGCTGGGTTCATCGGCATCCCCGCCTTTCGTCAGGCGGTGGCGGCCTACTACCAGCATCGCTTCGGTGTGGAACTGGACCCCGAGGGAGAGGTGCTGTCGCTCATTGGTTCCAAAGAGGGGATCGCCAATGCTCATTTTGCTTTCGTGGACCCCGGCGACGTGGTGCTGGTATCTGACCCCGGCTACCCCACCTACAGCCTGGGCGCCCAACTGGCGGGCGGCGTGCCCTACCCGGTGCCCCTACGCCGGGAACTGGACTGGCTGCCCGATCTCTCCGCTATTCCAACAGAGGTAGCTAAGCGGGCGAAATTGATGTGGCTCAACTACCCCAACAACCCCACCGGGGCTGGTGCCTCACTGGAGTTCTTCGCCGAGGCCGTGGCCTTCGCCCGCCAGCACGACCTCCTGCTCTGCCACGATGCGCCCTATTGCGACCTCACTTTCGATAGCTACGTCGCGCCCAGCATCCTGCAGGTGCCAGGAGCGAAAGAGGTGGCACTGGAGTTCAACTCCCTATCCAAGACCTACAACATGGCCGGTTGGCGGATCGGCATGGCGGTGGGCCACGCGGCGGCGGTCAAGGCCCTGGCTCTGGTGAAAAGCAACGTGGACTCCGGCGTCTTCCGCCCCATCCAAGACGCGGGTGTGGCGGCGCTGACGGGCGACCAGAGCTGGCTGGCGGAACGCAATCAGATCTATCAGGCGCGGCGGGACCTGGTGTGGGAGACATTGCAAGAAGTGGGCATGAAAGCCGAGAAGCCGGTGGGGGGACTCTACCTGTGGGCCCGCACGCCAGGGGGGATGGGCTCCGCCGAGTTCTGCACCCGGCTGCTGGAGGAGACAGGCATCTCCTGGGCCCCTGGGGCGTTCTACGGTGCGCAGGGGGAGGGCTACGTGCGCATCTCCCTCGTCCAGCCGCTGGAGCGCAGCCAGGAGGCCATGTCCCGCTTGAGAGAATTCGTCTCCAGGCTGGCTGGCAGTCCCTTGGAAGGATGCCAACGCCGATGAGCACGGCTGCCAGATTCTCCAGACTCACTCGACTCGATGCCGGCAGGATAGACACCCGAACGCTGCTCATCATTAGCAAGGCCCAACTGGGGGCTACTCGCTGATGAGCCTCTGTAACCTGCTGGTCCTCTTCCCGGCGGGCACGCTGGCGGACCGTTTTGGCCGCAAGGTGAGATTGTGCCCAGCACCCTGTGGGTCGCCCTGACCATCCTGCTCTTCACCCTCAGTCGGGACTACACCGCCTTCCTGGGCACGGCAGTGCTCTTGGGGCTGGCAACGGGCATCGCCGGGGCAAGCCCGGCAGCCTACGTTGCGGACCTGGCCCCCGCAGGGTACCGGGGCGGGACTATCGGCCTCTATCGCACTTTCGGCGACGTAGGCTTTGTGATCGGGCCAATACTGCTGGGCTGGGTGGCCGACCTGAGCAGCTACGCCACAGCTTTGCGCCTGAATGCCGCTCTGCTCTTCGTCAGTGGGCTGCTCTTCTTGCTCTTCGCCCGGGAGACGGTAGGAGGGAGGCGGCGGGCGGCAGAGCCGGTGAGAGGTTGACCCGCCAATTGGACTGGTGGCTGGGCGATTGTCCGTTTCATTCCACAGTCCGTTGTAACAATCCGCTAACAACAGAAACCAAACAGGAGGAAACCAAATGGAAGGCACAACACTCGGTGTAATCATCGGCAATCGGGGCTTCTTCCCCGCTCACCTGTGCGACACGGGGCGAGAGACGATCCTGCGCGTGCTGCGCGAGGAGGGGATGACCCCCGTGGTGTTGGGACGGGAGGATACCCAGTTCGGCTCCGTCGAAACACGGGAGGACGCCAGGAAGTGCGCTGCCCTCTTCAAGGAATACCGCGAGGAGATAGACGGCGTGCTGGTCACCCTGCCCAACTTCGGCGAGGAGCGGGGCGTAGCCGATGGACTGCGCCTGTCGGGGCTGGATGTGCCCGTGTTGATCCACGCCTTTCCCGATGAGCTCGGCCGCATGACCATCGCCGACCGGCGGGACAGCTTCTGCGGCAAGATGTCGGTGTGCAACAATCTGAGCCAGTATGACATCCCCTATACCCTCACCCGGCGGCACACTGTGGCTCCCGACTCGGAGAGCTTCCGCCAGGACCTGCGGAACTTCGCCGCCACCTGCCGCGTGGTGCGCGGGCTGCGGGACGCAAGGATTGGGGCCCTGGGCGCCCGTCCAGCCGCCTTCCTCACCGTGCGCTACAGTGAAAAGCTGCTGGAGCAGGCGGGCGTCAGCGTGGAGACGCTGGACCTGTCGGAAGCCTTCGGCCGGGCGGCGCGCCTCCGTGACGATGACCCGCAGGTGCAGCGGAAACTGGAGGGGATCAAGGCCTACGTGTCCACCCGGGGCATCCCGGAAGAGGCGCTGGTCAAAATGGCCCAATTCGCGCTGGTGATGGAGCGCTGGATGGAGGAGAATGAGCTGCAGGCCACGGCCGTGCAGTGCTGGACCTCCATGGAGGAGTTCTTCGGCATCGTCCCCTGCACGGTGATGAGCATGATGAGCCAGGGCCTCCTGCCCAGCGCCTGCGAGACCGACGTGACCGGCGTGGTGGGCATGTACGCCCTGCAACTGGCCTCCGGCACCCCCAGCGCGCTCCTGGACTGGAACAACAACTACGGCGACGATCCCGACAAGTGCATCATCTTCCACTGCAGCAATCTGCCCCACCACTTCTTCGTCGAGCCCCGGATGGACTACCAGGAGATCATCGCTGGGACGGTGGGCAAGAAGAACACCTACGGCACCATGGTGGGACGGGTGAAAGCCGGGCCCTTTACCTATTGCCGGGTTTCGACTGACGATGCGTGGGGCACCATCAGAGCCTATGTGGGGGAGGGGGCATTCACCGATGACCCGGTGGAGACCTTCGGTGGCTACGGAGTGGCACACATCCCCGACCTGCAGGGGCTGCTGCAATACATCTGCGAGAATGGTTTCGAGCACCACGTGGCGGCCAACCTCTCGCAGGTGGCCTCGGCTGTGGAGGAGGCGCTGGGGAAGTACCTGGGGTGGGAGGTGTATCACCATCGCCCATCGTAGCCAGACCATTCGCCCATTCGCTCGATGCCCCAGCTACACCGTGTCTTGACCCTGATTGGGTGGGCCTTTTGGCTTCATGCCTGGGGATACCGGGGAGTGGATCGGCGGGACATCCTGATTGTGGGGGTGGCCTTTGGACTGAGCGCCCTCCTGTGGGCTATTCTCAGCCGCAAAGTCTGGGCGTCCCTGCTGATCATGGGCACCGGAGCACTGCTCTGCCTGGCTGATGGGGGGATGCTGAAGCTGCTGCCCCGGCTGGAGATCTCCTACAGCCAGGTGTCCTCAGGGCTGTGGTTCACCCTGCTGGGGCGGGGGATCGCGCTGGCCCTGGCCAATGGGCTGGCCCTCCTGGGTCTGGGGCTGTGGCGACTGGTCAGGGGGCGTCGGGCCTGGCGTTGGGGGGCCTGGATCATCCTGGTCGGGCAGCTTCTGACCAGCGCCTGCTTCCTGGACATGTGGCTCATCGAGCCCCTCAGCGTGAGCGTGACCAGGGTGGAGCTTCTTTCCGAGAAGCTGTCCCCCGACGCCCCGCCCCTCCGGGTGATCCAGCTTTCCGACATTCACCTGGTGACTTACGGCCCGCGCGAGCGGCGGGTAGTGGCTCGCGTCAACCAGTTGCATCCCGATCTGATCCTTCTGACCGGCGACTACGTCAACGCTCAGGGCAGGGAGTCCTTCTCAGCCCTGCGACAGATGCTGGGCGCTCTGAAAGCCCCTTACGGCATCTACGCTGTCACCGGCAATGTGGACCTCTCCTTGGGCGTTATGGAGCCCTGGGCCTTTGAGCCCGCTGGCGTCCGGGTGCTGCACGACGAAGTGGTGGACCTCGAGATCCACGGCCAGCCGATCCAGATCGTGGGCCTCAGTGCCCATGGCAGTGTCTTGAGCGGGCTGCGCCAGATGGAGAAACTGGAGGAGCAGCCCTCCGATCGCTTCCGGCTGCTGCTCTTCCACTATCCCGACTTCATCAAGCTGGCCCCACGTGCTCACGTGGACCTTTACCTGGCCGGCCACACCCATGGCGGACAGGTGCGGTTGCCCTTCTACGGAGCCCTACTCATTGACTCGCTGTGGGAGGAGGACTACGAGATGGGCCGCTATGATGTGGAGGGCACTACGCTGTTTGTGAGCCGGGGAATCGGCTTCAGCGGGGGGTACGAACCTCAGGTCCGATTTCGCTGCCCGCCGGAGGTGGTGCTCATCACCCTGAAGGGCACTCAAGCTTTAGACTGAAAAGGCAAAGGCTAGAGGAGGCAGAGCCATGTCAGATACCAGCGTTTCCGCACCAGCCAGGGCTGGCTGGCGCACCTTGCCCCGCAATGTGTGGGCTGCCAGCCTGACCAGCTTCTTCATGGACGTCTCCAGCGAGATGGTGATCAACATTGTGCCCCTCTTTCTGGCCAATGTGCTGGGGGTCAAGACCAATGTCATCGGCCTGATCGAGGGGATCGCTGAGGCCACAGCCAGTTTACTGAAAGTTTTCTCCGGCTGGCTTTCCGATGTGCTGGGACAGCGCAAGTGGCTGGCCGTGACGGGCTATGGGTTATCCACCCTGGCCAAGCCCTTTTTCTATGTGGCCAACACCTGGGGAACCGTGTTAGGTGTGCACTGGGCTGACAGGGTGGGGAAAGGGATTCGCACCGCGCCCCGAGACGCGTTGCTGGCCGATAGCATCCAGGAGCATCAGCGAGGGCTGGCTTTCGGCTTCCACCGGGCCGCCGACACCGGGGGCGCCATGCTGGGATTGCTCATCGCCTTTCTGGTCGTCTGGGCCGCCCAGTCCACGGCCTTGGAGTTGGGACGGCACACCTTCCAAACCGTGGTGCTCCTGAGCCTGATTCCCGCAGTGCTGGCCGTGCTCTCGCTGGCCATCGGCGCACAGGATGTGCCGGTCAAAGAGAGGCGCCAGGCTCCCTCCCTGTCACTGAAGGGGTTTAGCCCCCCCTTCAAGGTGTTTCTGCTCATCGCCTGCATCTTCGATCTGGGCAATTCCTCCGATGCCTTTCTGGTGCTTCGCGCTCAGGAGCGGGGGCTGAGTGTGCTGGGCGTATTGGGAATGCTCATTACCTTCAACTTGGTGTACACCCTCATCTCCGGGCCGGCGGGGGCCTGGTCAGATCGCATCGGGCGGTATAGGATCATCGTCAGCGGTTGGATGGCTTACGCCGTGATCTACCTGGGGTTCGCCCTGGCCGGAGCGGGCTGGCAGGTATGGGCCCTCTATGCCCTCTACGGCGTATACTACGGGCTGACCTATGGCACCACCAAGGCCCTGGTGGCAGACATCGTCCAGCCTGCCCAGTGGGGCACGGCCTACGGGGTGTACAACGCTGCCCTGGGCCTGCTGGATTTCCCGGCCTCACTGATCGCCGGCATCCTGTGGCAGGGGATTGGGGGCTGGAGGGGCTTTGGCCCCCCGGCGCCCTTCGCCTTTGGGGCCACGCTGGCCTTTGTCGCGGCCCTGTTGATGGCCCTGTGGCTGCCTCGATTGCGACCCATAGAAGAGAGCGCAAGCGCTTGAGGCGAGGGAGCATCCCTGCGAGAGCGCGAAGGTGGAGCTCTCTCCGTTCTGACCAACATGGCCCTGGGCTTCGCGGTGGGGTTGGCCGCCCATCGTCTGTGGGGCCGATTTGGCGGAAGGAAGAGAAGAGGCATTGTCTGACGACTGGAGCCGAAGGCTGGGCTACTGAGAGGCGAGGATGGATGGAGACCTTCATTACCTGTCCTACTGATAGGCGATGGCTCCTATCGCTTCCCAGTTTAGCTGTGGCATTCAAAACCTCTCTCTGCTCTCTTCATTTCGCCGGGACAACAATCTCTGCTCAGCCATTCGGCCGGGGGCGCAATCACCTCCTGCTTATTCCCTGCAGGTGAGAAAAGTCTCTATTGTGTCCAGGACGATTGGCAGGTCTGCCAGGGGATCACCAACTAGGTTGGAATCGAGAATGGTACCCGATATGTCATGAAAGTGATGGGGCGCAGTCGGCACGTGTGGATAGTGTGGCGCATTGTCCCAGCGAAGAAGGGGGCGGTCGGTGAACAACTGATAGGCGTAACTTTGGAAGTCGGGTTCGCGATGTAGCCACAATTGAGACTGATACTCCCCCCTCAGTTGGCACCGAACCTTCAGGATGAACCTGCCCAAAGGCGTCTCGTCATGCTCCACGACTCGCAAGGATCTGACCAGCGGACGGGTGCGCAGCAACTGGAGGATCTCAGGAACCAGAGGAGGCATTTGCAATGAGCTCCCTATGCACCCTCTCCCAATCGCTTAGCATACCCTGTGCAGCGCGCCAGGCCATCCAATCGTCCTCTTCAGGGATCGTTGCCTTTCCCGCCAGTCCGGCGCTGAAGGTCTCAAAATCCATTCCGTATTTTCGCTCGAAATGGCGGATACGCTGTCGGTAGTGAGCTATCTTGCGCCGGGCTTCCTCAATGGCCATTCCCCACAGCGCCTCTTCTACAGCGGTATATTGCCCCGCACGCACCGCAGATCGAGCGATGGTGGTCAAAACCTCAACAGGACTCACGCTCATCTTGACACCTCCGCATTCAGTGCTTTCCCTTTGCTGCCTTCACTTCGCCGCCGCCAACAACCCTCCACTCAGCTACTCGGCTGGGGGCGCAACCACCTCTCCCCGCTCCCAGTGGGCGGGGCAGACCTGCGGCTGCCCGCCGATCAAACGACGCACCATCTGCTCGTAGGCCAATGAGTCCCCCGTGGTGTAAAAGATGTGGCGGCCCGAGCGCCGCAGTGGGGTGTGCAACCCCTGCCGGGTCAGAACACGGCCCGTCTGACCAGCCACCGCCGGGCTGGGGTCAATGATCCGCACCCCTGGCCCCACTACCTGCTCAATGGCCGGCCGCAGGAAAGGATAATGGGTGCAGCCCAATACCAAGGCGTCAATCCCCGCCGCCAGCATGGGCTCCAGATACCCCCGCAACACCTCCTCCGTCTCCGGCCCCTCCAGCTTCCCTGCCTCCACCAAAGGTGCCAGGTGCGGACAGGCCTGGGCGTACACCTCCGTGCCCTGTGCGAAGCGCTCCAACAGGCCGGCGAAAAGCTGCCCCTTCAGGGTGATCTCGGTGGCGATGACCCCCACCTTGTGTGCCTGACTGCACTCCACCGCCGGTTTCAACGCCGGCTCCATGCCCACGATGGGTAAATCGAACACCGCCCGCAGATAGGACAGGCTGGCCGCCGAAGCGGTGTTGCAGGCCACGACGATGATCTTGGACCCCTGCCCGATCAGCCAGGCCACAGCTTGCTCCACGTAGCCCCGAATCTCCTCCTCGGTCCGGTAGCCGTAGGGGCAGTGGATGCTGTCAGCGAAGTAGAGGGTGTCCTCGTAGGGGAGCTGATGGTAGACCTCCCGCAGCACGGAGAGGCCCCCCACGCCGGAGTCGAAGAAGCCAATGGGTCCAGTGGCCTTGAGCAATCGCTCGCTATCTCTTCGTCGAAGAAAACTCATCTTTGAGTGGCTTTCACTTCCAGCTATCAGCTATCCATCTCCTGGGGGAGCAGTAGCCAGCGCGCAGGGCGGCGATCAGCTCCTCGTCGGTGGAGATGGGATCGGGGAACAGGGTGGCGGCAATGCCCACTTCCGGAGCGAAGTGGGCGTCGCTGCCCCCCACGCCGGGAAGCCCTAAAGTTCGCGCCAGACGACGGGCCTGAGAGGACTCTCCATCGTCGCAGTGGCCATTAAACACCTCCATGGCCGATAGCCACTGCAACTCAGGACACCAATCCAATGCTCCCTCCGCCCCGCCGATGCGGCTGTGATCGGTCACCGCGACGCCATCCAACCCCACCGCCATGGCCCGGTGGATCAGTTCCTCCATGGGCAGGTGGCTGCAGGAGGAGTACTCCTGAGTGTGGGTGTGCAGGTCAATGATCACGTTCCCCCTCCTCGTACAGCCCGCGCCAGTCGTAGAGGCGCACGGTCAGGACGTCTCTGATGTGGCGGAGGGAATCAGTGATAGGATGGACCTTGGAATGCAGGCCATAGTGCCACTCCACCGGCACCTCGGCCACCCGGTAGCCGCGCTTCAGGGCCAGGAAGAGCAGCTCCACGTCGAAGGCCGTGAGCGCTGCCCCTTTGATAGTAGGGGCCCGATCGCCGTAGAGCTGGAGGCGGGAGAAGAGATCGCGGGCCACCTCCCCCCTAAAGCACTTGAAGCCGCATTGGGTGTCCTGAAAATGGCCTGTGGCGATGATCCGCACCAAGAAGTTGAAAGCCCGGCCCATCAGGTGGCGGTACCAGGGCTCGCCGTAGCGCCGGGCGCCCAGCCCCTCTCGCGAGCCGATCACGACGTTGTGTCCCTCCTCCAGCCGGGCCAGAAGCCGAGCTGTCTCCTCAATGGGCACGGCCAGGTCGGCGTCGCAGAAGAGCGTCACCCGCCCCCGAGTAGCCAGCATTCCACTGCGCACGGCGTACCCCTTGCCCCGGTGCTTATTCTCTATAAGGCGCAGGTGGGGGTGTCGCGACATCAGCCCTCGGACGAGCTCAACGGTCCGGTCCTCGCTGCCGTCGTCCACCACGATGACCTCACCCTCATAGGGTTGCTCATCCAGGTAGCACAGGATGCGGGCCAGGGTGGCCGGCAGCCGCTGCTCCTCGTTGTAAGCGGGCACCACGATGGACAGATAGGGGTCTTGGGATGAGGTCACAATGGTCGTCCTCCTCTGGGCGACCGCGAGGGTCGCCCCTACATTAAGATGGACTCCAGGTACGCCTCTGAGACCACGCGGCTTCGTTGCACCACTCGCCGTTTTCCCCACCATCGGGGCCAGGTCACGAGCCCCACAAGCTGGCCCCGCAATCGGGCTCGGGCGGCCTCCCCTCGCCAGGCCCGCAGTGCCTCCTGGGTAATCTCCAACTGGGCTCCTAATATCCGTGGCCCATACTTCCGCCACAGCGAGGCTGGAAGATCTTTGGCCAGCACCCAGAGGGTATTGCGGCCGGTGTAGAAACTGGCCGTGACTCCGCCTCCGGTCGCGCTCAGCCGGTGGTAGACCACGGCCTGGGGGGTGTAGATGCAGCAGTAGCCGGCCAGTTGCGCTCGCCAGTTCAGGTCCACATCCTCGCAGTACATAAAGAAATCCTCGTCGAATCCATCCAGGGCCTCCCACAGCTCGCGCCGGTAGGCGACCGCCCCGCCGCAGCCGCCGAAGACCCACTCCTCGTGGTCATACTGGCCCTGGTCCTCCTCCCACACGCCCCGGTTGCCGGGGAGCCCGTCGCGGCCAAAGGCGTCGCCTGCGGAGTTGATGATGGTGGGGCGGTCGTAGAGGAGCATTTTGGAGGCCGCCATCCCCGCCTCTGGATGGCGCTCCAGTCCATCCACCAGCGCGGCCACCCAGCCAGAATCGGCCACGGCGTCATTGTTCAGCAGGGCCAAGGTATCCCCTTGCGCGGCTTTGGCCCCCGCGTTCACCCCACCTGTTAGCCCCCGGTTCTCCCCCAGCTCCAGCAGGCGCACCTCCGGGTAGCCCTCTTTGACCAGAGGTACCGAATCGTCGGTGGATCCATTGTCCACGACGATGACCTCCAGCCGGGGATAGGTTTGTGCCCGCAGGGAGTCCAGGCACTCTGGCAGGTATCGCGCCCCATTCCAGTTGGGGATGATCACCGACACTGACAACGGATGGTCAACGGATAAACGGATGGCAGAATAGCTCATGGAGCAGAGTCCTACTCCAGTGATCTGCACATCTTGCGGCTGGCCGTGCTATATCCCAGTTTCTCGTAGAAGGCGATGGCCCCTTCGTTGAACTCCCAGACGTTCAGTTCCACCTGGATTGCCCCCTGGTCCCGAGCCCATTGATGGGCCCTCTCCATCAGCGCTCGGCCAATTCCAGAGCGGCGAGAGCCCTCCTTTACCGCCAGGCTGTCAATCACAGCGTACCGTCGTGGCACCATGATAGGGATATCCGGCGCTTCTCGAAGGAGAATGTGAACCAGGCCGATGATCTGATTGTCACTTTGGGCAACGAACAGAGCCGCATTCTCATCGGCAATGATACCAGAGATATACTCCTTTGTTCGGGCCGGCCCATCAGGTTCTCGAAACACCTGGGGCAGGGCCTCGCGGTGGAGAGAATCTACTTCCGCGAAGACCTCACACAGCCCCTCGTAGTCCTCTGGGTTTGCCTCTCGGATGGAGAATTCCATGGTGTCCCTCATCCGCTGAAGAAGTCCTGGAGCGCCTCCTCCCAGGGCCGCAGTGCAATGCCGTGGAAGGCACCGCAGAAGTTGCGCAGCACGCAGTTGAGCGGCGGTGTGGAGAGCCGGGAGTACTGATCGGAGGTGATGGGCT
>Ga0172365_10004211_pt1 | contig 10627 bp, 8 predicted proteins | sample LakKivSesite48cm_FD_114535 | JGI IMG/M metagenome (GOLD analysis project Ga0172365, IMG submission 114535) | Sediment microbial communities from Lake Kivu, Rwanda - Sediment site 48cm | ecosystem: Environmental > Aquatic > Freshwater > Lake > Sediment | place: Rwanda: Western Province, Lake Kivu... | reverse complement strand
TGCAGATAAAGCTGGCTGTAGGAAGTGACCATTCCAGGCGGAATTTTATCAGGGCCTGTGACCTCGCAGAGAGTGAACCTCAGGCCGTTGATGGTCACTCCTTCCTGAGAGAACGAAGGGATGGCTAATCCGACGAACATATGATTGGGAATCTTTATCAAAATTAGCGGATAATTCTTAAAATTCATCCAGAGAGAAGCAAAAGTGACGCCTTTTGAATCGCAGTCTCCAAAATCTTCGACCAAGACTTTGGGCGGTGTAAAGAAACCCAAAATCAATTTATCCCCTTCCTTCATGGGTGGGGTTCCATACATGACTTCCTGGATAAAAGATAAGATCAAGGCCAGGAACTGCTGAAGATTAAGGTTTTCATTTGTCTTGAGCATTTCTTCAAAAACCTGCTTAACCCTGGGACGGTTGTTCTGAGTGCAGAGTTGATAATTGACCCCTATCTCATTTCCAATAATTCTTAGCCCTCTTTTCTCGAGAAATGTCCTTTTATTCTTTTCTCTTTCTTTTTCTATTTTTTTGAAATAGGAATCCTGCTCGCTGGCCAGCGATGCCTTAATCCTCTCAAAGTCCGCCTTTGCTTCTTTATAGGATGCCGGCGGAACAGAAAGCTTGAGCTTGAAATTCAGGGAATCGACTTCTTCAATCAGAATGTATTGAGAATATCGACTCTTGGCTTTAAGCTGAGTGACGAACTGCTTGAGATGGATAAGCATCTCTTCTCTCATCTTGGAGACGCCGGCTTCAACATATTCTTCCAGTTCAGGCTCATAGTAACCGAACTCATCATCTGCGTCAGAAAGCTCTTTTTTTGAAATGGGAAAGGTGATGAAGTGGATGCCGCCTTGATAGTCCAGCCAGCCATAGGTCAGCTTGTAAGCGCCTTCTATCTCTTCTTTGGCAAATGAGTTCAGGCTTTTGGGCGAGCCGCTCTTTTGTTCAAGGCTGAGAAAGCCAAAGCCGGCGTGAGAATCTCTATTATCAGAGCATGTTCCATCGAGGAATGAAGAGATAAGAATCAAGCCTATTATTAAGAGAAAGAGAAGAGAGATATTCAGAAATGGCGTTTTCATTTAAACGGTCAACGAAGCGGAACTCTGCCAACTTCTGGAAAAGGAATCAAGGCCCTTGTCAAGCCTGAAACACCGGCGCTGATCAAAATGCAGATGGCGATGATAAAAAGCGCCATAAATATGGCAACGGCAATATTATTGTCTCTGATTTCTTCATACTGATTGATGCGCGGTGTTAATTTGTTAAACAGCCAGAAACTGATGAGAACAACGGCAATGGCCAGGACTCCGGCCAGGATAACGTATCCGATGCTGAGTCCGAGCATTTTCAAGAAATTCAAAACATTCTTCTCCTGTCCGAGCACGAAAATCTGGATGACGGCCATCACGGGATAGATGGCGCGCATGACGACAATGGCCTCGCCCAAGAGGATGCTCCCCAAAACAACCCCTATCGAAACATTTTTCCTCTTGAGCTGGCGTTCCTCATCAAAGTGTGGTGTAAGGACAAGCAGCAAGCGGTAGCTGACAAAGATAAGGATAAAACTTATAAAAATCGAAATCAAAAATTCCAGCAAGCCAAAAATTATTTGTTGAGCGCTCATTTTTCACCTTCCAAAGCGTGGCTTAAAGACATTTCCTTTCCATGATTGAACAATTTCTGACTTTTATCTTTTTAAACATTCGGCTCTCAAAAAGCAATAAATAACGCTTTTTCTTAGGCGCTTGTATTCATACCATACGATGGCAAAGAAAATCAAAGCTTATCTGTCTGCTCCTTGCAAGCCGCTGACCATTACTTAAAAGCTTTGATAAGGATTATCGACAACTCTAAACATATAATCAGGGTCGATACGAGGCTCATCGTCCCTATGCTTTTCTATCAAAGCGATTTTTTTGCGCAGAAGCTTGGGAAAGTTCTCGGCGTGGATGAAGGGCGTCTCGACACTCCCTGAGACAATCATCCATTCGACAGGAGCGCTTTCCCAGAGCTGAATGAGCTCGCGGCAGTTCTGAATCTCCCTCTCACTCATCTCATCGAGGAGATTGCGGCAGCGAGCCTTATCTTTAGGGTCTGGGCAATCCAGATATTCATGGACTGCGAATATCCAGACGGCTGCATTGCGCAGAGTCTCGTAGAGGCAGCGCAGCGCCCTTATCCTGAAATACTGGTCTTCAAAAACCCTGAAAGCCTTTTGATTGCCGTGGAGCTCCGCCTCCTTCATTTTCTCCTTGAAGAGCTCAATTGCCGCCTCCAAATAGCCCCAGACATTCTCATCAATCCGCCTGAAGGCTTTGTGGGCATAGTCTTTCGAAATGAGCTCAAAGAGGACATCTTTAGCCAGGTCAACCTTGTTTGGATTATGGAGCGAAGAACACATAAACCTTTCATAATATGACCTCTCTTTTTCTGGAATGCGGCCGATGTCAGGAACCAAAGGACGAATGAGCAGCCGCTGCCAGACGCTTCCGTAATGGGAATAAAGAGGCAGAGGCATGAAATGGCGTATGGCCTGTTCTGTAGACTTCCATCCCCTGACCAGGTCTTGGGCGTAATCCTCGCCCGCATATCGAGAGGCAATGCTCAAAACGGCCCGGTCAATATTTAGCTTAGGCTCAAACTGGAATAGGCGGAAAATTTCCTGGTTGACAGCATAAGGAACCTTGTCCGGAGGCTGGATTCCGCCCACGTGGGCCAAGCTCTTGACTCCGAGCTTGTAGCAAGAAATGAGCTTCTCATAAGTTAGCCAGGGAAAAGGAATCCCCAGCAGCGGCTCATGGTTGGTGTGGGTGCCAAAAGAATGGTAGAAGAAGCACCTGCTTCTTCGGCTTTCGAGTTCTTTCATGGATTCTTTCTCTTTCTCCCAAAGCATATTATGATAAGCCGAGCCGAGGACATTCACGTCCGGATAATGAGGATGAGGATAGTTGTTCTCCCAACCTCTGACTAAAAGAGAGTTCACCTCGACATCAATTCCCTCCTTCAATTCGGGCCAGAGGTGGGACCGTTCTCCGTAAAAAGATTCTAAGCGGGTGATAATCCTGAAATTGGGATTGATCCGAGAGGCTGCATCCCGCAATAACCTGAAAAAGTGAATGATATTTCCAGCAGCCACCTTGGCAATTTCTTCATCGTCTTTCCATTCCCGGATGAGGTAGGCGCCTCCATTTCTTCCGACATAAAGGGACTTCGTATGCTCAAATCCTGAGCCGCTGTCATTGCTCCAGATGGAAAGAAATTCAAGCTCAGGAACTTCTTTTATCAAGTTGGCCATCAGCTCGGCATAATGTCTTTGAACAACAGGGTGAGGGGTTGAAAGATTGAAACGCGGCTTGAAGCTTCGAAAGGGATGGTCGACTCTTGCACCCCGCAGGGTAGGATAGCGCTTAAACAAGGCTTCAGGAACCGAGCGGGGCTCAAAACAAAGCAGGCCTGGCACCAGGCCGTACTGAATAGCCAGCCTTGCATTCTCCTTGAGAAGCTCGAGATTGGACTTTAAATACTGAGTGGGATAGAGACCCCGGTTCAGGCGGCTGGAAACAAACTGGTCCAGAGCCGGGCAGTAGGTATAAAAGTCAGGATAAAACTCCCCTGAAACTCCCTCCTCTAGCGGCAGCGGTGTGGAGAGGGCGTTGACCTCGATATGGGTAAATCCCAGGCGTGCATATTCCCGGATATATTCTTCGCGGTTAAGACCGCGGATGAGACGAGCATACTGGGTGAGGAAAAGGTCGAATGTTGATTTCTCGACAGCAAAGCTCATTCTCCTTATCCATTTTCTGAGCCGAGAAACATCGTACTCCAACAGCTCATCCATCAGATAAGAATAGCCAGCATAGAGAAAATAAGGCTTTGAGCTGAGCAGCCAACAGCAGTTCGCCTCATCAATTCCAAAAAAAACCCAATCCTTGGAAGAAGGTATCTTCAACCCTTTCTTTTGAAACAGTCTTGCCAGACTTTCATCTGCCACAGCAACATGAAATTTTCCTTCTTCAGACTTCATCTCCGTCGGATGAACAGGCTTGATGGCTGCGCCCGAGCCGAGCCACTTAAGAATTTGCTTGGCCACCGTCTCCTCAACAGGATAGCAGACTCGGGGAATGCGGACCTGCCGTGTCTGTTTCAAAACTTCTTTGGCTTTCATCGCCACCTCCTGTCTATGAACTCAATCAGAATTCTACCGAGCTTTTTCTTTTTTCTCAACAATTCAGTCTCCTCCGTCAAGCTCGCCGCGTAAGATAAATTCCTCTTATTCGAGATTCAAATTACTTTAGTGATTGAATCATGAGATGAGATCTGTGCTCGAAAATTAATTATACGGTTTCTTTTCATAATCAAAGATGCTGAAGCGACTAAAAAACGAAACGGCTTAAGCGGCACAAAAATATTGATAACAAAGCGTTGCTTGACTTGAATCGTTTCCTTTGTTATAAGCTAAAGAATAAAGTGGATTTGAACCAAAAAACTTTTTGGTGACCAAGGAGGAAGCCAAATGTTATGGTGGACGGTAATACTAATTGTCTTGGTGGTTTTATCCTTTATTTCTCAGCTGGGCATTCTCTTTTCATTGCAGGTTAAATTTCCAGTCTTGAGCGCTCTTTTTCTGAACATTCTGATTCTGGTTAGTCTTGTCGCAGTTCTATATAGGATTCTGAGCAAAAGGAAAAAGGGAGAAAAAGAAGTACTTCTGAAAAAAATCCGAGACCTTGAGCAAGAAGTGCAAGCCCTTAAAGGAAAAGCGAAATAATAAGCAAATCGACTTAATTCCCGATAAAACCTTCCCTCCCCCCAAATTTAGTGCTTGCCAATCAAGTATTCTTAAAAAGCTCTATTTCGTGCTCATTTCCTCTGCCACTTGAGCTAAGGCCTGAACATTCTCCCTTTTTGTATAGGGAGCGATCGAGCAGGCTGTGCTCAGGATATAGCCTCCGCCGGGCCTTCCCACTTCTATTTTTGCCGCCGCATCCTTTCGAACGGCTTCTTGAGTGCCTAAAAGCAGGACATTGACAGGGTCGATATTCCCTTTAATGAAGACTCTGTGCCCGATGCGCCTTTTCGCCTCATCCAGCCGGACATCGCCCAGCGGCGGAGGGTCCAAGCACTCTATTCCTGAAATTCCTGCTTCAACCATCATCTCCAGCCGGTCATTGATCGCCCCGCAGGTATGAGTATAGACATGGGTCCCACCAGCACGGACTGCCCTGGCAATCTGGGACTCATAGGGAAGGACAAATTCACGATAAAATGAGGGAGAGATGAATCCTGCTCCGGCATAGGGTGATGAAATTTTTACGGCATCGACTCCGTGCTCAACCTGCCCCAGAGCTATTCTTTTCACGCCTTCTGTGTAGCGCTGGAGGACCTCCTTGGACTTGGAAGGCTCTTCAATGAGATTGATGATGGCCTTCTCAAAGCCGAAGAGATTGAGGTAATAATCAAAGGGAGATGTGACCTCGCCGTGGATGGAGTAACTCTCCCCTGCCTTATTCTGGATATAATCAAAAATATCGTACTTATGCTCCTGGTCGATACGAAACTCTAACCCTTGCGAGACGGGAATAAAGTCGATCTCTTCTGCTATCGATTCCGGGTCAAACTCTTTTATGGACGGTGAAGATGATATTTGAGAAGGATAATGCCGCGGAAGGTCGTCAAAAGGAAAAATTGTTTTATCGCCGTTCTTCCAGGTTACAACTTCTTCCTTTCCTTCTCGCTGGATCTTCGCCGTCTCTTTTCTCCACCGGGCGCTTTGGCCATGAAGGCTGATGAGGATTCCGTCAAAATCATACATCCTTCTCAGCCCCAGCAATCCTTCTGCAAAAATTTCAGCAGAGAACCAAAACTCGGAAGGTGAAAGACCTGTTTGGAGAAGCATATGGCCGATGCTCATCTGACACATCACCGGCACCCGGGTCTGTTCCACCCGGTCCATGGCTTTTCTCATCCGCTCTTTGGGCGTCATAGATCAATACTCAAAATTCAATACTCAGAACTCACCAGCACTTCCTCTCCAAAGCGGCCGGCTTTGGGCAGTGGTCTATGCGAAGAGTTTCCGGCGCGCATGACTCTAACTGCCCGAATGCCCGCTGCCTGAGCCGCCTTTATATCAGAATCCGAATCTCCATAAAAAATTTTAATTTGATATTCTTTAATCGGTTTGATCTTGGGATTTTCACCAGCACCCGAACCGGTGAAAATGACTCTGTTTGGATTTTTTAGGCCAAATGTTTCAGCAAGAATCTCTGTCACTGTTTCAGTTTTTGTTTCTTTTCTTCCCGTAATAAAATAAATGGAATCTCCCCTTTTCTTATGCAATTCAATCAGCTTGCGCCCGCATTCCTTGGGAAGGCTGAAGCGGTCAAGACAATTGTTCATTTCATTCCAGAACTCTTCCATATTCAAATAGTCATCATTTCCTGGTGAATACCTATTCTGTCCATAATAATAGCCGGGACTCGAAAACAAGAGAGTGTCATCGATATCAAATCCGACATTTAGCCGAGGCTCGCCATCAAGGCTCCTGGCAATGTCCTCCATTGTCACCCAGCGGATGCTGTCCTTGAGAGCGGCCGGAGTGCAGCTCAGCCAGAGAATAGAAATAAAGGCAATGATAAAGCTTATTTTTTTAAACAACCGTCCCTCCTGTCTTAAACTATCTTTATTCTGTGACAACAAGAAAAGATTCATGACTTATCATGAGAGGGATCGGGCTGGGGTCTCGAAAATACCCAAGCCTTGCAGTATCAAGCGAAAGCAGAGCGGCGGGGAACCTGCTTTTCATTCTTTTTGATCCTGGTGATGACCTCCGCCCGGAAAGAAGCGATAGTTGCCCAAATCGACAGATTTACCTCTTCTTGCCCAGGAAAAACCTGCTTCGCTGGGCAGGACTCCTTTTTGATAGCAATCATAAAATGCTTCAGCCAGCCCTTTGGCCCAACATTTCTGTTCCTTGTCATCCCTTTGAATCATCGACTCGGCAAGGGTTACAATCTCAGGTGCTGATTCTTGAATGCCGTTGATACACAGGGTTTGTGAGCGGGCTGCTTCTGGCCCGCAGAGGACAAGCCTTGGCTCTCTGACCGAAGCAACCGCCTCAAAAAGCTTGTAAAAAGGATGTTCTGCTTCTGGAGAACCGTAGTTCTTCTCTTTGCCCAGCCGGTCGACGGCAAAAATCTCGCCCGAAACCTCGCCATAGGTGATTGTTGCTTTTTCAAATTCAAATGAAAATAGAGGGCCAAGCTCTTTATGAACAGCATGGGAAGCATAGAACAAGAGTTCTGACCCTTCTTTGGTAAAAGCTCGGCAGGCGATTGAATCAAAATTTTCGATAGGATAGACGCGGTAGAGCTCTGCTTCGACTCGGGCAGGCTCGGCGCTGCTGTCAACTCTCTTGCCCAAGACATAAAAAAGATTGTGCAGAAAATGGGCCATGGCGTTGTTGGCCGGGCTGTCCAGAATCCAGTTTCCCGATTTATCTTTTATTTTACCCGCCCAATCGCTCCTCTTGTAGTAGGCTTCATCCCTAGGCCAGAGGCAAATCGTTTTTAGGCGAAGCGGCTTTCCAAATAAGCCGGCAAGAATATCTTTTTTCAGGGCCTGGATCGCAGGTGAAAAGGACCACTGATAGCCAATCATTACCCACCGCCCGGATGCATCTCTTGTCTGAATCAGGCGTTCGGCTTCTTGGATTGTCGCGCCCAGCGGCTTCTCGCAAAGAACATGACTTCCAGAGCGAAGGGCTTCGCAACTCTGGGGAACATGATGATGAATCGGAGAGGAAATAATGACAAGTTCCACCCCGCGGCCGCTTTGCCCAAATTTCTGGAGCGAATCAAAGATCGGAATTTTCAATCTTTTCAACTCGGGGTAAAGCTCCGACCTCTCTGGAAAGGGGTCGACGACTGCCTGAAGGTCTACTGCACCAGAGGGAAACTCTTCAAGCAAGGTCTTAAGATAATGGAGTCCCATGCCGCTCGTCCCAACAAGAACTATAGAAACCGGCTTTTTTTTCAAGCGGCGGCGAGGACCAAGCTTGAAACTCATTTTTTATTCCTTTGACAACCTTTTCTCCATCAGGTCAACCTCAAAAATATCTTTGGTGGCAAGGTCCACAGCCACAGTCTTAATTTCAAAGCCCTTGAGGGTGATATCAAAGCTTAGAGCTAAGGATGGAATCGCAATCTCAGTTTTTATTTCCTTGCCTGTCGGCTCAAAAAGGCGAATAATCAGCCAATTTTTCTCTTCTGCCATCTTCAAGGCTGTCATCTGGACTATCTCATTGCTGAGAAGGACTCCTGGCAAGATTTTTTTCCCTTTGCCAGGAGGAGAACAGCAGAGCACCATCGGGGCTTCATTCTTGGCCGCAGCTTCGAGCTCAATCCGCAAAGTTCGGTCTTCGGCTCTGCCGCCGTTGAACCAGAAATTAAAAATTCTCTCGCCCTGGTCAATCCTCGGCTCGAACCTATTCTGAGGAACGAGCGGAATTCCTTTTTCAACAGGGTGGGCTGAGTAGGCGGCAGAGCGGAGCAGAGAAAGGCGAAGCTCTCCTTCATAAAAATCAAAGCCATATGTTCCGCTGTTGATGGCAGTCAATGCAAAGCGCTTATCCTCTGAAAAAACTCCCACCCATTTCTGCGCGACCAGCTCCTCACCCATTCTCTTAAATTGCTCGAGACCGTAGGCTACCTGGCCAAGACAGCTTCCTCTTTCGAAAGCAGTCGGGATGGAGAGCTTGAGCATGCGGTCCTTTTCATTCCAAGAAACTCGGACCTCAACTTCAAACTCAGTCCCTTTTTTTGGAATCTTATAGCACTGGCAGAGAGATGAATGGTTGTATTTGAATAAGGCTTCAACGACTGTCCTCACCGGGCCATCCTCGATGATCCGCACCGGCTCCAGACCTGGGGAGGAAACACCTGAAAAGAAGGCAGACTCCTCTTTGCTCATTAAGGCAAAGGAACCCTTCACCTTTCGGAAGCTGCGAACAAGCAGTCCCCAAGGATCAGGATAATCCTCTACAACCAGGAGGCGAAAAGAATCCGGCTTTAAAAAATCAACGCCGCTGACGCCGAAGCTTTCGACCAGTCCTGTTTCCTTGGAGATGACGATTTGGCTTGTATCAGATTTGAAAACAAGAGGTGATTCTACCGGCCTTTCCATCCCCGGCCTGGATTTGACTTCTTTCAGCCGACAGGAAAAGCGGTTCATCTGGCTCGGCCTGAGTTCGGCTCGAAAAACAACTCTTTTCCGCTGTTCTAAAGAAATATTGCTGCTCTCCTTTTCGAGCTGAAAAGGGATGAGCATACTGCTGCTGTCCTTAATTTCAGGAAGCCAGAAGGCGCTCCGCTCAAAATTCGGCTCAGCAGGTTGGAACTCGCAGATGACTATTTCATTTAGAGGATAGGGATGGGGATTAAAGACAAAAATTGAAAACTCACCCTCTTCGGCTCTTGTTTCACCGCTGAGCAGAGAAAAGAATGCCCTGGCTTTCAGGCGAGAAAGAATCTCCAGGCCATGGTCCATCCTCTGCAGGGCATAAGCTTCGACTTGAGGAATGGATGAGCCAGGGAGGATATCATGAAATTCACAGAAGAGCAGGTCTTCCAGGGCAGCTTGAAGCTCTATTCGAGGATAATCTATCAAAGCCTGTAATGCGGCCTGAGCGGCCATCTTTTCTGTTAAAAAATAAGTATTTTCAAGTTTTCTGTGCTTTTGCTTGACCGCAGCCATGGTTGTGTAGCAGCCGACTGCCCAGGGATTAAGGTCTTCAGCGTGGCGGGGAACCTTGCCGGACTTCCCTTCCAATTCATGAAAATAATCTTCAGGTCTGGCATGGCGAATTTGCCACCCGGATTCTTGGCTGATGAGCTCGCTGAGCTGCTCAAGGTCTTGACGCGAAGGCCCGCCGCCGTGGTCTCCAATTCCCCAGAGAAGAAGCCCTATTTCTTGCTCTGCATTCTCAGCCAGCCATTTTTCCACTCGTTTTCTCGCCTTGCCTTTCTCCGAATTGTAATGGTAACGGGCGCGATGGGCGAGAATTTCAGAGCCGTCATAGCCAACCCAGACAAAGTCATCTGAGCGAAGGCTGAGCTCTGTCAAATCCGGCCTGCAGAAAAGATAGGAGGTATAACCAGATTTTTTCAGGATCTGGACCAGCCCTCTCGAGTGGCCAAAAGGGTCAAGATTGACGGCTGTCTTGGGCTCCACTCCAAACTTATTCTTGAAATAGAGCTTGCCGGCGAGAATCTGGCGGACAAGAGATTCGCCGCTGGGCATGTTGCAGTCAGGCTGCAAAAACCATCCGCCCATGATATGCCACCTTTTTTTTCTGACCAATTCCTGGATTTTTGAGAAAAGCTCTGGCTCATAGCTTTCCACCCATTTATAGAGCAAAGCTTCGTTATGGTTAAAAATAAAGTCCTTGAATTCCTGGCAAAGACCAGCTGCTGTGCGAAAGGTGGAGAGAGCTTCAGCCGCGCCCTCTTCCCATTCCCAGAGCCAGACAGGGTCGAGGTGGGCGTTACAAAGGAGAAAGAGAGTCTTTTTCTTCATCATCAGCTTCTATCTCTTCGACATCTCACCTGGATATTTCAAGGAAGAGAAG
>Ga0172365_10004209_pt1 | contig 10633 bp, 8 predicted proteins | sample LakKivSesite48cm_FD_114535 | JGI IMG/M metagenome (GOLD analysis project Ga0172365, IMG submission 114535) | Sediment microbial communities from Lake Kivu, Rwanda - Sediment site 48cm | ecosystem: Environmental > Aquatic > Freshwater > Lake > Sediment | place: Rwanda: Western Province, Lake Kivu... | reverse complement strand
ATGCACCGGCTGCGGCTCACCGTGCAACGTGCACATCGCGTGATGTGAGATTCGCGGAAGGGTCGCCGGGGCGGCGGTTCCCACGTCCGGTCAATCTCCCTCATATTTGGACACGAGGACTGCCGCACCGTCGGCACGGCGAACCCGGGCACGCGCAGTTGTCCAATCATCCAGCACGGAGCGATGCTCATGTACAGGCTCATCGTCTTCGCCTTCGCGTCCGTAGGGATTCTCCTTTTTTCATGGTCCTCCCTGCGCAGCCCGCGTCTGCACGGCTTCTTCCGGTTCTTCGCGTTCGAGTCCCTCCTGGGCATCATCCTGCTCAACCTGGAGTGCTGGTTCCGCGACCCCTTCTCCGCGCTTCAGGTCGTTTCGTGGGTGCTGCTGGCTTCCTCACTTCTTCTGGCGGTGCATGGCTTCTACCTGCTTCGTGTGATCGGGAAGCCGGAAGGAAACTTCGAGAACACCACGACGCTCGTGACGCTCGGAGCATACCGCTACATCCGTCATCCACTCTACGCTTCCCTGCTGTTCCTTGGGTGGGGCGCGTTCTTCAAAGACCCATCGCTTCCCGGCGGTGCGCTGGCTCTGGCGATCTCAGGCTTTCTCACGGCTGCGGCCAAAGTCGAAGAGGCGGAGAACCTTCAGAAGTTCGGCGCGGAGTATGCCGGGTACATGAAAACCACACGGATGTTCATCCCGTTCCTGTTCTGAGAGGCGCAAACGGCGACCGCCATGGACAGGGGCATCGAACACCTGTACGCTTTGCTCGCGCAAGTATACCCATTATGGAGGCTTTCCCATGCACACCCCGTCGGAAGACGTGTATCGCGGCGAACTGCTCCGATTTCCTGGCCCATGGGCGTTCAGGCTGCCCAGGGCGGGCATCATCCTCGTGAGCGACGCGCAGTTGGACGAGTTGCAGGAGCCGGACCGCCCGGTGGACCTCAGCCTGAGTCCGAAGCAGGACATCCGCACCCTGCGTCAGGTCTGCGAAGACGCCGCCGCACGGGGCGCACGCACGCTCGTCGTCGCGTTTGACCACTTCTGGAGCCAGTATCGCCCCGGCCAGGGACACGAGCCGCGCAAGCTGATGCCGGACACCGACGAGTACATCGAGCGCATCGCCCGGATCAGCCGCTTCGCCGAATCGTACGGGCTGGGGCTGGAGCTGAGCCTCGTCAGCCCCCTCGAACTCGGCGTCGGCTGCCGTCGGGCCACCGGAGAGGCGGGTCGCTGGGTGCACTACCGCGAGGGCATCCGCGACGTTGTAACCGGCGGTTTCACCGTTCAGCTCTGGCAGCATCGGCGCTGGGGCAACAACAAGGGCGCGTTTGAGATCGAACCAGCGGGGTTTCGCGTGTTCGCCTTCCGCGAGGGAAGCATCGGCGGAACCGCGCTCCACCCCGTCTCGCCTGACGAGGTCCGCGAGGTGAGCGCGTGCGCCCGGCTGGAAGATGCGGACGCGCCGGTCTACCGCAGCGGCGATTTCCTCGCCCGGCGAGTGACGGTTCACGGGAGCGGCATGAGCGAGGTCGGCCCGCTCGACCGGGTGCTCGTGGTGCTCATCTACCGCAGCCCGGAGATGGACTACTTCAGCCCGAAGGCGCGGGATTTTCTCATGGACCTGCTCGAGCGCTACCATCGGGCGGGCGTCCGCCTGAACGGGCTGTATGCCGACGAGATGCACATCCAACAGGACTGGGGATACTTTTCCCACCACGAGCACGGGCAGTTCGCGCTGCGGTACGCAAGCGAACATCTCGCCCGGCGCTACGCGGAGCGCTACGGAGAGAAGTACGCCGACTTCGACCGCTTCCTCGTCTACTTCTGCTACGGCCAGCACGACTTCCTGCCCACCACCTCCGCCTGCGCACCAGCGCAGCACGTCTTCGGCCCGTCTTTGCGGGAAATCCACGAGACGTTCCTCTTCCGCCAGCGCTACTACCACCTGCTTGAGGGCGGCGTGGTGGACCTGATGACCGACGCGAAGCGGCAGGCCGAACGCCTTGCCGGGCATACGCTTGAGGCGCGTGCGCACGTCACCTGGGCCGAAAGCCCCACCATTGACCTCTGGGACGCCGGGCCTCTGCCGCACTATGCGCAGTACTACGAGTACACCTCCGCGTTCCGATGGTCGAACACCGTCCATCAGGCGGCCTCCGCCTGCCAGGACTACTTTCGCTGGAACGACTTCCTCACCGGCGGCGGCAACGACCACGCCGAAGGCGGCTACGCCGACCGGGATTACTTCGCCCTGGCGTTGGCCTGCTCGACGGGAATCCTCAACGACACCCCGTACGCCTACGCCGCGCACTGGGGCCTGCCTGCGGAGGTCGCCGAACGCCGGGCCGCGCTCGTGAACGCCTACGGCGCATCCGCTAGCCCGACGTTCCAGGCCGTGGAAGGCTCAGAGCACCGCGACGTGGACGTGCTCATGCTCTACCCGATTGATCTCGTGGCCGTCGAGGAGCGATTCGGAAGCTGGATGGTCCAATACGGCTACGCGAACATGGTCACCGCAGAGAAGTTCCTCGCCGAAGGCCGCGTGACTGACGACGGGCGGATCGAGCTACGGGGCCGCAGGTTCGGCACCGTCGTCGCGCTCTTCGAGCCGTTCCCTTCCGCCGATCTCCTGGCCATGCTCGGACGACTCGCCGAACGCGGCGGGCGCGTCATCTGGTCCGGGCCGCCGCCGCTCCTGACAGAGGAGGGAGACGACGCGCTCGCGGCGTGGCAGGCGCTCTTCGGCGTGCGCTACGAACCCACTGCACCGCTCGGAATCCCTTTTCCGGGGCGGACGGTGCGCTTTGGCGGCGCGCTCTCCGACGTTCCGCCGCAGACGATCCTGACCGACTTCCTCGTGGACCACGTCTACCCGCTCCAGCCGACGGGCGATGCGAGGGTGGTCACGCACGTGGCGGACCGGGTCGTCGGGACGATGCGCACGCTGCCAAGCGGAGGGAGCGCGACGGCGCTGGGGTTCCGTCCACGCGACGACCAGTCGGCAAGCCTCGGCGAAGAGGTGCGGACGTGGTTTGAAATCCTCGCCGCGCTGGGGGCATATCCGCCGACCGGACGCATCCCCGGCGTGAACGACAACACCGAATACGTCTCACGGACGACGCCGTACCTCGCCTGTCGCTTCCCAAACGGGACGACTGCGCTCGCGCTGCACTTCCGCACCTACCCGGAAGGCTGGCACGGTGGCTTCCACCGCGACGCCGAGCGCGACCGGGCCTGGCTGGAGGCCCATCCATTGCCGCTGGACCGGCTCTCCCTGAAGGATTTCGCCGTGAACGGGCGTCGGGTTACCTACGATGGGCGGCTCGCCGTGGCGTTCCGTCTTGATGAGCGCGGAGAGCTTATCGCGTTCGCCGGGCACGACTGCGCGCAGATCGCTGTTGACGGGCGCGTCTGGCGCTTCGCGGAAGCGCCGTTGAGGCACGTCGCGTGGGCGACGACCCCATATGAACAGCGCGTCGAAGGCGGCGCGCTCATGAAGATATGGGTCGAGGGAGGGGGCATCGTGCGCGTGCCCGTCGCATCGGACCTCCCGCCGCTCTCGCTTGTGGCGGAAGGGGCTACACCGGGAAGCCGGGGCGAACCCGTCCAGGCGCGCTGCGAGAAGGGAGTGCTCACGTTCGAGGCGGGCGAATCCGTCCGGCGGCGGTGGGTGTACGGGGTTACCTCGTAAGACGCTTGCCGCTCCGCGAGAGGTGCGGTGGACAAAACCCGTGCGACGGCGACGACATACAGGCTCTCCCCTGCATCACCACCCACGGCGTTTCATACGAATTCTATTTAATAACCACAACGACACGTAGGGGCGTGATTTATCACGCCCTATTAGCCTGTTATGTTTGTGCATGGTTATTGGGCGCAATAAATTGCGCCCCTACGCGCCAACTGTGCAAGAATTAAGACGAAAGCGTCTCACTTCATGAGCAAGCCATCGTAGAACTTCACGGCCTTGTCGAGATTGTCGAAGAGCGCGCTTCTCTGCTCATCGTTGGCAAATTGCCCGCTACGCCGATACCATTCTGAGATCATCCGCACGTAATCGGCCAGTGCCGTCGCGTCGGCGCGCCGAAGGATCGGTTGGCCGCCCTTGAGCACGTACACCGGGCTTGTGTGCGCGTGGAGGTTCCATGGCGCGATTCCGCCGTACGCCTCAGGCTCGACGCGACCACGCGCACGCGCCGCCAGCCACGAACTCTCGCGGAGCGCCAGCCGGGCCTCGCAGGCAAGTTCGCACTCCCCGCCCTTTCCCTCCACGACGTACTCCACCGCGCCGTTGACGACGATCTCCAATTGGTCGAGAGGATAGTGGCACACCGCACGAGCAAGGATGTGCACCTCCCCGTCGCTCTTCTCCCGGTTGATCGTGCTGCCGGGGCCATGTCCGTCCACCTGGAACTCGACGAGCGGTCCGTTCGTGGCGAACGTCCTGCCCTGCCGAATCCCCTTGATGTACGCATCGTACGTGAAGCTCTCGTCAATCCCAAGTTGGACGTAGGTCCGGTCAAGCCCAAGGCTTGGATACCACGGGGCGAGCATGTCCGCGCCGAACGGGAAATCGCTCCCCCCGGTGACCGTCAGCCTGATGCCGCAGTTCAGGAGCCGATACCAGTAGGCAAACCCAAGGAAACAGTTGAACTGCACTGACTCGACGAAATCGAGCTTCCCGAGCGCCGCCTCTACTGGCAGCGACTCGTGGAGTTTGATGAGCGTGCCGCCGTGTGCCCAGCCAGCGATCCCACCTTGTTCGTGCGCCCAATCGCACACGTGCGCAAAAAGCGGGTAATTCTCGCGTCGTCCGAGCCGGTCACCCGTGCTGATCGGCTCAATGACCTGCGAGATTCCTGCGGCGATCATGTGCCCGTAAAGGTCGTCGTCGCGGAATTCCTCACCTCCCGCCACCACCTGATGGGAGTGCTCCAATTCGTAGTGTGAACCCTGGTGGCCCATCTCGCGTTGCGGTGCTTCCACCTTCCCGACGTGCTTGTAGACCATGTTATTCACCGCAGCGAGGTCCTCCGCCGCCATGAGACGGGCGAGGATGAAGTCATCCTGCTGCGAAAACCGGGAGAAATGCACGTGCATGTCGCCAGAATGCCAGCCGCGCTCTTGGATTCGTTCGACCGGGTTGAGATCGAGTTCGAGGTGCACCTCTTCGCCCGGTTTGGCGAGGAACGTCCGCACGAGCGGATGTCGTGCGTAGCCGCACGATGCGTGAAGCGTAAATTCGCCTGCGGGGAGGGGGATACTCGCCTCGCCGGTGCTCAGGTGCGCGGACCGGATATCGGTGGACTTGCACAGGTGCAAGTTCCCCCTGAAATGATGCGGCAGGACGATCTCCGGCGCGTGATTCTCGTCGAACGTGTCCTCGATCCCTGACGGCGGAAGGTAGCACGATCCGTCGGGACGCTTCAGGTGTATCCGCGCCGGAATGAGGCGTTTTGTCAGTCCATCGCGGACCTTCAGGCGAAGCATTGACCATGCAGCGGACATAGAGTTCCCTCCTCTCGATTAGAGAAAGTATGTCACGTGCTGTGCGGCACTCACCGATGGTGTCTCTCGCGTGCACCGGACAGAACTGGCAACCGGGGCCTTGCCCACGCCGGAATATATCATGTCTTTACCCAGAGACACATCGCGGTCGCAGGTGCTCATTCCGTCACCCGCACGGTGATACGGACCGTCCGGATGTTGAAATGCGCGTCGTTCCACCAGTCTTCGGCGGGCGTCTCGTATTGCTCCAGGGTCTGCGTGCCCTTCCCCGGCGTCCACTTCGGCGAGCTGACGTGCACGTCGAGCTGCCCGTAGCCCATGATGGTGACTTTTCGGCAGTCCGGGATCTCAAAGTGCGCGCTCGCAAGCCCGGCGTGCCGGTTGCCTTCCTCGAACTCCGGGCTTGCGCCCCAGCGATAGAGGTGCTCGCCCCAGATGTTCTCCTGTTTGAACTTCACGCCCGACCGCCCGTATTTCCACTCCAACGGCTCCCCGTAGACGAGCACCGTGCCGGGCGGGATGCACGGGCTGCCGATGACGGTCACCCCGATGATCGGCTCGGTCTCTTCGATGGTGACGGCTCCGAACGGGGGGATGTCCAGTTCCATCCCGTCCGGGTGCGGGCCGGTCCCCGTGCCCACGCGGCCAAGCTCGCAATTCACGTTCTCGTAGTTGAATGGGGCTTCGTATTCGTAGTGCCGCACGGTGTAGACGATGCGCTTCTGCGGCGTGTTCTCGGCGGCGAGTTTCTGGATCTCCGTCTCTTTTTCGGTGAGCTTGCCCGGCTCTTTGCGCTCCGGGTTCCTCACGAGCACGCGGGTCGGGCGGTTCTTCGACGGCCTTAGCGGTGCGGCACCCATACAATCCTCCTTGCACGCCGGATGTGGGGAATGGCTCGCCAAGCGGTCCGGCGTAAGTCTTGAGATTTTTCGCTGCCCTCTACGTGACAGGACCAACTGTCATTTGGAAGCATTGTGCTCGAGGGCAAGTATCGTAAGGCCGGTTTCATCGGGGCAACCCCGCGTACCTCGCTATGTATGTGGGAAGGGATCGCTTCGAGGAAAAGATGCTTCCCGCACGCGCTCTCAAGGCGCACCCTGGGCCATTCACGAGGAGCGGAGGGACTTCCCGAACCGGCGGATCGCGGGGCCATTGCCAAGACCGAGTCGCCTGTTGAGAGCACGAGCGGGCAGGTTTCCCTTCTCGGTCCAGACCATCGCACGGCTTCGCCCGGCGCGGAGGTGATAGTGCATCTGCTTCGCCATGAGCCAGAAGGCGAACCCCCGGCGTTGGAATTCCTCCTCGACGCCAACCCACTCGATGGTGATCCAGTCGCCGAAGCCAGGGCACGAATCGAGGTGAGGCGGCACGCCCCACGCATCGCACTCGCCGACAAGCTTCTCGCCATCGCGTATCTCCAGATGCCATTCGCAGTGCTCCGCATCCTCGACAAACCGGATGTCCGGCTTCTCCAGCCGGGGCTGCGGCGGTCCGACGGGGATCGCGTCGGTCCTTCCTGCCATGATGATCCACTCCGCGTAGCACGCGAACCCTGCTCGCTCATACGCTTCGATGAGGTGCGTCCACGTCGTCGGCAGGTCGAACCATCCTAGCCCGATGGGGGAGCGGCCACTGCCGTCAATGCTCGTGCACCCCTTGGCGGCAAGGAGAGCCTCCGCCTCACAAAGCAGCCGGTCGGCGGCCTCCGGCACAGACGGGTGGGCAATGAAGAAGCAGATGTTCCCGCGTTCGTCGTCCGGAGTCCATCCTGCCGTGATAAGGCCAACCGGCTCGCCGCCGCTCGTGGCCACGAGGGACTGATGGGAGATGGGCGTCTCGCCTTCTTCCAACGGATAGTGGTGGAGCCAGAGCCGTTCGTAGTGCGTCACCGCCGTCTCCAGCGCGGGCGCGGTCAGCCGTGCGTCGCGAGGTGGGACAAGCGCAAGGTGCAGGTTTGCAACGTCCAAAAGGCCCATGAGATGCCGGGGTTCGTAGGGTGCGATTTCGATCATGGTCCGCTCGAGGGACACCGGACGAGAAACCCGGTCGGTGCGGGAGGATGACGCACGTTTGCGCTTTGGAATATACGGAGCATGCCCGGGAAACCGCATATTTACGAACGATGCGGGCGTATCAGAGCACCTTGCGGAAGACGCGGGTCTCCGGGCCGTCGTCGAAGCCGAGGCGACGGTAGAGGCTGCGTGCGGGGAGGTTGTCCGGGCCGGTCCAGAGCATGACGTAGTGCCGTCCGGCGCGGAGGTGGTAATGCATCTGCTTCACCATGAGCCAGAAGGCCAACCCCCGTCGCCGGAACTCTTCAGCGACGCCGATCCATTCGATGGTGATCCAATCGCCGAAGCCGGGGCACGAATCGAGGTGAGGCGGCACACCCCACGCGTCGCACTCGCCGACGTTTTCCTCGTCGTGAAAGAACTCGATACGCCATTCGCGCCGGTCGGGATGTTCGGTGAGCAGGACGTGGATCATCTCCTTCGCCGGGCGCGGCGGTTCGATGGGGACCGCATCGGTCCTTCCGGTCATGATAGCCCAGCCGTCAACGCAGGCAAACCCTGCGCGCTCGTAAGCCCCGATGAGGTGCGTCCACGTGGTCGGCAGGCCGAACCATCCCAGTCCGATGGGGCATCGGTCCCCGGCCTCGATGGTCGCGCACGCCTGAGCGGAGAGCATGGCGGTCGCTTCCTCAATCAGCCGGTCGGCGGCCTCCGGCATGGACGGCTCGGCGAGGAGAAACGCGACGTGCCCTGACTCGTCGTCGGAGGACCACCGCACGATGGCAAGACCGACCGGTTCGCCCGCCTCCAGTGCGACGAGTGCCCGGTGGTGCGTGGGAATGTCCGCGTCTTCCGGGTAGTGGTGAAGCCAGAGTCGGTGGTACTGTCTCACCACCATCTCCAGAGCCGGGGCGATCATCCGTGCGTCATGGGGTGGGACGAGCGCGAGGTGCGCATCCGCCAGGGCGACGAGGGCGGAGAGATGCCGGGGTTCATAGGGTACGATCTCGACCATGACCCGCTCAAGGGTTGTCCGGACGGAGACACCGGACATGCGCGGAAGTTCGGAGACGCTTTTCCCTCCAGAACATGGTAATATACACAGGGCATGGCCCGGTGCCGACCCTGTACCGGGCAGGGTCAGGGGCTATTGCGCGCTCAGACCCTTTGCGCTTCGTGAGGCATCAGATGGTTCCGCCGAACTCCGTCGTCGTCTACCGTGCTGGTGCGTTGGGTGATCTCATCGTGACGTTCCCCGTGCTGCACATGCTCAGAGAAGCGTGGCCGCACGCGAAGATCGCCCTTGCCGCGCCACAGGAGGTGGGCAACCTCGCCGTCGTCTCCGGGTGGGCAGATCGGCTGCTTTCCGCCGAGGCTGCCTGGGTAGGGGGATGGTTTGCGGGCAATGCGGCGATTCTCCACGACGCGCTGGGCGATGCCGACGCGCTCCTGGCCTTCACGAGAGACGAGGACGGCGAGCTTGAGCGCACCGCACGGGCGGCAGGTATCTCTCAGGTGGTGATGTGGCCACCGTTGCCCCGCGAAGACCGGTATATACACGTGACCGACTACCTCCTCGGCGCGCTTGAGGTATGGGGAGTATCGGTGCGGAAAGTCGCTTCCGCAGGGGTAGTTTCACCACTGATACGGACGACGCCGGAGATGATCGCTGCCGGTCGTGCAGTGGTCGCGGGAGCGGGCATTGAACCGGGCGCACCGTACGTGGTGGTCCATACCGGCAGTTCTTCTGTGCGCAGGAATTGGCCGGAAATGCCCCGTCTCGTCGGACTCTTGAAAGAGCGCACGAGCCTGGCGGTCGTGTTGCAGAGAGGCCCTGTGGAGGTGGAACGCGGCGATACGGGCGCGTGGCCGAACGGGGTACCCCTCGTCGGCCCGCTTTCTCTGGCGACGCTTGCCGGGCTGATCGCAGGAGCCGCCGCATACGTCGGCAACAACACCGGCCCCAGCCAGCTGGCCGCCGCGCTCGGTGTCCCGGCGGTGACGGTATTCGGCAGGAGACCTTCGGGAGGCACTGACGCCCCACAATGGGCACCACGTGGGCCTCGCGCCGTGAGCGTCGCACCGGTGGGAGCTGCTGAGTGGCCGACAATGGAAGCAACCTTCGAGGCGTTGATCCATCTTATGCGAAGTTGATCACTCCGCCTGCCGACAATGGAGCGGCTTGCTCCTCTAATGCCGAGCGAACTCTACGAGTTCGTTGCGAGTTCGTTACGAATTCGTCACGAATTCGTTGAGCACCCCCTGTTTCGTGCGTGCCAACAAGGGGTGAGATTAACAATTTTTCATCCCGTTCTCATCCGATCTTAATCCGGCCCCGAATTTGCAGGACTATCTTTAAAACAGATAGAGGATGTCGCGGAGGAAGAGGAGACCGATGACATCCGGGAGGCTCAGAGCCATGTTATCATCGCGTGACGTTTTGGCGGTGTTGACGCAATTGCGCGAGGGCATCGAAGGTCTGGCCGGAGCAGCCCACCTCATGCCTGACCCCAAAATGCACGATGCGATCGAGTCGCTCCAACAGCAATTGGATTCCGTGCTCCATACGGTTGAAGATGCGGCACGGCAGAGCGGAATCATTCCGGCCAAGACCATCCTGCCGCGACCGACGCTTCCTGGCAACCTCTCCGTAGCGCCGGAAACTGCGTAGCGGGTCTCTTGATTTTCCAGCGCCCCGTCTCGCGGATATTCCCCCCTGGGCCGCCGACGGGGTGTTCTTTTTTCTCTGCGGTATCCGAGCGCGCTGTTCGGCCCCGAGATGTGTAGGTGGGGCTGATACCTGTGACCGAAACGGGACGTCCGTTCGAGGATCGTACCGGATTGAGAGACCCCGGTGCAGAAAAAGACCATCTGCAAGAGGCGATCCGAATACACCGGCAGCCTTGTGTTTCCTGGTGGGAACTCCATGACGGGCTTGATCTGTCGAACGCATGGGGAGAGGAGCGTGAAAAACGTCTTGTCGGCTGAGCATCCCCCAAAACGTTTTGCTTGCTTGTGGGTAAGGGTCGAGAAAATAGGAGTGTTATACGTTCAGAGAGGGTGGGAAGAAGGGAGCCTTTTCGGTATCTTTGAAAGGAGAGATAACT
>Ga0172365_10004207_pt1 | contig 10638 bp, 3 predicted proteins | sample LakKivSesite48cm_FD_114535 | JGI IMG/M metagenome (GOLD analysis project Ga0172365, IMG submission 114535) | Sediment microbial communities from Lake Kivu, Rwanda - Sediment site 48cm | ecosystem: Environmental > Aquatic > Freshwater > Lake > Sediment | place: Rwanda: Western Province, Lake Kivu... | reverse complement strand
TGCCGGTGATACGCGCGATAGGAGGTGATCGTGAGGAGCTATGAGTATCCCTCAATGTCTATCGCATTCTTCCACGAAGCTCACGTTCATGTTCCTCTGGCATCGCTTGCGGCTGCTCGTGCAGCGTATCCTCTATCGTACCGGTCCGCTGGCGCGCCAGCCGTATCTCATTGACGAACTCAAGGGTAGCGATCCGGAGGCCGTCTTTCAACTCCTCATCGACTCTGGTTTCCAGCCGAACTACTTCTCCCTTGCGGACGAAGGCGAACTCTACAATCTCAGGAAGCTCTCCTTCGAGAAAGGCCGGCTGTGGCAGGACCATGTGCGCATCTTCCCCGACGAGGTGCGTGCGCATGCCGAGATCGCGTATGATATAGGCCTGGGCGATGCATTCGAGCACCTAGAGGGCACGACGATCCGGCCCGTCAACGGGATCACCAACATTGTGATTCGCGAAGCGATCGCGCACCCGAGCTTTGTGGACTACCACCTAGCCCTCGTGCCCAAACTCCTTGAGCTTGCTGAGTTACATGCAGAGGCAGGTGAAGATAGTGATCACTGACTGGCAGGTCCCATACAACCCGAAAACAGCGACGAACCGACAACTCGCCGATGACTGGCGCTTATTCATTGCGGCGATCGCGAACCTTGAAGCTGGCAAGTCCGAGCCGTTCACTGAGCAGGATCTCATCGGCTGGGCGGTCGCTTGTGCAAAGGAGATCGCAGCTCGGGTGAAGAGCGGCAAGATGCAGTACCAAATCTCGAAGTCGAAATCAGAATCGTACGGGAAGCTGTGGCGCGAGGTGAGCAAGCACCTCTCCGAGGAGGAACGCCAAACGCTCCAGCAGCCGGAGGGCGATTCTAGCGACCTGCCCGCGATCTATCTCGTCTCGCCGCACGCCGAGCTCATCGCCGCTGGCAAGAAGACGATGGTGGTCAAGGCGCGCGACTTCTCAGCGTGCTGTGATCAGGAGCTCTTATTCTGCTCCGCGGGGCTCTGCTTCGGCACGCTGAAATTGAAGAAGCCCGAGAAGATCTCGCTCGAAGAGTTCGAAGAGCTCTATCCGTTGCATCGCATTACGTACGAAGAACGCATGCAGTGGTGGCCCGGGGCCGAAATCCTCTACGCGTACGAGCTCTACGATGTGGTGCCGTGGGACGTGCCGCGCAGGGCTGAGCTCCCACAGGGCGTGCAGACGTTCGCGAAATCCGTGAAATTCATCGACGCCTCGTCGAGTGAAGAGCCGCTCGCTCCGGTTAATCCCTCAGGCGTCGAGCTCGGTGAAGAGATCACCCTTGACGACGTGCTCAAACCTCTCCGGTCGTTTTACCGCACGAAGCCCTACGTCTCGCTCATCGGCGGCATCTGCAACTGGGGCAAGACGAAAGGCGATATTGACTTCTTCATTCGGTCGAACTTTCGCGATATCGCGACTGAGTTCCGGATCATTCGCATGTTCCCGAAGGAGCTCTGGCAGCGCATCATGTTCCGCTACCCGTTCGAAGAGACGACTCACCCGGGTGTCTTCACGAACCATATGGATATCTTCGACGAGCTCATCGAGCGCATCGAGCAGCCCGAGCTCGTGCTCATGGCTCAGAAGAAGGGGGCCATAGCCCCCTTGACCCTCGAAGACACTAGGGGAGAGGATAAGGGGAAATGCACGAAGGTCGAATTGTTCAGGTTTTGCCCACTTCTAAAGCCCATGCACGGTCACCTTAAGGGTGAAGAATATTTGATAGAGAAGCTCATTGAGGTCGTCAACAGTCAGGACGAAAGCTGGTACGAGAAAGGCGTCTACGTGCAGAAGAAGTTCGACGGCGTGCACGTCCGCACTGATCATGCGAAAGATGGCAAGGTCGTGATCTACAGTGAAGAAGGAAATGAGATCACCAAGAATCTACCGACGCTCACTTCGGAGATCCTGAAAGCGTGTAAAGGTCATGACGTCGTGCTCACCGGCGAGCTTGAGTTCTGGGAGGACAAAGAGCATCAGTCGCGTCAGGAGACCACCGCGATTATTCATACCAAGGCGGTGCATCCGAGCGAAGCGAAGGTGATTCTCAACGCCTTTGATTGCCTCTACTACGATGCCGATATCCACGCCGAGCCGTATTCGGCGCGCTTAAAGTACCTCGAGAAGCTGCACGATGCTGATCATATCAAGAAGGCGGACTACCGGCTTGTGCATTCGGCCGCTGAGCTCGAAAAGGCGGTCGAACACTTCGCAGCCCAGCCCGGCAGCGAGGGCGCGTATCTGAAGCGTGCCGATTTCCCGTATGAGCTCGATGGCGCCACGCGCCTGAACCTGAAGTACAAGAACACCTTCTCGATCGATGCGAAGGTCATTGAGATCCACGAGGTGAAGGACGCGAACGCCTACAACTATCTCTGCGTGATCGAGGACCCAGAGGGCAACGATGTCCCGATCGGGCGCACGTACAACACCTCGATCAAGGTGGGAGTTGGTGATATCCTCAAGGTCGAGTTTGTCAATCTCTCGCAGTACACCGATCCGAGGACGAAGCAGGAGTGGTTCAACTGGTGGGCGCCGCACGTGATCATGGCGCGCGCCGAGAAGAAGCGGCCGGATAATACTGCGACGGCGCGCAAGCTCGTGATCGCCTCGCACGGCACGATCGCGGAGAAGCCGTTCCCCGCACGCTACAAGAAGGACGCCTCGACCGAAACCTCAGCCGATTCATCCATCAGTGAAGATGGGACCGATCCCCTACTCACGTATCCAGACGAATCGAAGCACTGGCGCGGCATGTGTCACGCGCATATTCGCGGGCGGAGCGTGCATCTCGATCTTCGGTTCCAGATATCGAAGGACCTCTTGGTAGGCTGGACACTGTTCATTCCAAAAGGTCTTTCAAAGCAACCAGCGAACTACTCGGAGGCCGTCCAGCTCTTCAACTCTGAGATCCGCGCGATCGTCTCCGAGACGCTCTCGAACCCGCTGAAGAAGTTCAACTGCTCACCGAAGCAGCCGGAGCCGATCGAGTGGGCATCCTACAAGGGCCGGGTCGAGCCGGGCTCGGTGGGCGCGACGCGGTTCGAGGCCGGCGACTTTATCATCCTCGATACGTTCGAGGTCCAGTTCGGCGCGCAGAAGTCTTATTACCACGAGTACTTCTGCGACGGCAAGCTCTTCAAGGGCCGGCTCGTCTTCCGGCTCCTCGAGAATCGCAAGGAATGGAAGAAGACGGACGAAGGACTGATGACCTGGATGATGTTCAATGCGCTGAAGTCGCCGCTCCCCTATGTGCTCTCCACACGCGCGGTGCAGAAGCAGTGGGTCCCGCCGGAGGGTGTGTCCGCCGTGCCGCGCGCGGTTCGCCAGCGCATACCCGCACGCTATCGGTACTGGTCCGTTAAAGATACGTCGAAACGTCGCGCGCTGCGGGATGAGCTCGTGGGGCAAATCAAGAAGAAGGTCCTGCAGCTGGAGTCCATCTCGGCGGGCGAGTTCAAGTATCTCGTGCAGACCTGGAAAGGGCAGAAGGTGATCCGTGAAGGACCGTCGAGGACTTTATACTACTTCGTTCTTAAACGAGCGGAAAACTATTTCTCTCTTGCGCTGAACTCCAGCGCGCTAAACGCCGTCGCCGCAGCGGGCCTCCCCTTCGCGCATGGCGAATTGCTCTGGACCGCTGAGGGTGAGGTCCCGGCAAACTCCTCGCTCAACCCCACGAAAAATACACCTTCTCACATTCAGGTCCTCGATCAGGGCGAGGCGATCGTGCTGGGTGAAGATATCGGCAGGTTCATTAAGCTCAAACTCAAGGGCAAGAAGCTGAATGGGCCCTGGGTTGCGATGCAGCAAGAAGGGTCGAAGATGTGGTCGTTCCAGAGAAGCGAGATGCCTGAACCAAAGGGAGAAAATTAGGGTGAGAAAAGCGGAGTTTTTTTTCCACAAGAAAACTACCCGAAAGTTTTAAATGTATAGTTTACCTTCATTTAATTTGCTTGAAACAAGCAGCTCGTACTGTTTGCAGTTTTGATTTTGAAGAATTAGACCAGAGGTACAAGGAAGATGACTGTGTCGTCAGCGAAGAAGTGGGTGAAGGTCTGGTGCTTGTTGGTATGCTTTATGCTTGTGGGACCACTCTTATGTGGTGATACTGCTGGTGGAGGGGTTACGCAGGGATGGGTCTATAGCGGTGGAGCCACTGTGACACTCAGCTTTACCAATCTGCAACCTTCGGCTATCACAACTAGCGAATCAACCTATTATGCAACGCTCACAGCAACGGGTGCTAACTTCAACAATGTCAATCAGGTAACATTTAGCTGGAGTGGCCCAGACAGTGGCAGCTCTACGTGGAACAAGGGCGATAGCAACTGGAATGCCGGAGTGACGGTCAATTCTGATACTGCTATGACTTTAATATTTCGGGTATTATATCAGGAAAGTGGTAGCCAGTCTAAAACGTGGAACTGGACGGTGACATTGAAGGATAGTACAGGTGCAACGAAATCACGACAATTTAAAGTAACTTACAACCCACCATCAACCCCACTCAGCTTTACCGATTTACAACCTTCTACCATAACAACCAACCAATCAACCTATACTGCAGCACCCCAGCAACTGGTGAACTTCACGGTGGATGCAGTAGCGCCAGCAGTGGCAATTGACGTGCCAGCCGAAGGCTCCAACCTAGCCACCAGCACGGTCTGGATCAATGGAACGTTTAACGATGCTACCAGTGGCGTGAATACCAGTACAGTGATCGTTAGGGTCGATGGCACGGTACCGACATTTGATAGTTCAGAGATTAATGCAACTGGAGGATGGTACAACTACTCGCTAACACTGCCAGACGGCAGGCACAAAGTAACGGTTGATGCGAGCGATTATGCGGGCAATCCCGCGGCAACGGCTATATGCAACTTCACGGTGGATACACAAGCGCCTTACTTCATCGTGGTGACACCACATGGAAACATTTCGGTCAACACGCCGTGGATCAATGCGACGTTCGCGGATACTGGAACGGGTGTGAATGCAAGTGCAACGGTGTTACTGGTGAGTGGAACTGATAAGACGGTGAATGCAACCGTTAATACTGCTACCTACCTCGCGTACGAGGTAGACATAGCTCTTGGTGATGGGCCAATTCCCGTGAACATCTCGATCAGTGACTACCTGGGCACTACCACCTGGAATAACTGGACGTTCGTTGTGGATACCGTAGCGCCAACAGTGACAATTGACGTGCCAGCCGAAGGGGCAACTTTCACAACGGCAGCCATAACGGTGAGTGGCACTGCTACTGATACCGTAGCTGTAACGTCTGTTACGGTCAATGGAGCTCCAGTTGCAATCGCACCAGGACCAACTGTGCCATTTAGCAACCCAGTAACCCTTGCAGAGGGAGCAAACACGATAACTGTTAATGCGGCAGACAGTGCAGGGAATCTTGGTTCCAGCAAAGTTAATGTAACCTATAGTCCTTCCACTGGAGAAACAGATTACCCAGGTGCTAAATGGGTGGCTGCTTCCTCAGAATGCTATACATTATCCAATCGACCAAGTAGCTATTCAATTAACTATGTAGTGATCCATGTAGCACAGGGGACATATGCCGGCACTATTTCTTGGTTTCAGAATCCAGATGCAAAAGTATCAGCTCACTACGTTATTCGAAGCTCTGACGGAGAAATCACTCAAATGGTGCGACATAAGGATATTGCATGGCATGCTGGGAATTGGGATTATAACACTCGGAGCATTGGCATAGAACATGAGGGTTGGGTAGACCAACCATCTTATTTTACTGATCAGATGTATCGATCATCTGCTAATCTAACTCGCTATATCTGTGATCTCTATGGTATCCCAAAGGATCGCAACCATATTATAGGTCACAATGAGGTTCCAGGAGCAACACATACTGATCCAGGTTCTTATTGGGATTGGAATTATTATATGCAACTCGTAACAGGAAGTACTCAACTAGTGGCACCGGTCCCCTTATCGCCCGGTGAGCCCATTAATAGCTCACACACGCCCATCCCATATAGCCCCATTACGTTCACGTGGACTAAAAACAATGTCGGCGCGACGTACCGGCTGTATGTGCGGGACATAACGGGCTATCCAGACGACGTAGGAACATGGGCGGGAACACTGGTTTGGGCGGACGGTCTGGATGTCGGAGATAACAGTAGCTATGTCTGGTCCTATGCACAACCGGGTAGGAAATATCGGTGGGGAGTGCAAGCGGAAAAGAGCGGATATGAAGAGGCGTACGACGCTACCAAGCGATTGATATTCGAAACTGTTGCGCCATTAAGCCTGCAGCTATCCTACAAGAATACAATGAATTTAGGAGAAAGCACAGAAATAAAAGCAAAAGTCTTCAAATATTCCACACCTGTTACTGCAAAGATGGAACTAAAGATAAACGGCAATCTAGTTAAAACCGTAGAATCTACAGAATGTATATACTCCTTCACACCGGACAAAATAGGTAGTTATACATTGGAAGTCACCGCAAAGTACGAAAATCTAAAGACAAAAAAGATAGGTAAAGTCGAAGTCATAGGTGACATATCAGAATTTATCTCTTTGGCTGAAAATATGAAAACTATCGCTAATGAAGAAATTGACCAAGCAGTTCGTATTCCCGCGAGCAAAAGTGTTGATTTCGTGGTCGGATATGGATCGGATAAGATATCAGAAGTAGCATCGCTCATCATTTCCCCTCTATTCAAGCTCGCAGGAGGTTTTGTTTCAGAGACATATTTGGGTAACCTCGATTATTTCGCAGACAGGTTAGGCTACCTTTATCAAGAAACAATTTCCAATAACTTAGAAGAGGATGCGAGTTTAGTAGCGGAATGGGGATTCAGTACCGTTGAAGAATATACGGTAAGTTTGGCAAAAGGTGTAATTGAATTCCTTTTTGAGGTCAACGAAGAGAGAGCCAATATCGCTACAGATAATTCAAAGTTTATTGATTACATACGGCAAAATGACGAATCCTTTTTAACAGATGTTGATAATACAAAACGACTTTTCTTGATATATTCAGAACCAATGTCTTGGGTTGTTGAAACACATCCTTTATTTTCATACACCTTTAATATTCCTTTTGTGGGAAGCTACACTATAGATTGGACTATGATCGACATAGCAAAGACATACGATTTTGTTAAGGGTCTTAAGGACATAATTAAGTTTTTACTTATTGTTGTTATGGTTATCATAACTATTGTGACACTAATAATTGCAGCAAAGGCGACAGTGTTCTCATTTGGGGCACTATTTCCAATAGTAGCAAAAGCTGTTCTGGAAATAATATTGTTTATTAAGAAAATAGTGGTGCTCGAACATGCGGTGCTTCTGGTGGTCTCGATTCTGCTTGTCTTTTCAGTCCATTTCGTTGTTCCTCAGATAACCGAGCAACACGGCGAGAGTATTGATGCTATTGAGGATGCTATTGACGGGATGTCCTTTTCCTCTCTCTCAATCCAGACAAATGATACCATTCTCTTAAGCACAACTTCGGTAAAATCACCTGGTCATCATTCAATTATTGTAACACCCGATGGAAAGATAGTGAGGATTATAAAAGAAGAAGGATATTACATACCACGAACGGTTGGCGAATATAAGGTTTATGCTTTCACTCACACACCTAAAGAGCTCTTTTATAAAGTTTCTTCAACTTCTTTCAACGTATCAAAGCCAAATATAACACTGGACATCTCAAAAGATGTCAACGGAATGAACGCTACAATAACAACTTTTGTTCATAACTATGAAGACGTTTCTATTGGAAATCTTACATTAATTTTGAGCATTGAGAACAGTACTGGTGGCTTGGTTTATGCTGACGCTAATATCTTTGATTTGAATCAAGCAGAAGGTAAAAACTTTGACTTTTCGGTAACCTTCGACGAAATAGATGTTTATACAGCTTCTGCATCCTTAACGATTATGTCTTTGTTCCCGCTTCAAGAGGAGAAGTTCCCGATAGTGCTTGAGAATGCAACAGCAGAAGATGTGGCAATAACGAAAGTAGAATATAAAGATATCTATTCCCCATTTGAAAATGTCACAATGAATGTGACCCTGCAGGCATTTTCTGATATGGAGTTCGAGCTTAATATTTCGGAATTTAATTACTCAAGTATCTTGAGAACCTCAGGTATGGAAAATGTAACAATTATCCTTCCAAGGCTACCACCTGAGGAGTATACGATGGTAATTACGGCTATTAAGGATGAAAGAATTTTAGATTCGAGTATAATAACATTTACGGTAGAAGCCATCGATATCGCAATACTCACATTTAATACGACAAAGATATTCTACAACGCAGGCGAAGAAGTAGCAATAAACCTGAATCTCATGAACCTCTCTATAGAGCCCGTTGATGCCGAAGTGAATGTCAGAGTGCTTTATCCAAATGGAAGCTCGCAGATATTTGGGACTGTTAAAAGCGGAGATAATTACAACTTCATATTCATACCTGCAATTAATGGAACTTATATTCTTGACGGGATTGTGGAGAAGGAAGGATACAGAATAAAAAGTGAAACGATAGCGATCATTATTGGCGAAATGAGCATGTTAAACATGAATGTAATCGTAAGCGATATCGTTGTTGTGAGTGTCTGGGCAAATGGTATACCCGCGAAATGCAATGTAACAATATTCTACGATAACGAGAGTGTGTCTAAATATACAAGCGATGGTAAAGCAGTGTTTAATAAAAGCGACAGCTTCATTATAACTGCAGACAAAATGTTCTACGAACTTGCTTATTTTGAATATGTAAAGTCAATAGAAGGAATTATTTTTGATACAGGAGCATCAGCCAATCCCTACCCAAGTCTTACGGGTCAGCATAATGGCACTATCACTCCCTACTCAGACATTGTTAATATTACAACCATGTACACTTATGCCTGCCACGGCACCGGCGGTCACACCGAATACGTAAAGATCTGGAACAGCACCGACTGGAACGTAACCGCAACGTGGGACGGCTACATTGGCGACTGGTACAACCTCACCTTCAACAACTCGTTCACGCTCTACGCGAACGAAACCTACAACTACACCATCCGCACGGGCTCGTACCCGCAGATCATCCACTTGCAGTCCCACAACGCAACAGGCGGAGTCATTACGTGCACGGGCTTCGTGGACGTGAACGGCAAGCGGCATGAGGACTGGATACCTGCGATAAGGCTGAGCCGAGAATAAAGAGAGCTGTGGCTTCAATCTTAGTTACCTTAACTCTTCCTTTTAACCCATAAGTACTCGCCCGTGAGGTCATCCGTGCGGCATAGGAAGACGCGAATTGCCCTCTCATCGCCGCATGATGCCTATTCATCCGGTTTGACCGCTTATATCGTGTTTTCGTCCTAACGACGCCCCTTCTATCCTCTGATGAGCACGGCTCCCGACCGGTATCTTTAAATAAACAACCCATATATATTAACACACATGAAGGATGTACCATCTCGGGTGGTGAAGCGCTTCCAGCAGCTGAAGCGCGAAGAAGCGGGGCATATCGAGCTGAAACAGATACGGAAAAACTACTACGTCTATCGGGCGACGAGCGAATGGGACAAAGAGCGAAGAAAGGTGAGGAAGATCACCGAGTACATGGGCGCGATTGATTCGGATGGGCTCTACACCGCGCGGCGCGTGCGGAACGGTGTCCAGGAGTCGAGTCGAGAGGTTTTTGAGTTCGGCAATGGCGGGCTTGCCCAGTATTTCCTGCATGATGTGGAGCCGCTTCTGACCGAGCGGACGCCCTACGCTCGAGAACTCATCGCCGCGGCGATCATCAAGGCGATCGACCCGAAACCGCTGCGGCTCGTGGCCTCTCGCTGGGAGAAGCTGTACCTCTCAAAGCAGCTCGATATCAGCCTCGCGCCAAAGCATCTCTCGACCGTTTTACGCCATACCGGAGAAGACATCCAGCGCTGGTATGAGCTCTTCGCAGCGCTTGCCACTGCCGATGATCTTCTGCTCTACGACCTCACTGCGGTCTTCACCCAGTCGCAGAACATCAGACTCGCGGAGCGAGGCTACAACGCCGATCATGAGTACCTCGATCAGATCGGGGTTATTCTGGCGTTCTCGTGTAGCACGAAGGTGCCGGTGGGAGTCGAGGTCTTCTATGGCTCTCTGAAGGATATAACGACCTTTAAGGACTTCATTGAACGATTGCCGAAGAAAGACCTGGGCTTTATCTTCGATCGGGGGTTTTCGTCATTCGCCCTGCTCGGGAAGCTCAGAAAGGAAGGTATGCACTATATCGTCCCCTTGCGGAAGAATGCAACGCTTAGTGACCTCAGATGGCTGCGCTGGAAGGGTACCTTTCTCTATAGGGAGCGGCCCATTCGCTGGGGAAGGAAGGAGACGGAGTATGGCCTCCTCTATGCCTTTGAAGACCCCCAGCTGCGGGGGGAGGAAGAAAAAGCGCTGCTCAAACAGGTTGAGGCAGAGAAACTGACGATGGCTGAGTTCGAGGCGAAACGCCGACACGCAGGGGTGATCTGCATCCTTTCGGATCTGGATAAAGAAGGAATCGAACTATTCGACCTGTATAAGGGGCGAGAAGACGTAGAGCTGGCATTTGACGCCATGAAAAACGAATTGG
>Ga0172365_10004206_pt1 | contig 10641 bp, 10 predicted proteins | sample LakKivSesite48cm_FD_114535 | JGI IMG/M metagenome (GOLD analysis project Ga0172365, IMG submission 114535) | Sediment microbial communities from Lake Kivu, Rwanda - Sediment site 48cm | ecosystem: Environmental > Aquatic > Freshwater > Lake > Sediment | place: Rwanda: Western Province, Lake... | reverse complement strand
GAGAACTTGCGGCTGGAGTTGCCAGCGGGGGCCACTTTGGAGATGCCAACGATCCTGCTCCACAACCTACCCGCCGGGGAGGCTCATCTCGCTGCCCCCAGGTTTCACGAATATGTCTTGGAGAAAGTGCTCACGCGGGCCAAGAAGGCAGCACCCGTGGTGTATAACACCTGGTTTGATGCCTTTGATGATCTGGACTTGGCAAGGCTCAGGCGGCAACTGGCTGCGGCACGCGAGGTGGGCTGTGAGGTCTTTACCGTAGATGCGGGATGGTATGGTGCGAGAGGGGTCAATTGGGCTGCCCAGACCGGCGACTGGCGAGAGAAGCCGGACGCTGCCTTTCGTGGGCGCATGACCGACTTTGCCGAGGAGGTGCGCGCGGCAGGGCTAGGCTTTGGGCTGTGGGTGGAGCCGGAGCGCATCGGGCCAGCGGCGCCCATTCGGCAGGAGCATCCAGAGTGGTTTCTGCCCGGAACGGGGGGCTTTAGCTACCCTAATCTGCAGGACGAGCGGGCTTACGCTTACATCCTGGGTGAGCTTTCGCGCTTGGCCGAGACCTACAAGCTGGCCTGGATGAAGGTGGATTTCAACTTCTCCCTGGGGATTGACTCATTGGGAGGAGAGTTCTATGGCTATTATGCGGTCTGGTATCGGCTGCTAGACGAGTTTCGCGCCAGGTTCCCGGACCTCTTCTTGGAGGGCTGTGCCAGCGGCGGCATGCGGCTCGATCTGAACACCCTGAGCCATTTCGATGGGCATTTCCTGAGCGACACGGTGGATCCGGTGGATACTTTACGCATCGGTGAGGCTGCTCTGTTGCGCTTGCCGCCGGGGCGCCTGGGCCGGTGGGCCGTGATGCGCTCCATCGGCCGATCAGTCCCGCAGTATGGCTTGCCCCTTGATAAGGCCCCAGTGAGTATCGTGACCCCGATGGGGGCCACGTGGGAGCGCTCAGCGGTCGCCAGCGTTGACTTTTGCGTGCTGGCGGCCATGCCGGGCATGTTGGGATTCAGTGGCGACCTCGCCGGGCTGCCCCAGGAGGCGAGGGAGCGGCTGCGCGTTCATGTTGCCTTTTTCCGAGAGTGGCGCGAGTTCATCGCCGGATCGGTGGCTCACCTCTTGACGCCGCCTTGCCCTAAAGAGGAACGGGGCGGCTGGGTGGCTTTGCAGCTTCAGAAGCCTGGGGAGAGGTCGAACTTGCTCTTTGTCTATCGCCTCGACGACGCGGCGGACAGCAAGCGCTTCTATCCCAGGAATCTCGTCCCAGAGCATGCGTATACCCTCAAGGGCTTGAGCGGGCTTCTCGCCCCGGTGTACCGTAGCGGTGCACATCTGATGAGCGAGGGCATCGAGTTCACTCTCCCGGCGCGCAACAGCGCAGAGATCCTTTGCTTGGGGTAAGGAGGAGCTCGAAACCTATGAGCCGCATCACTGAGGGATTGACTGTTGGCCAGACGCCTGTCGTGCGCCTGGAGAATGCTCAGCTCCAGGTGGACATCGCGCCGGAGGTCGGCGGGAGGATCGTGAGCCTTCTGGATCTGGGTTCGGGCCACCAGTTCCTCTGGCGTAACCGCAAGTTGCGCTTACAGAGGAGTGCCCCAGGCAGCCCCTATGACCCCAATTTCCTTGGGGGCATAGATGAGCTGATACCTGGCGACGTGCCGGAGACGATCAATGGCATCGCCAGTCCCGATCATGGCGAGCTTTGGACTACGGCGCTTGAGTACCGTATCGAGGGCCAGTCCTTGATCTTATCGGGGAGATTGCCGCTTTTCGGGCTGGCCTATGAGCGGCGTATGGCGTTGCGCGGCGATGAGGCATACCTCGACATGGACTATTCTCTACGCAATGATGCCGCTTCGTGTCGCCATTTCATGTGGAAACTCCATGCGGCGCTGAGTATCGAGCCGGGAGACCGGATCGAGTGCCCGGCGCGCAAGGCCCAGGTCATTGACCCGCGCTGGACGCGCTGGCATACCACTGAGCCTTTCAGTTGGCCGGTGATTGAGGGGCAGCGGGCGGACCTCATCCCAGCGCCGGACGGTACGGTGGACTTCCTTAGCCTCTACGACCTGGATGCGGGGCAGATGAGCTGGCTTAGCCCTTCACGCGGGCTGGAATTCAGCTACCTGTTCGATACGCGCGTCTTTCCGTATGCGCAGTATTTCGCCTCATTTGGCGGGCTGGATGGGCATTACACGGCGGTTCTGGAGCCATGCACCGCCATGCCTCTCCTCGTGAATGAGGCGGCCCGGCTAGGCCAGTGCTCGGTGCTTGAGCCGGGCGAGGGCATCGTCACACGCATTATCATCTATGCAGGGGAAACCAGGAGGTAGGAAAATGGGCGAATTCATGGGATTTGGTCTAGGCTCTCTGCCGTTTTGGGGTCGCTCGCGGACGCGGTCCATCTCTGCCGAGAACCCCACGGGTGGCAAGGGGATGGGGGGCATGGCCATCCCTAACCCGAGCGATCCCGCTCTGCTCTACTCTGGGGCAGCGCTGGACCTGGGCCAGGGGTGGAAGGTGAACCCCTTCCTCAAGCCCAAGGCAGGAGAGACATTGACCCTGATGGACGTGGATGGGCCGGGGATCATCCAGCATATCTGGATGGCGACCGAGGTTAACTGGCTGGGCAACGGGCGCGCTTGCGTGTTGCGTTTCTACTGGGATGGCGAGGAGACCCCCTCCATCGAGGTGCCGATGACCGATTTCTTTGCTGTCGGCCATGACCTCTTTGCTCCCGTGAATTCCCTGGCTGTAATCGTGAACCCAACCTCTGCTCTCAACTGCTACTGGCCCATGCCCTTCCGGCGGCATGCGAAGGTGACCTTTACCAACGATTCGAGCAAGGACGTGAGCCTTGTGGGGTTCCAGATCACCTATGCCGAGACGGAGTTGCCTGAGAACGTGAGCTATTTCCACGCCCAGTGGCGGCGTGCCGTGACGGACCGTGCCCATCCCGACTACACCATCCTGGATGGCGTCAAGGGCCAGGGGCGCTATGCGGGCACTTTTTTGGCGTGGACCCAGCTCGCGGATGGTTGGTTCGGTGAGGGCGAGGTCAAATTCTACATTGACGGCGACACCCGCTTCCCCACGATCTGCGGCACGGGGACTGAGGACTATTTCTGCGGGAGTTACGGGTTCCCGCAGAACTACAGCACGGCCTATGTGGGGAACACGCTCAAACGCGCCGGGGAGGGCGGCCCGCCCAAGTGGAGCCTGTATCGCTGGCACATCATGGACCCCATCTGCTTCGAGCGGGATTTGCGGATGACGATCCAGGCATTGGGCTGGTGGCCCAATGGCCGTTTTCAGCCTCTGGCTGACGACATCGCCTCGGTGGCGTATTGGTACCAGACTGAGCCGCACGCTGATTTCCCGCCTTTCCCAGCACTTGACAAGCGCTGGCCAAGATAGACCAGGAGAGGGGAAGAGGCCCATGCGTATTGAGGCCGTTGACTTTTACTACCTATCCATGCCGGAAATACTCGACATCGGCGATGGCAGTCAGGATGCCCTTTTGGTGCGCGTACAAGTGGGAGAGCATGTCGGCTGGGGGGAGTGTGAGGCCTCGCCCCTGACCTCCATCGCCGCTCTGGTTTGCCCCATGTCTCACAGCGCCTGCAAGCCGGTGCGCGATAGTGTCCTGGGGCAGAGGCTGGAGGATGCCGGCGATATTCGACGGATCGGCAATCTGGTGCGCGAGAACAGCCTGGATTTGCTGCAGGCCGATCACACCCTATCGGGCATTGACGTGGCTATGTGGGACCTGTTGGGGCGACGGCTGGGCTTGCCCGTCTACAAGCTTCTGGGGTATGAGCGAGCCTATCCCAAGACGCCTTATGCCTCTGTCCTTTTTGGCAACTCGCCACAAGAGACGCTGGAGAAGGCCGGGCGTATCAGAGAGCAAGGCTTTCGGGCGGCCAAGTTCGGCTGGGGGCCTTTGGGTAAGGGCACGGTTCGGGCCGATGAGGAACAGCTCAGGGCGGCGCGCGAGGGTCTGGGTGAGGAAGGGATCTTGCTGATTGATGCGGGCACTGTGTGGGTGGCCGACGTGAAGGCGGCCAGCCTGCGGGCGCAAGCGCTTAAGGATTGCCGAGCCACCTGGCTGGAGGAGCCTTTCGTCTCTGGGGCGCTCGACTCGTATAGACGGCTGGCGGAAGTGTGTGGCCCCGTCAAGTTAGCCGGCGGAGAGGGCTGCCACAACTTCCATATGGCCCGGCAGATGATAGATTACGCAAGGATTGGCTATGTGCAGATTGATGCCGGGCGGATAGGTGGGTTGAGCATTGCCAAGCAGGTGGCTGACTATGCTCGGGCCAAGGGAGTAACCTACGTCAATCACACCTTTACCAGTCATCTGGCCTTGAGTGCTTCGCTTCAGCCGTTTGCCGGCCTGGAGGGTGACTTTATCTGTGAGTATCCGATGGAGCTCAAGCCGTTGGCCTGGGAGCTATCACGCGAGCACCTTCTGCCGGACAGCAGAGGCTTTGTCCAAGCGCCTGACGCGCCCGGGTTGGGGGTCTCGCCCGACGGCGAGGCGATCCGCAAGTATCTGGTTGATGTGGAAATCCGAGCGAAGGGCAAGCTGCTGTACCGAACTCCAGACCTCTAGTCTATCCTGAGATGCCTGATCCCAGAATGGGTCTGTCCAGCATTTAGGGAATCGGTGGATGGAATCCACCGACTGGCGATAGGAAGCCCGCTGGGCGAGCTTGGCGCTATCAGCCGCCGGTTTCTAGCCGATGGCGGCGCTCCTGGAATCTTGCACAGACCTGCCCAGAGCGAAAGGGTTGAAGAGGTACTCCCGCCGTGCTATAATGCAAACGAGAAGGGGTTCTGCCTGATCAGGGACTCCATTGACAAGCCGAGAGGTGAGAGAAGCAGATGAATTGCCCCAATTGCGGAGTGTACAACCCAGAAGACCGCACTGTATGTTGGCGCTGCAACAAAGAGCTGCCCAAGCCACAACCGAAAAAGACTCGCAACCCACAGGCTGCCCAAACATGGCTCTACGTAATCGTTGCCGTGTTTGCCATTGTTACTATCTTGCAATCATGTGGCATCGTCAAGTTGCCCTTTGGCCAGCAAGCGCAACCAACGTCTGGTCCCACGGGATTCCTTCCCTCTCGCCCACCCATTGCTCAGCGTGTGGCAGGACCGACATACTTCTAAGGCCGGGCTTCTCTCACCCTATGGGGAAGGAAAGGTTCCATGCGCGCAATGCGGCGAGCCTGGAGTAGTCGGTCAGGTCGAGCAGGATCGGCGTGACGGAGATATAGCCCTGCGCAATGGCACCGATGTCTGTGCCCTCTTCGGGCACTCCAGTAGGAGGATCGCCGCCGATCCAGTAGTATGGCCTTCCCCTGGGGTCGGCGCGTTGCAGCAAAAAGTCGTGGTAGGTTCGCTGTCCCAGCCGTGTGATCTGTACACCCCGTATGGCCGCCTCAGGCCGGGCGGGCACATTGACGTTAAGAAGCAAAGGCTTGCCCAGTCTGGCCCCTAGCATCTGGCGGGCGAGGTGGGCCGCGAAGCGAGCAGCAGGGCGGAAGTCACCAGGCTCGTAGGTGTCCAGCGAGACAGCCACGGCTGAAACGCCGCCGATTACGCTCTCCATGCCCGCTGCTACAGTCCCCGAATAGGTCACGTCCTGGCCGACATTGGCCCCCAAGTTGATCCCCGATAGGACCAGGTCCGGCCTGCGCCCAAGCAGGCCCAGCAGAACCAGGGCGACGCAATCAGAGGGCGATCCGCTCGTCACCAGGGCCTCCGAGCCGTCGGCCAGCCTGGCGGGACGGGTCCGGAGGGGTTTGTGCATAGTCTTGGAGTGTCCGGCGGCAGACCAGTTGTGTTCTGGCGCGACTACGGAGACGTCACCCAGTTCCGCAAGGGCCTGCCTTAGCGCGAGTAGACCAGGCGCGTCAATGCCGTCATCACTGGTGAGCAGCAGAAGAGGGCGGTCCATCTAGCCAGGCCTCTCGCCCTGTTCGGCGGCGGGCGGCTGGCTGGGCTGCGATACGAGGCGTTGATAGAGGGCGTCCATCAGCTCATGGTACCGATGCTGGTACGCCGGTGAAACAATTGAGTCCGTAGTCATAATGAGTGCATCTTCGCCGTTGTCGGAGTAGTAGCCCTTCCGTCGGCCCACGGTCCTGAACCCGTATTTGGCGTAGAGGCTCTGCGCAGTTTGGTTGCTGACTCGCGCCTCGAGAGTCAGCACCTCAGCCCGTCGCTCCAGTGCCCGCTCGATGAGCGAAGCGAGGAGAAGTTCCCCTAGGCCACGACCACGCCACTCGGGCCGCACCGCTAGAGTGCAGATGTGCGCCTCCTCTACCATCATCCAGAAGCCGCCGTAGCCCAATAGCGCAAGGTCATTCCTGGCTGGCTTGAGCAGCCGTTGCACCGGGCGCAATAACGCTGCGGTCCCATGCAGCTTGCCGGCCCAAGGCAGGTATCGCAGGACAAGATACTCCGAAGAGGGGTTATTGCGCAGCTCATAAGTGAAGGCGTTGGCGGACCAGGGCAAAGAAAACACCATGCGCTCGATGGCTGTGACGGCGGTGACGTCCTCGACCCGCATTGGCGTCACAGAGTAGGGCAATCCCTCCAGATTCATGGAATCAAAGCCTCGATTCGTCTCGCTTCGCTTCCGAGCTGGGATAGTGCAGGTAGATGGGGCTCAGGCTGTCGAGAGCGTCAACGTGGCCTGCCTGCAGCCGCTCCCAGGCCAGCTCTGCCAGGTACCCCGCACGACGGAGGGAACCGGCCAATGAGGAGATAGCCATATTCTCCGCATCGGGCTGCTGCAGGAGCCGTTCGGCCAAGTCGGCACTGATCTCGCCGGTGATCAGCAATGGCTCTTGAGCCTGCACTACCCATTCGGAGGCTTGCACCAGTTCAATTTCCCCCTCTTGGACGGGCAAGCCCTGCTCGTAATGATAAGTTGCGACACATATACGGCCTCGCCCCGCTTCGAGAACGGCCACAACGCGGCTGCCCGGGTCGCCCACGGCATAGGTGATCACATCGAGCGTGGGTATGCCGATGATGGGGATTTCCAGTGCCAGGCAGAGGCCCTTGGCAATGCTCATGCCGATGCGTAGGCCAGTGAACGATCCAGGGCCTTTGGTGACGGCCACCGCCTCAAGGGACGCCGACGCAAGCCTGGCCTGGGCGAGCATGTCGGCCACTGCGGGGAGGACCTCCACGGAATGCTTGCCTTCTGAGCGCCAGCTTCTCTCGGAGACGACCCCAGAAGCATCATAGAGGGCCACACTCGCGTAGCGCGTGGCGGTATCGAGAGCTAACAACATAAGGACTCCTGTGCACTGGCTCAGAAAGCCTAGCCCCGTCGGGGGTAAAACTCCGCCCTGAGCAAGGACAGCATTTTTTCGTACCGATCTCCCACGGCCTCGAAAAGCAGGCAGCGCTTGGTATAGTCCAGGAAGGACAGCGTAACCCACAATCTCTCTGCGGGCATCACCTCTCTGGCGCGCTCAGCCCATTCGATCACGGTGACGCCATCACCGTACATATAGTCCTCAAGACCGAGAGCAACCGCCTCGATGGGATCCTCAATGCGATAGAGGTCAACGTGGTACAGGTACGGCCCCGGCTGGCTGGGCTGGTATTCGTTGATGAATACGAATGTCGGGCTGCTGATAGGGCCGGGCATATGCAGGCCCGCGCCAATTCCTTGGGTCAAACACGTTTTCCCGCTACCAAGCTCACCTTGCAGGCAGATCACATCACCAGGTTGCACCAGGTGCCCCAAATGCTCGCCGACTCTGAACGTTTGCGCTGAGCTGTGGGTGATGATGTCAAATGTGCGCTCGGTCAATATCGGCGACACCCAACCCTCCCAAGTCCTCTAGGTCTAGCACACCATGGTGCTTTGCCACGAACTACTACTACTACTACTACTACTACTACTCTCTCTCGCAGCGCGCTTGCTCACGGTAGCGAGATCACCTTGCCTATAAGGCCAAAGTGCCTACCCCCCAAGTGATGCAGGGGATGCAGTTCCTCGTTGTCCTCTGGCTCCAGCCAAAAGTCCCCAAAGGCCTCCTCTTCGGCCCAGGCTCCGACGACCTCAGCGCAGAAGAGTGTGTGGTCTCCTGGCGCAACCATGCTGACGACGGCACACTCGATGTGGGCAAGGCAGGCCTCAATCCACGGCGCGCCTACATGATGGCCCGGAGAGAGTGCCAATTCAGTCACCTTTAGCTTGTCAACGCTCTCCCCTGAGAGGGTCCCGCACTTGAGTACCTGCTCAGCAAGCGCACGCCCTGGGATGTTCAGTACAGCCTCTTCGCTGCGCTTGAGCATATCGTGCGTGTAGGACGACGGATGAATGGCCAAAGCGACGAGAGGCGGCTCCATGCTTACCGGACAAACCCAGGCAATGGACATCACATTGACCCGGCCCTTGTACCGCACTGTGAGCAAGCAGACAGGGTGGGGTGAGAGCAGCCGATGAGCTTGAGCTAGGGGTATCTCTTTCTTCATCGCTTGGTCTCGAAGGAAAGGCTTGTCAGGAGTATGGCACATCGGGGGCGCAGTGTCAAGATGAGAAAAGACCTTTGACGTCAGCACCTTTACCTGCTATACTCCAAGGCACGTGAATGCGAAACGGGTGGCGTGAATGCCGCAAGCTGTGCGGGTGTTGAGCTCCGATGATGTGGCTCTGCAGTTCGAGCAGGCGTTAGCCATTGATCCTTCCCTGTGGGGCAAGGCCTGGCGTGTTCGTATGCTTCATCATCCACCGATCATCCACTTTGATCGGCCTACTAGAACCTCGCCGGTGAGCCTCACGGGTTCCTCTTGTGCTCTCCAGTGCGCTCACTGCGGTGGTCACTACTTGCAGCATATGCAGCCGATTTGGCACGTGAATGCTGATGGAGCGACGAGTTGCCTCATCTCGGGGGGATGTGATCGCGCCGGCCGCGTGCCGGTTACGAGCCACATGGAAGTAGTGGCGCGCCTCCGGAGGGGCCGGCGACTGAACTGGCACGTGGGCCTTATCCAGGAAGAGGAACTGCAGGCCATCGCCCCTTTTGTAGATGTGATCTCCTTCGACATAGTTGGCGACGCCGAGACGGCGCGCGAGGTCTATGGCCTGGACCTCACCCTCGACGACTATCTGCGCACCTTTGACCTTTTGCGTCGCTATGCGCCCGTGGTGCCACACCTGACGATTGGCCTTCGTGGGGGAAGGCTGAGTGGCGAGCGGGCAGCCCTGGGAGCACTTGCGACGCGGAAACTCGAAGCGTTGATCTTTATTGTGCTGATTCCCACGGCAGGCACGACCTTCGCCCATTGCGCGCCCCCTGCGCTCCACGAAGTCGCCCGCCTCCTGCTTGAGGCTCGGATCACATTCCCCGATACGAGGCTCCTCTTGGGTTGTATGCGACCTCATGGGATATACCGCCAGATGCTTGACGAGTTGGCGGTGCGCGTGGGGCTGAATGGCGTCGTAAACCCGACTCTCAACGCGGAGCGCGCGGCGGATAGGTTGGGCCTGCAGGTCACTTGGGGGGAGGAATGTTGCGCACTGCCGTGAAGAGCAGTTCTTCCGCTACCGGGGAACTCACCGAAGCTCGCTGGCGCGTTTCCGCCGGCACGGCCGGCGTGTTGGGGTTGTTGGATATCCAGCAACATGCGCCGCCTACCACGGCATATCTCATGCTGGGGGAGCGCTGCAGCCGCAACTGCGCCTTTTGCACTCAGGCCCGTGAGAGCCGATCCCCGGCAGATACTCTATCGCGTGTTACCTGGCCGGACTTTGCTTCTCACGCAGTGGTTGAGGCCATTGAGCGCGCCTTTCAGCAGGGCAAAGTGCAGCGTGCCTGTTTCCAGGTGACCGTCTGCCCCGGCTATCTGGAAGAGACTGAGAGAGCGGTGCGCGAGCTGGCGCGCCATTGTCGGATACCGATTTGTGCTTCGGTGGCGCCTCGCGATGCCGCCGATGTCGGTGCTCTCCTCGCGGCAGGTGCCGAGCGCGTGACCATCGCACTTGACGCCGCCAGCGAAAGGGTCTATCGTGAGATGAAGGGTGGCTCCTGGGCTGCGACTATGGCCCTGTTGGAATCGTGCGCGAGGCTCTATCCCGGCCACGTGGGCACTCACCTTATCATTGGACTTGGCGAGACCGAGCGTGAGGCCGTCGAGCTCATCCAGCGCCTCTGCGATCTGGGGGTAGGAATAGGGCTCTTCTCGTTTACGCCAGTCAGTGGCACGGCTTTGGCAGGGCGAAAGCCTCCGCTGCTGGAGAAGTACAGGCGCGTGCAGGCTGCGCGCTGGCTGATATGCAACCAGCTTGCTCGCGGCGAGCAGTTCGAGTATGACGAGCAAATGGGTGAGATGGTCCATTATGGTCTACCCGAAGCCCGTTTGCGAGCTCTATTGGTTGATGGAGAGGCGTTCCGTACAGCGGGGTGCACGGGCTGCAATCGCCCCTACTATAATGAGCGGCCTGGGGGGGTGATGTATAATTACCCCCGACCCCTCACAGCCGAAGAGGCGAGCCGAGAAGCAGAGGCACTCGTAGCAGGGCTGCGGGAGTGCTTGAGACCATAAATGCTCCCTGGAGGATTCATGGCGAGGCAAACAGCATTGTATAGTCGGCACGTCCAGCTT
>Ga0172365_10004205_pt1 | contig 10641 bp, 7 predicted proteins | sample LakKivSesite48cm_FD_114535 | JGI IMG/M metagenome (GOLD analysis project Ga0172365, IMG submission 114535) | Sediment microbial communities from Lake Kivu, Rwanda - Sediment site 48cm | ecosystem: Environmental > Aquatic > Freshwater > Lake > Sediment | place: Rwanda: Western Province, Lake Kivu... | reverse complement strand
TCCATGTTGTAGGTCTTCGGGTCGACGTCAACGAAGCCGATCTCCGCGCTCTGCAAGGCAGCCGCGTTGGCGGTGGCAATCCAGGTTATCGCCGGCACAAGGACCATGTCGCCGGGCCCCACCCCGCCCGCGACGCATCCAAGATTCAGCGCGGTCGTCCCCGAGGTAACGGCGACCGCCCTCTTCACTCCGCAGTACTTCGCGAATGCCTCCTCGAAAGCCCGCACCTTCGCATCGTTTGTGGGAGCCCCGGCACGGATCACCTCAGTGACGGCCGCAATCTCCTCCGCCCCGTAGATGGTGCCGAACTTGGTCTGCATGTCGTCCTTGACCTGGAAGTTCTGCAAGCTCTCGCCCGATCCCGCTGGGGCCAGGCTCTATATAATCTTCCGTGCTCGCCGATGCGCAGCAGTTGCCCGACTCCAAGCATTCGTCAGCCGTCTTTCAGGTTCGTTGGTGCACGATAGGGCAAAATGGCCGCAAGGAATGCGTCAGGCTTCTCACTTGAACGTCGAGGATCTCCCTGAACGGTCTCTTTCGGAGGAGATTTGACCGCTTCTACAATCGTTACCGACCCGCGAGCAGAGTGAGTTTTATATTCGTCGTGCTACATGTAGTACGTGGTGTAGCAGTGCACGAGGACGACATCTTGGGCATGCTTGACATCAATAACAAGCCCTTGTCGATCACCGAGATTCGAGACATGTTGTCTAGGAAACTCAGGCGGAGTGTCCCCTACGAAACTGCAAGAAGAGATCTTTTGACCCTTGCCGCCAATGGCCTGATTGGCTGCAAGAGCATCGGGAAGGGAAAGAGGGTGACCTGGGTCTTCTGGTCTGGCGGAACCCCCAGTACGGAAACCCGATCACGGGCGAACGCACATGATCCTTTCAGCGTGTCCGTCGCCCGCAGAGACCGTATGAACCCACAGGAGCAAGCAGCTCTCTACGACGCTGTCGTTGATCGCTGTCAGGAATTGATACAGGCCAAATTGCAGAGCTCGCGCTACCTAGTCCTTTGCGACGGCAGAATCGTCAAAACGGCTGACCTCGAGCCCACCGATGAAGAGGTGAAGCATCTTGAGCAACGCCTCGGCAAGGTCTGTTATGTCCTGACTCAGGATCGGATCGAGGAGTCTCGCTGGGGTCCAATCAGGGATGGCGACTACTATCCCACGATCGACGTATTCCTGGCAGACAAGGAATGGAGCGATGACGAGGTTTTCCAGCGCGGGGTTCATCTAGTTTCGGATTTCGATACGGGCAATCCTGACGTGGCCGCATTTAACAAAGATCACGTGGACCTAGTTGAAGTAAGGCAAGTCCCGCTGGTGAGGAGGGCCTTTCACCTGGGAAAGCATTATGACTACTTGACGGCCAGCCTCAAGATCGGCATTAAGGATGTTGCAGGCAACGTTCGATGCATCCAGAAGACATGCAGAGCCGTCTTCCCGTGGGTGAACTCAAACAAGAATCCCTTCCTACTCGCGAACCCCAAACGGGAGGCCTTCCTTGGCAGAGATGTGATGCTGTCGTTTCCCTTCGGCATCCATCTCTCAGGCCGGCACAGGAGATCGACAGTGACCCTTGAGTAGACAAGGCTCGGACATCGGATACGAGTCACCTCCATTGGATGGATGCGTCAGCTTTGAAGATCGTGACTCAGGAAATCCCCACCAACCCATATCTCGTAGGCAAACCTTATCAGCATGCTAGGGAAGCCGACCAGGGTCGTCGGAGGCCCATTACATGGTGGCTAGCACACAGATCCTCGCAGGCATCGTCTCCGGTTCCCTGTTGTTCATAGGCCTTTGGCAGCTGGAGATGATGTGGCTCCACAGGTCCTGGGACTTCTCGGGCTTCACCCTCCCCTTCGGCAGGAAGGTGCCCTGGTGGTTCGCGAGGGATCTCTGGTATTCGTGCATCATCGCTGGGTATGTGGTGCTGATACTGGCGAAATGAGTCAGGCCCCTCGACATCCTTATGGGATGGTGGCACTCAGGATGGAGGGGAGACCATGCCCATTTGCCAACTAAGACCATGGCATGGCTGGGGAAATGAGGAGAAGGCTGCCAAGAGGTCAACGGGGATGAATGAGAAGATCGTACCATCGCGAGTCGTCACCCGGTTTGCCGAGGGGCACGGCATATCGATCGAGGACATGGGCGTGGCCCCTCTTGTGGTGGTCAGTTGGGGGCGGGGAATGACGAGATCCCTTGCTGAGGCTGCCGGTGCCAAGCTTTGCGAGAAATGGATGTGGCATGACAAGTACAAGCTCTACAGAGGCGAAGTACACGGGCATCCAGTCTCCTTTGGCAACATTCCGGTTGGCGCTCCAGGGACAGTCATGGTCATGGAGGAGATGATTGCTTGCGGGGCAAAAGTCTTCATTGGGTTTGGGATCGCTGGGAGCCTCCAACCCCACGCACCTATCGGGACTGCCATAATCCCAACCAGCTGCATCAGTGAAGAGGGAACGTCCAGGCACTACCTCGATTCCGTTCAGGAGATAACCGCAAGCGCGAGACTCGCCGAGCTCTTGGAGCAATCCTGCAGAAAGGAAAGTCTGGTCGCCCTCAAAGGCCTCCACTGGACCACGGATGCTATCTACCGTGAAACAGAGGAGAAGGTCAAGACATATGCGCGGAAGGGTGTTCTGGGTGTGGACATGGAGACATCGGCGATGTATGCGCTCGGCATCTTCCGTAGTGTGGAGGTGTGCAACCTGCTCACAGTCAGCGATGAACTCTGGGGCGACTGGCATCCTCCCTTCGAGGCCAAACACCTCGAAGCAGCCAAGATCGCCAAGGAACGTGCAGAAAGAGCCATTCTCGCCAGCCTCAAGGAGGCAGCGGTGTTCCCAAACCACTCCGAGGTCGCCCCATCGTAGCAACAATCCTTCTGCAGCATCAACCCGGTGCCCCGTAGCGGGGGTCTTTCATCTTCTGGAGTGCTGTCTGGTCGCGCCGCCCAATGTCCGCATGTGTACTGTGTCGGCCGTATATCCTCTGTCAAGCTTCAGTCAGGTAGGCCGGATCTGCTTTCAGCCAAACAGCCAAACGAAACCTACTTCTAGGGAAGGCATCCGTTTTGCGCACAGACGCGGGGCGCAATCAGGTTGGAGGAGCGAATCGGGGAGAGGATTCGATGGATGGGCAGCGTGCTGAGAAGCGGGGCCGAGCACGAGATCAGGGAATACCAGAGAAGGTTCTCGTCGGCGTCGAGTCTCTACGACGCGGCGCTTTGCCACCTCCTGATCCAGTCCTTCGATGTCGCAAGGTCCTGCGAGACATCCAAGCGCTTCTTTGGCACCAACGTAGTGCGGTTCGCGGCGGTTGACGGCACAAGCTACTCAAAGCTCCTCTTCGACCTAGTCGTCTTCTTCGGCGGCTCCTACGCCGCGACGGGGGAGGTCCGCTTCACGCCGTCCGGCATACGGGTTGACTACGACCCGGACAACCTGCAAGATGCGAAGGGCATCTGCGCCTGCGCGCCCGTCTACGTGAGCCAGGTTGCCGAGATCGACCAAACCACCTGGGCGCAGGGGCAGGATGGAGTCTCCGCCGGGAAGCTGCTGACCGATTCCGACGTTGTCGCCAACTCTGAGATGGCCAGCAGGATGATGACCTTCTCGGAGTTCTACCTTGCCTACAAGCTGGCCTCTGATCGGCAGAAACCGGTTCGGATCATCCTCATGGACCGGACCCTGTCGGGCGAGATCGGATCCCTCATCTTTGACACATCCAAGAGGAGCGTCTGGTCCAGGGTCTGCTCGATCCTGGGCTATCCGGTGGAAGGGACGCCGATCGACGAGAACGAGCTCTTCTACTCTCGGCACAGGATCCACAATGCCGATCTCCAAACGCTTTCGCCCCGCGGTGACTACCTCCGCTATGCGATCCTTCACTACTTGGAGGCGGGCAACAAGGGCGACCTTCACCAGATCAGCAACGCCCTCGGCCTGACGGGCGCCCAGAAGGATCGGGCGTCACGGCAGCTGAAACGCCTCAAGGCAGAGGGCATGATCGGGGACATCCTAGGGAACTACCGGATGGCGTCCAGGTACGAATGCTACTGGCAAAGGGTCAGGTCGATGGTGTGCCAGATCGGCGATCGCATGTTCGCGGAAAGGGCGGACCCCAGCGCCTGCATGGCCCTGGAGCTTGAGGGGAGCAGGAAGCAACTGACATCCCTGGATCTGGCCTTCCTCACGCTGTTCGCCATCAACATGCTCATCGAGGAGTGCTGGTCCCGCAGGATCATTCTGATCGGGCTGACGAAGGACACGGCGGCCAGGGACTTCAAGCGCCACGTCCTTCCGCTGCTGTCGAACATCGGCGCCTTCCCCGAGAGGATCGACGCCAAGACCTTCCAGGAGATACCCGATACCGACAGGATGTTCCTGCAGGCGACGTCGATGATGAACGCGGCGAAACTCAACGTGCCCTGGGCGCTTGCCGAGTACGACTGCGCCATGAGGACCGTGGTCCACGATCCCTCGGCCGGGATGGACAGGGTACGCGGATCCATCAAGAACAAGATCGTGCCGGAGAGGCTCCTGCTGAAATCGTACATCCAGCTCGCGGAGGCCCACAAGGACGAAAGGTTCCGGAGCAACGTGCTTCTGACGGATAGGCTGGCCTACCCGGGGTTCGACGCAGGGCAGGGCGATCTGATGGAGCTGAAGAACGAGTATGGAGGCGCCGTTGAGCCAGTAAGATTGGTCCTGCCGAGGGATGCCTCCAAGCCGGGCGAACTTCAGAACATGGTGGTCTGCGTGCTGGCGGCCATGACAAGCTCCGACATCCCGGAGCTCTTCGGACACAACAAGCCCCTCTTCATTGCGGACAAGGTTGCGAAGTGGAACAACGAATGCTTCCGGAGGATGGTCGATACAACTGCCTCGTGGATCATGACCAACCGGGACGTCCGTGACTTCGTCTTCTACATGTCAAGCTTCAAGGAAAGGAGGTCGGGAATTGAGCAATCAAGAAGGATCGTCGAAGGGATATGAGGAGTATTTCACAGACTTCGAGGGCCGGTTCAAGGCAAGGCTGAGCAGGGTGATCCCCAGCAGGGCGCCCCAGCTTCAGGGCGAGGGACGTTTCTCCGGGATCTCCGCAAGGTACGACTGCAGGATTAAGGTCGAGTACCACAGCCAGATCATGGAGCTTCTGGAGGAGGGGATGCTCCTTGCTGTGAGAAACTTCAAGTCCGCAGAGGAATCCGAACGCTTCACGCTTCTGGAGATCAGCAAGATCCTGCCGGAGCATTTCGGCCTCAGGGGACTGTCCGACCAGAGCTACTACCCAATGCAGTTCGAGATCATAGAGCAGGCGGTCCCCGACTGGTCAACCGATGACCGCTCCACGATGATGGTGCACGTGAGCGCCATCCCCATCAACTACGACCTCACGATCGGAGCGAGGGGTCCGGAGTTCGTCAAGGGGTTCTCCTTCCCCAAGCTTGGCGAGGAGGCCCTGCTCCTCAACTCCAAGATGATAGACAGGATGTACAACGAGTACGTGCTGGAGAAGCTACAGTGGAAGGGCAAGGCGGCCGATGTCTGGGAGGATCCCAGGGTAGGAACGATCAGGATGTTCCTGTCTCAGGGCAGGGACTTGGTGCCGATCTACCTGGACTTTGAGTCCCTGCTCAGGTATCACTTCGGCATCTTCTCCTTCACGGGCGGGGGCAAGTCGAACCTCATGGCCAACATGCTCCGGCGCATGCTGCTTCATCTTCAGGACTGCAAGGTCGTGATATTCGACGTGTCCTGTGAGTACCCGTTCCTGCTCGCGGACATCTTCTCCAATGACCGGATTCCCTCCCTTCTGGTGCTCGAGAGCGAGGCGTCAAGCGCGGCCCAGCTTTCCAACTCGATAGTCAAGCCCAAGCAATTCGAGGGCGAGGAGCGCGCGAACCCCCTCTTCCAGAAGATGCTGGACCTCGGACGTGTCGGCTACTTCTCGGAGCCCCCGAGATTCGAGATGCCAACCTACGGAGGCATACTTCGGGAGCTTTCGACCATCGGCGACGGCGTAGACTCCCCTCAGGGCCAGGCCGCGCAGGAGATCAGGCTCAGGGTCATGGCGAGGATGAGGGATAGCGGGGTCTTTGAGGAGGATGTGCCCGACGATGCCTCCGCGGTTTCGATGGGCGAGGAGACGGAGGCGATCCTTGACGAACGTGGCCTCCGCAAAGGCTCAACCCTCCACAACTGGGCAACTGCGATGAAGCGGCTCCCGGAACTGGTCCGTCTGGCTTCCCAGTATTCGTGGAAGCCCAAGCCCAATCAGTACACGCTCGACCGCATCTGCGATGCCCTTGACAAGGAAGCAAGGATCGTCTGCCTCTCCATATCGGATCCCGACGCGATCCGTCAACTCGCCATCGATCTGACCTCGGAGATCCTGCGACGACGCAAGGCCCAGTTCAGGTTGAAGCCCTACGTTCTGTTCGTCTTCGACGAGGCCCAGGAGTTCATCCCGGCCCAGGGCGCGCCCGGCCTGGAGGGCCAGTGCTCAAAGAGCATAGAACGCCTCCTCCGCCAAGGCCGCAAGTATGGACTGGGGTGCTGCATATCAACCCAGAGGATCGCCTACCTAAACACCAACGCCCTCCAGCAGCTCCACACGTACTTCGTGGGGACGCTTCCCAGGCCCTACGACCGCACGGTCGTGAGCGACGTCTTCGCCGTTGACCTGGGGATACTTGAGAAGACGCTGGAGTTCGCGCCGGGGGACTGGCTGGTTTCGTCCTACGCGGCAACGGGCATGCGGAACGTCCCCATATTCATGCACGCCGACAATACCGAGGACCTCCTGCGGCTCAGGATGGGCCTGTAGGGGGTGCCTGGGCCTTGGTTTCGGGGGGCTTGCTCTCGCCCTGGGTTTCGGGAGGCTTGCCTTCGTCCTGGCTTTCGGGAGGCTTGCCTTCGTCCTGGCTTTCGGGCGGCTGACCCTCATCCTTCTCAGCAGTCCCACCTCCTGCCTTCTTCCCCGATGCAATACCTCCCAGGATCTTCAGCGCTCCGGCCGCAATGATCATGATGCACCCCGGCCCCAGGCCCCACGTCAACCTGGCATCGCCGATCTCCGGCAGAGTGCCCTGGTATGAACCGGCAACGGGATTGCCCGGCACTTGGTCCATCATCGCAGCCACGGTGTCGGGAACCTCCTCCTTGAGCGCGACCGATGCCAGCTCCTTGACGACCGGGCCCATTAGGGCGACCAGTAGCAGGATGGGCACAAGCGGGATAAGCACATTGGCCACCCCGCCCCTGATGAAGCCGCCACGGAGCTCTGAGGGAGCTTTCGCCTTGAAAACGTCAAGAAAGAGGAGCACGAGGCCCGAGATGAAGACGATGCCGATGGGCATCCTCAGCCCCATAAGGGTCACCAGGCCCCTGTTGCTTTGGGGATCGCTGATTTGCAGGCCGTGAGTGCCATCCAGAAGCATGACCGTTGCATCGCCGTCGGTCCTGTACTCTCCGCTCGGCACGTTGAGGCTGATGGAGTACCACGGCTGCCATATGGCGAGGACCGCCAGCACCGCACCCGCGATGGCCAGGCCAGAGCCGATCCCGAGACCCTTGAGCGCTTGCCTCGACAGAATCGACCTGCCAAGGCCGATGATCTTCCACAGCCCTCGCACAAGGATGAAAAGCCCAAACAGGATCGCGAAGTTGGACACAATCCAGCTCATCCAGAGCCAGCTGGTGTTCAAGGCGGGGAGCTCCTCCTCCCAGGAGCTCGGAGAATCCCACTTCTCCGCATTGTCCCCGTGTCCGGGGCCGGAAGGGCCTCTCCGTCCCATGAGCTGGTCCTCCGCCTCTCCCCACTCCCCCCATCTACCGGAGAAGGCGAGCCAACCCTGGTCAGCTGCATGGGATTCCATCTCCCCCAGGATCACAAGTTGGTACTCGTCCGATTCCAGGGCCGGGCCCAGCGCCGAGACCTCGTCGTTCTGCACGCCCAGCACCCCCTGGTAGGCCCTGAAGTAGTTCGCATGGGATCCCCTGGCCACGTACACTACGGGATGGCCTTTGCGGAGTAGGACCTTGCTCCAGGCTGCCTTCTGGCCGGAGAAATGCTGGGAATAGGCGGCCGAGACCGGCTCCTCCCCTTCAAGGAGGATCTGCACCATCTCCCAGTCCCCCTCGTGACTGTTGAGCGGGCCGTCGTTGAAGGGGTAGTAGAACCAGTACTGCACCACCGTGTAGGAGGAGTCCTTGGTGACCCTGGCGTAGACGGTGGGCTTCAGGCTACTCTTCACCAAGCTGAAGCGGTCCTTGATCCCCTGGTCATCGATGCTCCCGTGCGTGTTGTCCAAGAAGTAGCCTGAGTCGGGATCCCGGAAAACAGAGATGGACTCAACCGTCGGAGATGCCTGGATCGTGGTGCTTGCGCCGTCCTCCTGGAATCTGAGTTCAGAGTCATTCAGGGCATACTGGATTGCCACCGGGAGATATGCCTCGCTGGGGGCAAGGCGAAGAACCGGGGCGAACTTCTCGGCAAGGCTGGACTCGGTGGAATCTGGGATGCCGTCCCCGTCAGAATCCAGGGCCCAGCAGAGGCTCGGAAGTGAGATCACTAGCAATCCGACAACGGCGAATGCGGTACGCCACACCGGCCAACGCCGCCGACGGGCGGTCTGAAATATATTTTGAACGGGTGGGCCGGGCGATAATGACGATTGCCAGGACCCAGAGGAACGCCATTGGCGGCTTGGGACAGCAGATTCGACTACGAGGACAGAGTTTTATCCCGCCTCCGGACAAGGGTGGTTCGACTGGCCGGATGGCATGAACACGTTTACGATCCCGCTCATTGCCGTCGGCCTAGCGATGGATGCCTTCGCCGTGTCCATCGCCAGCGGCATAGTGATGAAGCGGGTCCGGGTCAGTGATGCGCTGAAGATTGCCGTCTTCTTCGGGGGCTTCCAGGTCGGGATGCCGGTGATCGGTTGGTCGGCCGGCGTGGCGCTGAGCTACGTCATCTCGGGCATCGACCACTGGATAGCCTTCTGCCTTCTGAGCTTCATCGGCTGCAGGATGATCTACGAGGCAACGAAGGTGAGCCTGAAACTCGTCAACCCCCTGGGCCTTCGGCCGCTGGTCATACTCTCCATTGCGACAAGCATCGACGCCCTGGCCACGGGAGTCACCTTCGTATTCGCCAAGATCCCCCTCATCCAAGCGGTGGCGTTCATCGGGGCCGTGACCTTTGCCCTATCCTTTGTTGGGATCTACATGGGTGACAGAATGGGACGGGTGTTCGGGAACATAGCCGAGGTCATCGGGGGCGTCGTGCTGATCGGGATCGGCCTGAAGATCCTGGTCGAACATCTAGCCTGAGGAGCCCGATGCGGACAGGAAGTTGCCGGATATGGCCTTGCTTGCGCAAGCGATGGCTCCTGCAGTATCTCCGTGGCTCTAGGTCACCGGGCTTTGGCCAAGTTGATCCTGATCGCCAGCCTTCATAGTCTCGGGTATGAATTTCAGGAAGAATGGAATGATCAAGGGGAAGCAGATGATGTAGAAGACGTAGTACGGAGCCCTCGGGGAAAAGGTGTCGAAGAGCCACCCACCCACCACGGGGGCGATCGCACCTGGGATCAGACTCACGAAGTTCACCGTGCCGTACCACCGGCCCCGCATGCTGGTGGGGACGTACTCCATTACCAGGGCGCTGGCCGCCCCGCCCGACAGCGCTGAGAACGAGGTTATGATGTAAAAGGGAACGAGCATGTTCTGATCTTTCGCAAAAAGGAAGAAGGCCCAGCCGACCCCGCTGATGACCGAGGCCACGACGATGGGCTTCTTCCTGCCGATCCTGTCGGACCAGACTGCCCCTAGGGTCATCACTGCGTACGAGATCACGGATGACGCCGAAGTCAATAGCCCGATGAAGACGGGTGAGGCCCCTATCACCTCGTAGATGACTATGGCTTGGAAAGGCCCCACGAGGTAGCCTGCGAAGCCGCTCATGAGCGTGTAGGCGAGGTAGATCCTTACCCTCTTGATGGCAATCAATTCCCTTAGATCCGAGACCAGCTCGCTGAACACCGAGAACCCCTTGGACACGGTGCGTCTGCTATTCAGCGTCTCGGTCGTTCTGAGTGAGAAGTAGGCGAACAGAACAAGGATCCTCACCAGGTTCAGAAGGAAGTAGATCCTGAGCGCGTCAACGTCCTTGACCCCGCCCAGCTTGCTGATGAGCGCTGCCCCAACCGGCGGCAAGGCTATCACGGGAACCGCCGCGAGGGTTGATAGTAGCATGGTACCCTTCGCCCGGTCCTTTTCATTGATCGACTCGGCCATGAATGCTCCGCTTGCGCTGCCGCCGAACGCGCCCAGCGACGCGACGATCCCGGAAACGAGGAGCCAGGTCCAGTCCCTCGCGAAATACGAGACGAGACACATCCCGGCCTCGAATATCCAGCCACCGGCCAGCAGCCATCGCCTCCCGTACCTGTCGGTGAGGAAGCCGCCCAGCAGCTGGGGAACCCAGGCCACAATCGCCGCGACCCCGCTTATGAAACCGATCTGGGCCGCGGTTGCACCAACGGCCCGTGGATACATCCCGATGTAGGCGCCGAAGAGGCCCGAGTACACCCCTGAGAGCACATACACAAGGAC
>Ga0172365_10004201_pt1 | contig 10648 bp, 6 predicted proteins | sample LakKivSesite48cm_FD_114535 | JGI IMG/M metagenome (GOLD analysis project Ga0172365, IMG submission 114535) | Sediment microbial communities from Lake Kivu, Rwanda - Sediment site 48cm | ecosystem: Environmental > Aquatic > Freshwater > Lake > Sediment | place: Rwanda: Western Province, Lake Kivu... | reverse complement strand
GAACATGCATGGTTATGAAGATTGGGGAGAAAAACAAGCTGATATAATATTTGCCGAATACAGGAAAGGTGTCAAAGGAATATTTATTCTCGGCAACGGGTCAAATATCGCAACTGCATATGAAGCAGCTTTAATTCTCACGGAGACCACTAAAATTCCATTCATTCCAATGGCCCTTGCACAGTACGACCATGGCCCTAAGGAATCCGCAGAAAATACTATTGTGATTGCTGTCAATACTGACGGACCTGTAAAAGAAAGAACAAACCGGTTGCTGAAAACCATTACCAATGCAGGAGCTGTTACCCTGCTGTGGGAAGAGTCTCATGTCGAAGAGTATCTGTCTCCCATCACCTCTATCGTGCCGTTTAATTTCCTGGCGAACGCTCTGGCAACCAGGCTTGGTGTCAAGGATACTTTTTCAGTGGGCAATAAAGTGACTGTAGTCAATCCACCGGATAAGAAGCCGGACCGGGACTAATGTTACACCAGGATTTTCCCTGGTTTTCCCATTCAGCCTGTAAGCAATACAATTTTTATCCGGGAAATATATTTTCCAATCTTAAATCCTGATCAGGAATAAGTTCTCAGCCAGTTGTACCTTCTCAGGGGAATATGGATATTTTTGGATTTATTTTCCAATAATATCAGATTTTTTTGGATATTTATTCCATAAAAATCAATTTTTTGATATTTTTGCGTAAATAATAATATATGTACATCCAGCGTAAAATACATAAGGATATTAAAAAACACCTTAAGAGAAAGGAATATACAATAATCACAGGACCACGTCAAAGCGGTAAAACCTCTTTATTACAGGCATTGTTCAAGGAGTTGACAAGTGTCGGGCAAACTGTTAGCTATATTACACTTGAGGACAGGGACATACTCACTGCTATTAACAATCATCCTGAAGAGGTTTTTGCTTATGTACCCCGTCCCCAAAAATCAATCTCAGGTTCCGGATCATTAAAACAACCTGTTTTCCTTTTTATTGACGAAGTTCAACATGCTGCAGATCCATCAAATCTGTTAAAATATCTTTATGATGTTTATAAAGAGCATCTAAAAATTGTCGCCACAGGAAGTAGTGCATTTTATCTGGATCAAAAATTTTCTGATTCTCTGGCCGGAAGAAAAAGAATATTTGAATTACAAACACTTTCGTTTGATGAATGGCTGATATTCAGGAAATTAACCCATTTGTTAGCAGAACTGGAACTAATCCGTGACAGTAAAGAGTATATATCTTCAAGCAGCAGAGAGCTTCTTGATTGCTTTAATGAATATCTGATTTTTGGAGGATATCCTGAAGTGGTTCTGGAAGACAATGCGGAGGAAAAAATCAACCTGCTGAAAGAAATTAAAAACTCCTTTTTGAAAAGAGATATGGATGAATCTGGTATCAGTAGTCCAGAAAAATTCTACTATCTTTTAATGATACTTGCCGAACAGACTGGAAATCTCGTGAATAAAAATGAACTTTCAAATACCATTGGCGTTGACAACAAAACGATTGATAAATACTTATTCACCCTTCAAAAATGTTTTCATATAGAGCTGTTAAAACCATTTCATTCAAACTTAAGAAGAGAGCTTACTAAAATGCCAAAGGTCTATTTTAAGGATTCCGGTCTTAGAAATTGTGCTCTTAACCGTTTTTTTGAATTTAAGTCCAGGGAAGATAAGGGAGCATTACTTGAAAATTATATTTATAATCGTCTGTCAGATATATATGATAAAGATGAAATAAGGTTTTGGAGGACTACTTACAATAAAGAAATTGACTTCATTATTAGTACATCTATCAGGAAGGGTTTAGCTATTGAAGCCAAAATGATATGTTCAAACTTAAAATACGCCTCACAAAAGAAATTTATTGAACAATATCCTGAATATTCTTATGAAGTGATATCTTATGAAATAGATAAGCACTGTAAATGGGTACTAAAACTCTGATTATTATTATAACTTTCTATGACATCACTTATTTTAACAAAGCTTACACCCTGTAATTATACATTCTTATCTTAATAATTTGAAGCAGGTTGTTTTGTTCATATGGTGTATGCTGATCTCTGCTGTCTGTTTTCCAGGAAGTATTGCAGACAGCCTGTTGGACAGGCTGGATTACGAGCTGGGGCGTGGGGATTTGAATATAATGGCAAAGACTGAAGAAATTGCCCGTTTTAAGGACAGGTTGACGGATCCCGGCCTGGATATGGTCTCCAGGTATGCTCTGGCAGACTCTGTTTTCGAAGAATATAAATCTTTTATTTATGATTCCGCATTTATTTATTTCACCCGGTTGCAGAAGATTGCTTACCAGCTCAATGATCCTCTTAAATTAGCTTCTGCAAAAATTAAGCTCGGTTTTATACTCCTTTCTTCAGGAATGTTCAAAGAAGCGTGTGATACGCTTGAAACGATAAAGCCGGATATCTTCCCTGGGGACCTGAAAGCTGAATTTTATTCTGTAATGGCTGTCTTATATTACGGACTTGCCGACCTGCATGATCAGCATTATGCACCCCTGTACCAGGATAAAGCGCATCAATATGTGGACTCCATCCTTATGTATTCGCCTCCTGAATCCTATTATCACATCTATTACCGTGGTCTGCGGCATGTAAGAAAAGCTGAATTCGATGAGGGGCTTGCGGATCTGTCGTCACTCATGGAAATAGATTCCCTGACACTGCACCAGAAAGCCATTGTCAGTTCCACGATGAGTGATATATATATTAACAAAGGAGATGATGAGAGATCCATTGAATTGCTGGCCACAGCATCTATCTGTGATATTGTTGCCGCTACCAGGGAGACAACTGCCATCCTTAACCTGGCGAATATCCTCTACCGACAGGGTGATATCAGAAGGGCTTATGTCTATACAAAACGGGCCCTGGAAGATGCTAACTTTTATGGTGCCATTCACAGGAAAATACAGGTAGGTAGTATTCTTCCCATCATTGAAGAGGAAAAAATCAATACTGTGGAAAGCCAGCGGCACAGTCTCCTGATCTATTCGCTGGTGGTAACTGCCCTGTCGGTAATCATTGTATTGTTCATTATCATCACCCTCAGGCAGCTCAGGAAACTGAAGATTGCTGAGAAAGAGATACTGGAAACCAACACTGCCCTCCAGGAGACCAACCGGAAACTTTTTGAGGCTATCAAGATAAAGGAAGAATATTTCGGATACTACTTTAATATTAACTCCAGCTACATTGACAAAATAGAACACCTGAAAACCTCCCTTGAAAAAAATCTTGCTTCGAATAAATTTGATAATGTGCGGTATATTGTTGACAATATTGATATCAAAAAGGAACGGCTTGTGCAATACCGAGATTTCGACAGGGTTTTCCTGGAACTTTTTCCTGATTTTGTGAAGGATTTTAACACGCTTTTTGCAGAGGAGGACAGGATAAAGCTTGCAGATGATGAACTGCTGAACACCGATCTGAGGATCTTTGCTTTAATACGTATGGGGATCACCGAGAACGATAAGATAGCCAGGATCCTTGGCTTCTCTGTAAACACCATCTATACCTATAAAACCAGGATCAAGAATAAATCGCTTGTTCCCAATGAGGAGTTTGAAAAAAAGATCATGGAGATAAAGTTTATATAAAATCTTAGAATAGCAGAACAAATAACTTATAAATGAACAAATACTTGAAAATCTCCATCCTGGCACTTATTAGCTTAATAATTTCGAATAACCTGTTGAGCCAGGTTACTGTAAAAGAATACTATATAGAGAAACAATACCTCAACTTTCCTGTCGACATGAAACAGGACAGGCAGACGGTGAATTTTATTTCAGAAGATGACACACTTACCTATTCGTTGATTCGCCTTGGTGATGGAAATTTTGATTACTGGGTTTTCAAAGATGTATCTGCGCTGAAAGGAAAGAGATTGAAACTCACATTCAGCAATCCGGTAAAAGGAATTGAAATGATTTATCAATCTGATAAATTTGCAGGACAGGACAGTCTTTATCAGGAATCCAAACGCCCGCAATTTCATTTTACTTCGCGAAGGGGATGGAATAACGATCCGAACGGACTCGTTTATTTCGATGGAGAATATCACCTTTTTTACCAGCACAATCCTTTTGAGACTAAGTGGGGAAACATGCATTGGGGGCATGCAGCAGGCACCGACCTCCTGCATTGGACCGAATTTAACGATGTTTTGTACCCGGACAAGCTGGGAACCATGTTTTCCGGAAGTGCCATTATTGATGAAAAAAACACTGCCGGCTGGGGTAAAAACACTATGGTAGTTGTTTATACATCCGACAATAATGGCAGAGAGGTACAATGTCTTGCTTATAGTACTGACAAAGGCGGAACTTTCACTAAATACTCCGGAAATCCGGTTGCAGGTGAAACCCGCGACCCTAAAGTATTCTGGTATGAGCCAAACCAGGAATGGGTAATGGCGCTTTATAAAATTGGCGGGATCAGTATTTTTACTTCAAAAAACCTGAAAATGTGGAAGGAAGAAGACCATGTCAATGGTTTTTATGAATGCCCTGAATTGTTTGAACTCTCAGTGGATAATAATCCAAATCAAAAACTCTGGGTGCTGTATGGAGCTTCAGGTACATACATGCTGGGAGATTTTGACGGGAAAAAATATACTCCCAGGTTCGGGAAATACCGGACCAACTATGGAGCACATTATGCAGCCCAAACCTATAATAATACCCCTGACGGTAAGCGAATTCAAATCAGCTGGGGGCAGATTGAACAACCCAATATGCCTTTTAATCAAATGATGCTCTTCCCTGCAGAACTGACATTGCGAACCACCAATGAAGGTATTCGCTTGTTCAGCGAACCAATTGAAGCCATTGCAAAACTTCATGAAAAAGAATATGACTTTTCTGATCTTAGCCTAAGCGATGCAAATGAAAAGCTCAAAACCATAAAAAGCAACCTTCTACATATAAAAGCCCGACTGGAATCCCTTAATGGTTCAGGAATTTCAATTGACTACAAGGGTAATAATTATGTAACTATTGATGCTGATGGAATTAACGGGATACAGACTCCTCTGGAAAATCCCGCTTCGCTGATTTTTGATATAGAAATTCTGATTGACATAACCTCTATTGAAACCTTTTATCAAAGCGGCCAAATTGTTATTGCAGAAGGTCTGGAAGCAGCCACAAAAGAAACCGGTCTGGAAATATTTGGTGATGTTCATAATATCAGAATTCACAACTTAAAAGTTTATGAATTAAGATCTATTTGGAAATAGGGATTCAGTTTCAAATCCACGAATAAATTAATCACCAGGAATATTAAAGATTACAAGGATACTTCTCTCCCGGTAATGACAGCTGAGACCTTCCTTGTAACTTTTGAAAATACCGAAAACAGCTAAAGACCTGCTAAATCTTTGATAAAAGAAGGAAGGAACAAATAAAAAAATCATTTCGCGATGAAAAGGCTGGTGGAAGGCCGGACATTTTCAATTTGCAGATTAAGGAAGTAGATGCCCTGCGGAAGGATGAGATCTTCAATGTAAAAGCCGGAAGCTCCTGCTTCCAGCTTATAATCATATAAGGATCTGCCGGTTATATCATTAATGTTGAGCATACCAGGCCCTGCAGTGACTGTCCTGAAATCAATGTTTAAAACTCCCCCTGAGAATGGATTAGGAAAGGCCAGAAAACCCGGACTCTGTCCTGTCCTGGTAACAGGAATCCCCGTCTTCGGTTCAATGGCATTCAGTATGGCAGCAGCCTCACTGATCTCAAGATTTCTCAGGTAAACCGATGCCTGGTCAAGTTGTCGCTGGATCTCCTGGTCCGCCTGATAATCCTTTCGCAGTACATATAAGCGGTGCACAAGCCTCAGCTCTTCCTCACCGTATGACACCCCGGTATATTCCTGCAACCTTGTAAGGTAGCTGAATCCTGTTTCGACTGTCGGCTCAAACATGGTCCCTTCTCCAAAATCGTTAAACGTAACCAGCTGCACCATATCCAGGACAGACTCATATTGTTCAGCCTTCTGAAAAACAGCATCGAGAACGGATCCGTAATAGGGTGGAATAGTAAAATATCCATCACCTGCTCCACCCTCTTCATAAAAATCTTCAAAGCCGGGATAGACCGATCCTATGGCCGTTTTCAGGGTGGGAGCCCTGTTTTTATAAAAATTTTCCAGGTGTACCATGTGGTTAATATCATCCTGGAAAACCCAGGCAAACTCCCCGTCAGCATTTGCTCCTGCATCCCCTGACTCATTCCAGAGTGTCAGGAATTCAATGTCCTCACCCGCCGAAGGTAATATCCCGGTCCAGTCTTCAGGATTTTGAAAGGTAATGGGACCGAAAATGCAGACCAGGGGATCATTCCCCGGGCTATAACGGATATATCCAGACCTGTTGAAATAGTTGTTTTTAAGGTAGACCATATTTGCTTTAACATCCTCAGTGCTGCGGCTGAAACGATCTTCCAGGACAACCCCGAATTGCAGGCCAAAATCGTCCGTATAAGAAACAATGCTGTCTGAGCTTTTTAAAAGATCATTTATATCACTGTTTGAACCTGCCGTACCGTACCAGTCTATCAGTATTCCATCTACACCCGCAAGCTTCATGAGTAAAAAATGATATTCGATGACATCCCTATCCCTGCTTGCATAAGGCCCGATCAGGGGATAATAGTGCGAAGCGATCTGTCGCTTGCCATCATTGCCGATCACATTTGGATTCTGATTATTCATGGTCCAGTGCCAGCCCCATTTACCGATGGTTGCAGGGGTATCAAACCAGGGCATGTAATGCATATAAACCCTCATGGGATTGGTTTTCTGAACTACCTGCTGAGCGCCCGCCAATAAATCCGGTATCAGGAAAAACAGGACCAGGCAAAAATATTTTAATTGTTGTCCAATCATATTACTGATGAATTTTATCATTCACGGTAAGTCATATCTTACTGTACTGTGGTTATACCATACTGGGGCTGCGTCACATGTCCCTGCAACTTCTTTTTTTGCTTACTACTCAGTTCATAAGTATACTCACACTCGTTATTATCACCACTCCACTCTCTGTGCTTAGTTCCAATCGGATGGCCCCAAAGCCATCCGATTGGTTGCAGAAATCTTTTTACCAGCCAACTCTCTCCTGGGGGTTGTGACACACCCCCCTGAATGATAAATTAAGATCCACTGACAATGGTCACTACTTTCGTCTCTGCTTCTGCATCAATTACCAGGGTAATATCATATGTTCCCCCCACGATCACTTTGAAGTTATGCCATTCACCTCCTGTGGTGGTTGCATCAACAATGTTGCCGTCATCCACTGCCTGTCCCCCCACTGAAGTAAGCATGGCCCAGTCGAACTGAAGGCCTCCCCATGCTCCGTTTTCCAGGAAGATAAACTCCCTGCCTTCAATGAGGTTCACATCATTCCATGTCCAGGTATAGACCGTACCTGCTTTCACCGGAGCATGCAAGCCGTAACCGTCTGTGCCGCTACCCCAGTTTGCAGTATCACCGGGAGACAGCACATAGGCATTGCCGAACAGTCCCATCTGCTTGCCGGAATAATCGATAAGGATTTTACCGGTTTTTGTCTTCGTCTCTTTCCATTCCCCCGTTGCAGCGGTGTACTTAAGGTTCACGGTGAACATGCCATCTTCCTTATGGGGAATATTTTCACCCCAGTAACCGATATTATTTATTCCTGATTCCCATGCATCTGCATAGCTCTCCACCCCAAGATGTGTATGAAGGGCCATGTTGCCGTCGTTATATAATTCCCAGCCGTCATTGAACATATATTTATACCCTGATGAGCCTTTCATCTGCAGATCTGTTATTTCAAATACGGATGAATCCACAGAAGAAAAAATCTCCGGCATGGGATTTCCTGCTGTCCATTGCAGGAGGGTTGCGTCCCCTATCAGGTGTGCCTTTACCTTCATGATCCTGAATTCAAGGGTGTTATAATTCACATACACATAGTATAAACCTTCCTCGGTGATCTGGATAGGATCTTCATCCACTATAAGGGTATCGGCGATAATGGTATCCTTTACATCTGTTTTGCCAAGCTCGGCTCCTGCAACCCGCAGGCCGCCACCGGCAGCACCCAGGTTCACCGCCACAAGCACAGTATCCACATAGGTAAACTGAATGGTGCTGTTTGCACCTATATGCATGAGCTTCCCATACACCCCTTCGCGGTTTTCATCTCCCCCGCTTTTGTTGGGATTCAGCACAGCCCTTGCCATTTTTGCCTCGGGATCAACAGCAACGTCCGCAACGGTATTGGTTCCGAAAACATAAAGACCGCTAAGCTTGGGCACCAGCACCTCCGGTTCATTCTCATCCTTGTTGCAGGAATTAAAAATTACCGGTACAAGAAGAAAAGCTAAAAGCTGAATAATGACATACTTTTTCATAGGATTGATTTTTTGGTTAATAATCGGGTTAATGTTATTATTTCTGGTTTTTTAATATCAATAGCCTGTACTGGGTATCATATTCGGGTTGTTGTCCACCTCGGCAAGGGGAACAGGGTAATAATAATCTTTTGGCTGATACAAAATTACACCCTGTGTTACCCGGTACACATTATATTTGAGCACTTCCTCTTCCACGATCCGCCACCGTACGATATCGAACCAGCGATGGCCTTCTGCGAACAGTTCCCTGAACCGTTCCTCCCTTATTGAATCCCGAAGCTGTGTGCCTGAAAGCTCTGTATAATCGACTACCGGAACAGGCACATCAGGATCATACCCATAAGCCCTTCGCCTGACCTTGTTCATATATTCGGCAGCCACCCCATCAGCTCCCAGGTTGTTGTTTATTTCCGCATACATCAGGTAAACGTCTGCCAGCCTCATGATGATATAGTTGGTCCCGCTGTTCCTGTTGGTCGAATATACAGAATAATCTTTCGGAACATATTTCCTGAAGCTGTGCCCGGTATAGTTGAATTCGCTTTCCCCGCATGGCACCATGTTCCCGTCTATATCTGCGGCGGAATCCGTAGGAGCATAGGTGCAGATCTTCAGGCGCGGGTCACTGCCGAACCGGAAAATGTTTACACCATGAGGGGTCACATTGCTCCATCCCCTGCCCGGAGGTGCACAGGAAAGAGCGATTCCCGATCCCAGTCCGTTTTCCCAGATATTCTGGGTCATATCAATGGTGTAGTTCAGCTCAAAAATGGATTCTTCACTGAACTCATTTTTACCCTGGAAAAGATCATCGTATCTTTCAAACGGCACCAGAGCATAATCGTGGTTCCCGAGTATTTCCTCAAAACAGGACTTTGACCTGTTATAATCCTCCATATACAGGTACACCTGTCCGAGGAAAGCCTTCGTGGCATTTTTATTTACCCTTGCAATATTCTCCGGATCCCAGGTCTCGGGAAGCAGGTTTTCAGCTGTTTCAAAATCATGGATGATCTGTTCGTACACCTCACCGACCGTTGCGCGTGGCTTCATCATCTCAGCCCTTGTTGAAGCAACCTTAAGGATTAAAGGTACGGCAAGTCTCGTGGAATCTATGGCATAAGATGACTCACCCCATAAGCGCACCAGGTTAAAATAAGAATAAGCCCTTAAGAAATATGCCTGCCCCAGGATCTTGTCCAGCTTCTCTTTATCACTTTCAATAGGATTATATTTCTCTATATACACAGGAACATTTTCTATCACATCGTTAGCCTCAGCCACAACCCTGTACCATCCCCTCCAGGTTATATACACCCACCAGTCAGATGAGGTCACCTCATTCCGTGACTGAGCATTCCAATAGTCCGATTCATGAGGAAGGGTCAGGAGGGTCTGGTCATAGAACGATTGGGCATACAGGTCTAGGCTTTTTAAGGAAGAATATACGGCATTCAGAGCCAGGTCAAAATTCTCAATCCTGGAATAAAAATTTGCCGAATTCAGCTCATTCTCATTCGTTATATCGAGGAATTTATCTTCGTTACAACCTGCCAGACCGGTAATACCGGTGGTCAGTAATAGTATTTTAATTATTCTCCCTGCTTTCATATCATTGTAGGCTTATATTCAGAACTTGATTTCAATTCCTCCCATAACTGTCCTTACCTGGGGATAAATTCCGTAATCCACACCCCTGCTTGTATTGGTACCGGCAATCTCAGGATCGATACCGGAATATCTTGTTATGGTAAGTATATTATTTGCATTTATATAAATCCTCAGTTTGGGCAGGTGTGCACTCTGAAGGATCTTCCCGGGCATGTTAAATCCAAGCTGGACATTTCTCAGTTTCAGGTAAGAGCCATCCTCGACAAAATAATCAGATGGTTTGCCGAAGTTACCGTTAGGATCGCTGGCAATATTTCTTGGATTTTGTGTATGATGTTCTGGGGTCCAGGCCTCATAGATGAGTTTAGTGGTGTTTGCATCCCCGAAGAAATTGCGGGTATAAGCCTTATCGGCATTGAAAACATCGACACCCTGTACCCCTTGGAACTGCAGGGAAAGGTCGAACGTTTTCAGATACGTTAGGTTAACATTCAGAGCATAGGTCATCTTCGGCCAGGGATTCCCGATAAAAACCCTGTCATACTCGGCAGTGACCTCGCCGTCAGGCTTACCCTGCGGCCCGCT
>Ga0172365_10004199_pt1 | contig 10650 bp, 9 predicted proteins | sample LakKivSesite48cm_FD_114535 | JGI IMG/M metagenome (GOLD analysis project Ga0172365, IMG submission 114535) | Sediment microbial communities from Lake Kivu, Rwanda - Sediment site 48cm | ecosystem: Environmental > Aquatic > Freshwater > Lake > Sediment | place: Rwanda: Western Province, Lake Kivu... | reverse complement strand
CTTCCCGACCATTTTTGACCCCCTTTCTGGACATAATTCTACCCTGAAAAACTAACTTAACCACCTGTCCAGTTTTTGGGGGGAAGCTCACTTCTAATCAGGCACCAGCTCCTTGATGAACGGATAAATCTTCCGAAGAGCATCTCCCCGATGAGAAACCGACAACTTCTCCTCGGGCTCCATCTCCCCAAAGCTCTTTTTAAGACTTGATTGATAAAAAACCGGGTCATAGCCAAAACCTTTATCTCCTTTAGGTTCAAATAAAATTATCCCCTCTGCTACCCCCTCTACTAAAATTATTTCTTGCTCAGCTTTTGCTAATGCCAATACACATTTAAACCGAGCAGTGCGCTTCTCAAAAGGCAAGCCTTCTAATAATTTAAGTAATTTATGATTGTTTTCCTCATCGCTCGCGTTTTCACCTGCAAACCGCGCAGAAAAAACCCCGGGCTCGCCTTTTAACGCATCTACTTCTAAACCAGAATCATCCGCCAGCGTCATCAGCCCGGTTTGCTTATGAACAAAAACCGCCTTGTGCCGAGCATTCTCGCTAAAACTTAAATAGGGTTCAGACACTTTGGGCAAATGAGGAAAATTTTTAAAACTCAACAAATCTAAAGCCAAATCTGAAAAAAAATTTTTAAACTCTGAAAATTTCCCTAAATTCTCAGTGGCAATTAAGAGTTTTAGCTTTTCTTTTCTAAAACTTTTTTCTGGCACCAAATCAACTCCCGAATTCCAGATTCCGCTACTTTCAGCATCTCATCAAGTTCTTTTTTATTAAAGGGCTTATGCTCCGCGGTTCCTTGAATCTCAACAAATTTTTCGCGCTCGGTCATCACCACATTTAAATCCACCTCTGCCTTAGAATCCTCCTGATAATCAAGGTCAAGCAAAATTTCCCCTTTCACCTTCCCGACACTTACCGCAGATAGATACTCTCTAATCGGGTTTTCGCTAATCAACTTATTCCGTAAAAGCCATCTCACCGCCATCACCAGCGCAACAAATCCGCCAGTAATAGACGCACAGCGCGTCCCACCATCTGCCTGAATCACATCGCAATCAATTATGATAGTCCTCGCGCCCAGCTTTTCTAAATCAACTATTGCCCTCAAACTTCTTCCAATCAAACGCTGAATCTCAAGAGTGCGCCCCCGGTTCCTTCCTCTAATCCCCTCCCGCTCGGTTCTGGTTTTGGTGGCGCGAGGCAGAAGAGAATATTCTGCGGTGACCCAGCCCTGACCAGAATTTCTCAAAAATGGAGGGACCTCTTCAGAGACACTCGCACAACATAACAGTTGAGTATTGCCTATTTTAATCAATGCAGAGCCTTCTGCATATTTCAAGACATTAACTTTTATCGCGACTTTTCTGAGTTGTTTATCTCCCCGCCCCTTTCTTACCATAACTCTCCCCCATACCCAATTGCTTGGTTTTAAGCTTCTTCCATTCTAACACACTTATTGCTAACGCGGACACTATTTTATCCTGCACTTTAGGGTCGGTTAAATTATGTAAATCATCTGGATTGGTTAGATACCCGAGTTCCACTAAAACCGCGGGCATATTTGCTCCCATCAACACCTTAAAAGGCGCTTGCTTTACTCCCCGGCTTGGTATCTCCATTACTTGTCCAAGGTGTTTTTGGATAGTTTTAGCTAAGACCTCGCTTTCTGCCAGATGTTGATTCTGCGCCATATCACTTAGAATCAACTCCAGCTCTGAAAATCCGCCATTCAAAGGCTGGTTTTGGTTTCCATTCAACCCAGAAAATTCCAGATTTTCAAGCATTGCCAGCCTCCTGCTCTCCTCATCACTGGCTTTTAAACTCAAAAAATAGCTCTCAAAACCTCTGATAGTTTCTGAGGTAAATCCATTTATATGGAGACTGATAAAAAGATCCGCGCCCACGCGATTGGCAAAATCCGACCTCTCTTCTAAACTCAAATGTCTATCATCCTCCCGGGTTAGATACACATTTAGCCCTTTAACTCCCCTAAGCATAGGCCCTAACTTAAGCGCTAACTTCAGGGTAAGGTCTTTCTCCCGCCATCCGCTTGGGGTGTTTGCTCCAAAATTGATTCCGCCATGACCAGGGTCAATTACAATTATATCAATCGGGTCTTTTTTAAATTTCTCTGGAAGAGAGTCCAGTTCTGCATTATGATTCAAAATCGGCTTTTCTATTGCTATTTTAACCCCCTGACGAGCATACACCTGGGGTAAAAAATCTTCAGAAATATACCATTTGCCATTTTCTTTAATTATCCCATTAAAGCTAATCGGCAGTTCCCCGATTACTGCTTTATTCTTTTTGAGGTCAACGGTTACCAATTGATTATGAATTTTTACAAATAGCCAGTTTTCATCTTTGCTGAAAACCGGTGTAAGCTCTAATTTGCTGAACAATTCATCAGCCGATAAGTAAAATCCACTCTCGCTAACTAAAAAATATTCTATCAGCAATATCTTATTATTCTCAAAAATTATTTTTATTCGCGGAGCTTGCGCACTGCTGACCAGAGAAAAAAGAAAAATTAAAAAAAATAGGTTTTTGACCGCCTTCATTTTATTTGATTATAACATATTTATCCTAAATTTAAATAAATTTTAGCCTTGATAAATTAGCCTAAAACAAACCCGGTAACTATTTGACTATTTTTAAATTAGGCCGAAAATTAAATAGATGTAAATTCATAGCCAAAGAGGAGGGGGAGAAATGAGAAATTTAATTTCTGATTACAGAAAGGCGCTGGTGATTCTTTGGGGAATTTTAGTTTTGAATTTTGCCGGGGTTTTATATGCGGATGACACTTGCATAAAGCCGGTGATGACCCAAGGGGGCTTGGTAAGAGGCTTTCCTGACCCGCAAACCAATACCTGCGTTTGGCGTGGCATTCCGTATGCAGAACCGCCAGTGGGGGATTTACGCTGGAGACCGCCACAACCGGTTGTCACCTGGCAAGGAATAAGACCAGCTACTCAATGGGCGCCTCGCTGTGTCCAGAAAGGAATTATGGAAGCTGTCAATGTTGACCCGAGCGGGAAAATGTCTGAGGATTGTCTTTATCTTAACATCTGGCGTCCCAAGCAAGAAGGGAAATTTCCAGTAATGGTCTGGATTCACGGCGGAGGCTATACAGGTGGAACCGCAAATAGTCCAATGTATTGGGGAGACCGAATCGCAAATCAAGGTCAGGTGATTTTGGTTAGCATAAATTACCGCTTAAACATTTTTGGATTTTTAGCTCTTCCCGCACTTCAGAACGAGGACCCAAATCAAAGCACTGGCAATTACGGCTCTATGGACCAGGCAATGGCTTTGAAGTGGGTTAAAAATAACATTGCTAATTTTGGAGGAGACCCGAACAATATAACCATTTTTGGGGAATCCGCAGGGGGCTGGTCAATTTGCACTATGCTTGCGACTCCTCTTGCCAAAGGACTATTTCATAAAGCCATTCTTCAAAGCGGAGGTTGTGAAGCCAGCGCTAACTTAGAAAAAGGCTTTAAGCAGGGAGAGGAATTTGCCAGACAATTAGGATGCGAGCCAGATGATTTAAATTGTCTTAGAAAAATTCCAGCCAAAAAGCTATTAAAAGTAGTGGGAACCGAGCTGAGAGGATTTATTTTTGTTAATCATCACGATGGCTATTTTTTAACTAATACCCCGCTGGCAATGATTAGAAGCGGTAAATTTAATAATGTCCCTTTGATTGCAGGTAGCACTCGGGATGAGATGAGTATCGTGGTCTCTTTGGAAAAGGAAATAAGAAAAGCCAAGCCCGAACAATATAAGGAGTTGATGTTTAAGAATTTTGAAATCACCCCAGAAGAGGCGGACCGAGTGGTGGAATTATATCCTTTAAGCGAGTACCAAAACTTACCTAAAAAAGCCTATGGACAGATTGCGACTGATGCGGGTTTAGGTTGTCCTACCTATTTAGGTTTAAGCTCTGTCGCTAAATTTCAGAATCAGGTCTATTACTATAGATTTGATTATGATAATATTTATTTAGGAAAAAAGGCCGGCGCGGTTCATTCTCTTGAACTACCTTTTGTTTTTGGCACTATGGACCGGGCGCCCTGGAATGCCTTGCTCAAAAACAGCTCCCCAAAAGTCAGGAGCGAAATGCAAGAGCTTTCTCGGATTATGCAGGGATACTGGACTAATTTTGCTAAAACCGGAAACCCTAATGGACCGGCTTTTCCTGAATGGTCTATTTTTAAACTGGATTCTCAAAAACTAATCATCTTTGATAATGAAATAAAAACCGACACCTTTGCCAAAACCCAACAATGCTCATTCTGGGAAGAATATAGCAAAAAGCATCCCCCGGTTTTTGAGCGGATGGGAAGACCGGAAGAGAAAAAATAAATAAGCCCTTATCTGCGAGGGGACTCAAAGTTGTAAGGTATATTCGTGATTGAGCTTTAGCTCAAAGGGTTTGCCTTTAATCAAGACCTTTAATTGATTTGTGGACAAAGCATTATAAGGGTCGGTCAGCTTTATTTTCACTTTATCGGCTTTAAGCAACGCCTGATTACTTTCCAATTCAACCTTTGGCACATCCAATCCAGCTAAAACCTGATAAAAAACCTGCCGGGTCTCAAAATCTTCTGCTCTGCGGATAAAACCCTGAATCTTCTTAGTCCCCTCAAAAATAAACCTCTCCTCCTGATACCGCTCCAAAATCATCTCCATTGTAAAGGCAGAACTCCAGCCAAATTGAAACGACGCATAACCACCAGTGGAATGCTCATTTTTATATTTTCCAATAATTGGGTCATAGGTCTCATATATTCCCTTCATCCCACCTTGATTTGCCATCATCTTAAGCAATCTCTCCCGAAGCTCCTCTGCCTCTTTCTCATAGCCAAATTTGAAAAGCGCCTCCAGCGCTGTGTAAGCGGTGACTAACCAGATACTTCCAACCCATCCCGGAGTGGTATTATCAAAATATCTATCATTATAAGCGACTGTAGGAATTGGATATTTTCCAAAAAATTCTTCGGGATTAAGAAGATGTTTTTCAATACAAGTTCTTGCTTTTCTTTCATCCAAGGTCGCGCCGGCAAACGCTGGAAACCAAATTGCAGGTGTAAGCACCCGAAAATGATGATATTTTTTTGAGCCCTTCCAGTTATAACTATCAAACCAACACCCGAGTTCCTCATCCCAAAGCAGGTCATCAATTTTTCCGGCTAAAGCTCTTGCCCTTTGCTCCCATTTTTTAGTGTCTTCCACTTTTCCTAAATCCTTAGCCCAATCCGCCATTGCTCGGTAATACAAAAACATCCAGGCGTTTAAATCCACATTATCCAGAGGCTTGAATTTTGAGCCAACCACCTCTCCCACTGAGCCAAGGTAAGGAACAAAAAATCCAGTGGAAACATATTTCATCCTTGGAGAATTATCCCAGCCACCCTCATCCTGACTGATATATTCAAAAAGCCCATTACGATTCTCATCCCGAGCCTTATCCCACCACGCTAAAAACAATTTCCCTTTATCATACATCTCTCTCCTAAAAACCTGATGCGCGCTGTCTTCATAATACCGGGCTATCATTTTCCCCGCGGAAAAGCCAAATACGGGAGGTTGGGAATGAGGCGTGATGGGTTTTGCCCGCTCATCCGCCATATGAGCAATAAATCCATCTTCCCTCTGTGCCTGAAAAACTGAAAGAATCACCTCTCTGGCTTTATCAGGTTTAAACTCATTATAGCCCAGGGCTTGGAACCCAGAATCCCAGAGCCAGAACCAGTTATAATGAACCTTGGTCGGCACGCAAGCCCAGAAATTCATTGCGCCCCGAGGCGCATATAGCGCATTATCCAGCGACACCGCACTAAGATAATAAAGCTCCAAATAATCCTTCTGCTCTAACTTTAAATGAGGCTTGGGAAAAGAATTTAAAAAAATCTCCTGCGTCTTGAGCATATCTTCCCAGGCTTGTTCAAGATAACTAAATTTTTCTTTTGCGTCTTTTGCCAGCTTTAACGCTATTTCAGCTCGGTCTGGATTATAACCAAAAATATAAAATAACCATTTACTCTCCTTGGGGGGAAGCAAAATCTCTTTCCCCTCTATTCCAAAATCCCCCCTCCCCTCTCCTCTTTTCACTTGGCTCAAAGAAGAGGGAATTATGGCAAGATAGTTCTCTCCCAAACTTATGGTCGGTTGAACTGCGAATTTAACAAGAACCGCATCTTTTTCAGTGGAATTCAACAATTTAAGTTTTTGACCTTTTTTAGCAAAATAAAATATAGGAGTCAAAGAAAGAGAGCTCTGAGAGGTGTTTTCAATCCTCACGCTCAAGAGGTATTGGTCCAAGCCTAAAAATTGAACCCGGGCTTGGGCTTTAAAATTTTCAAATTCACCGTCCTCTTCCCAGCCATAGTATTCAAACTTAATTTTCCGCTGGTCAGCGGTTTTGACCAATTCTCCATCAACTAAAAATCTAATTGAGCTTATCCCAATCAGACCGGTTCTGGAATAATCCAGCACATTCTTGCCAGTGGCGCAAGCATAATGCCGAATCCCAGCAAATTCATTTTGCTCAACTTCTGCTTTTAAGCCGATATGACTCCCATAAGGACTTAACGGTCCCCCATTGTCCCGAAACCGAGTAGAAAATTCAGAGATATAAGTGGGTGCGCCAGAAAAATAAACTCCCGAGGCTAATGAAAGCTCCTCTGCCCAGCTGATTACAGAGATAGAAAAAATCCCAAAGACTAAAGCAAGCCATCTTCTTATCATTGTCCCCTCCATCTTTTTTTCTAAAATACGGTTGACGACTTTATAATTCTAAAGCAGAATAGAAGAAAATAAAAATTTAGGAAAAGGTTTTATCCTTGAAGGAAAAATTGAAAAAAACTTTATTAAAATTCCCAACTTATAAAATCCAACCTGCAGATTCATCTTCCCCTATCATCCCGGTCCCAAAGATTATTATCGCTTTACCAAAGATTCGCTGGTGCTTTTATTTAAAAACTTTAAAAAGGTAGAAATTTATCCGCATGGAAACCGCATTCAGGCTATCTGGGACTTATTAGCCCAGGGCGCACCCGGCATTGTTTTAAACCTCTTCAACCCGTTGATTGCGCTTATCAATTTTCCGGACTCCAAATGTGTTTGCGGTTTTGCGGTCTGGGCGGAAAAATAAATTTTTACCCTATCTCTTTTTCTCTTGAGATAAAATTTTTTGCGCACACATTATTCCTGAAGCCAAAACCGCGGATTGTCCTCCTCCCGGAAAAGTCCAGGCGCCAGCTAAATATAAATTCTTTATCGGTGTCTCCTGCGGAAGCCGTTTCATCATACTTTGCTCCGGGATATTGTCCCAGCCCAATATCGCGCCTTTGGGATTAAGGGTAAAATGCTCCATTGTCCGGGGCGAGCCTACCTCCATTACCTCTATATACTTGCTCACATCTGGCAGGTATTGCTCCGCTCTCTTAATCAATGCCTCTGCCACCTTCTCCTTTAATGCTTTATATTGGGCATAACCCTCACTCTCATACCAATCACCCTTAAAATCATAAGGCATAATCGTAGTAATGCATATTACATTTTTACCCGACGGAGCTACGGGTGAAACCAATGAGTAATTTGCAATGGCAAAAGAAACCTTTTCCACCTCACCTCTGCGATACCATTCAAAATTCTGATGCTGGTCATAGGTCTCGCTAATCATAATCTCGTGGACGCCTTTGGGGAATTTATCCTGATAATCATAATTCACCCCTAAATAGACCATAAAAGCACTCGTGCCTATTTTCATCCCCTCCAGCCTTTTCACATAATTTGCTGGCAGATGCTCTTTCCCCACTAACTTGAAAAAAGTGTCAAGCGCATTGGCATTGCTCACCACATACCGAGCCAGATACTCAGTCCCGTCTTCAGCCCGAACCCCAACTGCCTTTCCCTCCTCAAGCAAAATTTTGGTCACCAAAGTATTCAATAAAATTTCCCCTCCATTCTCTTTAATCACCTCTGCCAGTGCATCGGAAATAGATTGGGAGCCACCTTCAAAATAATAATATCCGTTAAAATGATAACTATCCCACATCATCGTAAAGAACATTGCAGACACCTGGTTAGGCTCATTGCCAGCAAAACCAGAAAGTGTAGTAAAAACTGCTAATAATCTCTGGTCTTGAATAAAATCATCCAGCATCTCTGAAAGCGTCTTATTCCAGTATTTGACCACTGGATAGAATAACCAGGGTTTGGTGAATATAATTTTTAGTGCCTCTCCTCTTTTTCCTCCCAGCAAACCGGTCAAAGCGCTCATTGCGGTATCTATATCCTGCATATTTTGAAAAAGCCTTTCAATGCCTTGAGCCTCATCTGGAAAACTCTCTTTAAGAAGCTTCTCATAAGCCTTTGCATCTGCAGGAACATCAATAACCAAATCTGGGAAAACCGCTCGGTACATTGGGTCTAACTTAATCGGCTTAACCCGATCTATAACTCCGAGCTCAGTTAGAATTGCCCGAGAATAACCCTCGGGGTCTAATCCATCCATAGCATGAAGCGAAACTTCAAAGGTGTAAGCCCCGCGCTGAAAATTGGTCATATATCCGCCTACTTTGGAGTGTTTCTCTATCAGCAAAACCTTCATACCATTTTTAGCCAGCTCCGCGCCTGCGCTTAAACCTCCTCCACCCGCACCAACCACTATCACATCATAGCTTTTGGCAAATGGCTTTGGACCCGCGTTTATCACCAGTGGCAAGATAAAAATAATGCTCAAAATAAAATTTTTGCACTTCATTTTCACCTCCTATATTTTTAATCACTTATACAATATCTTATCACACTTTCTCGCTTCTGAAAGTGAAACCCGAGTCAAAAATAGAAGCATATCTTCCCAGAACACTCCATAACTATCTCCGCATTTTTTGGTTAGATAAGCAATCTTCATATCTTGGCTATGGCGTCTTTAGTGGAGATGGTTGAAATCCGGTCTTTTTAATAACCAGGCTTCTGCTGAGCTTTTTCTTGGAAAGCTTGACCATTTGTGGCTCACAATCGCAGGTGAATTTTATCACTGGAGGCTCTCCCTTGATAATCTCTCCTTTAACATTTATTACCCAGGGACATTTAGCCTGCATCCCCAATTCTTTTCTCGCTTCTTCAGGAGTTAAAAGAACACATTGATAATAAGTATAAGTGTACTCAAAAAAATTATCCTTAAACTTTATCGGCACCCAGCTCCATATCTCATCATACCCAGCACCTTGGAAAATTTTAATTTCATATTTATTATTGCTAACCTCTCGGTATCCATTACCAGAAGAAGGCGAGCATACACCTCCACCGGGACGAGAGTCTTCAACCACGGACCAATGATTAGGAAGTAGATTATATTCCTGAAAAATCCACCGAAGTTCTCCCGCTTCCGCCCATTTATTTAGAATAGTATCCATCAGTGATTGAATCTCGGATTGGACTTCAGGTTTAGAAAGTCTAATATAGCTATTTAAACTTGATATCGCATCATCATACATTCCAAGCTTCTCATAGGTGAGACCAAGCTGATAATAAACCTCTGGCCAATTTTCCACCAGGAGCTTAGCCTGTTCAAATTCTTTAAGAGCATCTTCATATCTCTCTTTTTTGAATGCGCTAAGACCCTTATTAAAATGCCCCTTTGCCTTTGCGCTTATTTGCTGGGAATAAATATTAAAAGAAGCCGTTGTAAAATAAAACAAAGAGATTGTAATTAAGACCAACTTCTTCATTTTAATTCATCACTCGGAATCAGATGCTGAACCTGAAATTTAATCCGCTAAAGTAAGTGAAATCCGTTTTTTAAGCCAGCACCACTTCTTTCACTTCCGGAATCTTCTGCTTTAAAATCCTCTCCACTCCAAATTTTAAGGTCATGGTCGCGCCCGCACAACCTGCACAAGCGCCTTTTAAACGAACCTTGACCACGCCCTGGTCAGTCACCTCCACCAGCTCAATATCTCCACCATCCATTTGTATCATAGGACGAATTTCCTCAATCACCTTTTGCACCTTTTCTTTCATTTAACCTCCTTAAAACTCGTGTTTATGCTTTTTATACCAGTCCCTCCAGGCTTTTGGGTCTTGCCCCAAATTTTTCCCAGAAACCGTTTTTAAAAGTTCCAGTGCCTGGTGCTTAATCTCCGGGGCATCCAGAGCTTTAATCAACTGGGGGATGGCAAAATCTCCGTAAAGCTCAATCTCTTTTTTGGCTTGAAACTGAACCTCTGAGTCTGGGCTTTTTAGATTTTTAATTGCCTTGCCAATCATCCGCTCCAGTTTGGTGGGAAATAATCCCAGATTAAAAATCTCATCCGCAGTGGCAACCGCCAAGCTTAAAGTATAAATTACCAGAAGCGCAAGCGCCACCTTGGGCCAAATCCTTTTTACATTTTCTTTACTCTCGCTCATAGTTATAATTTAATCATATTCTAAAAAGATGTCAAACTAAAACTTCTAATGGCCTTCCCCCATTTTTAATACCACTCATAATGTTAGTATCACCTCTCTTTCCAGCTTCTGTCTGCGAAGGGAGGGCGTAGCCCGACCAGAGCAGACAGAACTCTCCGCAAATTCCCTCGGCGTCTTATACCCCAAAGAGCTATGAGGACGAAACTCATTATAAT
>Ga0172365_10004195_pt1 | contig 10653 bp, 10 predicted proteins | sample LakKivSesite48cm_FD_114535 | JGI IMG/M metagenome (GOLD analysis project Ga0172365, IMG submission 114535) | Sediment microbial communities from Lake Kivu, Rwanda - Sediment site 48cm | ecosystem: Environmental > Aquatic > Freshwater > Lake > Sediment | place: Rwanda: Western Province, Lake... | reverse complement strand
GCCTGGATGTTCAGCAAGGGGCTGCATCCCAGCTACGAGTCTTCCATGTCGATGGTCTTTGTTAGCGAGGTCATGCGGCGCACAGCCAATGCCGGGATGCGAATTCTGGGGCACTATGGAGAGCTGGACAGGGACTCCAAGTGGAGCGTCATGAATGCGCGGATAATGCGTATGTGTCTGAGTTCACTTTCGATTGGTGTGGGTGGCGGCTCCAACGAGATTCAGCGCAATATCATAGCTATGAGGGGCCTTGGCTTGCCCAGGAAGTGACGAACCCCCGTAAATCAGGGAACAGATGAGGCAGGGCGAATAACATGGATCTAGGTCTCAGCGAAGAGCAGGAGATGCTAAGGAAATCGGCCCGCGATTTCCTGCGCAGAGAGTGCCCAAAGCAATTGGTGAGGCAACTGGACGAGAGTGAGAAGGGCTATTCTCCGGAGTTGTGGCGCAAGATGACAGATCTGGGCTGGATGGGCCTGGTATTTCCCGAAAAGTATGGGGGCAGTGGGCATAGCTTCCTGGATCTGGCAATCCTTCTTGAGGAGATGGGATACGATCTCGTGCCTGGTCCGTTCTTCTCCACGGTAGTCCTTGGTGGACTCACTATACTAGCAGCGGGAAACGAAGAACAGAAGACGGAGTTCCTGCCCAAAATTGCCCGGGGCGAGATGATTCTTTGCTTTGCCCTAACTGAGCCGACTGCCAGCTACGATGCCGCATCGGTTAAGACCAGAGCCATAGCTCGCGATGGAGAGTATGTCATCAACGGCACCAAGCTGTTTGTGCTTAATGCGAATGTTGCCGACTATATTCTGTGCGTTGCCAGAACGAAAGAGACCAGGGACCCGGAAGACGGCATAACTGTATTTCTTGTGGGTGCCAGAAGCCCCGGGGTGAGGTGTACACTGCTCAAGACTCTGGCGCGTGACAAGCAATGTGAGGTTATCTTTGAGAATGCAACTGTATCGGAGAGAAGTGTAGTAGGCAGAAAGGACGAAGGGTGGCCAATGGTGAAAGACATTCTGCAGAAAGCTGCGGTTGCCAAATGTGCTGAGATGGTGGGTGGCGCTCAGGCATCATTGGATATGGCAGTGAATTATGCCAAAGAGAGGGTGCAGTTCGGCAGGCCTATTGGCAGTTTCCAGGCTATCCAGCACTATTGTGCCAACATGGCTATGGATGTTAGCGGTTCACGGTTTATTACGTACAAAGCGGCCTGGAAGGTAGGCGAAGGTCTTCCATCTGCCCTGGATGCCGCTATAGCCAAAGCATGGGTAAGCGAAGCGTACGGACGAGTTGCTCTGTCAGCGCACCAAATATTCGGGGCAATCGGCTTCACCATGGACCATGACCTACACCTGTACTACAGGCAGGCAAAAGCCGGCGAGATAATCTTTGGAGGCGCCGATTTTCACCGTGCTGTCGTGGCGCACGAATTAGGTCTGTAGTGTGGACGCCTCTGGTCAGTCTCACTCGATGGCTTGATCGATAGCGCCGTCTGCCTGGGTCTTCGTGAGTTCTCCTTAAAGCATCAGGCTAGTTCAACGGCAGACCATCGGTCGGTTGCCTCATCGTAACACAGTTGGAATAGTCTACTATCCTGAGTTACAACTCTGAACAGCCTCTTGCCCGGTTCCTGCCAGGCTTTCTCTACTGACGTTATCTCCAGTTCGCCTTCTTGCCAGGCAAAAGACCGTGGCTCTTCAGCATAGAGATAACCTGAATAACACTTCACCTTTACGTCCATATTCCGTCACTGGCCAAGCGCAAAGTAGTTGACATAATACTTGCCATTAATTGCACGGTCTATTAGACTAGAATAAGATCAGGAACCAGGCATATCGAGTGTCAACTATGGGTGCCATTGTAACACAACCCGGATAGTTTACGATCCGCAGAAACAGCCGGAGTCCGGTGCAAAGCTCCGTTATATTGATTGACAAAGGTAGCGCACTCAAGTAGTATCAGATATGAGGAGAACCTGGAGATGAAAAAGGATTTGCTGTCTATGGCTGACCTCAACCGTAAGGAAGTCGAAGGCCTCATAGAGCAGGCCCGGCGCATGAAGCGCAAGGGCCCAACTCAGATCCTGGCCGGCAAGACGCTGGCGCTCCTTTTTGAGAAACCTTCCCTGCGAACCCGGGTGAGTTTTGAGATGGCCATGTATCAACTGGGCGGACACAGCATCTACTTGTCTCCAGAGGAAGTGGGCGTGGGGAGGCGAGAGGCAGTGGCTGACGTGGCCCGGGTGCTCACCCGCTATATCAATGGCATTGCCGCTCGCACATTTTCCCACGAGACCCTGCGCATTCTCGCTGGTCACTCCTCTGTGCCTGTGATCAATGCCCTCTCCGATCTGGAACACCCCTGTCAGGCCCTTGCCGACCTCCTTACCATCTACGAAAAGAAAGGCAAGCTTGCTGGCTTGACCTTGGCATTCGTTGGCGACGGCAATAATGTGGCCAATAGCTTGCTTCTTTCTGCCTGCTTGGTGGGCATGAATTTCCGCCTGGCCTGTCCACCGGGCTATGAGATCAAGAAGGATGTGTTGGCTAAAGCAAGGAAGTTCGCTGCTCTGAGCGGCGACCGGATTCAGCTTACCAATGATCCTCACAAGGCAGCCAAAGGCGCTGATGTGATTTACACTGATGTATGGGTTAGTATGGGGCAGGAAGAGGAAGCAAAGACGCGTTTTCGTGCCTTTTCAGGCTACCAGGTGGACGATAAGTTGTTAAGCCTGGCTAAGAAGGATGTTTTGTTCATGCATCCCCTGCCGGCCCATCACGGCCAGGAGATTTCCAGTGAGTTGCTGGATGATCCCCGCTCGGTGGTCTTTGACCAGGCAGAAAACAGGCTCCATCTGCAAAAGGCGCTACTAGTGAAGCTGCTGTCTAGTCCCAGGGTGTCAGGTAGATGACTCAGCCCATCGTCGCCATTGTGGGTAGGACCAATGTGGGGAAGTCCACCTTACTTAACCGCCTGGCGGCCAGGCGGCTGGCTGTAGTTGCCGATTTGCCGGGCACCACCAGGGACCGTGTCTTCGCGTCTGTATCCTGGCAGGGACGGGAATTGACTGTGGTTGACACTGGTGGCTGGCAAGCACAGCCGGCCACGTCTTTGGAGGAAAAGGTCAAGCAGCAAGTTGAGGCAGCAATTGCCCAGGCGGACGTCACAATCTTCTTGGTAGATGTTAAAGACGGAGCCATCGGTGCTGATGAGACAATTGCTGATGTGCTGCGCGTTGCTAACAAGCCTACCATACTGGCGGTGAACAAGGTAGATTCTGCCAGGCAAGCGAACCAGATAGCCGATTTCTATCGACTGGGTATGGGCGAGCCTATCGCCATCAGTGCTCACCATAATCTGGGGATAGAAGACCTGATGAACGCCGTGTTAGCTTGCTTGCCCCCGCCAACTGCCAGCATTGTCGAGCCGGCGGGAGCCAAAGTAGCCATCGTCGGGCGGCCCAATGTCGGCAAGTCAACTCTATTGAATGCGTTGTTGGGACAGGAAAGAGCCATTGTTGATGAGCGTCCGGGGACGACTCGCGACTCACTCGATGCTATGGTCCGGTGGGGCGATAAGGAGATTCTCCTTATCGATACTGCCGGGATTAAACGCCGTGGAAGGGTCGATGCCGGGGTCGACTATTATAGTGTGCTGCGTGCCCTTCAGGCCATCAACCGCTGCGATGTTGCCTTGCTGCTGATCGATGCCAGCGAATTCATCACTGCGCAGGATATGCATATCGCGGGCTATATCATTGAGGCTGGAAAGGGTGTGATGCTATTGGTCAACAAGTGGGACCTTGTTCCTCGGGAACAAAGACAGGGATTTAAACGGGGTCTGGAAGGAAGGCTGAAATTTGCGTCGTATATGCCTGTCATGTACATCTCCGCTAAACTGGAATTGGGAATAAATGAAATCCTGCCCCGGGCCTGGGAAATCTGGCAGGAAACACGGAAGCGATTACCGGAATCAGCAGTCGATGAATTAGTCAAACAGGCGATAAGTAGTTATCCCCCACCCCGCACGGGTTCCAGGCAGTTGCGTGTTGCCCGAGCCTACCAAGACGAAGCTCACCCGGCGACTTTTGTTCTCCAGGTGAACGATCCCGGGCTGGTCCATTTCTCCTATCGGCGCTACCTGGAGAACAGGCTCCACGATGAGCTTGGTTTTCGAGGTGTTCCTTTGAAGTTGATTTTTACGAAGGTTGGCCGTAGAATTAAGAGAAAGATGGAGGTAGGAGCATGATTGTAGGCCGGTTCGTTGCTGCTGTAATCATTGCCTATCTTCTTGGTTCCATCCCGTTCGGTCTCATAATAGGCAAGCTGAAAACGGGCGTTGATATCAGGGAGCAGGGAAGCGGCAAGACCGGAGCTACCAACCTGATGAGAGTGGTAGGAACCAGGCTCGGCGTATTAGCTCTGGTTCTTGATGTGGTTAAAGCCACCGCGGCGGTCATGCTCGCCGCAGTAATTGTAGATCGCGGTATTGGCATCTTAACCATTGGTGGCGTGTCCCTCTATTGGCAGCATATCGCCCAGGTCGCTGCCGGCCTGGCCGCAGTCGCGGGACACAACTGGCCCATATTTGCCAAATTTAGAGGTGGTAGAGGTGTAACCGCTTATTTCGGCACATTGTTCGCTATTTTCCCGCCCGCGGGTATATTCGGCGCCGAAGTTCTGGCTATAACGGCGTTGCGCAGTCGGCACATGTCCCTCGGTTCTCTCCTGGGAGCTCTGGCCACCTGGTGCCTGATGCTACCTCTGACGATCGTGTACCACTTGCTTCCTCCTATTTATCTGGTCTACGGCTTCGTAGGCATCGCCCTGATTGCCTACCAGCACCGGGACAATATGAAGCGCCTGAGGCAAGGCACGGAACGCCAATTATGGTGAGAAAGGGCGAGAGGTCGCGCCCAAAGATCACCATCATAGGCAATACCTCCTGGGGTAATACGTTAGGTGCTTTGCTGAGTGGCAGAGGGGCGGTGGTAAAACTGTGGGTGCGAAGCAAAACTGAAGCCGAAGAGTTAAATCAGGGACGACATAGTTATTCCTCTACCAGCCAGATTGGCGAAGCCCTAACCGAGGCTGAGCTGGTAATCTGGGTGGTGCCCTCCCAAAGATTGCGACAAAATGTCAGCCAGGCCAGAGATTATCTAACTGATTCCATGCTATTGATGAGCGCCGCCAAGGGACTGGAGGTAGATAGCGGCAAGAGGATGTCACAGGTACTGGCAGAGGAAATTGCGCCTTCCTTAAGAGGACAAATCTGCGTTCTCTCCGGTCCTAATTTGGCGGGCGAAATTGCCCGGGGGCTCCCCGCCGGCTCAGTCATCGCCTCTCAAGATATAGCTGTGGCGGAAAAAGCCCGGAAACTGATGGAATCGCCCGGATTCGTTCTATCCACCAGCGATGATGTGGTCGGTGTTGAACTGGGTGGGGCATTGAAAAACATCATAGCTCTGGGTGCGGGCATGGTGGATGGATTAGGTCTGGGCGATAACGCTAAGGGTGCCTTCATCGCCTGGGGATGGGCCGAGGTTGTTTCTCTGGGGGTGACACTGGGAGCTTGGGCTGGCACTTTTTACGGTCTGGCCGGCCTGGGTGACCTGATAACCACCTGCGCCAGCACTCTGAGCCGCAATCATTACGTTGGCTTTGAACTGGCTAAGGGTCGCTCCCTATCTGATATCTCTGCCTCGATGACGCATGTTGCCGAAGGAGTGGCCACCACTGCGGCCGCTCACCGGTTGGCAGAGGAGCACGGGCTTAGATTACCCGTTATCAACCTTATTCATGGGATCCTTTTCGAGGGATTGCCCGCCAGTCGGGCGCTCAGTGGGTTCAGTGAACTAGCGGCCAGCCATTATTATTCTCTGGACTAGGCGTCTTGAGGGGGTTCGGTCCGAGGCAGTACCTTGGCCAATTCCTCAAACAGCTGTCGCTGATTCTTGTCCAGGTGTTGGGGAGTTGTTATGACTACTGTGACGAGCAAGTCTCCTCTTCCCCTGCCATCAACGTGAGGGATTCCCTTGCCCTTGCAGCGAAAGGTCTTTCCGTTCTGAGTTCCCGACGGTATTTTCAGGTCCACCTTTCCATCTAGCGATGGCACCTTTACGTCATCTCCCAGAGCAGCTTGAGCGAAATTGATGGGCAACTCAAGAAGAATGTCGCTGCCATCTCTGTGGAATAGACTGTGCGGCTTCACTGAAAAGGTAACATAGAGGTCGCCGGGCGGGCCCCCATATACGCCCGCGCTCCCTTCTCTATCGATGCGTAGCCGGTGTCCATCATCCACACCGGCCGGGATGGCAACGCTAATCTTGCGCTTCGCCTTTATTCTGCCTCTGCCGTGGCACTGAGAACAAGGGTTGCTGATCACCGTGCCTCTGCCTCCGCAGCGAGCACAAGTCGTGGTACTGGCGTATCGCCCGAAGATGCTTTGCTGGACTCTTCTCACCTGCCCTGTGCCGCGGCAATCGGGGCATGTCTCAGGACTCGTCCCTGACTGGCTGCCAATACCATGGCAGGAAGGGCAAGACTCGATGCGCGAGATTTCTATTTCCTTCTCACAGCCAAAGGCCGCCTCCTCAAAGGAAAGAGTAAGGTGACTTTGCAGACTATCTCCTTGTTGGGGGCCACGCTGGGCAGTCTGCCCGAAGATGGTGCCAAAACCATCCCAGAATGATTCAAAGATATCTCCCAGTCCCCCAAAGCCAAAACCGGCATAACCTGTTTCGACATCTACGCTGCCAAAGCGGTCATACCTGTTTCTTTTGTCGGGGTCGGAAAGTACCTGGAACGCCTCGTTTATTTCCTTGAATTTCTCCTCGGCTCCTGGCTCTCTATTACGGTCGGGATGGCACTGGAAAGCCAGCTTGCGGAACGCCCTTTTGATTTCGTCATCACTGGCGTTTCGAGGCACTCCCAGCAGCTCGTAGTAATCTTGTTTTACCGCCATAACCTTTAAGTATAGCTCTTAAACGCTTGTACTGACAACTTCTGCAGTAGAGAATAGTCGGCAACCTTGACCCGTTGCCCCTTCTCTTGACGGGCACTGGAGAAAGCGGGATGCGGTGCCTCTGCAATCTCCTTCCGGTCATTAGCGAGCGGACAAGCTGATGTAGTGAAGTGGCGAATAGTCACGACGCGAGAGGTGGTATAATCACGGCGTCGTGAGACAGCAAATCGAGAGAGTTCTCCGTCATCGTAAGATAGAGAGAATCACTGGCGAAAACCTCAAGGCTTCGGCAGTGGTGGTGCCTCTTTTTCTTGACCGGGGGCAATACCATATCCTGTTCACGGAGAGAAGCGATGAAGTGGTATTTCACAAAGGGCAAGTGTGCTTTCCCGGGGGCGCCCGGGAACCGTCTGATTCCGACCTGCTCCAGACTGCTCTCAGGGAGGCGAAGGAAGAGGTAGGTTTGGACGCCAACGATATCGAAATTCTGGGAGAGCTTGACGATATCGTAACCTTGGTCAGTGGCTACGTTGTTTCGCCTTTTGTCGCGTTAATACCCCATCCCTACCGTCTGAAAACCAACGGCAAGGAAGTCAAAGGCACCTTTACTGTTCCGCTGTCGTTCTTGATGGATGAAGCTAATTTCAAGCAGGACTCTAATTCCTATGAGTATGAGGGACATATAATCTGGGGGGCTACCGCCAGGATTTTGAGACAGTTCATCGGTTCATTGAGGCCTAAGAGCGGGGCTCCGCAGTAGTGATTTCTTCTCCTTGGGCTTGACTTCGATCACTTCGGCTTTGTTTCCTCGGTTTCGGGCAGAGTTAGTGTCGGAATGCCGTCGTCCATCATTGCCTCAGATTTGGCGGTCTCGAACCGGCTGGGAAGAGCCGCGCTGCAGAAAAGAGCTAGCACACCATGCGGTCTCTCCTGACATAGGTAGTCCTTTTTCCTGAATTCGTGTTCGTTCCTAGTTTGAACAGCCCTCCCGGTTCATACAACATTGGAATAATGTTGAACAATCTTGTCAACTCTCCTAGAAATACGGTAAGCAATATTTGACACCAGTTTTAAATATGGCTATAATTAAGCCGAAAAAGAGATGGCTGGCAAGGACTATTACCAAACCCTGGGCGTAAGTAGGAATGCTTCGGAAAAGGAAATCAAGCAGGCCTATCGTCGTCTGGCGCGCACGCACCATCCTGACCTCAATCCGGGAGACAAGTCAGCCGAGGCTAAGTTTAAGGAGATAAACGCCGCTTACGAAGTGCTTTCCAATCCCGAGAAGCGAAAGAAGTATGACCAATTTGGTGACCAGTGGGAACACGCTGAGCAGTTTGCCAAAGCCGGGGATCGAGGAGGAGTGCGATGGGATTTCGGCCAGGGCGGCACAACGTTCGAATACGGTGACGTTGGGGATCTTGGCGACATTTTCTCGGGCCTGTTCGGGGATGCCGGCGTAGGCTCCAGGGTGAGGCGTGGACCGCAGCGCGGCCGGGATGTAGAGTCGCCAATAGAGGTAAGTCTTGAGGAGGCGTACCACGGTTCTACGCGTGTCATACAGCTTCAAGCAGAGGAGCCATGTAGTGCCTGCGGCGGCACAGGCAGGGTGGGAAATCGAATCTGTACGATGTGCAATGGTGCCGGTGTAAAAGTAGCTCCCAGGCGCCTCGAGGTTAAGATCCCGGCAGGAGTTAAAGAGGGCTCGAGAATTCGTATAGCCGGGGAGGGCGTGTCGGGTCGCGCAGGAGGCAGCAAGGGCGACCTTTACTTGGTTGTTAAAGTCCTGCCTCACGCGTTCTTTGAGCGGAAGGGTGATGACCTCTACACCGAGGTCTCGGTACCTTTAGCGACTGCCATACTGGGCGGCGAGGTAGTATTACCGACCTTGAATGGCAATCTATCTCTCAAGATTCCACCGGAGACCCAGAATGGCAAGGTCTTCCGCCTGGCCGGAAAGGGGATGCCCCAGCTAGGCAATGCCAATCACGGCAGCTTGTTTGCCAGAGTAAAGGTAGTCCTGCCCACCAATTTGACCGACGAGGAAAGAAAGCTGTTCGAAAGATTACGGTCTCTCAGGGCCACGTAGAAGCGAGGTGTCGCCATGCCAGATTGGGAATCCAAACCAAGATACGTAATAAGCGTAGCCGCCAGAATGGTGGGCATAGAGGCGCATACATTGCGTTATTATGAACGGCTTGGTTTGGTACAACCCGAGCGCTCCAGCGGCAATATCCGCCTCTATTCGGAAGAGGATATTGAGCGGCTGCGGCATGTCAAGGCACTGATGAGCGATTGTGGCGTCAACCTGGCCGGAGTGGAAGTGGCACTGAGGTTAATGCAGAGGATGAAAGAGATGCAGCAACAGCTTGAGGAAATGCAGAAAAGGATTAGCAAAGTCGCCGAGGCTGAAATGGAAGACGTCATGGAGGACATAATAGAAGGGACAGAGTGGAAGGAGATATAGAGGCCGTTTAGCGATTGACCTGTCGTCCGTAGCGGGGCGAGAAGTCCAAACGCCGGGATATCGCTAACGGCGACAAAATAGACAATCAGGAGGTATAGAGAGTTGAAACCAGAGAGATTCACTGAACAAGCACAGGAGGTTCTAGCCGCCTCACAGGAATTAGTTCGTCGCTACCGCCATAACCAATGGGACGTGGAGCACGTCTTGCTGGCTCTGCTGGAGCAGGAAAAAGGGATAGCCGGGGACATATTCCAGACGTTGGGCGCGGACATCGATGTGGCAAAAAACCGCGTCGGAGCAACGCTGGAAGGTTTTCCCAAGGTGACCTACCAGGCGGGGCAAATCTATGCCACGCCGCGAATTGCCACTCTTCTGGAGAACGCCAATAGGGAAGCTGACAGGCTCAAGGACGAGTTTGTCAGCACCGAGCACTTGCTCATTGCTATTGCCGGGGAAACCAGAGGCGAGGCAGCAACAATTCTAGCCGAATCTGGTGTTACGCAAGAGAAGATCTATCAGGCCCTGCAGAAAATCCGCGGCGGTCATCGAGTCACCGACCGGCAGGCGGAGAGCAAGTACCGCTCCCTGGAGAAATATGGGCATGACCTTACGGACTTGGCCCGTAAGGGCAAACTCGACCCTGTAATCGGACGCGAAAATGAAATCAAACGTGTGATTCAGATACTTTCCCGGCGCACCAAGAACAATCCCGTGATTATCGGCGACGCTGGGGTGGGCAAGACAGCGATTGCCGAGGGATTGGCTCAGAAGATCGCTGCTGAAGATGTTCCTGATTCCCTGAAGGGTAGGAAGGTGGTGGCTCTGGATATGGGAGCACTGGTAGCAGGAAGCAAATTCCGCGGCGAGTTTGAAGAAAGATTGAAGGCAGTCCTGGATGAAGTGCGGCAGGCAGCCGGTGAAGTCATTCTGTTCATTGATGAGCTTCACACCGTGGTGGGGGCCGGAGGCGCCGAGGGAGCAATCGACGCCAGCAATATGCTCAAGCCAGCACTGGCTCGCGGCGAGATTCAGACTATCGGCGCGACTACACTCGACGAGTACAGAAAGCGCATCGAAAAGGACAAGGCACTGGAGAGACGTTTCAGCCCTGTTTATCTCGATGAGCCTAGTGTGGAAACAACCATAGAGATGCTCCGGGGGCTTCGTCCCCGATACGAGGCGCACCACAAGATAAAAATCGACGATTCCGCTCTGGT
>Ga0172365_10004194_pt1 | contig 10657 bp, 9 predicted proteins | sample LakKivSesite48cm_FD_114535 | JGI IMG/M metagenome (GOLD analysis project Ga0172365, IMG submission 114535) | Sediment microbial communities from Lake Kivu, Rwanda - Sediment site 48cm | ecosystem: Environmental > Aquatic > Freshwater > Lake > Sediment | place: Rwanda: Western Province, Lake Kivu... | reverse complement strand
GGTGAATACTTCCGACGAGAAGGGGACCGTGAAGCGCCCCGTGGCTGCCATCACGCTCGACGGCCGCGGCGTGGCGGGCGACGCCCACGCGGGGACCTGGCACCGGCAGGTGAGCGTGCTGGGATGGGAAAGCATCGACGCCTTCGCCGCAGCGGCGGGCAAGGCGTTTGGCCCCGGAACCTTTGCCGAGAACGTGACCACCGAGGGCGTTGACCTCGCCTGCGCGGCGATCCTCGACCGGTTCCACGTCGGCCAGGCGGAGCTCGAAGTCACCCAAATCGGCAAGGAGTGCCACGGCGACGGCTGCACCGTCTTCCGTGAGGTGGGCAAGTGCCTGATGCCCAGGGAAGGCATATTCTGCCGCGTGATCCGCGGGGGAAGCATCAAGCCGCGAGACAATGTGGAACTGGTCCGCAGGCCGCTGAGGATTCTGCTTATCACCTTGAGTGACCGCGCTGCGGCGGGTGAATACGAAGATCGCTCGGGGCCGCGGGCGAGAGAAGCCATCCAGGCATTTTTCACTGGCAAGCGCTGGCACTTGCAGATTGAGGCTGTCCTGCTTCCCGACGATGCCGGTAGCCTGTCGGCAGTTCTCGCAAAGGCGATCGACAGCGACACCGATGCGATCTTCACGCTGGGAGGCACCGGCATCGGCCCGCGCGACATCACTCCGGAGACAGTGGCCAGCCGCTGCGACAAGATGATCCCCGGGATCATGGAAGCCATTCGAGCGAAGTTCGGAGCCGATCATCCGGCGGCACGCCTCAGCCGCAGTGTGGCCGGAACTGCCGGTAAGACCCAGCTCTACACGCTGCCCGGCAGCGTGCGCGCGGTTGACGAATACATGGGCGAGATTCTGAAAACGCTCGAGCACGCCATATACATGCTGCACGGGCTGGATGTTCACGAGACGGAGCACGAGGAATAGAACCGATGCCGGCGGCGCAGCCCGATCCTGCAATCAAGCCCGTCCGGATCGCCCGCATTGCGGGTTCAGAGAGCGTCTCGGCGGCGCACGACGTCGTGGTGGCCGAGCAAGCGCTGACCATCGTCGTCGCAGACGTTGAGAATTTCACGATCCTATGCACGCCGGTGGACATCGAGGCCCTGGTCGCGGGCTTCCTGTTTGCCGAAGGCATGGTCGATTCGGCGGACGCGATCGAGTCGATCTCGGTCAAGCCGCCCGACGCGGTCGAAATCAGGCTGAAGGACCCGCCCGAGGCCGCGATGCGCCGGAACCTGGTTCTGTCCAGCTCGTGTGGACTGTGCGGGACGCGCAACCTGAAACGGGCGCTCTACGGCACCACTCCGTGCGATCATTCGCTGGAAGTGAAACCGGAGATGCTGTTTGCCGCGGTAGGAAGCCTGCCGTCGATGCAGCGGGTCTTCCGCGCAACGGGCGGAGCACATGCGGCCGCCATCTTCTCCTCGCAAGGGCAGGTCATTGCATTCGGGGAAGATATTGGCCGCCACTGCGCCTTCGACAAGGCCATCGGGAAGGCGCTGCTGGCCCGCCGGCCGACCGGCGGCTGCGGCGTGGCACTGTCCGGCCGCGTCAGCTTCGAGCTGGTATCCAAGGCCGTGCGCGCCGGAATCGAATTGATCGCGGCAGTATCGGCGCCGTCGTCATTGGCCGTGGAAGCTGCAGGGATGTGGAATATCACTCTGTGCGGGTTTGTGAGGCAAGACACCGCGAACATCTATACCCATCCGGAAAGGATCACGAGATGAAACGATCACGCGTGACGACGTGTCTCCTGCTGGCGGCCGCGGGCGTCACGGCCGGCATTCTGCTTGCGGCGTCCGGCTGCGGGCGGCATGAAAACGCGCAGGACAGCGTCCTGACGATCTTCCACGCCGGCAGCATGTCCGTGCCCCTGCGCGAGGTTTCAGACCTGTTTTCGAAGGAACACCCGGAGATCGTTGTGCAGGCGGAGGCCGCCGGCAGCGTTGAGTGTGCGCGCAAGATTCGCGACTTGGGCAAGCCCTGCGACGTGATGGTGTCGTCCGACTACAACGTCGTGGCCGATCTCCTGATGCCCGAATACGCGGAGTTCAACGTGCGCTTCGCCCTCAATGAGATGGTCATCGCCTGCACTGACCGGTCGAGGTCTGGCAGCCCGCTCAACGCGGAGAACTGGCACAAGGTGCTTCTCGCCGCCGACGTTGCGTTCGGGCGGGCCGATCCCAACGCCGATCCGTGCGGCTACCGCACGCTGATGGTCTTCCAACTGGCCGAGAAGCACTGCAACGTGCCGGGCTTGGCCAGGGACCTCACCGTGAAGAACGGCGCGAAATACATCCGGCCCAAGGAAACCGACATGCTCGCCCTGCTGGAATCAGGCGAGATCGACTGCCTGTTCATCTATCGCTCGGTTGCACAGCAGCACGGGCTGAAGATGGTGCTGCTGCCCGACGAGGTGAACCTGAAGTCGCCCGCCCTCGCCTCGCTCTACGCCACCGCAACGGTAACACTGCCGGGCAGGAGGCCGGGCGTCTTCACAACGGTGAAGGGTGAGAGCATGGTCTACTCGGTCACGATCCCCAGGAACGCGCCGAACCGCCGAGCTGCCGGGGAATATGTTGCACTGCTGCTGTCGCCGCGCGGCCGGGCCATCATGGAGAAGAACGGGCAGCCATGGTCGGGGCCGGCCCAGGCCGATGGGTTCGAACACCTGCCCGAAAGCCTCAAGCCGTTCTGCATCAAGGCCGAGCCAGACCCCGCCGGGAGGCTCGACGATGGCTGACACGTCCCGCCGGTTCAGGCGCCCAGGCGTGGGATGGTTTGAGCTGGCCCTCGCACTGCTGGGATCGCTTGTCCTGCTGCTGGCAGTCGCTCCGCTGATCAGCATCACGCTGTCAACGCCCTTGGGGGACCTGCGGGACGCGGCCGCCGACCGCGAGGTTGTCAACTCAATCGGGCTGACGCTGGGCGCGGCGTTCCTCGCGACGGTTTTCTCGGCGGCGGCGGGAATCCCGCTGGCCTATCTGCTGGCAAGGAGGCGATTCGCCGGCCGAGCACTGCTGCTGGCCGTCATCGACCTGCCGATCGTCGTGCCCCATTCCGCTGCGGGCATCGCCCTGCTCACCGTGATCGGCCGGCAGTCGTTGATCGGGCGGCTATTCGGCCATTCGCTCGCAGGCACCGTCGCCGGAATCTCCCTGGCGATGGCGTTCGTGTCGTTGCCGTTGCTGCTTAACGGTGCCCGCGAAGCATTCAGCGCCGTTCCTCCCAGGCTCGAGAAAGCTGCGAGAACCCTGGGAGCCTCGCCCGCTCGCGTCTTCTTCACCATCTCATTGCCGCTTGCCTGGCGGGGAATACTGTCGGGAATGATCCTGATGTGGGCTCGCGGGATCAGCGAGTTCGGCGCCGTGGTCATAATCGCCTATCATCCGATGGTAACGCCCGTGCTGGTGTTCAGGCGGTTCAACGACTTCGGGCTGGTCGCCGCAAGATCCGTGGCCGTGCTCCTCATTCTCATCTGCATCGCCCTGTTCATCGTCCTCCGCGTGCTGTCGCGGCCGGGAACCGAGGAACCTCCCAGTGCTTGAACTCCACGGCATCGCCAAGCGCCTCGGATCATTCGGGATGTCGGGCGTCTCGTTGACACTCGGCGAGAGCGAGTACTTCGTATTATTGGGGCCATCCGGCGTGGGAAAGACCGTGCTGGTCGAAATCATCGCAGGGCTGATGCGGCCGGACGCCGGACGTGTCTTGTGGGAGGGGCGGGACATCACCTTCGATCATCCCGAAAAGAGAAGATTCGCGCTTGTTTACCAGGACCACGCGCTCTTTCCGCATCTGACTGTCGCACAGAACGTGGCCTATGGGCTCAGGGCAACGGGCGCGGCGCGGGAGACGATGATCAGTCGCCCCTCGGCCATCGCCGAAATGCTGGGCATCGAGAGCATAATGGGCCGCCTTCCAGCCACGCTCTCCGGCGGGGAGCAGCAGCGCGTGACCCTGGCACGCGCGCTGGCAATCAAGCCGCGGCTGCTGCTGCTCGACGAGCCGCTCTCCGCGCTCGACACCGGCAATCGAGCCAGGCTGCAGAAGGAGCTCAGGCGGATCAACAAGGAGCTGGGCATCCCCGTCTTCCACGTGACCCACGATCCGGAAGAAGCGATGGCCGTCGGCGACAGGCTCGGCGTCATGCTCGACGGCCGGATTCGCCAGATCGCATCGGTTGAAGAAATGTTCCGTAGGCCCTCCGACCCCGACGTCGCTCGGTTCCTGGGCATGATGAACGTGCTGCCGGTGGCCGCGGTGAACGGCGATACCTGCCTGGTGCGCGGCGTCGAAATCCGCGTGAATGCCCCGCCCCGCTGCGCTTCCCACGTCTGGATCCGCCCGGAGGAGATCATGGTGTCGAGCCAACCCCTCCACGATGGCGACCGGAACCAGCTCAAAGGCAGGATAACCGAATGGCGCCATCGCAACCCCTTGATGTCAGTATGCGTATCGCTCACGGACCCCCGTGTGCCCGAGCATCTCGAGCTGACCTGTCTGATCACTCACGCATCCTTCCGGAAGGTTGGGATAAAGGTGGGTTCCAGCGTGCACATCGCCTTCAGGAAATCCGCCGTTCACTGCTTCTGACCGCCAAATCGCGTCCCTTTCGCCCATTCCCCGCCCCGTCTCATCCGCTGTGGCGACGCCTATCGCCGGAACCGTCTCGTCAAAAAAGGTGTTGACATCCATTGCCGGATTGCCTATAATTCCCGTCGGCTTGCTGCGGTATTGGGCCTCGGCGGTACCGGATTCTGGCCTCTCTGCCAGTCTTATGGGCCAGCGTTGGCCGAAAACGACTTGACATCGAGGGTGGCCTGTAACAGCTTCCTGGGCAGAGCCTTCTGTGCCTCTCAGAAACAGACTCCTCATCAGCTTTCTTCTGGTAGCGGCGGTTACGGGCTGCATGATCGCCGCGGTCGGCATGACGCTTCTTGATAACGCCGCCGCCCACCGGGTACGCGACGAAGTGGACCAGGACCTCAAGATGGCGCTCCAGCTCTACCATAGCGAAGAGGATGAAATCCGCACCGCACTGGCCTTCACCGCAATACGCCCCGTCACCGTGCGCCGCGCCGTGGTCGAGCGTGACTCGCACATGCTGGGCGAGTCGCTTGCGAAGGTGAAAACCGAAAGCGACTTGGACGTGCTCGGCATGACCGACGCGGCAGGGCGCGTTCTGCTTCGCTCGGGCAGTGACCGCACCGCAGACGATCTGTCGACGGACGATCTGATCGCGGAAGTATTGCAGACAAGGAAGTCGGTCGCATGCACCTGCATCTGGGATGCAGAACGCTTGCAGCGCGAATTGCCAGCGGCGGCTACTTCGCCGCACATGGTCGACGGCGCCGGCAACGCAGTCCGGCGTGGGTCCGGCAAGGAGGGCTCCCTGTGGCTGGCGGCTGCCGCGCCGCTCCTCAGCGACACGGGGGAGATGCTCGGCGTGCTGTATGGGGGCAATCTGCTCGATGACGAGTGCCGCCGCCGGAAGCGCCCGCTTGTTGACTTCATACGCGACACCATTTTCCAAGATGCCGAGCACCCGGGCATCGTCGCCATCCTCCGAGGCGATCAAACGATCTCCGCGAGCCTCACGGATGCCTCGGGCGCCGGAATCGTGTTCGCGTCGGGCGGCGTCAGCTCGAGCGAGGGCAACTGCCGCATCAGTTCGAACGAAGGCAGCCACCGGCACGAACGCTTTATCGCGGCCGGCGAATCGTACATCGGAGCATCCGAGCCGATTCGCGACCTGCACGGCGCCTCGGCGGCCGCGATCCACGTGGGCGTGAGGGAGAACGAATATGCGGATGCACGCCGAAAAGCGATCACATTCTTCTCGTGCATCACACTTGGCGCCATGATGGCGGCGATGGCAGTTGCCTTCGTCAGGGCGGCGGCCATCCTTCGGCCTTTGCACAAGCTTTCCGAGGGAGCCAGGCAACTTGGCGCCGGCAATCTCGATTACCGCGTCGGAATCGATCCCCATGATCCGCTGGCACCCCTCGCCGAAACCTTCAACAGCATGGCCGATTCGATCCGCGAGCGCGACGAACGGATCAGAAAAGACGCCCAAGAGATGATGGAAGGGAGGCGGCTGGCCGCGCTGGGCCAACTCGCCGCCGGCGTGGCCCACGAAATCAACAACCCCCTGGGCGGGATCACCGTCTATTCGCATCTGCTCCTGGAGGATTTGCCGTCCGACGATCCCCACGCCGCGAACATCCGCAAGATAATCCGCGAAGCCGACCGCTGCAAGAAGATCGTGAAGGGGCTGCTCGACTACTCCCGTCAGAACGGGCCGCAAAAGGAGATCGCCGATATTGACGCGGTATTGTCGGCCGCCTTGAACCTCGTCACGCAGCTCGGCGAATTCAGCAAGGTGACGGTCAGGAAAAACCCGTCCGCCGAGCTCCCGAAGGTGAACGTGGACGTCTCGCAGATGGAGCAGGTGTTTGCCAACATCCTCCTCAACGCGGCGCAGGCAATGAGCGGCGAGGGCGAGATCGACGTCTCAACCTGCGCGTGCGATGGGGGGAATCGCGTCGTTATCAGGATCTCGGACACCGGCCCCGGCATCCCGCCCGAACACCTGGAGCGGATCTTCGAGCCGTTCTTCACGACCAGGCACAACGGCCTCGGCACGGGCCTGGGCTTGGCCATAAGTCATGGCATCATCGAGAACCACGGCGGCACCATTCGCGCCGCAAACAATCCCGCGCGGGGCGCCGCGTTCTTCGTGGAGCTGCCGGCCGACGGAGCACACAACGCTTGATCGCACCCTCTAACGTCCTGATCATCGACGACGATCCCGCCATGAGAGACGGCTGCTTGCAGACGCTCTCCTCGCGGGAGTGCCGCGTGAGCCTGGCCGAAAACGGCGAGGACGGGCTGGCTTGCTTGCAGTGCGAGCCCTTCGACGTGGTATTGCTTGACCTCAGAATGCCCCACATCCAGGGCCTCGATGCCCTCGAGCGCATCAGGTTGATCGATCCCGAAGTGGCGGTGATCATCATCACCGGTTTCGCCACAGTCGAAAGCGCGGTCAAGGCAATGAAGCGCGGAGCATTCGATTTCATCCCCAAGCCGTTCACCCCGGCGATGCTGCGAACGGTCGTCGGCCGCGCCCTTGAGCAACAACGGAGCGCGGGTAGCGCCCGCAACGACATCGACGAAGTGGGCGACATCCCCGGAGTCGGGACCCTGATCGGCGAAACGCCCGTCATGAAGCGCCTGAGAAGAATGATCCGCCGAATAGGATCGTCCGGCAGCACGGTGCTCATCACAGGCGAAAGCGGCACGGGCAAGGAACTCGTCGCACGGGCACTGCATCATCACAGCCCCCGCGCCCAGGCGCCGTTCGTTGCGGTTGACTGCGGTTGCCTCGTTGAAAGCCTTGCCGAGGCCAGGCTCTTCGGGCATGTCAGAGGAGCTTTCACTGGCGCCGATTGCACCCGGCCCGGAATGTTCGAGCAGGCCGACCGTGGAACGATTCTCCTCGACGAAGTCAGCAACATGAGCGGCGCCGTCCAGCACAAGCTCCTGCGAGTCCTGCAGGAATTTGAAATCACACCGGTAGGGTCCACCCAACCCATAGGTGTCGACGTGCGGGTGATCGCGGCAACGAACGCCGACCTCGGCGTGCGAGTGAAGCAGGGGAGCTTCCGCCAGGACCTCTACTACCGGCTGAACGTCATCCCCCTCCGCCTCCCGCCGCTACGGGAACGCAAGGAAGACATCCCTCTGCTCGCGGAGCATTTCTTCCACCGGTTCAACCGCAAACGCCGCAACCGCCAGCTCAAGAACATCACGAGCGGCGCCATCTGCCTACTCGAGGAACGTGATTGGCCGGGAAACGTTCGCGAGCTTGAAAACGTGATTGAGCGGGCCGCAGTATTGTGCGACGGCGACAAGCTGACCGAGCAGGATTTCGCCGATCACCTGGCCGAACCGACCGAGGAAGCCTTGCGAGCCGGCAGCCGCAACCTGCCCCTGCGCGAGGCCGAAAGAGACCACATCAGAGAAGTACTTGCCAGCCACAACTTCAACCTCGCCCGCACGGCAAGAGCATTGCAGATCGACCGCAAGACCCTCAGAAACAAGGCCCGCAAATACGGCCTCCTCGACGAACGCCCGCGCAGCCATTCATAGGCCGAACCTCGTGTCTGCCAAAAAACCACGGCGAACGGTTCGTCCCACGCCCGCACGATAGTTGGCGATCAGCCTTGGTCAGCTCCGGCCCCCGCCCCCGCGAGGTTGAAGCAACCGGTCGATAGTAGCCATCAGCACGGTGGGCTTGATCGGTTTGTCAAGGAACTCATCGGCCGCAACGTAATCGCTGCCCTTCGCGGCGCCCACATCGAAACCGGTTTCCTTGCGGATTGCAGACATCATGACAATGGGAATGCCCTTGTAATTGGGATCGGCATGCAAGTCATATGCAAGCAGCAACCCTGAAACGAGTCTTTCCATCATGATATCGAGCAGAATGATGTCCGGTTTCTTCTCATCCAACGCCACCATGCACTCGGCAGCGGAAAAAGCACAGGGGACATCGTATCCGGCCACCTCAAGCATCATCCGTATGCAACTCGCGAAATCCCTATCGTCATCGACTACGAGGACGTCTCGTTTCCTGTCCATACCATTACTCCCGTCATGCGTGTGGCGATGCGGAACTATCCCCAGGACTGTCCAGTCCCTCTTGCTGCACAATGACGTGATCTATGCGGCGTAGAGGCATTGTGCACCTGGCGCTCTCCGTAATGCCTCAATTTATATCATTGGCAACACGTAAAGTCAAGCAGAATACGGATCTCCCGAGCTCGGCGATGCACCAACGGATTATGGTCACCCCGGTCAGCGGATCGTACCCGGCCGTCCCTTTGACGCTGCCGTCGGGCCTCAAGACGGGCACTTCGCTGATCCCGGTGAGCGGGCCGCTGTGGGGTTTTTCTCCCGGCGATTTCTCCAGCCAGCGCTTCTGGGATCATATGGGCATGCTCTCCGACGACGCCATCGAAACCGTGCAGCAGCGGCTTCAGCTCCTCGATGTTCGCTTTGTGGCTGCTGCACCGCTGGCGGGCGTTCGCCCACTTGCGGAGGGCCGAGCAGCGGAAGCTCTGGCCATGGTTGGCGAAGAGTTGAGGGCAGGTGAAACCAGCCAGGCAATCAACCTGAACGCAGGAATGTGCGGATCACGGTCACCCTCGACTTTGGAGCCTGAGACGGCGTTCCATCGGCTTCAGTGCGAATTGATGAACTCAACAAGTCTGCTGATTTCCTTCGACTCAAGGCCAGCCTCGGCCCGCCCGTTGCGTCGGGTCTCGCCACCGGGTCTCTACGGCAGCCGTAACGTGCCGAGGAGCCGGCCGTAATGGTCCCGGACAGGTGTGCCAGCCTCGCCCGCGGCGGTAGTGGTCTTACGGCGGACGAACTCAAGGTATACCATTATGTGTCGATGCTGGACTCAAAAGGTCGAGGTCAGCCAAGGCAGATCGAACCTTGTTACGTGCTTGGCCTTTCGTTGGAAGCACCAATCCTTTACCTATCACCTGCCCATCACCTCGCAGAAGGTGCCGAATCACTTTTTCCACCCGAGGCCGGATCTCCTCCGGAGGTTCCTTGCGGTTATATGCCCATCGTAAGAGCTCACCCATGGCAAAAACGCAATAATCCGCCAGTTGAAGTGCCGGCGAGAACTCACAGGAGGTCACGAGAAGGCATGGGCAGGCATGAAGCTGTTTCAGAGGCGGCAGTTTGTTCTTCCCCAGATAACGGAAGTCATAGCCCTCATAGTACGCCTTGTGGTACTTCGCGAAGTATTCCTTACAGTGTGTAGGATTTGGGAACCAATCCACTACCACATCTAACGCCGGATACCAGGCCCCTCTTGCTCTGACCCGATCTTTGACGCTGATCACTAGTCTCTGAAGTACGTTATCGAAGGCCCACTGGTACGCCTTAGGAGAGAAACTGGGATCGTATTTCCAGACCATCGAGAAGAAGCAGACAGCGTCCAGCTTATCTAGTATGGCCAACATAGCGCTTCGCAATCCCGAACGCTGCTCTCGACTCAGACTTCTCAGTTTCATGAAGCTGACGGTCTGTGGCGGACTGGCCTTTATCGCATTTTCTGCATCCAAACCAACCGACCGTTTTGCAGCCTCAACTTCCTGGTCAAGAAGCGTGAGTCTCTCGCGATGAACACAATAACCCCCGAAAAGGAGTGATTCACGAGTATCCTGTTCATCGGCAAAGTACACGTGGCTCGGGAGCGACGAGATAAGACTCTCCACTTCCTTGATGAGCTGCAATTCGGTCTTTCCCTGATCCATCCGTTGGGATCCTGGATCCGCCTGCTTCAGATGCTCTCTCACCGAATACTGATCCTGAGCTTTCCCTTGTCTTAGCTCATCTCTCTTATCATACCATTCATACACGTAACAGGCCGAGACACCTGACTATACAGCTCGGTCTGGGCAAGCTCTGTAGCCCATGCTGCCAACAGCAGCTCACACCTCGTACACCTTCACCACCTCATCCCCATAGTGGTTGATCACCTTCACCGCGATGTGGCCGGTCTCCGGCGGATCGAACGGGCGGCTCTTGGTGGAGTAGAGCTGCGACCAGGCGGATTCGTCGATCTCG
>Ga0172365_10004191_pt1 | contig 10660 bp, 8 predicted proteins | sample LakKivSesite48cm_FD_114535 | JGI IMG/M metagenome (GOLD analysis project Ga0172365, IMG submission 114535) | Sediment microbial communities from Lake Kivu, Rwanda - Sediment site 48cm | ecosystem: Environmental > Aquatic > Freshwater > Lake > Sediment | place: Rwanda: Western Province, Lake Kivu... | reverse complement strand
GCGTTTCTAATTAATTCCCTCTTCATGATCCTGGCTTTAATTTATAATTTATTATTTGATTAATTGAATAAATAATTGATCCGATAATAGTCAACGGATCAGATAATTGCATAAGGGCATCTACCCTTATTTTTTTATATGATCTTATCAAATCGTTTATATTTAAATCTTTATTCATTAAATAATATAAGGCTGAAAATATGTCTCTATTAAAATGTATCCATTTAATTTCATCTATTTGAGGCTTTACAATATAATTTTTTTTCCCAATAAGATCACAATAATGATTCCAAATTATCTCTTTACCAGAAACACGCATCAAATCTTCCCATAGCTGGACTCTTATATTAATTTCTATCATTTTATATTTTTTATCTCTCCAATCATATTTGAATTCAGCACCAACTAGGCCCTGAATCTTTATTTTTGAAAACAAATATTTACAAATATCAACTATTTCGGGGATTAGTTTGGTTTCTGCTAATGATGCGGAGCCAAAATGCGGAGGAAATTGCCTCAGTTTTCTGCCAGTAAAGAAATCGATTAACTCGCCAGAATTATCAAAAAACCCTTTAAATAAATATATATTGCTTTCTGGTCCTGGAATTACTTCTTGAATCATAGAATCTCTAAGCAGATCTCTATTTAAGAATTTAAGTTCCCTAAATTGTTCCAAATTATCGATTTTTATAACTTTATTACCCTTTAAGTATTTCTTCCATTTATGTATTGCATTGGGTTTTATAATCACAGGATATCTTAAATTATATAATGCATTATATAGATCATCCTCATTTTTTATCATGTATGTCGCTGGATATTCTATTCCTAATCTGGCGCAAATATTATAAAAATTATTCTTGTATAGAAATAAACTTCCAACTTCAGGCAAATATATTTTTGCAACTTTAAAATATGGTATTAGTTTATTATAATAATTCATAATAAATTCGATAGCAACATCCGTAGATGGCATCAGAATAGGTTTGTCAAAGCACTCCTGTGAAAACTTAATTAATTTATCTAGTAGTGCAGCATTATATTCTGCACGCCAACCGAATGATGGTTTATAAACACGATTCGAAAATCTATCTACAATGAAGCCTGGATCAGAACAATAGACAGGGATCCCATATTTATTAAGAGCTCTTGATATTGATAATGCGCTCCCTAATACAAAAACTGGGGGCAATTTAGTATTTTTGTAAATCTTTTTACTGTGCATTTGATCTTTGTCCTTTTTGTTTTATAATCTCATTAAATAACTCCTCTAATTTCTGCGCTATTATGTGCCTATCAAAATATTTATAAGCAATAACCCTAGCTCTTTCTCCATCTTCCTTCCTTTTATGATCATTAAAAGCATAAAACAAAATTTGCTTTGCTAAATCTCTCGCAGAATTTGGCTTTGCAACCAGGCCAATTTGATTTTCTCGAATGAAATCAGAAGCAGTGCCTGAAAAATTAACAATAATTGGCAGTCCAGAAAACATATAATCATATAGCTTGTTTGGCATCACCCACCGAGGCCTTAATATTTCTTTTAATATTAAAAGCCCTATATCTGCAGCTGAGATAATTTCAGCTATTTTATTCTTATTAACAGCATCAATAAAATAAAGGTTTTCAATTTTATAAAATTCCTTCTTTTGTTTTAATAGAGGCTTTAGCTTGCCGTCACCTATAAGTACAATTGCTATATCTTTTATATTCCTCAAAAGGTTGGCTGCATCTACTAAGATCTCTAACCCGTTAGCATCTCCATGGGCACCAGCATATATGGCTATAATTCTAGCTTTAATACCATTACTAAGGAAAAAACTTTTATTGCGGTTTAGGTTTTTATAAATATCTCCGTCAGCCCCAAGTGGCAACACCTCTATTTTTTCTTTTCTATATCCTCGTTCAATTAATCTATTATAAAATCCGCCTGATACAACTATAACCTTATTCGCAAATTTGTGACTTGCCTTTTCAATAACAGAATATATCAAATATATAAAACCATCCTTTTTTATTCTTTTAGCAGCAACCAAATCTTCAGGCCAGAGATCTCTCACTTCAAATACATATTTCGCACGCTTAATTATGCTTAAAAGGATACCTGGAATTGCAACAGTCAAGGGAGTGCTTGAGGCAAAGATTATATCAACGTCACGTCTTGTTATGCCATATAAAGTCGATATCACTGCAAATAATAAAAAAGATAAGAATCTTTTAAATATACCCATCTTATTGCTATATTTTACATTGCAAACTACTACTCTTATTCCGGCTTCATACTGAGTTTCCCACAGTTTTAGCCCATTCATTTCTTTAAGGCCGTTATATTCAGTTCGCCCACAAATAACTGTAATGTCATGACCTTTTTTAACTAAAAATGAAGCAATATCATAGCTCCTTGCGCTTCCTACACCGCTCTTATTAATGAAATACTGATGAATATACAATATATTCATTTCTTGTTTTCTAGGTTTATCGATACCTCTATCGAGGCTGGTAATAAATCATAAAACTCAACAACTACCAAAATTTGTTCATTAAGGACACTATAATAAAGTGATTCAAAACCATAATAGTCCTTTTCTTTTCCCCTTATTATTCTTATATTTAAACTCTCGGGCCCCATAATTCTTGTAGTACATATACCGTAAGGCAAGTTAAATTTAATTTCATTTTTATCACTTTCACATTCATATATTGGAAAATGTAGAAATAATCTTATCAAATGATTGCCTTTGCCCAAAAAGTAATCTTTTATACTCCATTCATCATTATTATCACAGCTAACAATTCTTCTGTGTATAACATTCCAAGGATATCTATTATATCCGTAATGTTCACCAATAAATACATTATTATTAAAGCGGATTGTTTTTCCTTTTATCCAAGGTACTTGTAAGAATTTTTTTAGCATCACTGTCGGGCTTTTATTATCTATTTCAACTGAATTATGTGCCTCAATGCTATAAAAATATTTTTCAAGCAGCGGGTCCTCAGGATAAAAATACCTAAATGTTCCCGCATCGCGTAATATATTTATTTCTCTCCACCACAAATCAACATGTAAAGGATCACAATGGGGTGACCTATCACCAATATTATTACATTTTATTAAACACCAACTATTTTTAGATTTTATTTTATAATATCCTCCAAGTGGAAATTTTTTTATTTCTTTTATATAAGCCTTCTTTCTTCTTTCAATAGTACTTTTTTTCCCATAGAGCCAGATTATCGGCTCATCCCAAGGCCCTTGTTTATATAAAACTTTCTTGCTTAAAATATATGATATCATTTGAGCAGTTGGTCGAAAATCCAAGTAATCACATGCATCTAGCTGGAGAATTAATGAGCCATCATTTGAGCCATAATTTGGCACTCTGCCATTTTCGTCGTTTATAAAAGATACTAAATAAACTAACGCTTTATTAATTCTCTCTAAAACATATTGATTAAAATATATATCATTAATTGCTCCCAATCTTATTACCCACCCCACTAACTGCAACACCATTCGATGATAATTCATAGACTGCTGTACATATGAGCCATCACAATAAATTTGTCTAGCTATTTCTCTCTCAATTATCTTTTTCCCTTTTTTTTCCCATTTTGCAGCATCTTTAAAGCTCTTAAATAAGAGTCCAACACTAAATAAGGCACAAGCCTCACTTATAATGTGGTTATTCTTCTGTCTTGATGATAAGAAAATTAATTTGTCTATCCTCTTTGTTGATTCATAAATAAATTTAATTAACATACTAAATATTCTTTCATCTACAAAATCTCGAAATACAAAAAAAGCAAAAATAATCGACAACACCCTTAGCGCTATTTCTTGCCCTGATATCCAATTAGGGCCAGTATTAGGTGGGTTTTGCTTTAGCCATGATTCAAAATATTTAAAAAACGATTTTGGGTATTTCTCATCTCCCGTCAATACATATGAGCGGGCTAGCCAAAACGCCCACATGAATCTTGATGGTTCCCATATAAATTTTATATCACCAGTATATTTATCAAATAACTTATATCTACTCCAATGATCATCGTTACGCACATAAGCATTATTGAACGGATTATAACTCCAATTTGGATTAGTTCCCAAACTTCCATAAAAATTACTAAAGTATAAAAATTCTCCTCTGCAGCACCTGTCAGCGATATTTATAATTTCCTTTTTTTTGTCATCATCTATTATCCTTTTCAATTCCTCTATAGGAAACGCTTCCGGCGAATAAAAGAAATTGCCTAATATATCGAGGTTTAAAGGACTAGAGCTGTTATCTTTATCTATCAATATTTCTTTTAAAGAGATTTCTTCCCATTTTCTTTTTTTTGTTATAAATTTAAATAAACCCAGCTTTGCAGCAAAAATATTCAATAAATTAAGCCACAAGTATTGGAATCCTATTCTTTTTATTGTAGATAATAAGTTCTTAATTAATAATAATTTATATGTTAATGCCATATATTTCCCCATCTAAGCTTTTTAAAGCTTGGCCAGAGAATACTAAATAATTACTATTATTTTGTCCTTTGGGTAAAATAAATGTTCCATACTGGAATAATTTTGGATGAAAATAATCCTTTTTGCCTTCGATTATTTTCTCTCCTCTTAATTGTTCATCTAAAATATATATAGCTGCTTTTTTCCAATGATAATTTTTAAACGAACCCTTTTTGGGTTCGGCAGCCGTAGAAAACACATAATATCCTCCGCATTTGTTATACTGTAACGCCCCCCCCTCTATTTCTATTATTTTATGGACATTTAATGTTGATTTATCCAATAAGCAAATATAGTTATTATCATATTCAGTGTCAGTGGCATATAAGATATAATCTCTTAAGGCGAAGGCGGCAACGCATCTATATAATTGTTTCCCTCTTAGCAACCATTCAAATCTTTTTAGATCGTTATCCAATAAGCCGATTCCCGATTCATTATTAAAGTCTCCACAGAAAACCCAGTAATTTTTACTATAAGGATCATAAATTATATTATGTATGTGCCTTATCTCCCCCTTTTTGAATTTATAAACTACTTCAAAGGTCTCACCAAGATCATATGAGGCAAATACATTAATTACTCTTCTTTCTTTATTCCCAATATACTCCCCCCATATAATTCTTTTTTTTTCATCAAAACAAATATTTATGGGGTACCCGATATTATCAATAAAACCTAATATTTTTGAAGGTAACAATACATTATTTTTCCCTTTGCTATAAAAAACACCTCTTTTAGTTGCCGAAATTATATTGTTATCATCCAATTTTATAAATAATCTTATCTCGCTTCTTGTTAGCCTTGACAATATCCGGCTTTTACATAGAATTCTTTCAAAAGAATAAAATGGAGCAAAAAGTTTTCTCTCCCATCTTAACCCATTAGTCGCTTTATAATAAATAAAATTGCCTAGCAATTTATATAGTGAACCATCTAAATTCTGAAACAATATCCTACCTTTTCCTAAATAATCAATTTCTCTTTTTCTCGTGCCCACCATATTGGCTTTATTTAGTAAAGAGTAATAATGATGACAATAAATTCAATCTTTTAATATTTCAATACAATAATCTATAAATACATTTGCCCAATGCTTTGAATCAAATTCTAACGCCCTCTGCTTCGCTCCCATTGATAATGATTTATACAACCCTTTAAAATTTATTAGCATCTCCATTGCATCTTTTAAAGCCATTGCATTCTTTGGAGCTATTAAGAAACCACAACTTTCATCAACAATCTCTGGGATCGCTCTCCATCTGGTCGAAATCACAGGCAAAGAAACCTGAAGAGCTTCTATTATTACTCCGGGATGCCCCTCGCTTGGCCAATACGAAGGCAATAATATAGCATCATATTTTTCTAGAACCTCATAAACGCTGTAAGTTTCTAATATACCCTTATACTCAATATTTGGATTTTGCAGGAACTTTTCTCTATCAAACTCTTTTGCAATAGAACCATAAAAATCAACAGGATATTCCAATTTCATATGTTTTAAAGCTTCTAATATTTCATAAATTCCCTTGCATGGGTGAATGTAACCAATATATACAAATTTTTTGCATGCTTCAGATATTCTTTTCTTTCTAATATAACTCGGCCTATGATTTGGAAACCATTTTATATTACCACCTTTAAATATCTCATCAGATTGGATCTGAAGCTGGGTTTCTAATAAGATAAGATCACAATGTTTCTTTAAGATACTTATTGCCCATTTTGCCAATATATTATTATAGTTAGGACACCCGAACTGTCTAAGAATTAACTTTTTTTTGAATAACTTGCATATAATCAAAGAAATTAAGCCAACAATAGGAAGACCCGATGAGCAATGAACCGATACTACATCTGACCTACAAATGAAAGAAAATAATTTTGGGATTAAATTTACTAATCTCCAGGCTTTTTTTATCAATAAATCTCTGCTGCTAGGATAATATAAGACAAAACAACTTACTCGTCTTAATTGAGTAATTTCTCTTACGATTGTTTCAAAAAGTGCTGAAGCACCACCAACATCATTTATAGATACGGGTCTAGGTCCTACCAATAATATTACTGGTTTTATACGCATAAATATTATCTATCTATTTTAATTAATTTTAACGCCTGCTAATTAATAATATTTATCTTGACTGTTGAAATATAAAATATCTAGATATTCTTTACATATATTTTCCCACTTAAATTTATTTAAGGCTAATTCTCTTGCTTTTTGACCTATTTCATCTAATTTTTCCTTAGGCATATACATTAACGTCCTAATTAGATTTACAAACTCGATTGGCGTTTCAACGACAAAGCCGCATTTATATTGTTTTATGAAATTGGCGGTTTCATCAACATTATTAACTATAATTGGTCTGCCTAAAGCCAAATATTCTGCAAACTTCGTTGGAAAGGCAACTTCGGTAGCCCTGTTCTTATCTCTTGGTATAATCAACACATCACACGCACCAAGCAATTCAACGAGTTTGTTCCTATCACAATAATTATAAAGTTCAAAATTTGAATTATTTACTGAATTTATTTTATCTTTTATCTTTTTCTGCTTCTCTGTAAATCCAATCAAACGCCATATCAAATTTTTATGATTTGATAATCTTTTTGATGCCTCAATTAACATATCTATCGCTTGCCACGATTGAAATCCACCTGCATATCCAACTCTAAATATATTTGAATATATCTGTCTTTTCTTTGGTACAAATAAATTGACATCAACCCCATTTCTTATTATAAATACACCGTCTTTCGATTTTCCTCGCTTTATTAATATTTCTGCTAACTTTTCAGATACCGTAACACATATACCCGCATATCTTACTGCCAACATTTCTAAATAACTTACAAATCTAGCCTTTATCTTTCTAAGTTTCCCCGGACATAATAATATTTCGTGTGATCTCAAACCTTGAAAATCATATATGATTTTTTTTGAGTCAAATAATCTTGATAATAAAATTACACTTATATAGGTATAAGCATGTATAAAATCTGGATTCCACTTCTTTATTTCATTTATCGATAATATCATTGACAAGAGTTGATGAAAAAAAGAATTTTTTTCCGTTTGCATATAAAGAATTTTTGTATTAACTCCATATTTATTGAGCCCTTCAGACAACTTTTCTATTCGATGCTGATCTGCGCCATTATAATTTTTCCTGTGATTACTCAAAAATAAAACTTTCATATTATATTTATAATAAATATAAGTATTGTCTAGAAGCTATTCTTATACTGTATCAACTTCTTCCTATTATAAATTTGATTCCGCAAAACAGCTAAAAAACAAAATAAGATTGGCCCCGTTTGGTTGTTCCAAATGAAACTAGCAAATTGACTTAAAAATAACGAGGCAAAAAAGCAAGTATACACAGGAATAAACATAGAATCAATATGGCCTATTCTTAAAGCTCTCAAATATGATCTAAATATGATTATTAAAATAAATAAATAGCATAGTAAGCCCGTAAGCCCGAAATAATTTAAAGTCTTTAGAAATTCATTATGTACGTATGTAACTAATTTAGGATAGCCTGGAATTTCGTGCGTAGCGCCAAAACCACGCCCCGCCAACAATAATGGCAAATCTTTTTTATACTCATTAAATATAGAGGCAAGCTCCAGCCCTCTAAAAGAATTCATATAACCCTGAAAGGTTGAATCTTTGGGTCTATATTTCTCATACTTAAATCTATAAAATATATCTACTTTAGAAAAATACAGAATTAAGAATATGATTATTATCATTGATGCATTTATATACAAAATTCTTCCTTTTTTTTTCACCATCATCATCGTTATTGAAATAATTACAATTAATCCCAGATAATAACTGCGAGTCTGTGACATTAATATTCCGAGTATTGATATCACATATATAAATCTTGAAAATATTAATTTTATTTTTAAAAAAAACATGTAATATATTGCTATAGATAGCGATATTAAATAAATTCCAGGGGCCATAAACCATTCTACCCTTGCCACCTCACCCGGCCTTATTACTAATTGCAGAACCTCGGGAGTTGCCGGCAAAATAATAATATTGAAGGCAATAAGAATATGATATAAAAATATAAATATTGTAAATAATAATATCGAATCTAACAGTCTCTGAATTTTTTTCTCGTCAATAAATAATTTAACCGCCACAAAATATATTGGCAAAAACAAATATCCCCTCGCTACATTATAAAGGTTAATTGTCTCTCTCCTAAAATAACCCATAATAAATGCTAATAAAATAAGGAAGCAGAAGATTATAATCAAGTAATCTATGTTTAATTTATTATTGAATGAAATAAAACTCTTAATAGAATATAATATTAAGAATATTTGAAATATCTCAAGGAAGCTCCAAGCCTTACCAAAACCAAAATAATTGACTTCCGAATATATTGAATATAAAGAGAGTACTATTGGGCTTAAACCAATATATATAATGAGCAATAAATCTATCCTCCTTCTTGCCGATAAAAATAAACACGCAATAAATGCTAATATGGTTATTGAAAAAATAAATAATCTCAATTTATTATTTAATCAATTAATTTTGATATATTTTTTATCCGCTTCATATATTTTAGGACACCACCAAGAATCGCTCCAAATCCGAGTATACTCGCCTTCCAATTAAACAGGTATTCTTGTATCGATCTCAAATAAAAATGTTTTGCTTTTCTCAAGTCCTGTCTTAATTCTTCTTCTTTAGCTAAATTAAAATAGGCTCTTGAAAAGGCAATAGCCCACGTCCTTTTATCTGCATATCCAAATAATTCTTCTTTCGCATAATATAAACATTTTAATGTATCTTCTCTTATCCTCCGCTGATCTTTTGAAACTGATCCTGAATGAATCCGGTATTTAAGCGCTAAAACATCGACAAAGCTTCCAACGCCTGTTGAGGCAACCCTTAATTTAAACAAATAATCCTGCATAAACGGAACTCTATTATCAAACCGAATATTTTGGGCGATATTTCGATTAAACATCATGCTTCCTAATGGTATAAAATCCTTCTTCAATAAGAATGGCATTAAGTATCCTGAGATCTTATTGCCATAAGGCCCAGATATACAATTTCCTCTAACATCAATTCTCTGTGTTAATCCAAAAGCAAAAGCCATATTGCTTTTCATTTTCAAATATGAAGCTAAGATTTTTATTGAGCTCTTATCTCCAAGCATATCATCTGCGTCGAGATAAATAATAAATTCCCCTTTTGCCAGATCTAACCCTTTATTGTGTATACTTGGATAACCTTTATTTGCCTGCCAAAAATAATTTATTCTTTTATCATTTTTAGCAAACTCATTTGCTATTTGACTGCTATCATCAGTCGAACCATCATCAAGAATTATAATCTCCATGTTCTCATAGGTTTGGTTAATTACTGACGTCAAACATTCTGCCAAATATTGGCCGTAATTAAAACATGGGATTATTATCGATACAAGGCCTTTATGCATTAGGTTCATTGTGTCACTTATTATTATCTTTAACTCATTATTTATTGCTAAATTTATAAAATAATTCGTCTTATCCTAAAGTATTTCATTAATATTGTTTATTTGAATATGTAGTTATATTGAATATTTCTTTAAGAAATTCATTTTCTTCATTTAGCTTTTTAAGAGATATCTACTCACCTCAAGAAATCTATTGACGTTTAGGCATATATGTTGGCAAGATTATTTGCAGGATTGAAACTATTTCTTCTCTAGTGGGGCAATTAATGCTTATTTCAATTAATCTATCTATCTTCTCCATTAGCCGCTTATGATCATCGCCAGAAGAATCAGATTTTCCAATTAAAGGCTTAGCCTTAAATATTTTTGAATGAGCGGTCGGATCAGTTCCTTCTTCTGCTCCTAACAACTCTTCAAATAGCTTTTCACCGGCTCTCATCCCGGTAAATTCAATCTGGATATCTACATCGGGTTCCAGGCCGCTCAATCTTATCATTTCCCGGGCAAGATCTACTATATTTATCGGCTCTCCCATATCAAGGATGAAAACTTCTCCCCCCTCTCCAGACGCCGCCGCCTGTAGCACAAGAATCACCGCTTCCGAAACTGCCATGAAATATCTCTTCATCTCTGGATGAGTTACAGTAACTGGACCTCCTTT
>Ga0172365_10004190_pt1 | contig 10661 bp, 10 predicted proteins | sample LakKivSesite48cm_FD_114535 | JGI IMG/M metagenome (GOLD analysis project Ga0172365, IMG submission 114535) | Sediment microbial communities from Lake Kivu, Rwanda - Sediment site 48cm | ecosystem: Environmental > Aquatic > Freshwater > Lake > Sediment | place: Rwanda: Western Province, Lake... | reverse complement strand
ATTTGCTTTCCGTCGACCAGACAACTACGATGATAGCTGCCGAAGCAAACGACGAAAAGGAGTTTCGAGACATTACGCTAATACCTACTGGTTGCATTATCTCGGTCAAAGAATTAACGTCCGGCCCGTTTGTGTAGTTCCTCGTGCTCTTTAGGTGTCAGTAGTCTCAGATTGGAGGGGTCATTATTCTTAGGATTGCGGTCTTTATGGTGCACTTCTAATATTCTGTGTACTTTGCCGTCACCGTCAGAACGATGACCTCTCCGGTCAATTATCTCTTGCTTTTGAACATCGGTCAGTGGTCTATTATTTGGCATGATTCACCCCCTCTAATGAGAATTATATAGACAAGATAGGGATTGTCAATAGGTATCGGGGACAAAAAACAAACAGGCCAGAGTCAAGAGTAACCCCTGGCCTGTTGCACTGCATCTCTGGTCTATTCCCACTTGCTCAGTGAAAATAGCAGCCCGCTAGTTAATAGCGTAACTTATAAGGTGTTATTTGTCAAGTGGTCTAGGCGCGCCAGGTGGGACTTGAACCCACGACATGCAGCTTAGCGGGCTGCTGTTCTTATCCACTGAACTACTGGCGCGCATAGCAATTATACCATTTGGACTATTTCCTCAACTGTCCAAATATGATCTGTTAAGCCTGTTGCCATTGTAGGTGTCTTAGGATAAGGATTGGTTAAGGTCTTATGTGGCCTAGCAAAGTTATAGTGCATGAAGTAAAGAGCTAAGGCGTATTCGTGGTTTTCTAGCTTCTTAGAAAAACCATTGGTTAATCTTGTGAACCGCCTCATGCTCATTCGCATCGTAAGATTCTGGCGTTCTACATAGCTTGTAGAAACCTTTGTTATATCCGGCGACCCATTAACACGTTTTGTCTCGGTATGAGTACACTTTGGTGGGCTATAGTGTCCAAACTGATCCTTGTCAACACCGTAGTATTTGACTAGCATAGCGTAATCTATATCGTCACCGAAAACACGGCTTACCGCCTCATAATACATTCTATGCCCATCGGTAGTGAGTTGGACACGATTTGAAAGACGCTCTTTAATATCCTTGAAGAATTCGTAGGCGCATTCAGGATTACGCAAACCTACAAGCCAACTCACGGCCAGTTTAGAATCGGCATCAATAGCTACGAATGTCCAAACGTCGCCATAGCCAAATTGCCCCTGTTTAGCTTTGGGTACATTCTTTTCTTTGGCATAGCAGAATGACCATATCTCATCACATTCTACCCTGTGGCATGATAGATTTCTTAGATGTTTGTCTTGGTATTCGGCACAGGCTTTGCCCACATCACGTAAAAGCCTAGTAACTGTGCCTTTGGCGGTATTGGTGATCCTGCAAGTAGCACGGATTGAATTGCCCTCACAGAGTGTCCTTATAACTTGTGCTTTGCGTTCTAGGCTTAACTTATTCATTTTCTCATCTCCTATTGATTATATTATACTAAACGCTTAGCATGTTGTCAATAGGTTACAGGTCATTTTCGGAGAAAATTTGGAGGAAAAATTGGGAAAATATCCCTCGTGGTATAATAAGCGGAAGTGGCATAGAACGGAGCGGATACCTTTGACTGTTTGTGTTGCTGCTATATCTAAAGGAACTATTTTCGGTGCTTCTGACCGAATGATAACGGCAGGGGATATCCAATTTGAGCCACAACAATCAAAGTTGCATCCGCTAACAACTTCTATAATTGCACAGATTGCCGGCGACGCTTCAATTCAATCACAGATTATTCAAAAAGTTGCCACTGATATTTCTAGACAAATACAGGCTGCCCCGAAAACATGGCTGAATGTGAGAGATATAGCAGAGTTGTATCGCCATTACTATGAGGAGGTACACCTACTGTATTCTGAGCATGATATTCTTGCTCCGTTGGCATTAGACCGACATACATGGATTTCTAAGCAGAAAGAAATGGATTCAGAACTACTTACAAAGATAGCAACTGAACTAATGAATCATAAATTGGAAGAAACGGCTGTAATACTTTCGGGTATAGACCTAACCGGGCCACACATTTATGTTGTTCGCAACGGTGTCATTAGTTGTCAGGATTCAGTAGGGTTTGCTGCCATCGGTGCGGGAGAATGGCACGCAAACTCTCAGCTAATGTTTGCAGGGCACACCAAGGAGAAATCCGTGCCTGAAACATTACTGTTAGTGTATTCTGCTAAAAGGCGGGCTGAAGTTGCTCCTGGTGTTGGTAAGGGAACTGATATGTTTGCTATAGGGCCAAATCTAGGGTCATTTGCATATATAGTTGCTGAGATTGAAGGCCTAGAAAAGATTTATTCCAATGAACAGGAACGTCACAATACGGCTGCCATAGAAGCAAGAACTGAAGTGGAGAGATATGTCCAAGAGATTGTTAAACGGGCTATTGAGAAAGCACAAGAAACGAAACCACCAGCCATTAAAGGGGAAACATCTTCTAATACAAACTAATATGGTTTAGGTTATGCCTTTGTTCCAGCGCGCTTTCGCAGCCTTTTGAGCAAGTTCTCTACGTTGCTCAGGTGTTAATTGCTTGGTTCGTTTGAGACCGCCTAATCTTCCTAGAGCAACAGCAGCAGGGTTCTTATTAGATAGGGGAGGTTTATACTCATTATCGCCCGTAGCTTCTCTAACTACCCGTAGGGCATTAACCGAAAAATCATGTTTCTTTTTACCCATATTCTAAGAATACTAGACGCTTAGCATAATGTCAATGAATATTGATGGTTGAAGATTTCAAATTGACCCACTACCCGGTTTCGTGTATTTTGTCAATAGTTTATGAGGAAGAATCGAAATCTTTCTCGATTTTTTCCAGGGGCGCCAGGCTGGCCAGGAGCTTCTTAACCCCCGCCTCTTCAAAAGCTACGGTCAGTTCCTGATCATCCCTTGTCGGATTGCAATTCATTACTATGCCGGGGCCAAATTTGTTGTGGCAGACATGGTCACCGATCTTTAATGTCAGAGTGTTGAGAGGCTGAGGTGAAGGCTGGAAATCCCGATTAAAATTGAGACTAGCTACAGGAGTCGGGCTCTCTTCCCACAGACCTCTCGGTCTTATCAGGTGGGGTGAGATGTCCTGGAGAAAGCGTGACGGTGGGTTTGACGTGCTGCCGCCAAATAAGCTCCGACGGTAACTGCGCAACAGGTAGAGTCGCTTCTTGGCTCTGGTTATTCCTACGTAGCAAAGACGACGCTCCTCCTCCATTTGTTCCGGATCATCGAACGATTTCCTGTGTGGAAGAATCCCTTCCTCCAGACCAACAATAAAAACCGCGGGGAACTCCAATCCTTTAGCTTGATGCAAGGTGATCAGAGTCACAGCATCAGCTTTCTCATCCAGTTCATCTATGTCCGATACCAGGCTTACTTTTTCCAAAAATGCGGCTAAAGCCTCTTCAGGATCGAGCTCATCATATTCACCAGCAACACTTCTCAGCTCTATTATGTTCTCCCATTTTTCCTCTCCACCCTCTTTGTCCAGAATATATTCTCTATATCTAGTGTGCTTCAGTATCTCATTCACTAGATCAGAAAGGCTTAGCTCATGGCTCTGGGCTGTGAGTTCAGATATAAGGGTATCAAATCCAGCCATAGCCTGGACAATACGTGGGGAAAGGGTTTGCTTCGTACCGACAGAATCGGGCTGACTCACCTGTTTTAGTGCCTCGAAAAGAGAGGTATCATGAGCTTTTGCCCAGGATTGAAGCTGGCTGAGGGTGCGCTGCCCAATGCCCCTTACGGGAACATTTATTATCCGGACAAGGCTAACATTGTCCTGGGGGTTGTGAATGAGTCTGAGGTAAGCGATAATATCCTTGACCTCTCTCCGTTGGTAAAAACGCGTGCCTCCAATAAGCTTATAAGGCACACCATACCTCAGGAAAGTTTCCTCTAAGGCTCGTGACTGAGCATTGACCCGATACATGACGGCGCAATCTTTGAGGGATAGTTGCTCCTGGACGGTGAGCTTCTCTATTTCGTTGACTACGGATTGTGCTTCCTCCTCGGCATTATAACTTTCGATAACGGCTACCGGTGTTCCGTCTTCGTTTTTTGTCCACAGCTCTTTGGGCTTGCGCTGCACATTGGCTGAGATGACGTCTGAAGCTACATCCAAGATTGTCTTGGTGGAGCGATAATTCTGCTCTAAAAACACCACTTTGGCTTCGGGGTAATCCTTCTCAAAGCTCAGGATATTACGCAAATCAGCAAATCTCCAGGAATAAATAGATTGGTCGGGGTCGCCTACCACGCAGAGATTGCGGTATTTTCCGGTCAACTGTTTCATCAACATATACTGGACGATGTTGGTGTCCTGAAATTCGTCAACCAGAATGTGAACATACCTTGACTGGTATCTGTTAAGAATCTGAGGATGGTCCTGGAACAACTGCACCGTCTTCATCAGTAGGTCGTCGAAATCTACCGCGCGACCCTGACTGAGCAATTGCTGATAGCGTTGATAAACTCTGTGAACTATCTCCTCAAAATAGCTGCTAACCCACTGGGCATAGTCTCCAGGGCTGATGAGGCGGCTCTTAGCAGCGCTGATAGCCGAACGTAGAGCCCGAGGAGCATAATGCTTGGGGTCGAGGTTCAGTTCCTCCAGGACCTGTTTTATCAACCTTAACTGGTCATCTTCATCGTAGATAACGAAATTCGAGTCAAGACCTGTGGCTTTGCCCTCACGACGGAGAATTCGAGCACAAATGGCGTGAAAGGTGCCTAAACTTAAAGCCTCGGCTGTCTGTCCCAGGAGTTGTTCTAATCTTTCTCTCATCTCCCGGGCGGCCTTATTGGTAAAGGTAACCGCCATGATGTGGTGAGGACTAACGCCGCACAGTTTAACCAGATAAGCGACCCTGTGGGTAATCACTTTGGTCTTGCCGCTGCCGGGTCCAGCCAGGATAAGTACAGGCCCTTTGATGGCTTCTACAGCTTCTCTCTGGGCGGGATTAAGCGTGGCTAAGATGTCCATACAGACTCAAGACCTATTATAACATTGGGGGGAAAAAGCCCCAAAGAACGATAGAGGCTGGACCTCAATATCTTGGCACTACACATAGCTTATAAGCTAAACTTTTGTGTAATTCAAGTCTATATTGTGCTTTTTGAACTAGTAAGTGACGAGGATGGAGAAGTAGTAAACAGAGTTTGTCGGAAATGATAAAATACTTTACATCATGGCCAAGACAATTTTATCTTTCAAGCTAGAAGACGTGCTCAAAAAAGCGTATGACCAACAATGTCTGTCCAAAGAAGAAACGATTTTTTTGCTTAGCCTGAAAGAAGAAGATGAGACAAATCAGCTTTTTCATATGGCGCGAAGCTTAAGACAGAGGTACTTTAGCGACAAAATATTCCTTTATGGTTTCATATACTTCTCCACATACTGTCGGAACCAGTGCGCATTTTGTATTTATCGGGCACCTAACAGGTTGTGCCAGAGATATCGAAAAACTGAAAACGAAATAATGGAGATAGCACGGAGACTAGCTGAATCTGGGGTTCATCTAATTGATCTCACTATGGGGGAAGACCCACTTTATTATCTGCAAGATAACGGATTTAAATCGCTTGTAGAGCTAATAGGAAGAATAAAGGCGGAAACTGGTCTGCCTGTGATGGTTTCTCCTGGGGTAGTTCCCAAACAGGTTTTAGTTGCTTTAGCTGATATAGATATTGATTGGTATGCTTGTTATCAGGAAACGCATAATAGGCAACTATTTCGTTATTTGCGCCCCAATCAGAGCTATGATTCTCGCCTTAAGGAAAAATATTTGGCTAGAGAGCTAGGCTTATTGGTGGAAGAGGGCATTTTAGCCGGCGTAGGCGAGTCCCGAATAGATGTTGCTGCCTCAATGCAGGCTATGCGGGATCTGGGTGCTCATCAGATGCGTGTTATGAGTTTCATCCCTCAAAGAGGCAGTCCTATGAGTGGTTGGCCATCGCCTCCTCGTATTTATGAGATGATAATAATCGCTGTCTTGCGTCTTTTATTTCCTGATCGGTTGATACCTGCTTCCTTGGATATAGATGGTGTGGAGGGTTTGCAGGAAAGGTTGAAAGCCGGGGCGAATGTGGTTACCTCCCTGATTCCAGCACATATGGGGTTAGCTGGCGTGGCTCAAGCCTCTTTAGATATAGACGGTGGTTATCGGACGGTAAAAGGTGTGTTGCCTCTATTAGAGGGAGTTGGATTAAAAGCTGCAACAGTGGAGGACTATGGTCATTGGATTCACAGGGAGAAGGATGAACTTGTTAAACAAGGGATTTGTAATGGGATACAGAAATGAGAGTGGTCATCGTTGGGGGGAAGTTGCAAGGTGTAGAGGCAACTTACCTGGCACATAAAGCTGGCTGGGAAGTGATTCTAGTAGATAGAAACTCTATGGTGCCTGCTGCAGGCTTATGCGATGCCTTTTATCAGTTAGATGTAACCAGCGACGCTTTAGATTTACCCAAAGTTATTAAAGCGGCAGATTTGATTATACCCGCTCTGGAAGAGCCTGTTGCTTTGAAGTATTTGAGCGAAAGAGCGGCCAGGGAGAGTGTACCACTGGCTTATGATGCTACGGCCTATGCAATTTCTTCCTCTAAAAGGGAATCTGATCTTCTATTTGCCAAACTTGGTGTCCCAATACCCACACCCTGGCCCAAATGTGCTTTGCCTGTTGTTGTCAAACCGTCCAATTCAAGCGGGAGCAGAGGGGTGCGCAGGATAAATAAGATGGAAGAACTTACCGATTTTGTAACAAGAGAACCGAATAACTGGGTAATCCAGGAGTTTTTAGCAGGCCCTTCTTATTCTCTCGAAGTTATTGGTGTAAAAGATAATTTTGTGAGCCTCCAATCTACAGAAATTGTAGTGGATAGCCAGTATGATTGTAAGAGAGTGCTAGCTCCTGCGGGCTTGTCGTCCACGATGAATAAAAAATTCAAAGAAATTGCTATAACAATTGCAGATGCTCTTAATCTGAATGGCATTATGGATGTAGAGGTGATTTCTCATAAGGGCACTCTGAAGGTTTTGGAAATAGATGCTCGGCTACCAAGCCAGACACCCACGGTGGTTAATCAGTCAACAGGTATAAATATGTTAGAACTTTTATACGATGTATTTGTTAAAGGCATTATTCCCACAATACCCGATATTAAATATGAGAGAGGGGTGGTTTATGAGCATATAAAGGTGGCCCAGGGGATTTTGGAAGTATCAGGCGAGCACATTATGGCTAATGCTCACCCTCTTAAGCTTTACGAGCATTTCTTTGGTGCTGACGAGGCCTTGACCGACTTTGCGCCCGGACATTTACCGTGGGTAGCTACTTTGATAATAACAGGAGATAGCCGCGAGGAAGCTTGGAACAGGCGTTGCCTTGTCATCGAAGATATTAAAGATTACTTTGGATTATCGGTCTATAGTGATCCGATACCAAATTGCAGTTAGGTTGCGAGCGCTAAGAAGGTAGAAGAAGGATGCGTTTATCCAGTGAACTTCTAATGGACATAGATAAAGGGCTTGATAATTACAATAGGGAATTATTAGGTAAAACAGGTTGTACTCTCAGAGGGATTGCCAGCCATGCTGCTGGTGCTACAGAAAAAGAAGTATTTGAAGCTAGCAGTTCCACACCCGTGGCAGTGGTTCCAATTACTGCAGGCAAGGGTATTATTGAATGTTTTGCCCAAGCCGTGCAAAGTATTGTTAGCTATATTGGTTTTACGTCTTTCGTTACGTATGATTATGATGTTGCCGGACTGGCGGAAGGAATTACAAGGGGTGCAAAGATTATTTTTTTAGCCGATGACAATTGTTTTATTGCCATAAATTTATCTCGTGGGCTAGTAGTGAATAATGTTGAAGCTACAGGCAGAGGCTATGTTGCTGCTCTGGAATGTCTGGCGGGAGAATTACGTGCGCGTAGAGTGTTGGTGATAGGGGCAGGTCGAGTGGGGAGAAGTGCTGTCTGTGCCCTTAAGAGACTTGGTGCCGAAGTAGCAGTGTTTGATATCGATCAGACGAAAGCTGAAATCTTGGTGAGAGAATATGAAACGGTTAAAGAAGAAAACCTGGCAGAGGCTTTGCTACGATATACAATTCTACTTGATGCTTCCCCCGCTGCGGAGATAATCCAAGCAGAGCATATTAAGCCAGATACTATAATTGCTGCTTGTGGTATTCCTCTCGGCTTAACCAATGAGGCTTATTCCATGGTAAAGGAGCGTCTGGTGCACGACCCTTTACAAATAGGCGTAGCTACAATGCTTGCTATGGCTGTTAAATAAGATGGCGAAAACAAAAAGAGTTCATAAAAAGTATTATCGCAAGCAAGTGGACCTTTTTGCACTTATCCGGAAAATAAAGTTATGGCCATCACGCAACGGTGTTCTTCACGGGGTTAAATCCTTTGTTGTAACAGGGGCTTATGCCGAGATAATCACCCATTGTAACCGCAGGATTACTATACGGAATTCCAAGAGAAGCCGAGCAGTGCGATGGCTCCGCAATAAATGGATTTCCACTGAATGTAGGGAGTGTCGCATACCAAACTGGAAGCTGGAAAAATTTTCTTCGACTTCCTTTAAGCGACACTATGGTGCTCAACTCAGGTGATATATAATTAGGCTGTTTAAAAATGTATTGTAAACTCCGTATTTAATATGAAGTAGCATCGTGCTGTATCCTGGCTGCAGTTTACCCCGTACTCGATATGAAGCTGGGATAGGCTCTGAAGAGTTGCACTGTGAAATTTGGAGGTGAAGCATTTCTGGAATAGCCAGGGCAAATCTGGGTCTGAAGCTAGAACAAAATTAAACAGCCTACTTAATAGAAAGGAGGTAGAATTCAATTGATAGAACTTTACGCTGGGGGATAAAGCGCTTAATAATAAAAATTTGGAAAAGGAGGTAATGAGTGCAGAAAATTTATACCAGAATGGGAGATGGCTCTGTAACTGAACTGCGTGAGAGTGAGTTAAGACGAGACTTGGAAGAAGGTAGTCGGCATGCTGCGGAGAGAGCAAAGATTCTCCCCCTTTCTGAAGATGACTTACGACGCTTGTTGGAGCTCTATAAGTGCCCTGACAAAAGTGTGGGTGTGGAGAGGGGGAAAGAGGTAATTCTTAGTTACGACAGTGGCACTACTAAATTTAACCGGGTAAATGTATCAGTAAGTAAGCTCCAATCATTGCAAATTTATGAAAGAATGTTAGGTGCTGATACAATGGAGATGGGCCACATGGATTATAGCTATAAACCAGCAAAGAATATCATGTGGATCGAGCAACCTGTATTTGAACAAGCTTTGCTGGTAACAATCCCTCCTTTGTTTTATGGAGCTATGCCTAATTTAGGCTTATATACCCAACCAGATGGCCCCTGTTCCAATCCCATGGAGTTGTTACCTCAGGGTAAAATAGCTGAGGCCAGAGCAGCTCAAGAGGAAATGGTAGAACATGCTGTTAAAGACATGGTTTATGTAGGTAGTCTAATGTATGAATCCGGAGCAGATGGCATTAATTTTGATACAACCGCTGCAGCAGGGGATGCAGATTTTTTAGCTACTTTGCGCGCCGTTGAGATATTAAAGAAGAAGTATCCTCAGATGTGTATCGAAATGGGGATGTCAGGGGAATTTATTTTAGGGATGCATGGAGAGCTAGCTTACGATGGAGTGAATCTCGCAGGTCTATATCCTCATAAGCAGGTTGAAGTAGCAGAGAAAGCTGGAGTTACTATTTTTGGTCCGGCTATCAATACCAACACGGGCAAATCATGTCCTTGGAATGTGGCTCGGGCGGCGACTTTCACAAAAGCCTGCGTTGAAAATGCACACATACCCATACACGCTAATGTAGGCATGGGAGTGGGAGGAATTCCTGTAACAGAGACTCCTCCTGTGGATTCGGTGTCCAGAGCTTCCAAAGCCATGGTAGAAATAGGCAGATTGGATGGTTTGTAGGTAGGAGTGGGAGACCCACTGGGGATGCATATTGCTCATAGCATCGCTTCGGGAATGGGCGGAATGCGTACTGCTGGAGATCTGGTAGCTCGCATGCAAATGTCCCGAAGTATGAAAATCAAAGAAGCCAAAGAATATGTAGCCCGTAAATTAAAAGTTTCTGTGTCTGACCTGGCAGATACGGTCGTGATGAGCGAAGTAAGGGAAGACTTGGATATTGGTAGGGTGAATGCACTTCCTCGCGTAGCTAAAGGCATTGACGCTAAATTTCGTATAGCGAAGCTGTTGGGCATAGAAATCAACTGTGTGAACAAGTTCAAGGATAGGATTAAGTAAAAAAAGAGCATAAAAAAGGAGGACAAATTATGGATAAAGAGCAACTTATCAAGGAAGCTGAGAAGTCCATTATTGATGCGGATAAAGCTAAGGCTGAAGAGCTAGCGAAGAGTGCTATTGCTGCCGGGATGGACCCCTTAGAGGTAATTAACGGGGGATTCAGCATTGGCATAGCTAAAGTAGGCGATCTGTTCGGGAGGGGGGAACTCTTTTTACCTGAGCTAATACTATCGGCTGAAGCCATGAAGGTGGCTACAGATATACTTAGCGCCTCACTGCCCAAAGGTGCGCAAAAGAAAGGGAAGGTAGTGATAGGGACAGCCCAAGGGGATATT
>Ga0172365_10004189_pt1 | contig 10661 bp, 9 predicted proteins | sample LakKivSesite48cm_FD_114535 | JGI IMG/M metagenome (GOLD analysis project Ga0172365, IMG submission 114535) | Sediment microbial communities from Lake Kivu, Rwanda - Sediment site 48cm | ecosystem: Environmental > Aquatic > Freshwater > Lake > Sediment | place: Rwanda: Western Province, Lake Kivu... | reverse complement strand
TTCATCACGCCAAGCAGTTCGTCATATTCATCTGTGCTTATCTTGGCCTCATTGCGAAGCCTCAGGAGTTCCTCTTCTGAGGATACATCTGGTACGTTTGACATTTTTCAGCTCTCCCTGAATTGATGTGAACGATTCACCTGATTCGACCAGTGCAGCTTATTTTTGATCAGATGTAATTTGATTGGGATTACGATAAGGCCGAGGATGCTCAGGCCCCAGACAAGCGGCAGGTCGAGCACAAGGCCGCTCGGCAGCCCGATCAGGCAAGATGACAAGGCCCGTCAGCAAAACACGCTTACGGAAGGCATACAACTCTCTCGTGACCGGGCACTTCTGACTGTCGGTGTTAGCCCGGCTTTCTGGAGCTGATGGGCTTTGCATCGCCGAGTGCAACTGCTCATATTCAGCCTCGCTTATTTTGTCTTCATTGCGAAGTTGCAATAGTTCTTCTTCTGATGACCCATTTAGCCTATCTTCCACTTTTAGCCTCCCACGAGTTTTTCCAGTTTCTCTTTGGCCTCGGCTACGGTAATCTTATTTATGCGCAATTCTTCAAGAACGGCTTTCTTTTGGGCATCCATCTTTTTTAGCATCTTGTAGCTGGCAATAAGTTTATCCAACCTGGTTCTAATTGCCGCATAGCCCAGCGAGCCGTTTTGCTCCAGCGTCTTAATGCTGAATCCCGCCAGAAGATATTGCTCCAATAATTCTTGGTCTGCTGGGGCGAGTCTATCAAAAAAGGTCTCGCTAAAATTGCCTTCGATTTTAACCCCGCAGGCTGCACAAAACATCGCTGCTATTTGCATAGGTAGCCCACAAGCTGGACAAGATGTTAAGAGCAACTTTTTTGCCATACTTAGAAATATTAGTCTGCTATGCCAAAAAGTCAATAAAAATTCTGGAAAAATTAGAGAAATCTTAATTTTATTTATGTTATGTGTTTCCCAACTATTTTAGGTGTCGCGCGCATGGGCGACGGCATGATGAGTTTTTGTTCTGGATTGATGATTGACAACCAATAATCAATAGTAAATAATCAATAATGAACCTCGAGGCCCAGGTGGCGGAATTGGCAGACGCGCCAGCTTGAGGGGCTGGTGGGAATTTCCCGTGCAGGTTCAAATCCTGTCCTGGGCAGTTTTTATCACCTCAAAAGTGCATTCAAAAGCTGCCACCTATACGGCAAAAGGTTTCTTTTGGGTAATTCTACTTTTTATTGGTTACGCAACCCTTTCAGCCAATATCCTTCTCCAAAAGGAATGGTGACGTTTTTCAGAGGAGGAAGCAAAGATTTTTTGATTAGAATCATATTAATCGTTAGAATGCAACGAACGTGGCCGCAAACGAATGATAGATAAGGTTAGGACAAAAGAGGAGCCTTCAATGACAAGAAAGAAACTCATCAAGGGTCGGTGGTCAAATTATGAGCTCGAGTTGCTTAGAAAGGTATTCCCGACCGCAAGCACGAGGCGGGTAGCTGACAAACTCGGGCGGACTGTGAAATCAGTGGAAATAAAGGCATCAAAAATGGGCCTCAAGAAATCAAAGAAATATCTCAAGACCATTGGTAGAGCCTAACGACTCGCTAAAGGTCGTTCCTATGGGAGATGTCAAATAACGATGTTTTTCAAGTTAATACATTTGGTCTTGGCGTGCCTGATGTCTCCTATTTCATTCGCAGATGCCCCCGCAAGACCGATGGACCGAGATCGCTACGGGGGCTGGACTAATTTGCAGGTCGAATCTACGGGTTTCTTCCACGTCTGCGAGAGAGACGGGGTCTGGTGGTTGGTAACGCCTCAGGGCAATGCATTCATCTCCACGGGCGTCAATCACGTAAGCTTTCGTGCGGACCACGCGCCCAATCTTGGTTACTCACCATACCAGCGCGCGGTGCAGAACAAGTACGGTTCGCAGGATGTCTGGGCTGAAGCTGTAGTCAATAGGCTTCGAGGTTGGGGATTTAATACTCTCGGGGTCTGGTCCAGTCCGAGTACCTTCAACCGTAACATGCCGTACACCGTTAATCTTGATCTTGCCACTCGTGTGGGCGCAGACTGGCTAAAAGGAGCAGTGGGCGATTTCTTCTCGGCCGACTTTGAGAGGAAAATGGAAGCCGCATGCCAGCAACTGTGCGGACCGCGCTGCAGTGATCCCTGGCTCCTTGGGTATTTCACCGACAACGAACTGCGATGGGGCGCCGATTGGCGCGGGAAGCTGAGCCTACTGCAAGAGTATCTCCACTTTCCGGAAGGTGCTGCGGGAAGGAACGCAGCTCTGGAGTTCCTCGCGAAAAGATACACCGACGTCGCCGCGATCAATCGGGCCTGGGGAACGAACATCACAAGTTGGGATGAATTGAATGGGCGAGAGGAGACTAGTGGAGATTCGGCTCGACAGGACCAGGCCGCTTGGCAGGAAGTTGTGGCGAGGCGCTACTTCGCCACATGCAAGAAGGCCATTTACAAGGCCGACCCAAACCACCTCATTTTGGGCTGCAGATTCGCAGGACAAGCCCCGGTCCCTGTTCTCCGCGGTTTGAGGGATTATGTCGATGTTGTGAGTTTCAACAACTATGATCAGACAGCTCCGGCGAGAACTCTTCAGGATATCCACCGTTTGACGGGACGGCCGGTCATGCTGACCGAGTTCAGCTTCAAGGCGATGGACTCCGGTCTGCCGAACACAAGAGGGGCTGGACGCCCGGTCGCGACGCAAAAGGACCGTGCTGACGGATTCACACGCTACGTCCACGGACTTATCGATCTGCCTTTTATGGTTGGGTTTCACTGGTTCGAGCACGCCGATGAGCCGAAGGAGGGACGCTTCGATGGTGAGAACTCGAACTACGGCCTGGTTACAATCGAGGATCGTCCATGGGACATTCTCATCCAGAGCATGACACAGGTCAACGCTGGGCTCGAAGCACGACACGCAAAGTCAAAGGTGAGATCGCTGGAACAATGAATTCAGCACCCATCGAGTGAGGATTTAAGTTCAGACCCAAATCCAAAAATCAAGATGCAAAATTAAGGAATTCATAGCTGCTTTGTGACAATTCCAGAATTTTGATTCTTAATTATGGAAGTTACCTTTTTCTTCTGGCCGCAATTTACGAAAGGCATGAAAATGTGGAAAAACGACATTAAATTCTTAAAATGGCCTGTGATACATCTGTTTGTTTTTACTGTGGCCATTTATGTTACAGCGGATGTAATTGCTGGTGTAAAAATAAATGATCAAGAAAAGCTGGCCAAAAAACTTTTGACATCAACCAACCGTCCAGTCCGACACCGACAGGATTTGGTTTTGACGATCGGTCAGACTGAAGGTGACCTAAAAGGCAATGACGACAAGATCATCCAGGCTGGCATAGAATATCTAAACCGAGTTGGTGGAGGTACGCTTCGCATTTTGCCAGGAGTATATAATCTGCGAAACGCTATCTATCTACGGCCTAACATCACCCTACAAGGCTCAGGAGAGAGAACCGTACTGAGAAAAGCTGACAGCGTTGTGACGGCACTGGCAAGGGATTCGGATTGGTTTGAGTATGGCGTTCAGGTGCACGACGCAGAAGGATTCGTTCCTGGAGGAGGTATCATGCTGCGATCAAAAACAGGAACAGCGGACTGGCAGTATGATGTGCTTCGTGCCACGGTAACTGCTATCCATGGAGATATTCTCTTTTTGGACCGGCTAACCAGAGAAAACTTCTGGATCGAAAAAGATGCTACGGCGGCGACAATTTTTCCTATCCTTACTGCTGAGAATGTAGACAATGTCGTTGTAGAGGACATAGTGCTGGACGGCAATCGTGTTAATAATGAGCACGTCGACGGCAACTTCGCTGGCGCGATCTTCGTCCAGCATTGCGACAGGTGGAGCTTCAAGAACGTTATATCAAGAGACTACAATGGTGATGGTTTCAGCTTCCAGGTTTGCGATGATATCGAATTTCGGAACTGCAAGGCGATAAATAACAGCGATATCGGATTCCATCCTGGAAGCGGCTCCCAGCGGCCTATCTTCCGAAGTTGCGTAGCAAAAGAGGATAGTCTGGGGATCTTCTTTTGCTGGAGCGTTTCTGATGGGCTTCTGGAGAATTGCACTCTATCTGAAAACAAGAGATATGGCATCAGTATCGGACACCGTGACACGGATAACCTTATAAAGGACTGTACAATCGAACACAATGGCGAGGTAGGGATCCTCTTTCGCAACGAGACCAATGAATTTCGTTGTGGCAACCGCAACCAGATTGAGAATTGCATTATCCGTGACAATGGCACGGAAAAAATAGGAATTGGGATCGATATTCAAGGAAAAACCCAAGACATCAACATTCGCAATACAAGATTAGAAAATACGTCAAGCAAGAACCAGAAAATAGGCATTCGTATCGGCCAAGAGGCCGGGCGGGTCATTCTGCAAGATAATACCTTTGAGAACTGTCCGGTTCAGGTCGAAGACCTGCGTTCCAAGAAGGCTGAGCCAGATTGATTACATATAACGCACTAATGTCGCACAAAAACAGCACTTTTCGGTGTTAGCTTGATTCTCGGCCAGTTGTCGTAAGTTGTCGTTTGTGCTAATCTCAAATTACACGCGAGGCTGGAACTTGACTGCCTACATCCATAAGGCTACGATGTGTTCAGGATAGCCAGCATGTTCTGGTCAGTCTAAATGATTTCACGGGAAAGAGTACTTTCGAGTGTTGCTCATTGCGAGCCTGATCGTGTCCCAGTGGACCTCGGTTCGACGCCCAGTTCGGGCATATCTGCAGTTGCATACAGCGGCCTCAAAGGCTATTTGGGAATCGAGCACGGCGCAACACGCGTGTACGATGTTGTCCAACAGCTCGCCCAGCCCGAAGATGTGATTATAGATCGTTTCGGTATCGATGTTCTCGATATTGGCCGAACCTTCAATAACTTGGACACCGATTGGTACGACATCACGCTGTCCGACGCGAGTATTGCGCAGTACCCTCTGTGGTTTCGGCCTATACGCCAGCCTGATGGTTCCTACAATGCGTTTGCAGCGGATGGCACTGTGATCGCGAAAATGCCAGCTACGGGGGGTTTTTTTGACCAAATATGTTTCCCGTATGTCGACGGATATCCTTCCGATTACAAGGATTTATCGAAAGCGATGGCGAAGGTTCTCTGGGCGGCATTTGTGCACAGTCCATGGGATCACGCTGGCGATTTGAGTTTTTGGGATACCCTGCGAGAAAGAGCACTTGCCCTGCGTCAGAGTTCGGACCGAGCGTTGGTGGTTGTGGCTGGCTGCAACCTATTTGAGTGGGGGGCGTTTTTGCGGCGAATGGACAATTTTCTGATGGATCTGTACACCGCACCGGCTGAGGCTGAAAAACTGCTGGACGCTCTGATGGCACAGCACTTGGCAACTCTGGAAAAGATTTGTGCATCGGTCGGTGACATCGTGGATATCATTCGTTTTGGGGATGACCTTGGAATGGATAGCGGCCCTTTTATGTCGCCGGAGGTTTATCGTCAGCTTTTTAAGCCACGCCACAAACAATTATGCGAATATGTGAAAAAACACAGCCGAATGCACACATTCTTGCATTCTTGCGGCTCAATATACAAACTTATACCCGATCTCATTGAAGCTGGGTACGATATCATCAACCCTGTTCAAACTAATTGTGCCGATATGGAGCCGGAAAGTCTGAAACGGGAATTCGGACGTGACATCACCTTCTGGGGAGGCGGCTGCGACACTCGGCAGATCCTTAACCGAGGCACGGCTGCCGAGGTGAGGGCACATGTACTGGAGCGTCTGGATATATTTGCACCGGGCGGCGGATTTATCTTCAGTACGGTGCACAACATTCTTCCGGAGGTTCCGCCAGAGAATGTTGTTGCGGTATTTGACGCGATAAAAGAGTTCGAAGGTGGTTGATAAAGTCAATATAAGTTCGATTGATGCGGCCATAATACTTATATATTTGGTCGGCATTGTTGTGATGGGCTGTTTAGCTGGTTCTCGCCAGCGCCGAACGGCGGAGGGAAAAGGGTATTTTCTTGCGGGCAGAGCACTGACCTGGCCGGTTATCGGCCTGGCACTTTTCTCAACCAACATCTCTACTGTACATCTGGTCAGTCTGGCACAAGAGGGCTACAAAAACGGCCTGGCCTACGGCAACTTCGAGTGGATGGCAGCATTCACGCTGATTATTCTGGCATTTTTCTTTGCCCCTTTTTACCTTCGTGCAGAGGTAGCAACACTGCCTGATTTTCTTGAGAAACGTTACAGCCGAGCCTGTCGGGATTGGTTAGCCTTTCTGTCAATTATCTCGGCTGTTTTCATCCATATAGGTTTCTCACTGTATGCAGGCGCTGTTGTACTTAGGGGCATGTTCGGCATCAACATTATGGTAAGTATTATCGCTGTTGCTCTGCTAACGGGTTTGTACACTGTCATTGGAGGCCTGCTAGCTGTGGTCCTAACCGAATCAATTCAGACAGTTGTGCTTGTATTCGGAGCAGTGTGCGTAACTGTGATTGGTCTGTACCATGCAGGGGGCTGGTCAGGCTTGAATTCCAGTGTCGAACCGGTCAAGTTTACGATGTTGCGGCCACACGGGGATCCCTCAGGTCTTCCCTGGTACTCGGTTTTCTTAGGCTACCCGGTCATCGGCATCTGGTACTGGTGTGCCGACCAGACAATCGTCCAGCGTGTGCTGGGCGCCAGGAGCGAAAACCATGCCCGGGTCGGGGCATTATTTGCCGGCTTCATCAAGATTCTGCCTGTATTTATCTTCGTCCTTCCGGGGTTGACGTGTCTGGGCCTAATCAATCAGGGCAAACTGCCCAAGGGGCTGACTGATTCGGCAGATACTTATGCCTTTATGATCAGTCATTTATTGCCTATTGGACTCAAGGGAGTGGTTGCTGCGGCACTTCTGGCAGCATTAATGAGCACTGTTTCCGGAGCGCTGAACTCTATCGCCACCCTGTTCAGCTACGATATTTACAAGCGCTGGCGTCCCCAAACTTCTGACAGAACTCTGGTGCTTGTGGGTCGTACAACAACCTTTATCGCGATGATTGCTGCTATCCTATGGTCACCTTTTGTAAGCCATTATGAAAGCATCTTCCAGGGAATCAATGCGATAATCTGTTACATTGCACCGCCAATCACGGTTGTTTTTGTCTTCGGGGTGTTTTGGCGGCGAGCTAGTGATAAGGCAGCGTTTGCAACCCTTTCGATTGGTTCATTTATGGGATTAGTGGTTTTCCTTCTTGACTGGTTCAAGGATAAAGCTTGGCTCAAGCAGTATATCGAATGGAAAGTTCCGTTTATGATGGCCAGCTTTTACCTGTTTCTGCTGTGTTCGGCAACTTTGATCCTTGTATCGCTGTTCAAACCCCACCAGCATAGCGCTGAAAGTGAAAAATTAGTGTGGACTGACCCAAGCGAAGCCTTTCGCGCCGAGGCCTGGAAGGGCATTGGAAACTATAAATTCCTGGCGGCATTACTGTTCGCTACGATGGTTGTGCTATATACAATCTTTGCCTAAGTATGCTGGGTGAGCAAGAATCATGTGCCATCTCAGAAAATCAGACAATAGCTTTTTGCTTTGGGAGAATGTTGCTATGGGCAGTTCTATGAAACTCGCCGCAGTTGCTGTAGCGTTGCTGGCCCTATGTATGGTGACCGCTGGCTGCTCGCAGTCAAAGGTCCAACGTTACGGCAGCGTCATTAGGATAGAATCAGAGAATATTAAAGAATATAAACGGCTGCACGCTGACGTTTGGCCGGGTGTGCTGAAACGAATCAAAGAATGCAACATCCACAACTACTCAATATACTTAGGTGAGTTAGAAAAAGGCAAATATTATCTGTTTAGCTACTTCGAATATACCGGAAATAATTTCGAGGCAGATATGGCTAAAATGGCTGCCGACGAGACCACTCAGAAGTGGTGGAAGCATACCGACCCCCTTCAGGTCCCGGTTCCAACCCGCAAACAGGGCGAATGGTGGGCTAAAATGGAGGAGGTTTTTCATTGTGATTAAGTCTGGCGACTCGCGGCAAAATGTCTCTACTCAGCCTGATTTAATTATTGTTCAGGTAGACCGACAAAGGCCGCTCCTCATGCTCGCCAAGGACGTTGCCTCTTCAGCTTGCCGGACAATATGCCTCTGGCAATGATAACGTCCTCTCTGATTTGGAAGTCGAACATACCGACACAGACAAAATCAGCACCATTCTCAAAGGCATATCTGAATCCGTCGCTGGGATGAATAGCTCCTGCCGCTAAGACCTTGAAAGCGATCCAAGGTCTGGGCACGCTTTTCATAAACTCAATGGTCTTCTCCGGAGTAATACACCAGATGTTGTCATAGTCATGCGGACCACCGCTGTCAACATTGAACTCTATCCTCTGTTCTTTCGGCGTAGCAGACCAATAATTCCCATGGTGCAAGGTCTGCATGTAGAAATCAGGACGTATGCCAGCTTTTTCCACAGCTATCGGCACTTCTATTGAATGTCCACCGATACCAGCGATCAAACCGTTGTCCTTGATGAATTCGATTGCCTTACCCAGAAGATCTACACGCCCATTCTTGACGAAGCTATCTCCAACCCCACCTTGCACATAGGCTCCAGTCGCTCCGCTGTCGATGGCGTTCTTTATGTTGCTCGTTACATCATCAACCTTTGGATGGACTTGCGCAATCCATTGTATTCTCCCACCTCGTTCCTTCCAGTACTTTTTGAGGTAGTCGCAGGCCGCCGTGATGATCGTGTTGATGCCATTCTCCTCCGCTATCTGAAGGGTCTCCATGATTTTCTTCTCAGTAGCGTAGGCCTTGAACAGGTCACGCAGATACTTCAAATCTCTGCTATGCGACCAGCCGCTGAATTGATTGCCACCGATGATCAGCCGATTGACTGTCACATTACCGATTTTGCCCGTGGGCATACCTGCGATTGAATCATGTTGGACAGGGGCTGGCTCTTTACTTGACCTTGCTGCTGGAGTTTTCCCCGTGACGGTCGAAGCTGACGTGACTGCTATAGAGCTAATAAGTGACTTCCTAAAGAACTGCCGGCGTGTCAGATTTTTTGACATTCTTGACCCCTATCAATCAGGCTTTTCCAATTATAAGTCGATTGAAATACATCGTATGTGCACCCAATCCAGCATATTTTAACAATTCTTTGCCTCAGCTTTCTACCAAAAATTCAACCATCACATCTGCCCTAATTTTTTCGCACCTCTCACAGTAGTTGCTGTCAAACTCAGACTCCTTCCTCAGCACTTTAAACACTCAAAAATGCTTCGTGTGCAGCAGTAAAGAATCACCACACCCATAACTGACAGACTACACACTTGAGAACTTTTTGCTTGACCGTAGCTGCAAATTCCCTTAGAATTTTGATAATGCGAGGTTATTGAAAAAATCGGGAAGAGCAATTTTTTAGGAGGAAAAGGGATCATGAAAAAGATAATGACCGTGTGTGTGGTGGCAGGAGCAGTTACTCTACTGCTGGGCTCGGTCAGTAGCGCTGCTACTATCCATTGGACCGCTCTGGGCGATGACAACCTCTGGAGCAATCCTGCCAACTGGGAAGGCAATAAAGTCCCCACTAGCGCCGATGACGCCTATATTGATGTACCAGCGGCGGCATCGCCAAATGGCCCGGTTATTCAGGATGGGATCGATGCGAAGGTTAACGGCCTGGGTTGTGAGGTGGCTGGTGAACCCATGATGACGATGACAGGTGGAACTCTTCAGATAGCGGATTGGGTTTGGTGGGGTGACGGGGCTGGGTGCCACGGCACATTCTATATGAGCGGCGGCACTATAACCATTGGTGGAGACTTCGAGCTTGGATGGGGCGATGGTGAAGGTACGTGGATTATGACCGGGGGCACGATCAGCGCCAGAGAATTAATCATTCCCACAAGTACTGGACGTGCAGGGCAGTTATACCTTCATGGTGGCACATTTAATGTTGGCCGCGAAGGCCTCAGGATGACACAAACCGGCCTGATAGATATCACCGAAGGCACGCTGGTACTGGAAGGTAATCAGCGGGCGATGCTTGAGGGTTTCATTAGTGCCAGCCAGATTACTGCCTACGACGGCGCAGGGTACTTTGATCTGGACTATGATGAAAGAAATCCTGGAAGGACCACTTTGACAGCGGCCCCTATTACGGAAAAAGCCTATAAACCCACCCCCTCTAACGGCGCCGAAAATGTGACCGTGCCGTTGCTCCAGTGGAAGGCAGGATTAGGCGCGGCCTTCCACGATGTATACTTTGGCACCAATCCTACGCCCGGTCAGGCTGAGTTTATAGGCCGACAGCAAGTTAGCGCTAACGCCTATTGGCACGCCGCTGGTCTTACACCAGGAGCCACATATTATTGGCGTATCGATGAGGTCGAGGCCGACGGCGTAACTATCCACACAGGCGATGTCTGGAGCTTTATAGCTGCCACCTTAACAGCCCAAAAACCGAACCCGGCTGACGGCGCCAAATGGGTAGCTACCGATGCAACGCTTAGCTGGTCTGCGGGCGCCACCGGCATTAAGCGCGACGTCTACTTTGGCACCGATCAGACTGCCGTCGCTAATGGTACGGGCGGCACATTGAAAAGCAGCCAGCAG
>Ga0172365_10004186_pt1 | contig 10664 bp, 12 predicted proteins | sample LakKivSesite48cm_FD_114535 | JGI IMG/M metagenome (GOLD analysis project Ga0172365, IMG submission 114535) | Sediment microbial communities from Lake Kivu, Rwanda - Sediment site 48cm | ecosystem: Environmental > Aquatic > Freshwater > Lake > Sediment | place: Rwanda: Western Province, Lake... | reverse complement strand
GGTCGCGCTCTCTATGCTCTACAAGCCGGGCGAGCTGATCGTGCCCGAAGATTCTGAGAGCATCTACGTGCTCCACGAGATACCTGTGATACGCGGCGGGGTCGGCTCAGAGGAGCTGGCACGAAATGCCGCCGCCGCACTCCGCGACCACAAGGGCGCGATCGTGCAGGGTCACGGTACCTTTGCACGTGGTGCTACAGTTGATGAAGCCTTTGTCGTGCTCAGCTCGATTGAGCACGCCTGCATGGTCAAGTATCTGGTGGACGTGGCGAAGCGGCTCGTCATTTAGCCGATACGTTACAGGCCTGCGCGGGCGAGGTGATCACCGCTCTACCCGGAAAGAGCGGCGTCCTCACACCGTCTTGGATAGCTTCTCGCAGGCGGATCGAGGCCCGGCCTTCGATAAACCGGGCATCCCAGTCCGAGGCAGCGATGTGCAAGAAATCGATGCCACACCCCTTCTCGAGTATTAGCGTGAGCTCCTGCTCGGTGTCGCCCTGCGTGAGCTCGCCCGTGAGCTCCGCACCATCGGCGAGCCGGGCGAGGAACGAGGAGGGCAGGCGAACGAAATACCCGCTCGCGCCAGCCGGGAGAGCATCAGCACGAGTGCGAATGAGGACGTCTTCTAAGATGAGTGGCATCTTGAGTCTTCTTTATTTTCTCCATCAAAAGATTTATTTGTTGGGATAAGTTTGTATCCGTAGGGTAGTGAGAGAGTGAAAATGAATGAAGAAGAACCGGCTAAAAATGAAACCGGAGGTCTCTCGTTTGCGGTAACTCTTCTTGCAGCACTTGGGACTATCTTGTATGCCTCATACACTTATTTGCAAACCCCGTCCGACTCTTTCAGGTATTTCTTTATTTGTGGATTGTTTTCTATTGTGGCCATTTTAGTATTTTGTCTCCTTTTGTATATTTTGATTAAAGGTTACTCAATAGAAGTAGATGATCATCAAAGGAAAAGATGGTTAGATAAAAGAGCATCCGTCATTTATCTGATGGTGTTCCCAGTGTGCACAGCAGTACTGATAATGTTTCTTTTTAGTAGTGGTTTTGCATACTTAGATGTAAAATATGATCTTGCAAGCACAGACAGTTATTCTGTAATAATAGGTATAATTACTTGGGGTGCTGCTTTCGTTGGTGTTCGTATTATTTTTGGTGATTTTTTAGAGGATATTGAGCAGTTTAATAAAATAATTAATCAAACTGAGGGTAGATGGATGAGAAAATTTAAGAAGTTCTTAATACATCTATGTATATTAGGCTTTTTTTATGTGATATGGCTTGTTATATTTTTTATTATAATCCCTTCTATTTGGCCATAATAGCACACTATTGGTTGTCCAGAGAATCTGCTACTCTTTTTACCTCTTCATAACGCGTGGATAAAATCGCGGCCCACGCGAAGCAAACTTAATCTCTGAAAACCCCCGAAAATATTATGACCTTAAAGCCATGATCATCGACAGAACCACCTATCGTGCGAATGATATCCGGGGCATTGCTGACTCACAGCTCACCGATGCATTTTGCTATTTAGCCGGGTTGGCATTCGTCGAGCTGCTGCGGCGGCACCGGCAGAAGGCGCCGGAGAAGCTCACGATGGTCATCGGCAAGGACGTGCGAACGAGCGGGCCGCGGCTCAAAGCGGCATTTACCGATGCGCTCCTCAGCCGCGGCGTCCCGAGGCGAACATCGTCTTGTGTGACCGCTGCTGGAAGGCTTCAGGAGAAGGTACGTGAACACGCCGGAGATCTGCATACCGATGGCGAGCGACGAATGCTATTCAAATTTACCATACGGGCCCGTCCAGGTATCCGCGATCTCGATAAACGCCGCATAGCCATGTTCGCGAATGAACTCAAGTGCCTGCCTATATTTCCGGTATTTATATCCCTTCTTGCTGTAAAATCCGTTCAATATCTCGCAGTAAAGATAATCAGGACAATCGGCACAGGTTCCATATCCCCGTTCCTTGAAGCAGCACACTTTGATCTTACATTTTGCTTTAGTAATACCTCGTTCTCCACGTTCATATCCTAATTTACAACCACGACAACTTTTGTCAATTAGTGCAGGACACGTTTTACAATATGCACCGCAACACCCTATTTCTTGTATCGTCATAGGTTAGTTTTCTCTCTTCACGTTCTTTAATGAGATTCTCTGCTTACAAGACGGACATATCGGCATTGCCATTCACCGTTAGATATACCTTCGCAAGGCTTTAAAAGCCTTACCGTACGTACTCGGCCGTCCAATCCTGTCCCCTACGCCAACGATTGGCACGCGATTCGTGTGCACGCACGTTCGATAGCTTTAAGAATAGCGACACGCTATAGTTTTAGTGGGGTGAACATTATCTGGTCCGATCTGGCGCTCACTCGATGGTCAAACGTTTCACGTTCATCCCCCCGATGAAAGCGCCGAGGAGGGGCGCTCTACAAATACCCAGGATGAGAGGAGGTGATTAAACAAAAATGTTGTTTATAACATGCGTGAAAATTAGCCCCGGGAAGCTCGAAGCAGCGAGAAAGTTCGGTGACCAGTTACTGAAATCGCCACCGAAAGGTGTGAAATTCCTGAAGGTCTATCACACCCTGGGCAGGTATGATGCGATATGGATTTACGAAGCTACAGACCCGAACGTGGTTAAAGAGTTCCTTAAGGGAAGCAGGGATGTGGCAACAACGGAAACCTGGGTTGCGTTTGAAAGGACGTAAACGCGCCGCGGTCTCAGTTTTTACTTTTTCCTCCTTTTTCCCGATAATCTTTCAAAACCATTCGCGTTTGGTTGAGAGAGCGAAGCAGCTTGAAAGAAGCTGTTTTCACAGTTCCGCCTTTCCATAACCACCCGGGTAAGGTGAGTTAAATATTAATCTTCCTGAATAGCACAGCTCCTACGACCACCATGAACACGGTAAAACTGGCCAGCACAAGAAGGCCAACAAACGGATTTAGCTGCGACGTGCCCGCTAACCCGTACCGTATCCCCTCAACACCGTAGGTCAACGGGTCGAGCAGCGTAAGAGACCGCAACCACGAGGGAAGGCTATCGATCGGGAAGAGCGCTCCCGAGAGTCCGAATATCGGAAAGATGACGAAATTCATGATCAGCTGGAAACCCTGCATATCCTCCATCTTTGAGGCGATCGCGATGCCGAACGCCGTGAAGGAAAGCCCGATGAGCACCATGAAGACCGAGGCAATCAGAACTCCAGAGACACTGGCAATGTTCAGGCCCATGAGCAGGGAGAGGGCAAGTATGAGAAATCCCTGGATACAGGCAGTCGTGGCGCCGCCCAGTGTCTGACCCAGCATGATCTCCATCCGTGAGACCGGTGCCACCAGCGTCTCTTTCAGGAAGCCAAACTGCTTGTCCCAGATGATCTGGATACCCGAAAAGACGGACGTGAAGAGCACACTCATGGAGATGATACCAGGCACAATAAAGCCCATATACCCCTGCCCCGTCCCCGGAATCCGCACCACGGAATTGAGCCCGAAGCCGAGTACGAGCAAAAAGAAGAGGGGCATACCCAGACTGCCAATGATCCTGCTCTTCGACCGCACATACCGTTTCATAGTCCGTAACCAGATGGTGTGCACAATGTCCATGGTTGCTTATCTTATCGCCTCCACATGCGATGCATCATCCGCATGTGCTCTTTGCTACCGATTTCCTCTTCCCGTATCGTCCGGCCGGTGAAGGATAAAAAGACATCTTCAAGTGTCGGCTTATGGATGGAGATGGACTCTATCTTGATGCCGTTCGTCGCGGATAGCTGAGCAAGCTCAGCAACGTGCCGCTCCGCATGTTCCAGCTTGATGGTAACTGAGCCATCATGGGGCTCTGCGTGGTTGACCCAGGGTAACGTGATGAGCTTCGCATACAGCTTCTCTCGCTCGGGCGATTGGATGGTGATGAGATCACCGCTGATCTCTTCTTTCAGCTTCTCCGGCGTATCCAGTGCAATGATCTTCCCTTTATCAATGATCGCTACGCGATCACAGAGCCGGTCTGCTTCGTCCATATAGTGCGTGGTGAGGATGATCGTAATGCCTTTCTCCTTATTCAAGTGCTCGATATATGCCCAGAGATGGTTTCGCGTCTGCGGGTCCAGACCAAGCGTCGGCTCATCCAGGAAGAGGACTGTGGGCTCGTGCAGTAACCCGCGGGCGATTTCCAGGCGCCGCCTCATCCCGCCGGAAAAGGTCTTTACCAGACTGTGCTGTCGGTCGTCCAATTCAACGAGCTGCAGCAGTTCGGCGATCTTTTGCTGCCGTACTGTCTTCGGAATACGATACAATCGGCCGTGGAAGTCCATGTTCTCATACGCCGTCAGCTCCTCATCCAGGCTCGGATCCTGAAAGACGATGCCAATCGATTTCCTCACCGCATCTTCCTGGCTGGCGATCTCAAAGTTATTGACCCGCGCAGAACCGGATGTTGGCCGTAATAACGTTGCGAGCATGGAGATGATAGTTGTCTTTCCCGCTCCGTTAGGCCCGAGCAATCCAAAAATCTCGCCGCTCTCTATGCTGAACGAAACGTTGTCGACCGCCACAAAGCTGTTAAATTTCTTGGTCAGATTTGTAACTTCTATAGCAAGCATCTATGTAATCCTCCTTAGATCAGCAAGGCATTGCTCGAGGATTGTGACTGCTTGATCTTTCTTGTCCAGTGCTAAGTTATCGATCACAGCTCGTAGTTCAAAAAGCAATTCTCTCATAGTTACTTTTTCTTCACCAAAGATCTCGATAAGCAGATTTTTAACCTGCAAATGTTTCTCCCGCGATTCCTTCTTATGCTCCTTGATGGTACGTAATGTTACCTCTCCGTTCGGTGTGAGCTCGAAGATATGCTTCGAACGCTGAGCTATTTCGCTCACTCGTATGAGCCCCTCCTCCTCTAACTGTTTCAGAATCGGATAGAGCGTGCCTTTGCTTGGCACCCATACGCCCTCAGTCTTTACCGTGATCTCCTTGAGCAACTCGTACCCGGATTTCGGCCGTTGGCTGAGCGAGTGAAGAATGAACAGGGCAATCAATCCCCGCTCTCTTCCGCCCTCCGAGGCGAACATCCAGAGGCCTGTCATTTCTTACTCGACTAATAGAGCGAGCAGGCATATAAATACTACGGATCCGAACCGTTCGATACCGGTGTATCCGGCGCCCGTAGTCGGGTCGTCGTTTACCCTGGTCGAACTTCTTTGACCCGGCCGATTTCGCCCGAGGTAAGACGGACTTTGATTCCATGGGGATGATGCTGCGACGTGGTGAGAATCTCCTTAACCACGCCTTCGGTGAGCTTGCCGGTGCGTTGATCCTTTTTCAGCACAATTGCAACCCGCATTCCCGGTTTAATATTCACGCGGTTCGTTCCTGCCATGACACATATCCTCGCGCTTCACGAGTTACGTTCTAGTACGTATCACGAGTTGCGCATAAAAAGAGCTTGCCGGAGGCGCAGTTCAGTGAGCGTAGTGAAGCTATATGCCTGTTGTAAGGCTAAAAATCCGGAATCATTCGACCTTATATGCCTATTCCCCTTTCTGAATAAGCTTGCAATGGCCATAATCTCAGCAACGCACGAAGAGGTCTTTTCACTGCATTCTCCTCGTCTCCAGTGTGCTCATCATGATATCGGCGTCCTCGGCCCCTTCATCGGTTCTGAAGCAGCCCCAGATCTTCCGCTGCCGCACCCGTTGCCGAAGCGCTCGCTCTGCGACCGCAGTCATCGGTTCCACACCGGCGCGAAGGACGAACGTGAAGAGGTTCACCAAAGTCTGCTGTGCATATTCAGAGTATGAAGTTGACAGGTAAGGGCATAATATCGCTCTTATTTATTGCCCGCAGCATTTCTTGTACTTCTTACCGCTACCGCAGGGGCAAGGATCGTTTCTACCTATTCTGGTTTTAGGTTTAGCTATAGTATTCCCCGCAATTTTTGTGTTCGCAAGTTGTTGGAGATTATAAAACGGCAAGAATTTGTTCAGTGCCGCTATATTAGTTGTATCAACGCCAGCATCTTTCGCAGCCATGACAAACGATTTCGCGGGCCCCCAGTTTTGGGGGTTACATGCGTTCTTTACTATTTCGCGATCAAGCTCTTTAACTCTCGTTGCAAGTGTTGCCGCGTTTCTCAGCAGTCCCTGTTCCTTGACAAAACTAAAGAATGCGGAAAGAACCGGAGCTATAGACCTGAAGTAGGACTTGTCAGCAGTCATTTTTCGTGGCAGGGTATCTAAGCAACACTCCTCCAGTTCACCATCCTCATCGTCCCATTCCTCAGGCGACAATCCGTGATGGGTATACATATAATCGGTAAAGGACAGAATGATACATTCAGATTCTCGTTTCTGCTCTTCGGTCAGATCCTCAAAATACGCGCTCTTAGAGAACGCGACGCCCCATGCAGAGACGGTGTCCCGGATTTTATCCAGGTCATCCTCTGAATGTTCTTCTTCCATCACTGCACAGATTTATGCGCGAGAGAGAGTTATACCTATTGGTCGTGAACTCGCAGCTTAGCCGCGTGGCCGCTAGCCGAGCATAGAGAGCGAATGAAGCGAGCAGAAGTCAACTACCGGTACATCGAGCATCCCTCGGATGTCAGCTTCGAAGCCTACGGCGCGACGTTAGAGGCGCTCTTCGCCAATGCTGCGATCGCTATGTTGAGCTTCATGACCGATGTCCAAGCCTTCGAGCCGGTCGAGGAACGAGCGGTGGACGTCAAAGCCGAGGATCTCTACAGTTTGATGTTCGATTGGCTCGATGAGCTGCTCTTCCTCTTCGAGGCCGATTCGCTTGTTATGAACGAGTTTGAGATCACCGTCGATCCCGCGGAGTTCAGCATACGGGGGACGTGCCGCGGCGGTATATTCGATCCCGAGAGGCACGACGCAGGCATTATCATCAAAGCCGTGACCTACAACATGATGGAGGTCAAGAAGAACGAACGGTGGCACGCGCGTGTCGTATTAGATGTATAGATTCATTTTTACCGATTGACGCGTACATAGCGGATTTTTTAGTCTAGTGCTTGGAACCAGAATCTCCCGCAAGATCCGCGTCTTTTTCAACCAGTCGATATCCGAACTGTAGAGATCGCGAATGTCCGTCAGGCCCAGGCTGAGCATGGCGAGCCGTCCAATCCCAAGCCCCCAGGCGAGCAGCGGAAGAAGCCCGCGCCCTTCCCGCAGTTCTTAGCCCTGCAGCTGCGTTTTGAGTAGTTAAGCCAAATAGCCATGGATCGGATCTTGGCACACTCGCGAACCGTTAGGTGAGATCGAGGCTAGGTGTGCATCTACGTTAGGTTTATTAGAGAGGAGGTCTATGTGGTAGTTATGGTTCGAAATAACGAACATATGTTCAAAAAAACGAACCTGAGCCCGCTCGCAATCGAAGTGTTAACGTATTTAGCGCGCTCGAAAGAAACTTGAGAGAATCCTTCACCGCACGATCCGCGTTTTCCGTAACCAGTCGATATCCGAGCGATAGAGATCGCGAATGTCAGTCAGGCCCAGGCTGAGCATGGCGAGCCGGCCAATGCCCAGGCCCCACGCTAAGACGGGATATTTCACCCCGATCGGATGCGTCACCTCCTCGCGGAAGACACCCGCGCCGCCCAGCTCCAGCCAGCCGTGCGCCGACATATACACCTCCACCTCGACCGAGGGCTCCGTGTAGGGGAAATATCCGGGCCGGAACCGTATCCGCGGAAAGCCCATCTTGCGGTAAAAGGTCGCGAGCAGCCCGAGCAGGTTGCTGAAGCTCACGCCCTTATCCATCACGATCCCCTCCAGCTGGTCGAATTCCGGCAGATGGGTCGGATCGATCGTCTCACGGCGATACACACGGTCAATGGAGAAGACCTTCACCGGCGGCTCGGGATGCGAGGCCAGGTACCACAGGGTTACGGCAGTCGTGTGCGTCCTCAGCAGGAGCTCCTCGCTCAGCTCGCGGCGCCACGTGCCGCCCCAGCCGGTCGAGTTCAGCTCGCCGCCGTGCTCATGCATTTCCTTCACGTTCTGGACGATCTCCTCAGGCACTTCGAGCGGCTTGCGCCGGCCGAGATAAAAGGTATCCTGCATCTCGCGCGCTGGATGGTCCTGAGGCACGAAGAGCGCATCGAAGTTCCAGAACGCGCTCTGGATCAGATCGCCCTTGATCTCCGCGAACCCCATCTCCGTGAAGATGCGCCGCATCATATCCAGGATCCGCTGGTACGGGTGGATCTTCGCCGGATACTCTTCTTTTGTGGGCAAATTTATGTTATATTGCTCAAAATCGTACTTTATCCAGTCGCCTGTTCTTAACAGCTCGGGTGTGAGTTGGGTTATTTTCTCCTTTATCGAGATACCGGGGAAAACGACTTCGTGGCCTGCTTCGGTAATTGTTATTGTGCTCTCAACTTGCACGGTTGATGCTAACAAGTTCCTTTTCTTAATCAACTCGCCTAAAATACGATTGAGCGATTTATCCGATATTCCCGTGATGCTCTCCTTTACTCGATTTAGTAGACGACTTTCTTCCAGTTCCTCGACATCATGGAGGATGCGCAAAAACTCTTCGTCAGCATTATATTCCCAGAGGGTTTTCCCAGTTGGCGCTAAAATCTTTTCGCCATCTTTCTCCTCAAAGCGCGCCCAGCCCTTTTGTAACAGCCAATTGGTAGATATGCTGGCTTTCTTCTCATTGGTAAAAGCCTCTTTAAATTCTTGGAAGGGTAATGGTAAGAGAGCAAGCCCGCGACGCTCTGGCAGGCCTTTTTCCGCATATTCTCTGCCTTCCTCCGTTAAATGCTGGAAAAGCGTTCTTGTTCTTCTGATCTTACAAAGTCCCTTCTCTGCGAGCATAAAAGCTGCCTGCATCACCGCATCTTCGTTTACACCGGTTTTCTCGGCTAAGGCCCTTGGAGTCCAAACTCTGCCTTTCTCACTATCGAGAGCCAGTAAAACCTTTTTTTCGTTTACCCGCAGTTCCGCATCCGAGGTCCGTTCCGCTTCTCCTTCGGCCATAGTCGTATCACTTACTTACACCAGCACCCGCATGAGCTGGGTCTGAAGCTGAGTGTAAAGAGCTGGCTCGCGGTTATTAAACTTCGCCCAGCGGAAAAGAAATATCTGCCCTGCCGTAGTAGGTAGTACTATAGGTGCACCATGCTCTTTGCGATCCCTGTAGTCCTCTTCCTTATCGTCCTCCTTATCCTCTTATCATCCTTCTTTAGCGCTGCGGAGATGGCATTCGTCTCCATCGAGCCGGTGAAAGTGCGGGAAGACGCGCTCAGCGGGCGGAAGAATGCTCTGCTACTCGAGCGACTGCTCGAGCGACCCGACGAGGTGGTGAGTGCGATCGTCATAGGCAACAATCTGGTGAATATCTCCGCCTCGATTCTCGCAGGCACGACCGCAGCCGATCTCTTCGGGGGACTCGGCGTGGGTATCGCGACCGCGGTGATGACGCTGCTCATCGTCATCTTCGCAGAAGCGATCCCCAAGGCCTACGGGATCCATAATGAAGCCTTCGCCTTCAGAGCGGCAAAGGCGCTCTACCTGGTGCGCGGCATCTTCTATCCGGTCGCGAAGCTCTTCTCGCTCGTCTTCAAGCCGGTTCTGCAGCTGCTGGGGAAGGAGCAGCGGGCGAAGGCGCTCGTGACTGAAGAGGAGGTGGAGGCGCTGATCGCGCTCGGCGTTCACGAGGGGACGATCAAGCGAGATGAACAGAAGCTGGTGGGTGAGATCTTTGAGTTCGACGAGACCAGAGTTGGCGAGGTCTACGTGCCGTTGAAGGATGTCGTCAGTCTTCCGGAGACGGCGATCGTTCAAGAGCTGATCAAGCGATCTGCAGAAACCGGCTTCTCACGATTCCCCGTCTACTGTGGACGTGAGGAGCAGATCATCGGGATGGTTCACGTCAAGGACACGCTCTTAAAGGAGAGGATCACGCCGATAAAGGAGTTGATGCGGGAGATCGTGCGACTCCCCGCCACCATGAAGGTCGACGATGTTTTACGGGTGCTGCAGCGTGAGAAGATGCATATGGCGGCCATTGAGGCTAAAGACGGGAGGATCATCGGCGTGGTCACCTTGGAGGACTTGATTGAGGAGATCTTCGGTGAGATTCACGACGAGCACGACAAGAAAAAACGGCGGGCACGCTGATACCCCGATCTTCCCGTAGCGTTCCGCCTGGCTGCATGATTCGCTAGATCGAGCGCGGGGAGCATGGCAAGCCCCGGGTCATCGAGCTCTCCATTTATTCCTGACGTTCAAGAGCGGTGCCCTCACTCCAGCCTGATCGCGGGAATCCATGGGGTAGCCGTCTCCCCGTTCGCGTCCCTGAACTCGGTGCAGGTGATCCTTCCTACCCCCGTTACGGTATGCACTGACCCGTGAATCAGCTGTGGATACGAGCCGGTGACGACCGTGTAATTATAGTTCTCATTTTGGGTAAGCACGATCGGGTCGTCGAACGCTAGCGTCTGCCAATCGCTGGTATAGCCCTTCCAATGCTCTTCCACTATGGTCTCCGTTCCCTTCCAGATCTTGAGGTATTCCGTGTGCCCGCCGGTTCCCGGGCAGGGATAGGTGTAAAGCGTGCTCACGCTGAGGTTGCGGAAGGGCGTGATGGTGCCGTTATGCGTGCCGGGGATGCTG
>Ga0172365_10004185_pt1 | contig 10664 bp, 10 predicted proteins | sample LakKivSesite48cm_FD_114535 | JGI IMG/M metagenome (GOLD analysis project Ga0172365, IMG submission 114535) | Sediment microbial communities from Lake Kivu, Rwanda - Sediment site 48cm | ecosystem: Environmental > Aquatic > Freshwater > Lake > Sediment | place: Rwanda: Western Province, Lake... | reverse complement strand
GTTTTGAAACTTAAATTTAGCTTATAATTTTCTTGAATTAACTTTGAGGCTTCTTTGCTAAAGTGCCCAAACCCTCCTGTATGAGCCTCAATGGGCCACTTCAAAATAATATACTCGAATTCTTTATTTCTTATTTTAGAGTGGTATGGAGAGGAATCCCATAAATTAAGGTTTTCTAAGTTGGTAAAGATAAAAAATTCAATGTAGGGAACCTTACCTGCGTAAGTTATAATGGTTGCATCCTCGGACAAAACATCCCCATTAGAGTTTTCTACTAATTGGTAGACATACTCGCAGCTTTCAGTGTAAGTTTGAGTTGGCATCTGGATTGGATTTCCGAAGCAGGGTATTACTTGAACTATTAACATAATAACTATGACAGTTTTAAGGACACAGCTATATTCTAACTTAAGAGAATCTTTAATCTTGAGGTTAATTACTTCTTCGAGCACTAATATGCTACAAAGAAGTAATATAGGTATAAACTCAACTGCATAGTTTCCAGCTGAACCTTTTCTAACCATAGTTAAAAAGAAAATGATTGAGCTTGTAATGAGAAAAAGTGAGAGGGGATTTCTTTTCTCAATGTAGGCTAAAGAGAGAAAAAAGAAGGCTAGGGTGAAGTAGAAAATATGAAGAAACTTGAGAATAGTTCCTTCAACCTCTACCTCAGTGAATGGGTATGTCTGGTTATAAGTAAATATATGCCTGAAGAACTCTCCCCCAGTAAAGTAGTTTCCAATCAGGATTATAATAATAGCAGGTATTACTATGGTAGGAAAATATTTTAATAGGGTTTTCCTATCTTTAATCAAAAGAAAAATACCAATTGCCAGAGCACCAGCTATATAAGTAAATTTAGTAAATGCAGCTAAAAGAAATGGAATAGAGCATAAGTAAAACTTATTGCTTAAAATCTTACCATCTTCACTTAAATACTTGACTGCAACATAGAACCTAAGAATATCAAACATTGCCGCAAGTATATCTACCCTGAACTGGAGAGACCAATACCTAATAGTGGGATTTATGAAGATAACTAGACCAGATAGGATTTGGATTTTTTTATCGTTGGTAAACCTACCAGAGATTAGGTATAGTAAAAAGGCTATTAGGAAGGTAGATATAACTTCAATTAACCTTCCAACTGCTAGATGTAATCCAAAGACTTTTACTAAAGGAGCAGATATAAGGTAGAAAACAGGTCCATACATCATAGTTAAGAAAGGTTCCGTGCTTATATCCCAATCCCATAATCCCTGTGCCCAAAGCCCTGTTATTGCTGCTGTAAACCCTTCTCCGAAATCTAATTGCCAAGGGTATGGAACCCATTTAATAACTTGAAAAGCGTAAAACCCGAGAAAACCTATACTTATACCAATTAGGGAATACTTAGCAGCGTCCTTAGCTTCTATGGCTTTCACAATAATCTCCAGGGTCTAAACACCATAGTTGCATAGGTTTCACAGGGAGTTAAACAACCTTTACAGGACTTGATTACCTTCTTACACTCATTGGAGATAATAATGTGGTAATTACTTTCCCTTAGATTGCTTAACTTTACATCGGCAAAGAAAATACAGGGGTTGACATTACCGTAAGGGTCTATAAAGCAAGAATATTGGCAGGCAACACACTTTTTTGAGCTAGACTTTTTTGAAAAGAGGTATGAAGCTAACCCTATTAAGTTGGCAGAGGGAGCAACTCTTAATTTTTCTAAAGGTTCTGAGTTTTGCTCAAGATTGCGGTAAAAAGAAGCTTGCTGCTCATAGGTTATAGTTAAACCAACTTTAAGAACTTTGCTTATTTGTTTTACATTTAGAAATTCCCCTCTATTAAACCTTGACGCCATATATTCAATACCAAGTTTTAACCTCTCATTCTTTATTGAATTTAACCTATTCAAGGTCTCTATGGCATTCACAAATGAGGAAGGAGTTCTAGCCATACTATTGTGAACTTCTTCTTTCCCTTCTAAACTGACATTAAGGGTTAGAATGGAGTCCTTACTTCTGTTCAAAGCCTTCCTGACCGAACTTTCTATAAACTCTGGGTTATATCCATTGGTTACAATGCTAACCATTCCTAGCCTATTTAAGCTCAACATAAGAATTTCTCCCGTGTCTTCCCTAAGAAAGGGTTCACCTCCAGTATAAGACACCCAGATTAGGTTATTCCTTTCAATAATTTTTTCCACCTCGTCCAACCTTAACTCAGCTTCCTTGAGTTCTGAGTTTTTTGAGTATATATGCCAGATATTGCAGGTTTTACATTTTTGGTTACAAGAGTAAGTAAGGGCAAAGTTTGCTCTGGAGACCTCTGGAAAAATAACACGCTTGGCTATTTTTACTCCGAATGAGAGCAATTTGGTTGAATGGTGCTCGGGCTGTTCAGACTTTCTGAATTTTTCTACTAGGTCACACCAGAATACATATTTGTGCTCAATAGGTTTTAAGTTATTTTCCAGACATAAGGTTTCAAGGGACTTCCTGGTAAATTTCTGAATATGCTCTTCTCTATAAGGGGTAGATAACTCAGCTAGTGACCACAGTTTCCCCCTGACCCCACCAGTTTCCGGGGTGGCAATAATAACTTCTCCATTATCCTTCAATACTCTGACTATTTCCGAGATTGCCTTTTTTGGGTTCTCCAGATGCTCAATGGTTTCAATGAACAGCACTTTATCGAAAGTATTATCTCCAAACTGCCATAGGTTTTCTGCCCGCATTGCTAAGAATGTTGTATTTTTACACTTACTTCTCATGAGGTTTAATTTGCTCAAGTTTACATCAATCCCAGTTGCTCCTGGATATTTGCTAATGATGGGACTTGAACCACACCCAATGTCGAGTAAATTATTATTTCCCTCTGGGGGAAACATTTTCCAAATTATGTTTGCTATCTTCCTCTTCCATACTCTCTGCGGCAAATTTCCCTTGTAGAAAGATTTCCATTCGTAATCTGCACTACTTGGTTCTAGTTTTTCCGCAAAAGTCCACTCCTTATTTAGCCAATACTTCGTGAAGAAGCTAGCTACCGTTGCTACTGCTAGGGAAACAAGGTAATGAAACCCAGCAAGTTCGGTAAAAAGGAAGGTTAAAGCAAAGACAATAATAGTTCCGGCAAGTTCGGCAATTCCAAACCGAATAAGTCTGGACAACTTTAGAGTATACAGTTGCAGTAGCTGTTTAATGTAGGAAACAACCTGGCTACCAGAAAACTTTGACTCTCCCCTAGTCCTAGTCCTAAAGATATAGGGAATTTCTATTGAACTCTCATAGTTTGACTTTGCTAATATATCAGTCCCAATTTTGAAGCCATCCCTATTCAGGGAATGAAGGGGAGGTAGAATATGCCTTCTAAACCCGATAAAGCCAGATGCTGGGTCATGGAACTTCGGAAGCAGGGGTTTTGCTAAGAGTGCAGCTACCCTACTGACTAACTTTTTCTTTAGGCTCCAACCTTCAGTTCCTCCACCTTTTACATATCTTGAGGGCAGAACCAAATCATACTTATGGAGATTACTGATTATTTCCGGGAGCAGGGAGAAGGGATGCTGACCATCAGCATCCAACAAAATTATATAATCTGAGTTGGTCTTCTTGATGCCATCAATTACTGCGGAAGAAAGTCCCCTTTCACTTTTTCTAATCAGACTCTCTACAGGATAATGCTCACTTAGAGAGAGTATAAGTTCCTCAGAGCCATCTTGGGAATTATCATCAACGAAGAGAATACCATAGTTCTGACCTTTAAGATAACTATCAACTTGGGTAACTAAGGGTTCTAAATTATCCCTTTCCTTATATGTTGGAACAATAATTTGAACTCTCACATTATCTCCTTCGTCTTGCTTCATGTATCTTCTCATGCAACTCTTCTAAATATAAAGTCTCTTCACTCTTATAACTTTTTCTTGCCTCCTCCCTCGCCCTTTTTCTGGCTTCCAAAGTCCAGGTAATGGGTAGGATAAAACAAACAAGAGCCATCAGGAGAAAGACATAGTTAAAAACTCCATAAGTTCCACTAATGCCGTGCCCAGTAAACCCCGAAACCGCCAGTCCAATCCAGCATAGCCCTCCTACTATGGCTATTGGAAGGCTTTGTTTGAGAAAACCAAAAATGGTTACTCCCAGAGATAAAAATATGAAGCCCAGGAGGGCTATAGCCTCAGCTTCAGTCATTAACTTACCTTCTTTATGTAGCCAGATTTGAGTAATGACCTACAAATGTCCCTGGCTTTACTCACTGAAAAGTTAGTGTCTTTGGCTAATTCAGCAATACTCATAGTCCCGTTCTCCAGCAAAGCGGCCAGGATTTCATACCTCGGGCTTTCCACTGTGAAACTCTCCGCCTTCTGCTTCCCCTGTTGGGTTAGAGCAACAGCTTGAGAGTCCCTATAACTATCATAACTATCTTTTAAGTCAGAGATAAATTTCATGGCAGTAAGGTAATAAAGATACAGATAGAAACTGAAATTACCAAACAAAAGAATACTCTACTCATTCTATTACCTCCAAAACTTTTCTCCTTAGTGCAATTGCACTCCAACTGTCATACAAATCAAACCAGTTTGGTCCATAAATTTTTATTCTTTTAGTTGCTCCAGTATTATAGTCCAAAACTCTCGCATGAACAACCTGACTGAGAGGGTTATATGCAACCTTAACCAACCTATCAACCTGAGTTCTAACTCTCTTGTCAATCATGTCTCTCCTGGGAGTTAATAAGAAAATCCCGAGTTTATAATGTCTTGACTGAGATATGAAGTAACCGAATATCCTGACCAATTTATCGCTTGGGGTTCTACTATCAAAATACCTGTAGGACTCATCAAGAACCATTGTAGCTTCATAAAGGTTTATGTTGTGTTTTTTAAGAGACCACTCAACTGCAAGGTCAACATCTTCCTTAGAGGTAGATTTTGCAATCTTGGTAATTTTCTCCAGCTCCCCTACAAAAGATTTCTCATCAAGAAAGGTGTAGGGACCAAACTCAGGTTTAGGTCTAAAGTCACAGATAACAGGTCTACCGAATAACTCTTTGAGTTTATAGGATACACAAATAGCAAAGGTAGTCTTACCAGTCCCTTTCCTCCCCTCAACTAGAGTAACCCCTTCGGCGAAATCACTAAAGAATAAAGCCTCTTTTAACACCTGTTCTCTAGTCTTTACTGCCATTACAACCTAAGCTCCCCTTCCTCTTCTGCTTTTCCAGATGATAACGCAACAACCAACTCCCCCCTTCCCTTCCTAGATTTACTTATCATCCTCTTATCCAATTCTACTTGATAAATTTCACTCAACCTCCTTTTTCTTCCCAATATCAAGCCTTCTTGGACAGTTTTTAGTATTGCGAAAGTAATCACCATCCTTGGGGAGGTTTCAGTCTTTATAGGGAGTTCATCCTCGTCCACGTTGAGCAATTCTCTAATTGCTTCTGACCTCGCAATTTCTTCCCCGCTATACGGAAAACCCGAGTTTGGACCCCGCTTTGTGGTTTTGTCATTTTCTTTTTTACTTTTCTTAGCCATCTATATCCCCAAACTTGACATTATCTGAAAAAGTAAGAATATAACAATTACAGAAATAACCACTGGAACTCCTATAAGCAGATAAAATAGAAGGGGGATTTTGAATTGAGTAGCTTCAACTGCCTCTCTCGCCTGCTGTTTGAGTATTTCTGAGAAATTTATATCTTGCAGGTTGCCCAGCACTTCAGCGGTGATTACTGGGTCATTTTCTATCCATGGTAAGGGTTCTGGATTGCTCTCAACAAACAGTGCAGACTTAACTGTAATTTGAAAGAACTTAGGCCTAAGAGGAGGATATAGAAAATTCCAAGTCTTATTCGGTTTGATGGTATAAGCTACATTCGTGTCCCTTTTTTTGTCGTAGTGAAAAACTTGGTTCCCAACGATTGGTAATAGTTCTTCTCTCCTACTACCATCGGGGGTTAGGAATGTGCAGTATAGTTTCCCTTCAGCCGCTGATTTAGTTTTCTGCTGTTGGTAGAAAAATATTCCAACGGCTCCTATGATTAAAACTATGATTAAAGCTGTTAACATATCTACCCCCTATACCCAATTATATCAAGAAAATTGAGATTAAATATTCCAATTTATTATTTATTATAATTCACCACTTGGTTTATTGTGGCTTATTTTCTCTAGTGCACTTCCCAAACTTCTCCCCTCTTTTAGTTTTCTAGCCTTTATTATTCTTGTTGCCCTAGCTTCATTCCTTGTCGGGAGGGGAATTACACTGAAATCACCTTCTAGCTTTTCAATTCCAACAGTAGTTGCTGCATCCTCACTTCCATAAGGACCCAACAGTATTGTTTTACCCTCGTGCAACCCAATAATCCAGAAATACTTACGACCTATTGCTGCTCTTATACTGTCAATGTTAATCCTATCAGTCATGTCTTTCTTCCCTCTTCTTGAAACTTATCACCAATGTTGCTAGGGAAACAATAAAAAGGGAAACAAGTAATGCTAGGGGCATTATTTGCCATAGCGATAACTCTACATCAGTAATGCCCTCGACATTCTCCAAATCCACCTCATCTATAATATACTTGATTATGGGAATAGCAATGAGAGCATACAGAATACAACCAATAAAACTTATTATTCTTCCCATATTACCTCCCGAACGGTATAATTACAAGTTGTCTGAAATACATTGCTAGGGCAAAGATAAAACCGGCTGATAAGGGATAGAGTAGAAGGTATTTAATTATAACTAACTGACCTGTCAGAAAGGAATAATCCCAGGCGATAACCCTGGGAATATTACTAACCACTCTGATTACAACCTTAGTTAATGTCATTAAAGTTCCCAGAGTATCACTGGAGACACCAACATTGAAACCTAGGGCGTTATAGAGTATATTTGAACCCTCATTATAAACCTTAGTTTCACTGTTGTGGTAAGTTGCTATAGTCCCATCTACACCCCTTGTGCATCCGGTAAAACTCGTGTCACCTTTACCAGTGTAAGTTATTTTCTCATCCCCAATAAATATGTAGTCAACATCAAGGAAATCTTTGGTCGATATGACATTTATAGTTGTATCATCTGGAGATATGGCAGATGAGAGCTTTGTTGCTGCAAAGCCCCCTCCCCCCTCTACCACCATACAGAGTATCGTGCACCCAGCGAAACAAAATAAGAAGAATACAAGTAATTTATTCATAGTGAAAACACCTTAGTTGATATAACAACTGTTGCAGCAATTACCGCATAGATGATAACAGTCCAAAATGGAACTAACCCCCCTCCTATAACTGCAAAAAGTCCCCAAACAATCCCTGGGGCAACTGCTGTTGCTAGAATATTACCCTCGGTTGCGTTGAATGTTATAATACCGATAGCAATTGACAACCCAAGAGCTAGTAAAACCCAGAAAATAACCATTGGAATACCCACTGCATTTAACTGCTCATAGATAAAGGGTGCTAGGGGCAAAGTTTCCCCTGGATATCCAGGCCCCTCCTCGGGCGTATGAAATATCTCCTCGCCAGTTTCATGGAACATATCTGGATAATCAGTTATAGCTGGAATACCATACATATCTCCAGAAGGGTAGTCAGCAGGAGTCCCTGGAAATGACACCTCATCTCCATATCCCCAACCTCCTGGACTATATGCTCTTGCTCTATAATAGTATCTAACACTAGAATAGATATTTGTTGTTCTCTCAAAATAACCCGCTTCAAACTCTCCAGGTTCATCCCAATTATAAATATAATCCCCTGAACTCGTTCCCCAAACAAAACCTCTGTGGTCACAATTAACTGCGGTAGCTACTATCTCTCCTCTTAGTGTTACGCTTGTTCCAACATAATTACTTGGCACTAAAGTATCTACTACTGGAGGGGGAACAGGCTTTCCAATTTTAAGGGCACTTGTTGTTCTGTAGAACATTGCAACATCACCGTTATATACTTTTGAGGTTACTGTTAGGTCTTTATCGTCTGGTATAGGGTCTAATTCCTCATCATACCAATCAACCTTTCCTCCCCAAGTTTCACTGGAAAAGTTGAAGTATTCATAGAAGACATGATTGGTATATAACCAGTATACAACTATATCGCCAGCAGTATTCCAAACCACAGGCATAGGACAGGTGTAATCGCTACCCGCATAACCTGGTATTTCATAACTCTCATAAGTATTATTGTCCTGTCTTACAAGAAGACGCCCACGCCTACGCCCTACATAAACTCTATCTCCTAGATTGGTTGCAGCCCACCAGAACCCACAGTCATCACTCGTAATATATTCTGCCTGGTCAACATCTGTCCATGCATTTCCATTCCACACCCTCCCTTCAAGATACTTATCCTGTAAGGGAAAAGACGCACAATAGAGAAGAGCATAAATTTGCCTGTTTGTCATACTTAGGAGGGCTATATCTTGCTCATTTTGGTCAATTTTCCCCTCCATCTTAAAGGGAAACCCCGCAGCAGTTTCCCAAACTCCATCATTCCTACGAGACTTGGTAACATAAGCATCACCATTATAGGCATAAGCAACAAAGGGAAACCCATCGGAGTCTACGGCGACACTTAAACCACTCAGTCCATACGATGGACTTAAATCTCCAGTAGCAATCTGTTCTACAGTATACCAGTCTATTGTCCCATCAGCTTGAGGAATTCCCTTTCTATAATACACAGGAGTGTTGTAGGCTTGCCACCTAGCATAATGGAACTGGTTTCTAGTATCGTCGTAGAAGAGGGAAAAGTCGGTGTAATAATAGTGATAGGAATAGCACAATGTAGTTCTATCAGACCAGGTAATTCCGTCAGGAGATGTTTTGTAGACAATGGGACAAGGATTGCTACTCCCTATCTTATAGAAAATCCAATATTTGCCAGAGGCATAGAAAGCGTTATATCTTCCTGAGTATGTATTCCACTCTACACTTCCCTCAGTATCTACTACAACTCCAGAGGAAGCCAAAACTGGAGTGAGCAGTAGGAGTGTGGCTAGGAGGATTAGTAAAATTATTTTGAGTAATCTTGTTCTCATCATTCTGCACTAGGCTTATAGAAAAACAAATAACCAATTCCAAGAATACAACCAAAACCGATTAAGATAGATACTACGAGAGGGAGAAAGCCCAATAGGGCTCCCGCAGTAAGCATTGGAATTGATAGCAATAGAGCGGGTTTGGCTGACCTTGTTGCTGCGACAATAATTACACATATAACCAGAATTAAACCTAACCAACCCATTGAGGTAAACCACATTGGAGACAACCCAACATAACTAGCTAGAGTATTTATAGAACTCCCATAGGGAGTGCCATCCCACCTGTTAGCTAGTTCACTAGAGTAGCTCTGAGTATAATCTCTCTCTTTATAAGTTGGGACATAGGGATAGGGGTAAATATTAGAAAACCCAGGTAATGCTTTCTCACAATAATCTAACCCAATGTCATTCAACCCTTCAAGACTCAGCATTCCAATCCCCTGATACTTCTCAACATATCTTATACTCTCGTCAGTAAAGGGTTTAATGTTTTTTAGATTGGTATCATAATCTCCGAGGGTGAATGAATGAGTTGCTTTACTTCTACCCTCCTCAGCATCTCCCATTGTTGAAACCATAACCCCGTAATCGAGACTCTCCCAGGTAAAAGAGTGTTCAGGACTTAGATAAAGAGCAGCAAAACCCCAACCATAGCTTATAACTCTGTTATAGTATAGAGGACTCCCACTCTCATCACAGAAATAAAAGTAATAATAATGTTCTGCTGGTTCATTCGGTTCAACCTCATAGTCTATGTTATAACTTGCCAATACTAATCTGTCATTGGTAACCGAAATGTCTCTGAATATCTTTATTCCTCTTATAGAGGTGCTCCGTGGTATAACTAACCCTGCACCCTCAGTTACAAAGAACTTTACTATGCCATAACCAGTGCCATGTTCATTATTAGCTGCTGCTCTATAAAAGTATTTTGTCCCCGGAGTTAAACCCCCAATATCTTCAGAAAAACTATCGCTGGAGTGTGCCCCCGTTAAGTAACCCGTATGAAATTCGCAGCTCTGGTCTGGCCCATAGTTTACCCAGATTACACATTCTGCTCCCCCATCATCTTGCAAGGTTACCTTCAAAGTTGCCCCAGTTGAAGCAACATTGGTTGCATCCTCAGTTATAGGTATTGGAGTTCCAGCCTTTTGAGTGGTAAAACTTACAGTGTTTGAAGCCCAAGCACTCTTCTCTCCAGCATTTTCTACAAATGCCCTATAGTAATATGTAGTTTCAACAGTTAAACCAATTATAGCCTTCTCTACAATACCCTTTGATTGCTCAGTAACTGTTTCTACACTATCCCAATTATTGATATTTGTTTCTCCGTCATTATCCCCCCAGTAAAACTTCACTGTAGCTACATCCAGGTCACTGCCTCCGGTATCAGTCAAATCTGCTCTTAAGGTTGCAGTAGTCTTCTCAACTGGATTTGCTGCTAGGGTTGTAATTGCTGGGTCACCCCAGAGGGTATAAAAGGACATTGAGGAGTCCGCCCAATAACCTCCATAAGTATTTACTGCGTAGCACCTATAAAAGTATTGAGTGCGAGAGGATAAGCTAGTTACATCTTTATAGAAGGTCCCCACTCCCAAAGTTCCCAAATTCTCAACATGG
>Ga0172365_10004183_pt1 | contig 10668 bp, 10 predicted proteins | sample LakKivSesite48cm_FD_114535 | JGI IMG/M metagenome (GOLD analysis project Ga0172365, IMG submission 114535) | Sediment microbial communities from Lake Kivu, Rwanda - Sediment site 48cm | ecosystem: Environmental > Aquatic > Freshwater > Lake > Sediment | place: Rwanda: Western Province, Lake... | reverse complement strand
ATATGATTATCTTCTACGTCTTACTGGCATTTATGATAATCGCCGCGATTATTGCGGTGGAAACGACCGACCTTCTAAGCTCTGTAATCTGTGTAGGCGCGATCGGAGTCGGGGCCTGCGTGATGTTTTTGTTCCTATCTGCGCCCGATATTGCCATCACTCAGATCGTGGTGGAGGTTTTAGGCTTGATTATTCTGATTCGGGCTACCCTTGCCCGTGACCTGACCTTCATCAGTGGCGATAGAGAGTTTTTTGGTGTGGTCGTCTCGGTGGTGATTGTATTTGTCATATTTCTAGCTGGCGTGGAGGTTTTCAAAACTTTGCCGGCCTTCGGGACGCCGATCTTTGCCAAGATACCAGAGGCTGCTTCCCAGACCTACGTAAAGAATGGGCTCAAGAATACAGGTGCAGCAAATATAGTAGCCGCGGTGATTCTTGATTATCGCGCCTACGATACGCTTGGTGAAGCTACGGTGCTATTTACATCCATTATTGGTGCAACTGTTATACTGCGAGAAAGAGCCAGAAAACGGCTGGAGAAATAGGACAAAAATCAAAAATCAGAAATCAAAATGAAAAATGACAAATCAAAATTCAAAGATGATTTTAAGAAAAGGCTCTATAACTTTACGCTAAGACTTATAGAATTCTTGGATAAACTACCTATAGACAATGTTTCCAAGAGGATTAGCGATCAATTATTACGAAGCGGCACAGGTATTATTGGTAACTATGTAGAAGGACAGGCAGCAAGCAGTAAGAAAGATTTTACTAATTTTTTTAATACTTCTCTTAAATGCACGAACGAAAGCAAATTGTGGTTTGCGTTGCTGCGCGATAGCAAACGTACAAAACCGGGAGAAGTTGCGTGGTTCCTAAATGAACTGAGCGAAATCGGTAATATTTTCGCATCAAGCATTCTTACACTTAAGGGGAAAAAGTAATTTTGCATTTTGATATGTAGTTTTGATATTTGCATTTTCATATTTGAATTTGCCCGTGGATAGGCAGCTACTGTATTAAAGGGATAAAGAATGAAGGGCATGACAGTCATTGTCAAGACCATTGCCAGTTGGGTCAAGGTGCTTATATTTTTATTTGGGATTAACATTATTCTTTTCGGCCATCTTACCCCGGGCGGTGGTTTCGCAGGCGGCGTGATTTTAGCAACCTCCTATGTGCTGCTTATGTTGGCATTCGGCAGAGAATTCGTTGAGAAAAATCTATCTTTGCCCGCTGCGTCAAGGTTGGACTGCCTGGGTGCGTTCCTTTTTGCCCTGATAGCTATCTTGGGCTTTGTTTTTGGCGGCGTATTCTTTGTCAATTTTCTGGCCAAGTACGGCCAGCCGTTAAAACTTTTCAGCGCCGGCATTATACCACTATCGAATATTGCTATCGGCCTGAAGGTAGGTGCGTCACTGTTTCTGGTTATTTTAACGCTTTCAATTTTCAGACCTTATGAATCGGGTCGCCGGCAGGAGTGAAATCGATGGCCTACGCACTATGCTTTTTGTTGTTTATGATTGGCCTGTACTGTGCCGTCGTCAAGAAGAATATGGTTAAGATTGCAATCGGCCTGGCGATTATGGAATACGCCGTGAACCTTTTCCTGATTATGCTCGGCTATCGCGCCGGTGGGATAGCGCCCATCATTGACAAAAGCTATCTGGATTCTGCAGCCGGTCAGGTCACCACCAACTTTATCAATACCTCGGTAGACCCACTGCCGCAAGCCCTTGTGCTTACCTCAATCGTTATCGGCTTGGGCTCTTTGGCACTTATGATTTCAGTGTGCATTAGAATCTACCAAAAATACGGTACATTTGACATTACAGAGATAAGGAGGCTGCGAGGATGAGTGTGCCGTTGCCTGCGTTCATAGCGATTCCTTTAGTGACGGCGTTTTTGCTCCCGATTTTCGGCAACAAAGGCAAATCTTTCGCAACGGCGTTGGCCAATCTGGCTGTTATCTCACTGCTGGTATTAGCCATCTGCTGCATTGGCCGTTATGATGTTTATGAGGTAGGCAAATGGTCTATCCCGCTGGGTATCAATCTTGTCCTTGATGGTTTAAGCTCTCTCCTACTTTTGGCGATCAGCGTAATCAGTACTGCTGCGATGCTGTTTAGCATCAGATATATGGAGCGCTACACCGCCAAGGCAAAATTCTTCAGCCTGTTTTTGCTTATGGTTGCGGGAATGAACGGGCTGGTTCTATCGGGTGACATCTTTAACATGTTTGTATTTTTGGAAATTGCCTCGCTGGCTTCTTATGCCTTGGTCGGCTTCGGCTGCGAGCACGAGGAGCTTGAAGCATCATTTAAGTATATGGTGCTGGGAAGCATCGGCTCTATATTTGTGCTTTTTGGGATTGCTCTGGTTTACGGCAACACCGGCACGTTAAATATGGCCTACATATCGAAGGCGATACAAGACTCGGGTCTAAATGCCGGTCTTGCCTTTGCGCTTGCTTTGTTTGTTACCGGTTTCAGTCTGAAAGCTGCCTTGGTGCCGTTCCACGCCTGGCTGCCGGACGCGCATCCATCGGCGCCGGCCCCGATTTCGGCGATGCTCTCAGGCATTCTCATAAAGACCCTCGGCATTTACGCTTTAATGCGTGTGATCTTCAATGTGTTCGGCATTTCCATTTCATTAGGCTGGCTGTTGGTTGTGCTCGGTCTTCTAAGCATGGTTTCCGGGGCATTTCTGGCAATTGGCCAGTGGGATTTCAAGCGGCTGTTGGCATATTCAAGCATTAGCCAAGCAGGCTATTGTGTCCTGGGCATCGGGCTGGGCGGCCTGATTATCGCCCGTGCCGGCAGCAACATAACCACTACAGAATTAGCCTGGGCTTCTCTGGCATTTCTTGGCGGATTGTTTCACCTGGTCAACCACGCCGTTTATAAGGCCCTGTTGTTTTTGACCAGCGGCTCAGTAGAAATGGCAACCGGCACCAGACAAATGAAGCAGATGGGAGGGCTGGCCGAGAGAATGCCTGTAACTCGCACTACCTGCACTGTGGCATCTGCTGCGATAGTCGGCATTCCACCTTTTAGCGGATTCTGGAGCAAGCTGATTCTGGTCTGGGCGGCAATTCAGGCTCACTATATATGGGTGGCGGCAATAATCGTATTTGTAAGTCTGTGTACGCTGATTATGTACTTGAAGGTTCAGCGATATGTCTTTCTCGGCGAGCTGCCGGAGAACTTACAAGAAATTAAGGAAAATAGATTCTCTATGCTCGTGCCGATGGTGGCGCTGGCCTGCCTATGTTTGCTTATGGGCTTGCTGGTACTGGTGCCGGACCTGAAGCAGAGCATTCTTGACCCTGCCGTCAAGGTGCTGACCGATGGTCTGGCCTATTCGAGTAGTATAATCCAAAAATGAAATTAAATATCAAAATGCAAAAATTAAAATTAAGGAAGTGGTTGCCGCTTAGCGGCAGCTCCGCAAATTTTATTTTTGATATTTGATTTTTTACTTTCTTAGGATGTGAGTATATGAGGCGCCTTATTTACTTTGTGCTGGCCTTTGTCATCTGGATACTCCTGACTTGGCCATTTGTCGAGGGCAAGATTGATCTGCAGGTAGTAGTTGCAGGATTGATAGCTTCGATTCTGGTTTCGGTTCTGTTCCACGAAGTGCTGCCCAAAGAGCATCACGTGTTTATTTCGCCGGTGCGGGTGTTTTGGTCTCTGGTTTATGTGCCGGTGTTTTTCTATTATGTAATAAAGGCCAATTTTGATGTGGTCTATCGCGCTTTACACCCCAGGATGCCGATAAGACCTGGAATTGTAAAAATAAAAACGAATCTGAAAACGGACTCCGCAATCACCGCCCTTGCTAACTCTATCACGTTGACTCCGGGCACTTTGACGGTGGATCTCACAGATGATGGGTATTTGTACATCCACTGGATCAACGTTAAGTCTGACGACGTCGAACAGGCAACTGAGTTTATCGCCAGCAGGTTCGAGTGGTTCATAAAAAGGATATTCGAATAGGAAAGTAACCATGATAGTGGTGTTTTATACCGGCTTGCTTATATGTTGCTTCCTGTGTTTGTACCGGATAGCCCGTGGCCCCAGCGCCCCCGACAGAACCGTGGCTATTGACATACTGGGCATAATTATCGTGGGCTTCTGCGCTCTTTATGGATTAGCTACCGGAAAGGACTTTTATCTAAACGTGGCTCTTGCCTGGGCGCTTTTGAGCTTTATAGGAACTATCGCGCTGGCAAAGTTTTTGGAGGGCAGAGGCTTCGATGAGTAATGTTATCGGATACGTGCTGATAATGGTCGGAATTCTGTTTGATATATTCGGGTGTATAGGCCTGGTCCGATTTCCAGATGTTTACAATCGCCTACAGGCCTCCACCAAGTGCGTGACTCTCGGCACAATTTTGCTTTTGATCGGCGTGGCTGTTCTTAGCGGATTGTCGGCTACGGCTGCCAAGGCAATAATCTGTGCCGTGTTTATATTGATAACGTCACCCACCGCTGCGCACGCTATCGCTAAAGGCTCGTACGCATCCGGCGTGAAGTTGTGGGAGAATAGTGTAGTGGATAAATATGGAGAAAGAGGGGGCCAGAAAAAAACTTGATATGTTTCTCGGCGCTCCTGCCAGTTGCAACGTCGGATAGAGGGCTGCAAAATGGTAATGAAACTGAGAGAGTTAAAGGAAGCTATCACGGCGGTTTTTTCGCCCCGTTTTACAACAAAATTTCCCTATGTGCCCTGTGAGGTGCCGCAGAGATATAGAGGAAAGCCCGAGTTTAACGACCAGACGTGCATCGGCTGCGGCGCCTGCGTAAATGTTTGTCCAACCAAAGCTCTGACGATGGTCGATGACACACAGGCAAGTCCACCTGTCAGGAGGATCACGCTCAGATACGATACGTGTATCTTCTGCGGAAACTGCGCAGACAACTGCACCACAGATGATAGTATAAAGTTATCGCGCAAATGGGATCTGGCAACGCTTAATAAGAGCGAGACAGTCGAAACACACGAATATGAACTTCAAATGTGCGAAAAGTGCGGATCGCTCATAGGCACCAAGAAACACCTTGTGTGGCTTTATGAGAAGCTTGGCCCGCTGGCGTACACCAATCCTTCGCTCTTAATCGCTAAGCATGGCCAGCTTGTCGGCACCGCGGGAGCGGAAGTTGCCCGAAAGAAGCAGACCGCCGTCGTTGAGATAAGCGATTCTATGCGTATCCTGTGCCCCAAATGCAAGTGTGAGATGAATATTCGATTATAGATAGTATCGCCATGAAGCATTTGCTTCAGGAACTAAGCAGGCTACGCGGCTTCAAGACGGTGATTTTGTGCGTTGGTAACATCCTCAAGGGTGATGATGGGGCAGGCCCCAGGCTCTGTGAGTTGCTGGAAGGCAGCACTTGCGTGGATGTCATCGATGGAGGAAGTGCACCGGAAAACTACATCGGGCCAATAGTCGCAAAGGACCCGGAGGTTCTGCTGATAGTAGACGCTATGGATTTTGGTGCCTTGCCTGGCACAATGAGGATTTTCGATCCCACGCAGCTCGGCAAATCTGCTTTGTCAACGCATTATCTATCGCCCCGCGTCCTCGCGGATATAATTAACGCTCAGATTGATGTTCAGGTCCTGCTCATAGGCATACAGCCGGCACAAGTGCATCTCGGTAAGCCGTTATCGCCTGAGGTTGCTCAGGCGGCCAGTTCCTTGGCAAACACAATTGTAAGTATATTCTCGCAAGAATAGCTGACCTGCTGATTAAAGTTTTTCAACTCTTTGCCTGCAAACATAGGTGAACTTCTGCTTACAAGTTGGCAGGGTCTTGCTGGTAAAAGTGTTTCAATTCCTCATACAGGTCAGGGTGAAGTCTCCGCAGCTCATTTGGTCTCTCGAAAAAATTCTCTGTAGCAACCGCAAAAAACTCGGCAGGACTTGTGGCGCCATACGCATCTAATAGCGTGTTACGACGGCAGTTAACATCACGCCGGAGCTTCTGGTAGTCTTTCTGTAAGATACGGGCCCAGGTCATATAGGCTGAACGCCGCTGAACGACCGGTGTGCTGTCGCCTTTGCCGCCGGTGCTATCCAACTGGTGAGCGAATTCGTGCAGTACAATGTTGTGCCCATTGTCAATATCAGCGGCACATCGCCGGACATCGTCCCACGACAGCACGACTGCGCCGCGATGCCAGGACTCACCCAAACGGATGTCAGGCCCTTCCACTAAAAGGTTGCCTACTATGTGTTGGGTTTTCTGGACCAGGTACGATTGAGGGTAAACGAGTATCGAATACAGCCCTGGATAATAATCGGTTTTGCGGTGGAGCAACAGGATGCAAGCCTGAGCTGCAATGGTGACTTTTATCTCATCGGTAATCTGTAGGCCGGCACAGCCTTCAAAATTCTTCTCTGCCATAAAGATCAGAATATGCCGCTGAAGCTCCTTTTTGTCTTCGGTCGGCAGTCGCCTGTACAATTGGACGTTTCTTTCGACAATTGCCAGCCACTGGTCGGGAAACAGCCGGTTGGCAAGCCGATTACGTCGCCATTTTTTCAGTCCTAACATCTGGTGCTATCCTTAATATCGCGAGAAACAGTATATTTACTCAAACTGACCGATTCGTCGTGTCATTCCTGCGGAAGCAGGAATCCATTAACATCACGCTTGAGTGGATTCCCGCTTGCGCGGGAACGACAAATGGCAGTGTCCTATCGAAAAATCGGTCAGTTTGAGATATTTATACCAATCCTGACAGCGGTAATAAATAAGCAGGGCCTATGCCGAATCAGTCAGCATAGGCCCCGAAATGGTGCACCTATTTAGCCCCGCAGTTTACTGCGGGGTCCGACGCCGTGCCGGCGTCGGCTAAACATTCGTAGTCGTACCGCGATTACGGCCACCAAATCTTCTCAAGCCAAGAATCCGCCAATACGGCAAAGTCCTTGAAATTAATCACGTTGTCCTGGTGCAGGTCAGCCGGTATCGAGAACGGCGAAGTGTAGCCCGCAAGCCAGGCAATCTGAGCATCAGGCAACGTACGACTGTAGATGCGGAAATCATCGATCGCACCGGTATAGTATGCATCCGCACCATACTGCGATCTGCCGAGCCAGTTCTGAGTGGTCACACCGAGATCGCTTGGGCTGAGCGTCGCTTGCGTGTTCTGAGCAACGACCGAGCCGTCAAGATACAACTTAATAGTATCGTTGTCCGCGTTAATCGTCACTGCCACATGGTGCCAACCGCTGGCTAAGGTACTGGGTGCGGTCGCGAGCTGTTCCGGAGTCCCGCCGCCCTGGGTCGTAATGCCGAAGCGCATCGAGTTGGTCGTACCATTCCGCGGAGTGAGGAACATGTAGGTTGTCTCGCCGCTGCCGAAATCAAAAATGCGCTGCCACGATCCGCCAGCGTTCGAGAAGTTCGCCCATGTCGCGAAGGTGGAGTTAGTCAATGAAGCGATAAGCGAGCCGATGGGCAAGTCGACATAGTCATCGACGCCATCTAAGAAAATAGCCTGGCCAACCTTACCGGTCGTATAGCTGGCCATGCCGTTGGCGGTACCATTATGGCCACCGACAGCGTCATTTGCGTTGCCTTCGAACTGATAGTGCGCTATCAGACCAGTGCTGCCAGGGTCAGCCGGCGTAACCTGGAAACCAGTATCCAGCCACAGATTAGCCAGAATCTTCACATCAGCCGCGTCAACAATATAGTTGCCGCTCAAGTCAGCAGCGGGCTTGCCAATAGGTCTGCTGGTATACACCCGGATGTCATCAATGTATATCTTGCCCGTGCCGCCAGCCGTGGGATTGGTCCGGTTGCCCAGGCCAATATACATCTTCTTGATAGCAGCCAGATTGACGCCGGCGGCGCTGAATTGTGCCAGCTCAATGTTACACTCCTGCCAGGCGGCTGTCTGTACCGCCGCCAGATCAGGATGGTTCACCACTTTGATGTGGCCGGCATTATCTTCCAGCGCGACATAAAGCTGTTCAGCGACATTGGCAGGATCGCCATAGAAATACAGCCTCAATGCCTTAATGTTGTTTCTGGTCCAATTCTGCGTTGAGGTCCACTCCCGGAATGTCTCTGAGTAGCGGGCCTTGCCGCTTGCGCCGCTGTTGTCGTAAGCCAAAGGCATTGACTGGTAACTACTATCATGAGTAATAGTCTGCCCGGCATACGGAGGCACATTATTACCTACAGCCGAGCCAGTGCCGTTGCCTGCATAGCCCGGCGGCGGTTGGGTGTATCCCCATCCATCCTTCCAGGTCTGGAAGATTCTGCTGCCGACATCGTCTGTGTAGTCCTCAAAATCGTCCACAATCAGATAGTCGGCTACCGTAAAGCTCCAGACTCTGCCGGCGCTGATAGTAGCGTCGGTATTGTACTCATCTATCCGCCAATAATAAGGCCCGCCGCCCCACTGGATGCCTTCCGGTGGATTATAGCTGGCAGCAGCCTGCCGGCCTCGATATATGCCTGTTGAGGCGGTAGTAGCATTAGCTACCGCGGTCTGGTCGGTGCCAAAGTAGACATCGTGCTGGGATGCCTTTTCACCCGCCGACCAGGTAAGCGGCAATGCCCGGTCTATATCGGTTATTGCCTTGTCAGCCGGCTTCGGATTCCAGGCACGCAGCGGGTCGCCTCTCATCGTTTTGGGAATGTCAGCCTGCGACATGGCGTAATTATAGATTCGGAAATCATCAAGTGTCCCGTTGAAGTACCCGTCGGCGGCATACTGTGACCTGCCGAGCCAGTTGCTGCTGGTCTGCCCAAGCTGGCTTGGAATAACCGCCGTGGAACCACTGGCCACAACCGCACCGTCGAGGTATATCTGCATATTTCCAGATCCTATTACCACGGCTATATGGTGCCAGCCAGTGGGAAGTGTGTCGGGCGACTCTATCAGAGACTCACCTCCTCCGCCGGTCTGAATTGCCACTCGCATCGGACCATCCGTACCCGTGCGGGGACAAAGAAATATGTACGTGGATGTCCCGCTGCCAAAATCGAATATGCGCTGCCAGGAGCCACCCAGGTTGGAGAAATTCACCCAAGTCGTGAAGGTAGCGCTATTAAGCGAATTGATAAGCAAACCTATCGGCAAAGTCACATAACCATCGATGCCCTTGAGCTTCAGTGCGCCGCCATCGTAGCCATCTACCCATGCTGTATCGCCGTAAATGGTGCCGTGGTTGCTCTGGCCTGACCAGTCAATAGCGGTCGCGCCTTCGCCCTCGTCAAGCTTCCACCAGCCGACAAGATTGGGATCAGTGACGGTTATCACAGGCATAGTGCTGAATCGCCACACGTTGCCTGGGTGTTTAGTACCGGCTTGCTCGACCTCATCTATCCGCCAGTAATAGGTGGTTCCCAACTGCAAGGGTCCTGGAACGAAGGTTGTTGTTTTCTGCTGGCTGCTTTTCAACGTGCCGCCGGTGCCGTTAGCCACATCCTCTTCAACTGTGCCGAAATACACATCGTGTGATACTGCGGTTGAACCTGCCGTCCAGCTAAGTTCCACATCGGTACTTACATACTTGGCCCCGTCGGCTGGGTTGGGGTTGTAGGCAGTTAAAGGCGCAGCCGTAAAGCTCCAGACATCGCCAGGATAGATCGTTACCCCATCAACCTCGACCTCATCGACCCGCCAGTAATAAGTCGTTCCTGATGTAAGAGTGCCAGCCCAATAGATGGTCCAGCTCGTTCGGGTTTTGAACTCAGCCGCACCGGGCGTCGGATTAGTACCGAAATACACATCGTGATATTTGGCAGTAATCCCGATGCCCCACTGAAGTAAGGGCGTGATTACCCCCTCGGCGCCGTTAGCCGGGCTGGGGGTATTAGCTTTTCTCGGACCTCCCAATTTGAAGTTGTTTAGGATGTCTGCCGGTTTAAGCACTCCATCGTGGATGCGCACTTCCGCAATCGAGCCGGTAAACATAAATGTCGCCCCTGTACCGGTGTTGTTAGCTTGTGCGCCGACCCTAATTATGTTCCCGGCGTACGTGTTTAGGGTGAGTGATGTTCTGACGCTTTCTTCGACGCCGTTGACGTAGACGCGTGCAGCAGTGCCGTCGTAAGTGTAAGCCAGGTGCCACCACGTGTTGACAGCGGGGGCAGGAGAATGGCTGCCCCACCAACCCATGTCGCAGGTACCGCCGCCCCAATGCCCCACTGCGCCCCACATTGAGTTATCGCTGTAGTTGAAGGACATGTTCGTACCGTCCGGGCCACCGCGATGAGCCCAGGAGAGCATCGTTTCTTCTCCGGATGCAGGCAACGATGGATTGTATGCCCACACCTCGATTGAGCGTGTGCCTGCACCTTCGATGCCGGGTATGGATGTTGGCCCGTCGAACCAGCTACTACCGTCGAACGTCACGCATTTCAGGCCGGCCACATTCTCGACAACGGGCGTGCCGGAAGCCGTAAAGGCCCCCAGCGTTCCGCGGTTAGGCCAGTTTGTCGCAGCAGACCCATACGCCAGGTCATCGGCTCGTAAATCAACCAACAGTTTTTCAGCAATAATAAGGTCAGCTCCTTCGGCAAAGCCGACAAATGCAAAAATCAAAATGCAAAATGCAAAATTAAGGAGGTCTGCCCGCTTCGCGGGCATCCGCAATTTTGATTTTTGATTTTTAATCTTTGAGTTTTCTTTT
>Ga0172365_10004182_pt1 | contig 10669 bp, 13 predicted proteins | sample LakKivSesite48cm_FD_114535 | JGI IMG/M metagenome (GOLD analysis project Ga0172365, IMG submission 114535) | Sediment microbial communities from Lake Kivu, Rwanda - Sediment site 48cm | ecosystem: Environmental > Aquatic > Freshwater > Lake > Sediment | place: Rwanda: Western Province, Lake... | reverse complement strand
GATTTCTTTCAATGCCAAAATGACTTCATCGTTCTGCTGCTCAGTGCCAACCGTTATTCTCAATTTGTTCTCAAGACCGGACAGGTCAAAATACCTGACGTAAATATTACGCTGAATCAAATTATCAAAAATTACTCTCGCCGGGCAGCGTTTTGTCTCGGCAAGAACAAAATTCGAGTAACTTTGCGGCACCTCGAATTTCAAGGTCCTAAGCTGCTCAGTCAATAAATCGCGGGCCTTTTTAACCTTCTCCGTCGTCTGCCTGAAATACTCCTGGTCTTTTATCGCCGCCGTCGCCACGGCGATAGCAACGGCATCGACATTGTAGGAATCCTTGACCTTTATCAGGCCGGATATAAGGTCGGCATGGGCAATCGCGTAGCCGAAACGCAGCCCGGCAAGACCATAGCCTTTGCTCATGGAGCGAAGGACAATTACATTATCGAAGTCTTTGACCAGTCCGGCACAATTCTCATCGGCAAAATCCACGTAAGCCTCGTCGATTAAAAGCACGCCGGTAAGCTCATCGGCCAGCGAAGCCATCTCGCCGACGCTTACAAAGCTGCCGCTCGGCGCGTTTGGATTGCAAACAATCGTCAAAGCGGCGCCGGTTTTTGTTAATTCGGCCGGAAGATTGAACTCGTGGTCGAACGGCACTTCAAAAGCCTTGCAATTTTGCAGGTTCGCCAGTACGGGATAAAGCGAATACGTCGGCACGGGGTATGCAACGGGCCGGTTTTCATCGCAGAAAGCACGAAAAGCGAGGGACAGCAGCTCGTCTCCGCCGTTGCAGCACATGATATTTTCGGAACTTACCCCATGGATTTCCGCGGCGGCCTGCCGAAACGCCGTGCCGAGCGGGTCGGGATACCGCCTAAGCTGCTCGACATTAATCCTGCTGAGCACCTCTACGGCATGAGGAGAGGGTAAATAGGGATTTTCGTTCGTATTCAGCTTAATTACGTCCATCGACTTAGGCTGAAAACCCGGCTCGTAGCCTTTTATCTTCTCGATATTGTCCCGAAAATAGCCCATAACTCACGACCCGTATTGTAATAAAGACAATCACTCATTTAGTCCGGAAATCCACCAACCCTGTCATTCCGAGCGGAACGAAGTGAAGCGAAGAATCTCAACTTCCACACGTCAAACTGAGATTCTTCACTTCGTTCAGAACGACAAAAAAGCCGGATACCGGATTATTCCCGCAGATTATAAGGATATTCGGGCCAAATTAAAAGGGAAGATTTTACGATTATTCAAAAGGCATAATTGAAGAGGGCAAAATGCTTTTACGATACTGCCGGAATTTCTTGTAGAATTTGACATTTATCTCAATACTTGTTATAATTCATAGAGTAATATATGGGAAAGCAAGGAAACATACAAAATGCCGAAAAAAAATGTCAAAAACCACTTAAAGCTAACTGTGGAATCCAAATATCAAGGTAAATACGTAGCATTCAGCCCGTCCGAAGGCAAGAAGGTTATCGCATCCAGTCGGAATGCCGGTACTGTAATTGAGAAGGCCCGGAAAAAAGGAGTAGATACTCCTGCCATTGTTTTTGTGCCTAAGGAAGATGTAACCTACATTTACTAAAGAAAATATTCGCGTTTTTTGCGCAAAATAAACACACAAACACCAGGATGTAAAAAGGTATAAAAAGTAAGTATTTTTTATTGACTTAGCCGAAATTAAGTATATACTTTATATTGAATCACGATGAGAGGTTAGCCAAAGGGTTCCGTCCCGCGGCAATGCCTCTTTTTTTATTTTCGCCGGTGCTCAAGCTTTCTTTTCAAATCGTTCATAAAACTAATCTGAGGAGCAAATTTTCTTAATAACGATGAATATTTATAACGGTTTGGAATGATAAGTCTTAACAGTTTCTCTTTTTTTATAAGATAGTCAACCAGACAGTAATAATCACCGTCACCGGTAATAATAACGGCCTTCTCGTAGTTTGGGTACTCAATCATTGCGTGCATTACCAGTTCAGCATCAACGTTACCTTTAGGTTTGCCACCCGGCAAAATCAGTGTCGGCTTAAAGACGAGAATATATCCGCAACTTTGAAGTGATATATACAAGCTTTCATTTGTAGGAACATAGCCGATGAATAGATATGCTTTACGGACGCCGTATTGGTCTTTTAAATAAATTCTGAATCGGCTAAAGTCAAGTTTCCAACCTTGTTCTTGAATGGAGAGATTCAGATTCTGGCTATCAATAAAGGCATAGTTATTCTTATACTTTTGCATTACCTCCTAATTGTAAAAAAATCTAAACCGACAAGCAAGGATGAAAAATCCCGAATTCCAAACTTCATAATTCTGCGTTTCCTGCTTTGTATTTCATATCTCATTTGATCTGTTGCTTGTTCGGCTTAAAAAAATGGAGCGGCGTACAATAAAGATAGGCGCTCCCGAAAACAGGATTATCTACGCGGTATATGCGTTTGTCCTGACGCCCCGGGACGGTGATCTTTTATACCCGGTATTTGGACCGGTACTACCGCTCCAATACACACTATAATGGCGAAACATAATAAAAGTGTCAAATGATTTTCGCATTTCCAACTTGGAATAACAGCAATTGAAATGAGTAGAAAAAATATATTCGGTATAGGGGATCTTCTAATTGATGCTATGGGAGCTGTTTTCGACGGATTGGTGACTAAGTAAAAAGTTTCATTGAATATGGAAATGGTGGTCTAATGCTTCAGACGTTGGATCAAGCCCATTACTCTGTCGTACACGAAAATCAGTTATGAATTATGACATGTCTTTCAGGGCTGGTTCTCATTAGGTTTTTTCTCCGATTATCCAAACGATTATGATTCTTATGGTGTACGTGGTAACCTTTAACGTATTTTAATCCTTTGACTAACCGATGCATTGAGACTCTTTCACCCCAACAATCTTTCGTAACAGCATATCCATCTTTATTTTTGTACCACCTAAACTGCTTTATTCTGTCAAAATCCCTGTTCTCTACAACTGCGTATCCACCGTTTTCTAATGGGATGTATCGTGGTTCGAAAGGATTTTGCCGGATGTCTTGTTGTCTCTCCTTAAAAGCTTTAAGTTTTTTGGCATTGCAGTCTTCACAGATGGAGCTTCTTGTACGATTCCAAAAATCAGGTACAAAAAACCATTTATCATATCTGCACTCCGGACACTTTGACGGATTTTTTCTCTGTCTTATTAAATTGCCTTTTTTATTCTTTTCTATCTCGCGTCTGACTTTGCATATGAGAACCAATGAAAGGATGAGAGCTATAGCTATTATTAATGGCATCTGCCAAATCCTCCTCTTAATAGAATTCAGCTTTTCTTTGCAACACTTAATTGAAAGCTTATATAATAAAAGCCGATAAAACTATATCGGCCGAAAATTTATTGTAATAAAGCAAAATACGCCAGTTAGCCTTAGTAATTAAGAATGGATTTAATATATGGGCAAGGATAAAGATCAGCATTTATTTAGTCAGATATCAATTGATATTAGAAAGCATCCAAACACTTACAAAAGGGCTGGTGAATGGCTGGATAAGTATTGCAAGAATATAAAAGGACACCAAATATCTCAGGCTAGTCGCTTCAAAAAAGCCCGTCAACATTTGGTTACAAAATACGAAAAACAAAGTGCCATTCCAGAAGATGATGCGCGATGTATTATTTTGATAATGTGGTTGTTGACTGATGCTGACACAGAAAAGGTAGATCTCAATATTACTGAATTCGAGAAGTGGTCTTGGCAGCCGATAAATAACATCTTAAGTAATAGTCGTAGTGCAGTAAGTTCCTTATTGCTTCAAAATGATTACGCTTACGATTCTTGGATGAGACTTCTTCAAATCGCTCGGAAATCAATTGAATCCAAGCAATTATCTATAGAAAAACCAGCAGAAACAGAGCAACAAGTTACTCTCCGACGAAGGATATGGACTTGGATAAAAAGAATACCACGATGGATTTACGTTCTTGTTATTTTTCTTGCAGCTTTTTCTTACTGTTTTTCATCTTTTAGGGTGGCTTGAACCAATCAAGGCATTCATCCACCGAATTATTGGTGAGTAAAAATCGATTTTATCAGGATTTAAGAGATAGCTTCGGCCTCTCGGCCTCATTATGACAAAGATTCATCTTTCATAATGGCACAGCCTCACGCAGCACGTGCTCGCGAATATAAGGATTGAGCGCTTTTTCCGTCACAACCTCCACGGGCCGGCCCAAAATTTCCTGGAGGTCCAGAATAAGGCCAGCAGGAAACCACGAGCTTGTCGTCGGACCGGCATCATTGAGAAAATCTATATCGCTGTCAGGACCGGCCTGACCGCGAACAACGGAACCAAAGATTCGAATATTGTATGCACCGTGCCTGGCGGCTATATTTCGGATCTCATCTCGTTTTTCGTGAAGAAGCTGTTTGACGTTCATATAGAAATCTCTTGCCTTTGGATAAATATACGCTGCTTTCAAAATTTTACCAGCGAATGTTAAGATAAAATTTGTCCATTTTTCTGTCAAGAGGAAATAGTGGGGTAAGTCCCACCCTACCTGTTCAATTATAGAAGCCGAAATCGCAGGCGGCGTTGTATAGTGCGACGATATTTTCGGGCGGGATGCCGACCTGGATGTTGTGGACGCTATTGAAGACGTAGCCGCCGCCAGATTTGAATACTTCGAGATTTGCCCGGACATGGTTTCTGATTACCTCGTGCTTATCAAAAGTAAGACATGTCGAACATAGAAAGATTGAGAGAATGTTATTTTTGGCAATAGTCTATCAGCCGGGCGATTTCGCTTCGCAGGTCCTTTCGGTGCACAATCATATCCACAAAGCCGTGCTCTAACATAAACTCGGACGTCTGAAATCCTTCCGGCAGCTCGACTTTAATTGTCTCGGCTATCGTGCGCGGCCCGGCAAAGCCGATCTGCGCCCCCGGCTCAGCAATCAGGCAGTCTCCCAGCATGGCAAAGCTGGCCGTAACGCCGCCAGTCGTAGGGTCGGCCAGAACGCAGATATAAAGCCCGCCGGCCTCGTCAAATTTCGCCAAAGCCGCGGACGTTTTGGCCATCTGACCAAGCGATACGACTCCCTCGTGCATCCTCGCTCCGCCCGAGCAGCACACCACGACCAGGGGCAGCTTCTCCTCAATCGCCAGGTCCACCGCCGCACAAAACTTCTCGCCGACCACCGAACCCATGGAACCCATGAGAAAATTCGGCTCCATCACCGCCAGAACCACGCCTCTGCCCTTGATAAAAGCCTTGCCGATCAACATGGCCTCCTTGGCGCCCGACTTTTTTTCGTCTTCCTTGATTCTCTGCTTATAAGTGGTTTCCCTGAACTTGAAGCTCAGCGGATCATCGGAAGTCATATCTTCAAATATCTGCTGAAAAGAAGCCTCATCGACCAGGTATGAAATCCGGGTTTTCGCTTCAATTCGAAAGTGGTGGTTGCACTCGGGGCAGACGTTAAGGTTCTTCTCAACGGCGCTCTTATAGAGTATATGCTCGCAACCCGGGCACCGCATCCAGAGCCCGGCGGGCATCTCCTTACGCGGCTTAAGCGAAAAACCATTCCACTTCGATTTGGTTTGTTTGGCCATAGTAACCTATATTTAGCCCCGCAATTTATTGCGGGGTTTCTCCACAACAATATATATTAGACGATTTTTAAAGATTATATCGAAAAGACAAACTTCTCGCCATAAAAATTACTTGCAGGCTTTTCGAATTGCGTTTATCGCCGCAATACGGTCATCTTGTGCAAAAATCGCATTGCCCGCCACAAGGGTATCGGCACCATAGGAAACAACAACCGGCGTGGTCTGAGAGTCTATGCCGCCATCGACCTCGATCCGTATATCGGGTCCGATGATTTCCCTGACTTGGGCGATTTTTTTTGCCGCTTCCGGCATGAATTCCTGCCCGCCAAAACCCGGATGGACTGTCATTACAAGGACCATATCGCAATGCGGTGCAACCTCGGCAACGGCCTCGACGGGCGTCTCCGGATTCAGGCATATCCCCGCGCTGCAGCCTAAATCATGCAGCTTGTCGATAAGCTTCAGCGGGTCATCAGTTACTTCGATATGAAATGTGATATGGTCGGCCCCGGCCACGGCAAAAGGCCCGGCATATCTTGCTGGCTCGCTTATCATAAGATGGGCGTCGAAAACAAGGCTGCTTGCCTTGCGGAGCTTGGCAATCACCGGCGGGCCGATTGTAATGTTCGGCACGAAATGCCCGTCCATCACGTCCAGATGCACCATTCTGACGCCGGCAAGTGTAATTTCGGCAATCTCGTCGGCCAGCCTGGCAAAATCGGCGCTTAGAATCGACGGCACAACTTCAATTGTCCCGGCTTTCGGTAATCGCATCTTCAATCTTTCAGCAGTTTTTTCAACGTCTGCCATATCCGCATGTCCTGGGCCTCGTCGCTCAGTTTCATAGCCCAGCTCTCAAGATATCGAATATCAAGTCTCCCCTTGTGGCGTATAATGACTCCCTTTGCATCGAGCAAATCTTTATCCCGGCCGGGGATAATCTTCAACAGAATCAAATCCTCCGCAGTTGGAAAGAACGCTTTTACGCCATGCAGTTGAATAGACTTGTGTCTTTTACAAGCCTGTACCTCTAAATCCGTCGACGCTATAATAAAATCAACATGATAGTCGCCAAAAGATATTTGAAATACACCAACCTGCTCTGCCGACTTCAAGCACTTTTTCAAAGGAACATCGAATCCAGCCTTTGTCGCTTTACCAAGAAAACTGGGGACATCCTCCTTGCTTATCACAATATCCACATCAACGTCAGCCGTAATCCTCGGCTCGCCGATGGCACTTGCCGCGATTCCACCTATAATAATGTAATTGTACCGGCTGCTATTTAGAAATCTAACTATCTTTTTATAGGCGTCCACCAGTGCCATACTCACGGCTTTCGTCTTTTCTTTAACGCCATTTTAAGACAAACCGGTTTGTCTTGTGGAAAGTTATCAAGCCATTCGTCAACAAACGTGCACGACAGCATATCTTCCGCCAGGCGTATCGCTTTTTTCCGGGACAGATTTCGTAACCATCGCCTTTTTTCCCGCTCTAAAGGTTCAAACCTTTTCTGGTCCAGCAGGCCTTTATTACCCTTGATTTTCTTCATTGCCAAAATCGTTATACATTAATTGCTGTTCAAATTAAATAACTTAAATATAATAATCTTAAATTCCCTTTAAATTTAGAAAGACATATAGGACACCTATTTATCCATTTGAATCAATGACATTGTGGCTTTCAAGAAATCTTCTGCCACTTCAATGGCCTTGCCTGCATCTTGCTGAGAAACATGGATTGTGGCTCCATAATCTCCAACACTACGCAATTCAAAGAGCCAGTTCAAATCTCTGCCATATTTTGTGTCCAATTTGCCTGTTCTAACAAACCTTTGGTGTATGGAAGCTATCACTCCACTATGCTTTCCAAATTCTAATTCTTCACTAAGCAATAAAGCTGTAGCAGCGTAAAAAGCTGCATAATAGGCACGTGAAGCAACAAAATCGTAATAACCCCTCGCTGCCAACTCTTCTGCTGCTTGAATGGAAGCCTCAGCTCGACGAAGATTGGCTGCTATTTCACTTGAGTATTTCAGTGTCATAAGGCCAATCCCTCTCTCTTGGCATTTCGATAAAGCTGAATAGCCCTTTTCTCATAATCATCGAAAGCTGCCGGCTTGGCGGAAATAAGCTGCTCTGATTCAAGTTGTATTGGGTAAAGCAAATCGACAATTTGATGGAGTTCCTGAAAATAGTCGAACGGATTACTCAACAAAACAAGTAAGTCAATATCACTGCCCCTGCTTGCCTGGTTGCGGGCCAGAGACCCATAGAGAATCAAGCCCTTAAGTCGAGAACCATAGTAATCGACAAGAATGTTCTTGCATCTCTGTGTTATGTCGAGAGTTGTCATTGACATCTGTATTATTTCGCGTCTTTTTCATCGAGGATTTCGAGGCATTTGAACACCTTGCCTTCGAGAAACTCAAGGGAAGCGCCTCCGCCGGTGGAAATATGGCTTATCCTGTCTTCCAGACCGAGTATATTAACGGCGCTGGCACTGTCGCCGCCGCCGATTATACTGATTGCCCCCTTGTCCGTGGCCTTGGCAACAGCCAAAGCAATTGCTTTTGTCCCCTCGTCGAAGGGCGAGACCTCAAAAACGCCCATCGGTCCGTTCCAGACGATGGTTTTTGCGTCGGTAATCTTTTGTGCAAATTTCTTGGCTGCCATCGGCCCTATATCGACGGCCTGATAGCCCGGCTCGATATCGCCCACCGCGACACGGTGTCGAACGCCGGGTTTCAACTCCCGAACCACATTGTGATCGACGGGCAACAGTACTTCACAGTTCGCATCCATTGCCTGCTTGAGCAGCTCCTGCCCCTTGTCGATAAAGTCGTCCTCACACAGGCTCTTGCCGATGCTCTTGCCCCTGCCCTTGAGGAAAGTATACGCCATGGCACCGCCGATAATGATTCGGTCAACCTTGCCGATCAGGTTCTCTATCACGCCTATCTTATCGGAGACCTTTGCCCCGCCGAGTATAGCAACGAAGGGCCTGTCGGGATTTTTCAGTGCCTCGCCAAGAAACTTTAGCTCCTTTTCGACAAGAAATCCGATCACCCGGGGCTTGCCCTTCATTATCATCGGGACGGTATACATCGAGGCGTTGTCCCTGTGGGCCGTGCCGAAGGCGTCGTCAACGTAGACGTCAGCCATGCCGGCCAGCTCTTTTGCGAAGTCGTCTTTCGCCTGCCGGAGCTGAGCATCTTCCTTTGCCGCCTTGTCCTTTATGGTCTCTTCCTTATGGAAGCGCAGGTTCTCAAGGAGCATGCAATCGCCCGGCTTGAGGGCCTTGGCCTTTGCATTAGTTTGCGGCCCGATACAATTATCAGCGAAAATAACCTCCCGGCCCAATAACTCAGACAATCTTTTTGCTACCGGGGACAAAGACAACTTCTCATCCTTCTTGCCCTGCGGCCTGCCGAGATGGCTCATAAGAATCAGCGCACCCCTGCCTTCTAATATCTTCTTTATCGTAGGCAGGGCTTTTACAATCCGGTCATCGCTGGTTATGTTGCAGTCATCGTCCAGCGGCACATTAAAATCGCACCGCATTAGAACTTTCCTGCCCTTCACATTAATATCAGCAACAGTTTTCTTAGCCATTTCCTTCTAAATCCCCAAAAGTCCTTCGGTCAACTGAATATTGAATATTGTCTATTGAATATTGAAAGATTCGCCCGGATCGACCCATTGCTTAGACGCAAATAGTCAATAGTCACTCGTCATTAATCAATTTCTTATTACAACGCGGCCATTTTTTCCATAATATCGACGCTGCGATTGGAATAGCCCCACTCGTTGTCGTACCAGCTTACGACCTTCACCGTCCTGCCGATGACCATCGTGCAGAGCGAATCGAAGATGCTCGAAGCAGGATTATTGACGACGTCGCTGCTGACGATCGGCTCATCGCAATAAACGAGAATGCCCTTCATCTTCCCCTGCGAGGCCTTCTTCATGGCCTCGTTGACACTGGCCACCGTAACGTCCTTTTTGACGTTCACCACCAGGTCAACGACGCTGCCGACGGGAACCGGTACGCGAATGGCAAAGCCGTCGAGCTTGCCGGCGAGCTCGGGAATGACCTTGCCGATGGCCTTGGCCGCCCCGGTGCTGGTCGGAATCATGTTCGCCGCCGCGGCACGGGCTCGACGCAGGTCCGAGTGAATCATGTCGGCCACTCGCTGGTCGTTGGTATAGGCGTGAATTGTCGTCATCAGACCCTGCTCGATGCCGAACGAATCGTTAAGGACCTTCGCTATAGGGGCAAGACAGTTGGTCGTGCAGCTTGCGTTCGATACACAACTGACTTTCTTGGTCAGCTTGTTATCGTTCACGCCTATAACGATGGTCGCTTCGATGTCGTCCTTGGCCGGTACGCTCAGCATGACCTTGCTGGCGCCCGCCTTGATGTGGTCGGCATAGCCGCCTTTTGGCGACTCGGCGCTGCGGAATATGCCCGTCGATTCCAGCACGACCTTCACGCCCATGTCCTTCCAGGGCAGCTCGGCGGGATTCTTGACGGCCAGAACCTTAACGGTCTTGCCGTTTATGACCAAAGCGTCAGCCTTCGCCTCGACGGTCCCGCCCCACTTGCCCATTACCGTGTCGTATTTGAACAGATGCGCCAGGCTCTTGGCGTCTGAAAGGTCATTTATAGCGACAAGCTCCAGTTCGCCTTTTTTTTGCATAATAATTCTTGCCACGGCCCTGCCGATTCGGCCGAAGCCGTTAATTCCTACCTTTGTTGCCATTTGCACTTCTCCTTATTTTCATGTCAAAAACGTCATTTTCCGTGTTTTAAGCCCCTTATCAGATACTTCTATGGGGTAAACGAGTAAGGTACTTTATGAATTTTCCGCCACGTTGTCAAGAATTTCTTACAAATTTGAGAATCCCACCTTTCCGTCTAACAACACATTTTGGGGGATTATTTATGCAATTTTTTGTAACATAACGGCTCTCTGCGCAATTATAGAGGCGACAATGGTTGGTGCTATGGCAAAACTTGTTCAGCAAACGGAAGATAACGATTTAGTC
>Ga0172365_10004180_pt1 | contig 10672 bp, 14 predicted proteins | sample LakKivSesite48cm_FD_114535 | JGI IMG/M metagenome (GOLD analysis project Ga0172365, IMG submission 114535) | Sediment microbial communities from Lake Kivu, Rwanda - Sediment site 48cm | ecosystem: Environmental > Aquatic > Freshwater > Lake > Sediment | place: Rwanda: Western Province, Lake... | reverse complement strand
TGTGGAACACTTCTTTTATGTTATCTTTTAAAACATTACCTAATCTCCATTTTTTTGAATATTTCCTTGTGCACGGGGTAATATCTCCATTTGCTAAAATACATAAGAATTCTTTTCCTACACCGCAATCACCAGCAATAGATTGCTCGTCGAAAAGAAGTCTTTCATCAACTTTTAATCTTTCTATCACTTGATACCATTCTTTATCAGAAAGATACCAATTTTTATATTTAGAGCCTCGACCGATTGGAATAAATCTGATGAAATGGTGTTCTTTCGCCCCTATTTTCTTGCCAAATGCTATTATTTCTTCAATATAATTGAAATTAACTTTTGAGAGAGTAGTGATTAGATTGAAATTTAATTTATTTCTTTTTAATAAACAAAGAGTTTTGATAATTTTTTTGAAGGAGAACTTAGGTCTTATTTTTCCGTTTATCTTTTCATTATGTCCATCTAAGCTAATACTAAGCTCAGAAACATACTTTTTAAGGAATTTGATGTGATTCTTTTTAATGAGAGTGCCGTTTGAAACAATATCACAATTTAATCCTTTTTTATTCGCATACATTACTATTTCTTCAAAGTTCTTCCTTAAAAAAGGTTCACCTCCACCAAAGATAATTCGTTTGACTCCGAAGTTTACTATTTTATCGATTATTTTAAAAATCTTATCTGTTAATAAATCTTTTATCTTTTTTGTTGGTCTATAACAAGCCGTGCAGTCGAAATTACATTTAGAGGTTACATCAAATCTTATAAATAACGGTTTTTTTATAAATTTCATACTCTTTTATTATATCAACATTTATCTCGCACAAAATCAATGTATCAAAGATTCTTATTTATATCCAACTTTTACATTATCTATCAGGGAAATAAATTAAAGAGGCCACCGTTTGGTGGCCCTTTAAATTTGGAAAGCAATTCCCTTTGTGTGCTACTCGTCTGAATAAGCCCATTGCCCGCACGGCTTCATCCCTATTGGTACGCCTTCCGGTTTTTCGGAGAACATATAGCAGTGTCCTTCGTGAGGCATTTTCATAAATTCGCAATTATTACAAGAAGGCTTTGCGTTTTCGCCCTCATGTTCATGCAATGATTCCAGTGATTTTAGCCTTTTGCGAAGTCCTTGACTTGTTCCCTCCACCATCAGCACTTTTAAAAGATCAGAACCATTCATATATATTTCCCTCCTCTGTCCAATATAGAATAATTAATAATAAAACAACTATTATCTTTGTCAATTATTTATCAACTAAAACCATATTTTAAACAAGTTCTAGCATTATCCGTCCTCCGAGTAAATTTAAAATTATTACACCTTGACTTTTTTATTGAAAATTGTTAAGATTTTAAATTAATAAACTTGCGTTCTTTGATAAATAAAAAAGGAGGGGATAGAGATGTCGTCAGTATTAGAAAGAATGATATGCCCTCATTGCGGGCATCAAGGTTTACAAATGGTTTCGGATTCGGTGGATTTATATTGTCCAGGCTGTAAAAAAAATAGTAAAGGTAGATGGCCCTTTTCAAAATCGCCAAGGAGATTATCAGTCGATTATAGAAATTCATACTGGCCGGAGTCAAATTTAATAAAACCCGGCGATCAGGAAATTTCCACGAATGAAAGAAGCAGTCTATGTTTTAAAACGTTTTGTATCGATTTTGTTGTCTTTACTGTTTTCTATATATGTTTGAATTTCTTTTTCCCACTGAAAAGTATCTCTTGGATTTTAGTGATAGGTCTTTTCATTGCTTCCAGAATTGCCGATACTATTTCAACTAAAATTGCGTTGTCATTTGGGTGGATGGAGCTGAATCCTTCTTTGGATCCTTACGATATCAGTAAATTGATATCGCATCAGGTGACTCAGGTTTTTATTTTTGTCGGCATAAGTTTTCTCCTTGGATTAATCAATCCTTGGTTGAAAAACTATTTTTTGTTCGTATCTTCTTTGACCGGTTTTGAGGCATTTTTCGCCAATTTGGGACAAACGTTCGTCGCGCCGAGGCTGAGTATGACTTTCAGCGAACAAAGTATTTCAGATGTTTATTGTAAATTTTATATCACTCACGTGATTTCCATTTTTCTAGTTGCGGCGATTACCTTGGTTGTTTTTTGGATGATTTTTTGATGCGCATAAAGATAGCTCGATTAATACAAAACGGCTTGATTCACCAAGCCGTTTTTTGACTTTTTATAGAATTGTAATATTATATTGATAGTAAGAAAACCATCTTTTATTAAAATCAAATAAAAAAAAGGAGGTGCACTATGAATCTTTGGATTGCGGACATCGATGGGGTTTTTACGAATCTTCTCGCCCGTCCAAATCGAGAAGCTATTTTTCTTTCTGCGCAAATTGGCTCAAGGGATTTTTTTGCTTTTGTAACAGGTCGGGCGGCACGATGGCTAGAACAAAATATCCTTCCAACTCTTGAAGAAGCGTATCAGCAACATCCTCAATTGTTTCCCGTTATCTGTGCGGAATACGGTGGTGTCATTCTCCGCTATGACAAAAAAGTGGGCTGGCGAAAGGAATTTAATACCTTTTTTCCGCCACTCAACCATTTGCGTCAAAAGGTACTTTCCTTAATTAGTGACATACCAGGGGTTTTCTACGATTTGGATAAGGAAATCATGATTTCCATAGAGGCTCAGCATGCAATGCGTGATGCTCAATATGATGTGGTAGAAAAGGGACTCAAGGAGACAGAACGTATCCTCAAAGAGTTAGCAGCAAATAGCAATACACTTGAATATCAGCGAACAACTTATGCTTGCGACCTTGTTCCTCGTGGTCTGAATAAAGCCTACACTGCGCGCTTTGTTCTAGATAATATTGGATTTACTCCACATCATGTTTGCCTTTTAGGCGATGCCCCTTCTGATTTACTTTTAGCCGATGTTATGATTGAACGCAGAATACCTTACACCATATATTACGTTGGCGATCCTTCAACGATAGCAAGACAAAAAGAAAAATACTCTTTTCAACTGCCGAAAGATGGTCGGTATGACCAAGGCACAGTAGAAATTCTTCAATCGTTCCTTTAGAGAAAACCCCGAGTGAAAAACTCGGGTTTTCTAATCGCAATGGCTTAAAGAAATAGGAAAACTTGAAATTGCGGTGGGAATTTTATTAACTTATATTGCCATCCCATCTATAATCGACCGTTTCCTTGTGCCACTTTTTAATTTTTTACTTTAGATTTTTCTTCTTTACGTAATATTAGAATATTTATTGCTGACTACGCCTTTCCTTCGCCCCTGAGGAGATAATGCATTTTAATTTCCTTTGCCTCAAAAAATTTCTTGGTGAATTCTGCCACTGCCGAAGGGTCATAATATTTGCAACTAAAAACATCCACATAGGCGTTATTGTTTTTGTTGGTAAAGTGCGCCGAAATTAAAGAAGTCTCAATAAGCTGAACCATAGAATAGCCGGCAACTTTCTCTTCTTGGCCGAAATAGACAACTTGAGTTTCTCCAAATAATTTCATATCAATCAACTGGCAAAGTTCTCTGACGTATCTTTTTATTGCTTCCGCATTTCTTATGGTTTGAGGGTTACAACCAAAAAGATCTACGCTGGTTAACAAGCCCCAAGTCTTGCTTTCGTAGAACTCTTTTTCCGGGGTTTGCATATTCTTTTATTTTTATTTTTTAATGGTTTTTATTGACGACCTTTTTGAATTTTTTTAGTTACTTACCCAAGGACATCACTAAAAACTATTTTTACACTTAACCCAAAATCTTTGTTTAATATCTCAAGTTTCAATTTATTGTAACATCATAATTATAGCAAATTGTTGAAAAAAGTGGAGTAATCGTATGTTTGAAAGCTGTCCTTCCAAGCGAGCTAATAAAAATCGCTAATCAGACGATTTTTGATTAAGACTTGATTTTTTTGCGCATTATTGTTAAATATCTTTAGCAAAACAATAAGGAGGGAGAGTTCTTTAATTTTATTAAAAGGAAAGGAGACAGAAGATGCATAGAAACGAATTGACGTTTGATATGATTGGAGTGTTAAAAAAGATAGCAGATAAATTCCTGCCAGAATTATTTCAGCGAGTAAGGAACGAACTTGGAGTTAGGAATTTAAAATTATTAGACTATGTTTTTAAGCACTATTATCTAAAAGGCGAGTCGGGTGGAAGATGGTATGATTCATATCACGTTCTTTTTTCCACTCATTTCGCTGTTCAACTATTAAAGAGTGGCGAGCCAGTATCACCGCTGATTATTCCGGCTATTATTCTTCACGATATTGGCTATCGTGTTTTGACAGAAGAAGGTAAGGCAAATTGGAGCGCTGCAGAGAACCGAATTATCCATATGCAAGAAGGAGCAGCTCTAGCAGCTGAAATTCTTGTTAAAATCAATAGTTTTAATGCCGACGAAATTGGTGTTGTGGTTGGGATGGTAGCTAGCCATGATAATGTTTATTTGGACATCTTAAACGAACAAAATCCTAGTCGTTTAGCTTTAAGAGATGCTGATCGGATGTGGGTGATGCATTTTCTTAGTTTTTACAAAGACTGGATTTCTAGCCACAAAGAAATATCTTCTCTTTCAGAGCTTTTAGAACTTCGGAAGGATTCGCTGCGCAATGCTAAGGGTCCATATACAAATTTAGCTCAGCGATGGTTGAGTCAGCAGTTCGAGATTCGTTTTCAAGAAATCCAAGACAATATCATCAGAGATAAAGATGTTTTTCAAAGATATGGCGAAAAACAAATTCCAGCTGAGTTAGAGTTAAAATAAGCTAGAAGGAGGTTGATTATAGTGAAAGCCTATATAGTTCCAGAGTGGTTAACGCTTATTGGTGGTTTGATTATTTTCCAACACCAACCAAAGTCAGAGTTAAAGGTTCTTTTTGGTCTTCGTTCGGCAAGAGTAGAGGCCGGCAAATGGTGTCTACCAACTGGCTTAGGCGCGATTCGTAGAGATATATCAGTTGCCTTGTCCGCCAAGGCTCCTCAGTCTTTGGAAAATCCAGAGGATATTATTCGAGCGATGTCAGAAAGACATCAACAGGCTTTTCAAAGCCCAGCAGGCTTTGCTCTGGCGGAGGCAAAATGGTATGTTCAAATTCCTGTTCATATCGGAATCGAACAATTGGTATTGTTAAATCCTATTTGCCAGCTTGATGGTAAGAGTCTTTTGATAAAGATTTATTTTGGATTGGAATGGTTGACTGATAAGCCGCCAAGACCCGCAAAAACCGAATGGCCCTTTGAAAAGGTTAAGTTTTTTTCCAAAAAAGAACTAGGAGGTATTCCCATTGCCTTCGGTTGCGATAAAGACCTCGACCAAATTTTCTGGCGTCGGTTTATCTCAGAGTTAAACTGAATAAACAAACCATATCTCTAAAGAGGTTAGAGTAATACTCTAACCTCTTTTTATTTTATAATCGAAGGGCTTGACAAGATATATTTATGAATATATACTCATAATAGAGGGTAAAAATTAAAGGTTGGATCCTCGAATAAAAATAAATTTAAGAATAATACTATGCCAAGATATAACGGAACAGGTCCTTCAGGTTTAGGCCCTGGTACTGGCTGGGGATTAGGTCCTTGCGGCGCTGGAATGGGCTGGCGAAGAGGCGGTGGCCGTGGTCGAGGATTTGGCTGGAAAAGATTTTGGGGCTACTATCCTGACCCCGTCGTTCCAACAAAAGAAGAAGAAACGGAAATTCTTTCGGAAGAAACAGCGATTTTAGAAGAGGAGCTTAAAGCTATTAAGGCTCGATTAGCCGAACTCAAAGGAAAAAAATAATAACCTTAGACAATTCAATAAAACAAATATGAAATTAAGTATCAAGTTTGTTTTTCTAATCGCCTTTTTAGTTTTTCTAATGATTAACTTGATAGAATTTTTAGGAACGAAAAAAAGCGAAGAGAGAGAAGAGAAGGCCAAAGGCGTAATGATTCTGATTGAATACAAAGACACGGTTGGTTTGGCTAATTTTGTGAACGAGATGGAAAAAAGAAATATCCACGGCCTTTTAATGGTCACGCCAGAATTTGTCCAGAATAATTGTGAGGCTATAAAAGAAATAATAAAACATGATGTAGAGATAGTCGCTTCTAATATAGGCGCGCCTTTTTGGGATATACCGTATAAAGAACAAAAAGCAAGGATTCTTGAAATGAAAACAGGAATAGAGTCATGCACCGGAATCCCGATAAGGATTATTTCTTCTACTTATATGGCTTCTGATGCGACAACTATAAAAGTTGCCCATGAATTAGGAATACCTTTTGTTACTGCCAGAGGAACCACCGATACAAAAGCTACGGTTTATCAGGTCGAAGACTATCCTGATGTAAAAATATTGTCTGTTTCAAATATTCCTAAGGTTCAATATAAATATGGTTCTCTTTGCGATTATTCTTATTTCGAAAGAAATGGCACGCCAGACGATATGATGGAGGAATTAATGAGAGCTATTGAACTGCTTACTCCGAAAGAAAAGTCCAGATATGGCGCAAATCAAAAAATAACCGCAGTCTCCCATACCAATATTGGCGGATATTTAAAACCGTGGATGGATATGTGGCTTAATTTCTGGGATACGACAAAAGATAAAATCGAGTGGGTAAATTTAGATGAATTTATGACTGATGCTGATTGGACATTACCCTTATGGCAAATTCCCATAAATAAAAATAATCCCTATATGCCCGAGAAAATTAGGCCAGCCGTTTCTTATGAAGAAACAGAAAAAGTTCATAATCCCTGCAAAGTGGAGAATATTGGTAAAGAAGCAGAGGAAGTAAACGATATAGACCCAGAAGAAAAAGAAAAATATAGCGTGGGAAACAAAATAATAATGTTCCATAACGGCAGCGGTCCAATGTGTTTGGATGTTTTGGAATTCATTAAAAACATAGACTATCCGGTAGAGCAACATCTCGATTATGAAAAAGACTTTGGAGAAAGACTGAACAATCTTAAAGAAAAGTTCAGCAGCAGCGAAGGAATACATCCTTTGTTCGGTTATTACCCAATAATTTTCATTAAAGACAGGGTTTTTTCCGGATTTAACGAAACAATAAAAAACGAAATTCTGAAGGAAATAAAAGAATAAACTTCCCCGTGTCCATCTGGGTAGGGTATCCCTTCGGGCGAGTTTGTTTCGGAGGCTCCATCCCCGACAAAGGAATCGTCGGGGTATTCCGCCGCCAAAATAAAAGTTAAAATTATGAAAATAGCCATTGGCTCAAAAGAAAAAAGCCTTGCTAGTGAAGTCAGCGATGTTTTCGGTAGAAGTCCTTATTTTGTTATTACCGAGATTGAAAACGGAAATATAAAAGAAACTGAAATTATAGAAAATAAAAGTGTAGACCAGACGGGTGGAGCGGGGATTTCTGCAGCTCAATTGATGGCAGAAAAAGATATTAAGGCTGTGATTACAAGAAATATAGGGCCAAGAGCTCTTGATGTATTGAATCAATTTAAGATAGACATTTATGTTGGAGAGGGTGAAATAGAAAAAGTTTTACAGGAATTTATTGACGGGAAGCTTAAAAAAATGAATTGATATGAAAATAGCAGTCCCGACGGATAATAAAAAAGGGCTAGAGGATACAGTAGCCGAGCATTTCGGTAGAGCAAGTAATTTTTTGATTTACGACACGGAAACAAAGATTTTTAATATCTATCCGAATCCCGAAGTTGCAGGCGAAGCACAACTCCCTCCAGATTTTTTGCATAGTCAGGGAGTTGATATAATCATTGTTTTTAGTTTGGGACCGATGGCTTATAATAAATTTAAAAACTATAATATTAAAACGTACAAAGCGATTCCGGGAAGCGTTTTCGAGAATGTAAAGAAATTTAAAGAAGGCAATCTGGGAGAATTAAAAAAAGAAGATATATTTTAATGATTATAAAAACCGAAATTAAGAAAATTACCATTTTGCCTGGAGTAAATAAACTCGGGGAAAAAGAGAATTTCGAGAAAATTGAGATTAATAAAGGAGAAATTGTGGCTATCGTAGGGCCAACCGGAGCGGGAAAAAGCCAGCTTCTTTACGATATCGAAAAATTGGTCCAGGGTGACAGCAAAAGCAAAAGAGTAATCCTGGTAAATGATAAAAGGGCGAGTAAAAAGTTAAGGTTTGAACCGAAAAGAAAATTAATTGCCTCGTTAGCTCAATCCATGAATTTTCTGACGGATATTTCCGTTAAGGATTTCTTAATTTTACATCTAAAAGCCAGAGGGAAAAAATTTGATTCGGAACTGATAAAAGAAGTTATTGAAGAAGCCAACGAGATAACCGGAGAACCGATCTTGTCGGGAACCAATCTTCTTAATTTATCGGGAGGACAAAGCCGTGCCTTAATGATTTCGGATGTCGCCAATATCAGTACTTCTCCTGTTATTTTGATAGATGAAATAGAAAATGCGGGGATTAATAAGGAAAAAGCGATGCAGATTTTGGTCGAAGAAGGAAAAATTGTTTTAATCGTTACCCACGATCCCGTTTTGACCTTTAATACCGATAAAAGAATCGTAATTAAAAACGGCGGAATCGTTAAGATTTTAAAAACTACCTTAAGAGAAAAAGGCATCGGTCATTATTTTAATTGGGTGGGAAATTACGGTTTGGAGATCAGGGAAAAAATAAGAAAGGGAGAAAAAGTTGAAAAAGTAAAATTATTTTGCGAATCGATAAAATAAGAACCTCGCCTTCGGCGAGAACCTTGATTTGCTAAGGTATAAATATATAATCTTGAAATAACATGAAACTTGTAATTTTTGCCGGTACACCCGGTTCCGGCAAGACCAGCGTAATTAAATACGTGATTCAGGAATTAAAAGACGATTATAGCCTATTTTTTGCTAAATTTGACTGTCTTAAAACCGAAGACGAAAAGTTTATTGCCGAAAGGTACGGAATTCCGACGATGAAGAAATTAGCCGGCGAACTTTGTCCGGACCATTATACCGCTTTGGAAATTCCCAAAATTATTAAAGAAAATCAGGACAAAGACATTATCCTTTTGGAAACGGCCGGTTTGTGTCTTCGTTGCTCTCCTTATATCAAAGAAGGGTTAGGGATTAATGTTTTGGATGTCATTTCGGGAAGTCCCGACAGATACGGTCCTATTTTAACCGAAGCGGATATTGTGGCTATCAGTAAAGGAGATTTGATATCTCAAGCCGAAAGGGAAATTTTTAGAACCAATGTTTTAAGGGTTAACCCTAAAGCTAAATTAGCAGAAGTAAACGGACTAACCGGCGAAGGGACAATTGATATTGTCGAATTTATTAAAGCCTCTCCGGAAATTAAAACAGAGAAACTAACCTTAAAACATTCTATGCCTTCGGCAATTTGCGGTTATTGTTACGGGAATAAAATTATTGACGAAGCGGCCGTTCGACAAAGATATTTGCAAGGAAAGGAATTAAAAAACTTAGTCCCTAATTTAAATTGCGGAAAATGCGGGTTTAAATCCTGCAACGAATTTATCAGGGCGGTTCTGGACGGGAAAGCAAAAAAAGAACAATGTCCCTTTATTAAAAAAAATAACTAAATTATTATTTGTGGAGTTTAAAGTTAATAAATCAAAATGTGCGGGTTGCGGAGCTTGTCTCAAGGTTTGTCCTCACGGAGCAATTAAAATAGGAGAAGACGGGAAAGCTTTTATTAATCAGAATAAGTGCAAAAAGTGCGTAAAGTGCCAAAGAATTTGTCCTTTTGACGCGATAGAGGAAATTCCCGAAGAAGATAAAGAGAACATTAAGCAACCGAGAACTTCGGCACCGACGCAAATCCCTTACGGTTCTTCGATTGCCGGGAGACAAGGTCTTGGTTTTGGGAGGGGTTTAGGGAAAGGATTGGGCAGAGGTTCCCGAGACGGGAGAGGAGGGGGACGCGGTGGCGGAGGAAGAAGTTAAACATATATGATAGAAATAAATCTTACCGACCAAAATTTTAATCAATTTATTCAAAGCGCAAAGAAGCCCATATTGGTTGACTTTTGGGCAAAATGGTGTATGCCTTGTTTTGTGTTGGGTCCAATTTTAGAGAAGGTGACTGAAGAATACAATGACAAACTTACCCTTGTTAAAGCAAATTTAGATGCCACTCCTCAGGTTTCTCAAAAATACGGGATTGAGCAAATTCCAACGGTTGTTTTATTTAAAAACGGAAAGCCGATCAGCAGATTTATCGGGGTAAGACCAGAACCGGTAATAAAAGAGTTTTTAGACAGAGTGTTAAAAGAAGATTTAAAGGAAGAAGATTCAGAAAACATGGAAGAAATAATAAAAAGTTATCAAGCTTATGCCGAAGAGAATAGATTTAAATTAAATCCCGACAAAGAAGCGGTGGAAAGATTAATTAAAGGTATGTTGGAGAATGAAAAGAAATACGGATTTAGATATTGTCCCTGCCGGAGAGTGACCGGAAATCCGGAACAAGATAAAGCTAAAATTTGTCCCTGCCGATGGCACAAGGAAGAAATTGAAAAAGACGGACATTGTTTCTGCGGATTATTTTATAAATAGTATTTTTTATGAAAATTATCATCATTTATGCAAATTTCTAACGGGGTAAAAATCGCAATTACTGGCGGAAAAGGCGGAGTGGGCAAATCAATGGTCGCTACTTCTCTGGCGGTTGAATTTGCCAGAACCGTCAAAAC
>Ga0172365_10004179_pt1 | contig 10672 bp, 18 predicted proteins | sample LakKivSesite48cm_FD_114535 | JGI IMG/M metagenome (GOLD analysis project Ga0172365, IMG submission 114535) | Sediment microbial communities from Lake Kivu, Rwanda - Sediment site 48cm | ecosystem: Environmental > Aquatic > Freshwater > Lake > Sediment | place: Rwanda: Western Province, Lake... | reverse complement strand
TCACCGTTTATTAGAGGAGTTAGGAATGCCCTACCAAAAAATTTAAAATTTTAAATTTGAAATTTAAAATAGAATACGATGGCAAAAAAGTCAAAAATTATTAAACAAAAAGAAAAAAAGAAGTTAAAATTTGAAATAAGGTTTAGAAACCGGTGCAAACTTTGTGGCCGACCAAGAGGTTATATGAGGTTTTTTGGCCTTTGTCGTCTTTGTTTTCGGAAATTGGCCCACAAAGGGGAATTGCCGGGAGTTATTAAAGCTAGTTGGTAGGAGAAAAATATGACTGATCCAATCGCCCAGATGGTTTCAATAATCAAAAATGGCTATTTAGCAAGGAAAAAAGAATTACAAATTCCTTATTCTAAGTTTAAGGAAGAGATTTTAGATGTTTTGCTAAAAGAAGGATTTTTAGAAAAAGTGAAAGTAGAAGAATCCAAAAGAAGGTTTGTGGTCAATTTAAAATATAAAGAAAGACAACCAGCTTTAAGTGACATAAAATTAATCTCTAAGCCTGGGTTAAGAGTTTATAGAAAATCAAAAAATCTGAAAAGAGTTTTGGGAGGGCTTGGTCTAAGAATTGTCTCTACTCCTTCCGGAGTGATGACTGATTCTCAGGCTTTCAAAAAAAAGTTAGGAGGAGAAATAATTTTGGAGGTTTCTTAATTGAGTAAATTAAACTAATATGTCAAAGATAGGCAGAAAACCAATCTCAGTTCCTGGGGAAGTAAAGGTAGAAATTTTGCAAGATGAAGTAGTTATTATTGGACCTAAAGGAGATGTTAATCTAAGAATTCCGTCAGGGATTAAGGTGGAAAAAACGGATTCTCAGATTTTGGTTTCAAAGTTAACCGAAGAAGAAAAAATTAAGATGTTTCAAGGAACAACAAGACAGTTAATTTATAATGCCATAAGAGGGGTAATTGAGGATTGGAAGAAAGAATTAGAAATTCAAGGAACAGGGTTCAAGGCCAACCTTGAAGGAGACACTCTTGTTTTAAATTTAGGTTTTTCCCATCCAGTGAGATTTGAAGCCCCGCAAGGAATAAAATTTGAAGTAAAGGAGAACAAGATTACTATTTCTGGGGTAAATAAGGAAAAAGTTGGTTTAACCGCAGAAAAAATTCGTAAAATTTATCCCCCTGACCCCTATAAAGGAAAAGGAATAAGATACGAAAAAGAAGAAATTATTTTGAAACCTGGGAAAGCGGCTAAGGTAGGAGCTCAATCAGGAGCAATACCAGGAAAGTAAAAAATGCAATGAATGAAGAACTAAAAAAAAGACAAAGAAGAAAAAAAAGAGTTAAGAGCCGACTCAATCCAAAAGGATGGCCGAGACTTTCGGTTTCTCGTTCAAACAGACATATTTATGGCCAAATAATTGACGATGGAAAAAGAGAAACCTTGGTGGCTGTCTGGGATGGAGAGGTAAACAAGAAAATATCTAAAACCGAAAAAGCGAAATTCATTGGTGAATTATTAGCTCAGAAGGCCTTAAAGAAAGGAGTTAAACAGGTGGTTTTTGATCGGGGTTTTTTAAAATATCATGGGAGAATTAAGGCCTTGGCTGAAGGAGCCAGAAAAGGAGGATTAAAATTTTAAATTATGACAGAACCGAAAGTTAAAAATGAAATAATTGAGTCTGGGAGTAAAGAGGAGTTTGAAAAAAAAGTGGTTAGAGTCAGTCGGGTTTCTAAAAAAAGAGCCGGGGGAAACAAAATTTCCTTTACTGCCTTAGTTGTGCTTGGTGACAAAAAGGGTCGGGTAGGAGTAGGCTTAGGAAAGGCTCCCAACGTCGCCCGAGCAATAGATAAAGGTTCTGTCTCAGCTAAAAGGCATTTGATCAGAATTCCTCTTAGAGGAACAACAATCCCTCATAAAATAAAAGTGAAAAGAGGGGCAGCGGAGGTTTTACTCAAGCCGGCTCCTCCTGGTTCAGGAGTAATCGCCGGTGGAGCGGTAAGGTCAGTAGTGGAATTAGCAGGAATTAGAGATATTTCTTCCAAAATTTTAGGAACCAAAAACCAAGCTTCAAATATTTATGCTACTTTAGAAGCATTAAAGGGATTAAAAAATATAAAGGAGTGAGATGGACTTGTCAAATTTAGCGAAAACAACAGAAAAATCAAAAAAAAGAATCGGTCGGGGAGCCGGTTCAGGAAAAGGTGGCCATACTGTTGGACGGGGAAAATATGGACAAAAATCCAGAGAAAAAATTTTTCCTCTTTTCCAAGGAACGAAATTAAAAAAATCCCTTTTAAAAAGGTTACCCTTAAAACGAGGCAAAGGGAAATTTAAATCATTAAAGTCCTCACCGATAATTATTAATGTCAAATTCCTGAGTCTTTTTAAGCCTCAAGAAGAAGTAACTTTAGAAAGCTTAACTAAGAAGGGGATTATCAGACATGAAGCCGGATCAAAAACAGAAGTTAAAATTTTAGGAGAAGGAGATTTGAAGCTACCATTAATTGTTCGGCTTCCCACCTCAAAAGGGGCAAGAACGAAGATTGAAAAAGCAGGAGGGAGAGTAGAAATTGAGGATCTAAAAAACAAAAAAACAGAAAGATTAAAAAATAAGGAGGAAGAAGACGAAGGTAAAAAGAATGATAAAAAAAATTAATGAGTATTTAAAGGCGATAATTAATTTTCCTGAGTTAAGAAATAAACTGATTTTTACTTTGTTTGCTCTTCTTGTTTTTCGCTTAGTTGCCCATGTACCAGTTCCAGGAATCAATATTGACTCCTTAAAAAATCTTTTCAGACAAAGCCAATTTTTAGGGCTCTTAGATATGTTTTCTGGTGGAACCTTGGCTAATTTCTCCATAATGGCCTTAGGTCTTAATCCCTATATCAATGCTTCAATTATTCTTCAGCTTTTGACTTTAATTTTTCCCAAACTGGAAGAACTTTCTAAAGAAGGAGAATATGGTCAGGAGAAAATCAATCAGTATACTCGGTTTTTGACTGTTCCTCTGGCGGTAATTCAATCATTAGGGATGTATGCTCTTTTAAAGAATTCTAAAATCATTACTTCTCTTTCCTTTCTTTTGTTGGTCTCTTTAGTGTTGACGATGACAGCGGGAACAATTTTTTTAATGTGGCTGGGTGAGCTGATTACGGAAAAAGGAATAGGGAATGGGATCTCTTTAATAATTTTCTCAGGAATTGTTGGAAGGTTACCAGTTACTTTTGGACAAACAGCATCCGTTTTTGAAATCAGTAATCTTTTTAATCTTTTGGCATTCTTAGGCTTGGCTTTAGCGGTTATCGCGGCTATTATCTTTACTGAGGAAGCAGTAAGAAAGGTAAAAATTGAATACGCCAAAAGAATTTATGGAGGAAAGATGTATGGTGGCCAATCCACTTATTTACCTTTAAAAATTAACCAAGCTGGGGTGATTCCTATTATATTTGCTGTTTCTTTAGTTTTATTACCTTCGATGTTGGGTAATTTTTTGGGTCAGGTTTCAAATAAATTTATTGCCACAATGGCCCGTTCTTTTTCAACCTTTTTTAGCCCAGGAGGGGTGATTTACAACCTTTTCTATTTTATTTTAGTGGTTGGTTTTACCTATTTTTATACCGCGGTTGTATTTAATCCGACAAAGATAGCAGAAGAGATTAAAAAATATGGAGGTTTTATTCCAGGGATCAGACCGGGAACTCCGACAGCCGATTTTTTAAATTACATTTTAACCAGAATTACCTTAGCCGGGGCGATTTTTTTGGGTTTGATTGCCATTTTACCTACTTTGGCTCAAAAGTTTTCCGGGATTTCTACTCTTTCAATTGGTGGGACAGGAATTTTAATTGTGGTTTCAGTGGTATTGGAGACCACGAAAACGATCGAAAGTATGATCCAAATGAGAGGTTATGAAAAATTTGTAGAGAAATTTTAAGATGAATATTCTTTTGATTGGACCTCAAGCTTCAGGAAAAGGAACCCAGGCGGAAAAATTAGTGAATAAATTTAATTTGGCCTACGTTGAAATGGGTGGACTTCTTAGAAAAATTTCTAATGAGGAAACTCCTCTTGGATATAAAATCAGAGAAATCATTAATGTGAGAAATGTTTTAGTGCCCGATGATCTAATAATTCAAATTGTTAATGATTACTTAGCAAGAATTGGGGTTTTAGATGGAATTGTTTTTGATGGCTTTCCTCGAGTTATTTCTCAAGCAGAATATTTTGAAAAATTTCTAACTGAAAGAGGAAAGAAAATTGACTTAGTAATCTATCTGAGTATTCCTCGTAAGGTAACTTTTAACAGATTAGCCAACAGAAGAATTTGTGAGGGGTGTGGCAAGGTTTTTAATTTAATAACTAAGCCACCAAAAGTCAGCGGAACTTGTGATTTTTGTGGTGGAAAATTAATTATTAGAGCTGATGAAACTCCGAAAAAAATAGAAAATAGGTTAAAAGAATTTGAAAAACAGACAAAGCCCTTGGTAGAATTTTATCGCAAAAGGGGAATTTTAGAAGAAATTGATGGGAATCGGCCAATTGAGGTTATTTTTAAAGATATTTTGGCAAGATTGAAAAAGCGGGGATTAACTAAATAATGGTTGGGTACAGTTTAAAATCTGAGGAAGAAATCGAATTGATGATTGAGGGTGGTAGAAGACTTTCAAAGATCCGTAACCTTTTAATAAGTCGAACAAGGCCGGGAATTAAGACAATTGAACTTGATCGTTTGGCTGAGAGAGAAATTTTGGAAGCTGGTGGCACTCCATCTTTCAAAACGGTTAAAGGCTATAAAAATACCATTTGTGTTTCTGTAAACGAAGAGGTGGTTCACGGGATACCGGGGGAAAGAGTAATTAAAGAAGGAGATGTAGTGGGAATAGATGTGGGCTTAATTTATAAGGGTTTTCATACGGATACGGCATGGACTATATTAGTTCAAAGCGCAAAGCGCAAAGCACAAAAAGAAATCGAAAAATTTTTAAAGGTGGGTGAGGAAACTCTAAAGAAGGTAATTGAGATGGCAAGACCGGGAAATAGAATTGGAAAGATAAGTCAGGCTATTCAGGAAAATATTGAAGGAGCGGGTTATTCGGTTGTGAGGGTTCTGACTGGCCATGGAGTAGGAAGACAACTTCATGAAGAACCTCCAATTCCTCAATTTTTTGATGGCAAGATTGAAGAAACACCAGAAATTTTACCAGGAATGACCTTGGCCATTGAGATTATTTATAATTTAGGAATGCCAGAAGTGATTCTAAAAAAGGATGGCTGGACAATTGTGACGGCTGATGGTAAAATATCTGGGATATTCGAGAAAAGTATCGCCGTCCAAAAAAACGGCATTCTTGTCTTGACACCCTAAAAAATTTTAGCTTATGGTTCATCAAGGAGTAATCGTAAAGGAAGGAATAATTACTGAGGCTTTGCCTAATGCCAGTTTCCGGGTAAAGTTAAATGATGAAAAAGTAGTTTTGGGATATGTTTCTGGGAAGATGAGAATGAATCGGATTAATATTATGCCTGGGGATAAAGTGAAAATAGAGATTACTCCTTATGATTCAAGCAAAGGGAGGATTGTTTATAAGTGTAAATAAAAGATAGAGTGTAAGAGTAGAAGAGTATAAAAAATTTCTACTCTTCCGCCCTGCCTTGCCGGCAGGCAGGTCTCCTGCTCTTTCACTCTGAGAAAATGAAAGTTCAATCGTCAATTAAAAAAAGATGTCGAAATTGTAAGATTGTCTGCCGCAAAGGCCGGATTTATATTATTTGTAAAAACCAAAAGCATAAACAAAAACAAGGATGATAAGAAAATTAAAAATTAATCCGCCAGTTGGCGGAGAAAAGTTAAAAATGAAGGAAGTGGAGGAAGCAAAAGGCTTGTCCTGAGCGTAGCGAAGGATGGTTAGAATTTCGGGAGTTGACATACCAGAAGAAAAAAAAATAGAAATTGCCTTGACAAAAATCTTTGGTGTTGGCAGGAGAAATGTGGTTTCAATTTTGATGAAAGCCACTGTGGATGGAAGAAAAAAGACAAAAGATCTTAATAGTGAAGAGATCTCTCGGCTCCAAAAGGCAATTGAGCAGGTCGGGCCAACCGAAGGAGATCTTCGTAAGAAAGTTGAGGGTAATATTTCTCGCTTGAAAAGGATTGGTTCCTATCGAGGGAAACGCCATTCTGCTAATCTTCCGGTAAGAGGCCAGAGAACTAGAACTAACGCTCGAACTAAAAGAGGGAAAAGAGTAACGATTGGGGCCTTAAAGAAAGAGGTGTTTGCTAAGATTGAACAGGGTAAGAAAGAAGAGAAAACAAAAGAAAATAAATAAATATTAAATGGTAAAATTGAGTTCAAAAACTAAAAAAGAGGAGAAAATTTTAGAAAAGGCAAAAGTTCACGTGTTGGCCACCTTTAATAATACTATGGTGGCTTTTACTGATCTTGAAGGAAAAGTTTTTGCCAGCGTTTCTTCAGGAGCAATTGGCTTTAAAGGAGCCAGGAAAGCTACTCCCTTTGCCGCGACGGTAACAACAGAAAAAGCTATTGAAAAAGCCAAGGCAGCTGGAGTAAAGGAAGTAGAGGTTTATATTAAAGGTCCAGGACCAGGAAGGGAAGCGGCTTTAAGATCGATTAGGGCGGCAAACTTAAAAATTAGCCTTATTGCCGATGTGACCCCGATTCCACATAATGGTCCAAGGCCAAAAAAGAAAAGAAGAGTGTAATATGTCAAGATATTTAGGTCCAAAATGTAGATTGTGTCGTAAAGAAAGAACTAAACTCTTTTTAAGGGGGGAACGTTGTAATTCCCTAAAATGCCCCTTAGAAAAAAAAGGAGCAGTTCCTCCGGGCGAGCATCATGTTAAAACTAAAGCTAAGATATCAGGATATAAAGAACAGTTAAGAGAAAAACAAAAAACCAGAAATATTTATGGAGTTTCTGAAAGACAAATGAAAAATTATTTTTTAAAAGCAAAAAAAGAGAAAAGTGGGACGGGAAAGGCTTTGCTCCGTTTAATGGAATCAAGACTTGATAATGCAGTTTTTCGTTTGGGATTTGCTCCTTCAAGAGCAACTGCCAGGCAGATAATTTCTCACCGTCATGTTTTAGTTAATGGTCGAAAAGTGAATATCTCCTCATTTAAGGTTAGGACAGGTGATGTTATTACCTTTTCTTCTAAACTCGGAGAAATTCCCCAAATTAAGCAAATGCAAGCCCAGAAAGATTTTAAGCCCCCTTCTTGGTTAGAAAGGAAAGGAGGGGCAGGTAAAGTTTTAAGTTTACCATCAGATGAAGATTTACCAAACGAAATTAATGATCAATTAATTATTGAGTTTTACTCACGTTAATGGAGGTAAAAATATGATTAATCCCATTTTTGAAATTAAAACAGAAAAAGAGGCATCCGACTATAGTCTTTTTATAATTGAACCATTACCTCAAGGTTTTGGTCAGACCTTAGGAAATAGTTTGCGTAGAACTTTGCTTTCTTCTTTGCCAGGAGCGGCAATTACCCAAGTGAAAATTACTGGGGTAAAACATGAGTTTGGAATGATTCCTGGACTTAAGGAAGATGTGGTTGAGTTAATCTTGAATATCAAAAAAATTAGGATTAAATATTCCGGAGAGAAACCAAAAAAAATTATTCTTGATAAAAACGGACCAAGAGAAATAAAGGCTTCAGATGTGGAAACACCAGCCGAAGTTGAGATTATTAATAAGGATTTGGTTTTAGGAACATTAGCTGATAAGAAATCAAGATTAAAAATGGAGATGACTGTTGAGGAAGGTTTGGGTTATTCTCCTTCCGAAGAAAGGTCAACTAAAGAAATTGGAGTAATTCCGATTGACGCGATTTTTTCTCCAGTTAATCGAGTAGATTATCACGTGGGGGCCACTCGTGTTGGAAGGATGATTAATTGGGATAAATTATCTTTAGAGATTTGGACAGATGGAACAATTTCCCCAAAGTTAGCTTTAATAGAGTCAGGGAAAATTTTAAAAGAATTTTTCCAACAAGTTATTACCCCCAAAAAAGAAGAAAAGTTAAAGAAAGAAAAGAAAGAAGAAATTCCTAAGGAGATCTTAGAAATGTCCGTAGAAGAACTTGATCTGCCAACGAGAATTGCCAACTCTTTGGTTAAGGGTGGTTTAAACACGGTTAATGATTTATTAAAAGGGGGAAGAAAACAAATTGTTGAAGTCAAAAACTTAGGCGTCAAATCAATTAAAATCATTGAGGCAACTCTAAAAGAGAAAGGAGTTGAATTACCTGAGTAAATTAATCTGAAAAATGAGGCATAGGTTTTTAGGAAGAAAATTAAATAGGAAGTCTGACCAAAGAAGAGCTTTGTTTCTTTCCTTAGCCCGTTCTTTAATTGAAAATGGTCAGATGAAAACAACCTTAGTAAAGGCGAAAGTCATAAGAAGAATTGTCGAAAAACAGATTACAAAAGCCAAAAAAAGAGATTTGACTGGTAGGAGAAAAATCCAGACTTTCTTGCGAAGCAAAAAACACACTAACAGATTAGTGGATGTAATTGCTCCTCTTTTTTCGGAAAGATCTGGGGGTTATTTAAGAATTATTCCTCTTCCACAAAGAGAGGGAGACAACGCTAAAATGGCAAAAGTTGAGTTCGTGGAAGAAATTCTTGAAAAAACTCCAGATGAAAAGAAAAAGGAAGAGAAGTTAGGAATTAAAAAAGAGGAAAACTTAAAAACAGAGAAACAAAAAAATAAAAAAGAAAGAATAAAAATCAAGAAATGAAAACATTCACAAAATCAACAAAAGTAAGTGAGATTAAAAGAGAATGGCACTTGCTGGATGCTAAAGAGAAGATTTTGGGCCGGTTTGCCACCGAAATCGCTAAGCTTTTGATGGGCAAGAATAAACCATATTTTGTTCCTCATTTAGATTGTGGAGACAATGTGGTGGTAATTAATGCCAAAGATATTAAAGTGACTGGTAAAAAAGAAAAGCAAAAACAATATACCTCTTATTCTGGTTATCCTGGTGGATTGAAAGTGACTTCCTTGGAAAAATTAAGAGAAGAACATCCTGAAAGAATTATTGAATTTGCAGTTAAAAATATGCTCCCTAAGAATAAATTACGTGATTCAAGGATGGAGAGGTTAAAAGTTTTCCAAGGAGAAGAACATCCATATAAAGATAAGTTTAAATCTCAAATCTCAAAACTCAAAACTTAATATGCCAAAGAAGAAAAAATTCGCCAAGGAAGAAATAAAATCAAAAAAAGAGAAATATATATTTGCCGTTGGGAGACGGAAAAGAAGTGTGGCTCGAGTTAAGCTATTTGGAGGAAAGGGAGAAACTACGATTAACGGTAAACCAATTGAGGAATATTTTCCTGGTGAAGTAGCCAAAGCAAAGTACCAAAAACCTTTTTCTTTAACCGAGACTTTAGGAAAGTATTTCCTTGTAGCAAAAATTGATGGCGGAGGTAAAAGTAGTCAACTTGAGGCCCTTGTTCATGGATTATCGAGGGCTTTAAGTGAAGTTGATACCAATAATGATAAAGAAAGGTTTCGCTCAATCTTAAAGAAAGCTAAGTTTTTACGTCGAGATCCTCGAGAGAAGGAAAGAAGAAAACCAGGCTTTGCCCAAAAAGCTCGCAAGAAAAAACAATCTCCAAAAAGATAATATAATAATAATTTCTGACGACTGATGCCCAATATAGTTTGTTTCTCTTTCTGATCCTTTTTTGTTATAATTTCTACTATGGGTTATTAAGAAAGATCTCTCCAGCGATTACTTGAAGAAAATCCTGGAATAAGGGTAAGGTCTGTTGGACGAGAAGAAGAAGTATGTCGATTTAGGGAAGAACAGGCTTTAAAAGAGCTTCAAATAAAGCAAGTTATTTCTGGCTTTCGTCTTACAGAACCATATTCTCCAGATGACTCAGCTGGTATAAATTGTTGGGTTAAAACACTTGACGACGAGGCGGAAATTCCCATTCAGTTCACGACAAGTCATGATTTGGCTAGAAAACATCGTAAAAAACATCCGGAAATTCCAATAGTTAGAACTAGGAAGGAAACAGGTTTGACAAAAACAGTGGAAGAGATAGAAAGAGATATTATTGAAAGATTAATTACCCATAGGGCGGACATGGTTTTTTCTGAATTAGGAATTCAAGCACACAGATTTTATGCGAAAAGGTACCTTTTCGCGTCAGTGAGTTTTGAAGCAGTTGGACTTAAAGGAGTAATAAGACTTTATTTCTTTCATAACCGCTTTGCCAAAACCCCGTTTTCTCAAAACGGGGATGTAGGCAAAGCAAGGTTGAGCAAAGCTAAATCTAATCGATTGCAAGCTTCCCCGCTCAAAAACGGCAAAGCGGTTGAAAGCTTAGAAGAGAAAACCCCGCTCTTTCAGAGCGGGGAAGCTTATAAAGAAGTCGATCGAGAAGAAAGAAATAAGTTAAAAAGAAGAGGCCATCTTTGTTTTTTTATGGCAGATTCGCGTCCATGGAAACCACTTTCAGAGATTGAATTGGAGGTTCAAAACAGACTCAAAAGAAGGGGCTTTTTCCCAGTTGCCAATCCTTCTTAATAGGTCATTTCCAGTTAAGACATATCGTTCCCCTAATAGGATTGATATTCACCTTAATCTATCTCAAAATCTTCTGTAAGAACTTTATACCCACAAGTTCATGGTGAAAAGTGATAAGTTGTCGCAATTACTGAACGAAG